>Ga0187893_10011031_pt1 | contig 13247 bp, 14 predicted proteins | sample MA1701074metaG_FD_139574 | JGI IMG/M metagenome (GOLD analysis project Ga0187893, IMG submission 139574) | White microbial mat communities from a basaltic lava cave in the Kipuka Kanohina Cave System on the Island of Hawaii, USA - MA170107-4 metaG ...
GGCATGGTCTCCTCGCAGCCGACCACGCCGCAGGGAATGATCGGTGTTTTGTGCGTCATGGCGAGATGAACGAAGCCGTTGCCGAAACGCTGGAGTTGATAGCGATCCTTGTACAGCTTGCCGGAGCCGCGCACGCCCTCCGGGAAAACCAGCACCGCTTCGTCGCGCTCGAGCATGCGCGAGCAATTGACCGGATCGCCGATGACACCGCCGACCGCGTTCAGCAGGTTGCCGAGCCAGGGCACGGTCGGGAAAAACCGTTCGATCATGCCGCGCGCATAACGCGGAGCGTCGGGGTTGGTCGCCAGCGCGTAGCCGATCAGCACGCCGTCCATCGGCAATTGTCCGGAATGATTCGGCACCACCAGCACGCGGCCCTTCTTGGGGATGTGCTCCAGCCCATGCGCGGTGACCCGGAAATATTTTTCGTACAGCCACTGGACCACGGCGACGCCGAGCTTGGCGGTGTTTTCGTTATAGCCCCAGGGGTCGTAGCCGAAACTGCCGACCGGCTTGGGCATCTTGGCGAACAGCTCCTCGATCTGTGGCGTCACCAGTTGCGCGCCGAACCGGGAGGGTGAGAACCCGCGCAAGCCGTCCATGATCTGCGCGAACTGCACGACGCCCAGGAATCAGATTGAGAAGGAATTGCCGCAGCCACAGGTGGTGCTGGCGTTCGGATTGCGGATCACGAACTGCGCACCCTGCACGTCTTCCTTGTAGTCGATCTCGCCGCCGGTGAGATATTGCAGGCTCATCGGGTCCACCAGCAACTGCACGCCCAACTGCTCGACCACCGTGTCATCGGACTCGGTTTCTTTCTCGAACTTGAAGCCGTACTGGAACCCCGAACAGCCGCCGCCGGTGACGAACACGCGCAGCTTCTGTTCGCGGTCTTGTTCCTCGTCCAGCAGCTCACGCACCTTGCGCGCCGCCGCCTCGGTGAACACCACCGAGGCAAAGGACGGCACTGCGGCGGTCGCTGTCATCAGGCAAGACTCTTGATCTTGACCTCGGCCGCCGCGCCCTCGATGCGCGCGTCGTTCAGCGCGCGCGGCGCGGCGATGGCGTCGTCGCCTTCGTGCACCAGCTGACCGTTGATGACAGCGCCGTTCATCATCTCGAGGCTCTTGTAATAGACGCTGCCCGAGATGCGGGCGCGGGCGCCGAGGGTAAGGTTCTCGCTCGACACCACGTCGCCATGAACGTGGCCGTTGAGCACGATCTTGGGCGCGCGCACGTCGCCCTCGACGATGCCCGCCTCGCTCACCGACAGCGTCGCGCCCTTTTCGGCGGTGGCGATGATCTTGCCGATGATCTTGCCGTCGACATGCAAGCCGCCCGAGAAACGCAGGTCGCCAAGCACTTCGGTCTGCCGGCCGATCAGGGTGTCAACGGCGGTGCTGCTGCTGCTGGGGGCTTCACCGGTCCAGAAGTTCTTGGCCATGTCAGGGCTCCTGCTTGGAAAGAGGGGTCAGTATCTTAGCCCAATCATAGTCATCTTCGATCTTCTGTCCGCCCTCGGGCAGAACCTCGACCAGAACCCGGCTGGGGACAAAACCCGCCGGCAGGCGGAATTCGCCGGTGAATTCCTGGAAATACTTGAAGGAAAAACCCAAGGGCTGGGTTGGTGACAGCGCCGACAGCCGCAGCGCGGCCGCCGAACCAGCGCCGCGGAAAGTGACCTCGATCCGGCCGGCGATGCGCCGGTCATGGCGCACCGACTGGATCAGCACCAGGTCGTAGCGGTAAGCGCCGGGCTGGGCACCGGGCGTCAGCTTGAACTCGTAGATGCGGACACCGGCCTGCGACGCATCCGGCGCGACGATACCGCGGTAGAACGCCACCTGCTCACGCAAATCCGCGGACTCCTTCTGCACGCCCATCAGGGAATTCTTCACCGAGTCCACCGACTGCTGGTCGATTTCCTGAGAACGCTGCAAATAGACCACCTGCCCTTTCAGGGTCTCGATCTCGGCGCGCGCCGCGCGCAAGTCGCGCGACAGTTCGCGCCGCTCGGCCAGCAGCTCGTCGCGCTCGGTCTGAGCGCGCTCGAAATCCGACACCGTGGTGGCGCGCGCGTAGGCGAACAGCACCCAGGCCCCCAGGGCCAGCAGGGCGACGCTGCCGGCGATCGCGGCGGCGCGCAGCCCGGGACGGTGCGGGGTAATGACGACCTTGTGCATCAGGCCGCGCTCGGGTTTCAGCGCCACGGTCAGCTCCCGCTTAAGGCCACAGCGCGGCCTGATTAAGCCCGGCGGGCTCGTCGAGGCCGAACATCAGGTTGAAGCACTGGATCGCCTGGCCGGCGGCGCCCTTGACCAGGTTGTCGATCACCACCAGCACCACCACCGTATCGCCTTTGGTGTAAACCGCAATCTGGCAATGATTCGAGCCGCGCACGCCGCGCGTGTCCGGGTGCGCTCCGGGCGGCAGTACGCTGACGAAGACTTCGTTCGCGAAACGTTTTTCGTACAGGGCCTGCAGGTCCGTACCGGGTTTGCCGAGTTTTGCGTAAAGCGTGGCGTGAATGCCGCGATTCATCGGCACCAGGTGCGGCACAAAGGTCAGCGCCACCGGCGCGCCGGCGATCGCCGCCAGTCCCTGCTCGATTTCCGGCTGATGCCGGTGCCCGCCGACGCCGTAGGCCTTGAACGATTCCGCCGCCTCGCTGAACAGCGAACTCTGTTTCAGTTCGCGGCCGGCGCCGCTGACGCCGGACTTGCAGTCGGCGATCAGGCTGCCGGGCACCAGCAGCTTCTGCTCCAGCAAGGGCAGAAAACCCAGTTGCACCGAAGTCGGGTAGCAGCCCGGCGCCGCCACCAGTTGCGCGGCCTTGATCGCCGCGCGGTTGACTTCAGGCAGGCCGTAGACCGCCTGCTTCAGCAACTCCGGCGCGCTGTGCTCGTGCTGATACCACTGCTTGAACAGGGCGGCATCCTTCAACCGGAAATCAGCCGACAGGTCGATGACCTTGACGCCGCGCTTGAGCAGGGCCGGCACCGAGTGCATCGCAGTGGCATGCGGCGTGGCGAAGAACACCGCCTGACACCGGGCGAGCGCAGCCTCGTCCGGAGCACTGAACGCAAGCTCGGTAAGCCCACGCAGATGCGGAAACAATGCGTCCGCGCGCTTGCCCGCTTCCTGCCGCGAGGTCAGCACCTTCACGCGCGCATCCGTGCGCCGCGCGAACAGGCACAGCAGTTCCGCACCGGTGTAGCCGGTGCCCCCCACGATTCCGACGTCAATCATGTGCTTACGCCCTGCAAATGAGGCGGCGATAATAGAGCATGCTCTGGCTCAAAGCCGCACACATCATTTTCGCCGTGACCTGGTTCGCCGGTTTGTTTTATCTGCCGCGCCTGTTTGTCTACCACTGCGAGACCACCGATGCGCCGGGCTATGCACGTTTCTGCAGCATGGAACGCCGCCTGTTCCGCATCATGTCCATCGGCATGGCCGGAACCCTGGGCTTCGGCCTGTGGCTTTGGCTGGCGTACTGGCCCATGCAGGCCGGCTGGCTGCAGGCCAAGGCCGCGCTGGCGCTGGCCTTGGTGGTCTACCACCACTGGCTGCTGTTCCTGATGCGCGGCTTCGTCAACTACCACAACCAGCGCAGCGCAAGGTTCTACCGTCTGATCAACGAGGTGCCGGCGCTGTTCCTGATCGCCCTGGTGGTGCTCGCGGTGGTGAAGCCAGGAACTCCTTAGTCCTCCGACTTCATCTGCGATTGCAGATAGTTCTGCAGGCCGACCTTCTCGATCAAGCCGAGCTGCTCCTCGATCCAGTCGATATGCTCTTCCTCGCTCTCCTGGATTTCGGTCAGCAGGTCGCGCGTCACATAGTCGCCGACCTTCTCGCAGTGGGCGATGGCTTCCTTGTACATCGGATGCGCTTCCTTCTCGCGCTTGAGGTCGGCCGCGAGCATCTCTGGCACGTCCTCGCCGATGTAGAGCTTGCCGAGGTCCTGCAGGTTGGGCAGGCCCTCGAGGAACAGGATGCGCTTGCAGAGCTTGTCGGCGTGCTTCATCTCGTCGATGGACTCGCCGTACTCGTATTTTTCCAGCTGCTTCAGACCCCAGTTGCCGAGCATGCGCGCATGCAGGAAATACTGGTTGATCGCGGTCAGCTCGTTCTTGAGGCCGAGGTTTAAGTATTCGATGACTTTGGCGTCGCCACGCATGAGAATCTCCGCTAGTTGAGTGGCGCACAGTCTACGGCTGCGGCTGCGGAAAGTAAACTTAAGTTATTGTTTTTATTTGATTATTTAACTGATTCTGCGTGCGATTCTCATGCGCGTTGCACAGAGGATCCGCGCTCTACGTAGTGCACGGCGCCGCGCATCAGTTCTTCGGCGATGACTTCCTGCGCCATCGGCACGCATTTGCCGCAGCCGGCGCCGACCCCAAGATCGCGCGACAACTCGCGCAGCGAGCAGGCGCCCGCCCTTACCGCCTCGCGAATCTGGCGGTCCTTGACGGCTTTGCAGACGCAGATGTACATGGCGCCAGTTAAAAGCAAATAAGAATGATTGTCAATCGCTATCAGATTGAGTAAAGTTCATTTGAGAATATTTCTCATTTGGTAAAAACCCGAACGACAAGGAAGTGACCTCATGCTGCGACGTGCGCTGTTGACCCTGATCTGCCTCGCCCTGCTTTTGCCTCAGGCAGCGCAAGCGCAACCCGGCCCGACGGCCAAGAAAAAAACGGCCGCGAAAGCCCACAAGCTTCAGGTGAAGAAACCCGAGACCGCCGCCGCCGCGCCCGAACCCAAAGCCATCGAGATGCCGGTACTCGAGATCGTCGGCACCCGAAACAAGCTCAGCGAGCTGCCGGGCTCTGCCAGCGTGGTTGATAACCAGACCTTGCGTAACAGCCGTGTGTTCACCGCCAACGAGGCCTTGCGCAAGGTGCCGGGCGTGGTCACGCGCGACGAGGAGGGATTCGGTCTTCGCCCCAACATCAGCATCCGCGGCATCAACCCGACCCGCTCGCAGAAGATCCTGCTGCTCGAGGACGGCGTCCCGCTGACTTTTGCGCCATACGGCGGCAACGAAAGCTACTACCACCCGCCGGTGGACCGCTTCGACCGCATCGAGGTGCTCAAGGGCGCAGCGATGAACGTGTATGGCCCGCAAAGCCTGGTCGGCACCATCAATTACATCACGCCTACGCCGCCGCAGGATTTCTCCGGCGAGTTCACCAGCCGCTTCGGCAGCCGCAAGTTCTTCAGCAACCACCTGCAGTTGGGCGGGCGTGGCCTGCTGTTCGACCTGACACACAAGGCTGGCGATGGCGCGCGCGACAACGTCAACCACCAGACCTGGGACGCCAACCTCAAGGGTGTATTCGCGCTGGATCAGGCGCATGCACTGACGGCGCGTGTCAATGTCTACAACGAAAGCTCGCAGGTGTCCTATACCGGCATCACCGAGGCCGAGGCGCGCAATTTCGGCCTGCGCTACAACCCGTTCACCAACGACGCCTTTGACATCGGCCGCCAGGGCATTGTCTTTACCCACGAATGGGCACCCAGCGCCGATCTCAATCTGCTGACCAATTATTACTACAACCACACCATCCGCGACTGGCGGCGGCAGTCGAGCACGACGACGGATACTCAATGCGACGCCTCGGTGCCGGGGTTCAGCGCCGACCGGCTTGCCGGCATCGCCGTCAACGTCAATGCCTGTAACTCCAGACAGGGGCGCTTGCGCGAATACGGCACCTCCGGCATCGAACCGCGCCTGAGCTATCAACACGGCCTGTTCGGCGCACGCAACGAACTGCTCGTCGCCGGCCGCGTTTACTACGAAACGCAAGACCGCCGGCAGCAGAACGGCAGCACGCCCACCGCCCGCGATGGCGTGCTGGTCGAGGACAACGAGCGCCGCGCCATGGTCTATACGCTGATCCTGCAGAACCAGTTCGATTTCGGAGCGCTGGCGCTGACGCCTTCATTGCGCTACGAGAACATCAACTACGACCGCCGTAACCTGCTCACGGGCGCGCAGGGCGACGAGACCCTGAACGAAGTGATCCCCGCCCTCGGCCTGACCTACACCCTCAACGAGCGCGTCGTGTTTTTTGGCGGCGTGCATCGCGGCTTTGCGCCGCCGCGCGTTGAGGATCTCATCAATAACACCGGTGGCTCGGTGGAATTGGGCTCGGAGGACAGTCTGAATGCCGAGGCCGGCGTGCGCGCCAACCCGCTGCCCGGCCTGAAAACCGAGCTTGCCCTGTTCCGCAACGACTTCCACCGCCAGATCACGGTAGGCAATGTCGCCGGCGGTAACCTGCCCCTGGCCATCGGCGAGACGCTCTACGAGGGCCTGGAATTGGCCAGCCGCGCCGACTTCGGCGCGCTGTCCGGGCTGCCACTGAACCCGTTCCTCGAACTCGCGCTGACCTATATCCCGACGGCGGAACAGGTCTCGCCGCTGCGCAATGTGCTCACCGGCGCCACGATCGGTGGCAGCGCGGCCGGCCTGCGCCTGCCCTACGCGCCGCGCTTCACCTCGACCACCACGCTCGGCGTGCAGCCGCTGCGTGATCTCGAACTTCGTCTCGAGATGGTTTATGTCGGCGGACAGTTCGGCGATTTCGCCGAAACGGTCGCGCCGTCGGCCAACGCCCTGATCGGACGGATCAACGATTACACCCTGGTCAACCTGACTGGTAACTACACGATCCGGCCGCTCAACCTGACCGTGTTCCTCGCCGCCAAGAACGCGACAAACGAACAGTACATCGTGGATCGTGTTCGCGGCATTCTGCCGGGCGCACCGGTGCTGGTACAGGGCGGATTCGAATACCGTTTCTCATTAAGCCAGCAGGGGCGATAGCTCTTCGAGCGCGGCGCGGTAAACGTCGCGCTTGAACGACACCACTTCGCGCATAGGCAATCCGGCATCCACCCAGCGCCACTGATCGAACTCGGGCTGCTCGCCTGCATCAAATCGCACGCGGTCTTCGCTGGCGGTCAATCGCAGGGCAAACCACTTCTGCTTCTGGCCGATGCACAGCGGCAGTTTGCCGCGGCGCAGAAAGCGCGGCGGCAGCCGATAGCGCAGCCAGCCCTGGGTCGCGCCCAGCACTCGCACGTCAGCGGCTCGCAGGCCCAGCTCCTCGTGCAGCTCGCGGTACATGGCCTGTTCCGAGGTCTCGCCGGCAGCGATACCACCCTGCGGAAACTGCCAGGCGTCCATGCGCACGCGCTTGGCCCACAGCACCTGCCCGGCCGCATTCGCCAGCACGATGCCGACGTTGGGCCGGTAGCCCTCGACATCCACCACGGCACACCTCAAAGATTTAGCTCGCCCCGATTATTTCACAGCAACTGAAGGATAATTTGCCGATGCGCCTCGCCATTTTCGACCTCGACCACACCCTGCTGACCGGCGATAGCGATTATCTCTGGGGCCAATTTCTGGCCGAGATCGGCGTGCTCGATCACTCCTACCACTGGCGCGAGAACGAGCGCTTCTACGAGCAATACAAGGCCGGCACGCTGGATATCCTGGAATTCTGCGCCTTCAGTTTGCGGCCGCTGTCGCAACACGAGCCTGCGCAGCTGCGGAAGTGGCGGTCGGATTTCATTAACGCCAAGATCATCCCCATCGTGGCGCCCGGTGCCCCTGCGCTGCTCGAGCGCCATCGCGCTCAAGGCGACACCCTGCTCATCACCACAGCCACCAACCGCTTCGTGACCGAACCGATTGCCGCACTGCTGGGCGTGCAAAACCTGATTGCGCTGGACCCGGAGATGCGCAACGGCCGCTACACGGGACAGGTGGCCGGTGTACCCAATTTCCAGGCCGGCAAGGTCACGCGCCTGCAGGCCTGGCTGCAAACCCAAGCGGCTTTCACGCACAAAACGGTTTACAGCGATTCGCGCAACGACATCCCCCTGCTGGAGTTCGCCGACACCGCCATTGCCGTCGACCCGGACGACCGCCTGCGTGCCGAGGCGCAAAAGCGCGGCTGGCCGGTCATCACGCTGCGCGACACACTATCGACCCTGACATGAAACCGACCGCGACCCTGCTGATCGACTGCCCGGACCGCAAGGGCATCGTCGCCGCGGTCGCGGATTTTCTGTACGCGCACGACGCCAACATCCTGCACGCCGACCAGCACCAGGACAACGAGGCAGGCTTGTTCTTCACGCGCGTCGAGTGGGACCTCGCCGGCTTCGCGCTCGACGCGGAAGATTTCAAGGCCCAATTCACTCCGATCGCCGACAAGTTCAGGATGCGCTGGCGCCTGGAACGGTCGGCCGCCAAACCGCGCGTGGCGATCTTCGTCTCCAAATACGATCACTGCCTTGCCGATCTGCTCTACCGCCATCACAGCGGCGAGCTGGCCTGCGAGATTGCGCTGATCGTTTCGAATCACGATGATTCACGCCGGCTTGCCGAGTTCCATGGCATTCCCTTCCATGGATTGCCCGTGGACGCACGCAACAAGAACGAGGCCGAGGCGCGTCAGCTCGCGCTGCTGGAAAAACATCGCGTGGATCTGGTCGTGCTGGCGCGCTACATGCAGGTACTGTCGCCGGCCTTCGTCGCGCGCTACCCGGCGCGCATCATCAATGTGCACCACTCCTTCCTGCCGGCGTTCGCCGGCGGACGGCCCTACCACCGCGCACACGAGCGCGGCGTGAAACTGATCGGTGCCACCAGCCACTACGTCACCGACGAGCTGGACGAAGGGCCGATCATCGAGCAGGACGTGGTGCGCATTTCGCACCGCGACCAGCTCGAGGACCTGATCCAGAAGGGTCGCGACCTGGAAAAAGCCGTGCTCTCGCGCGCGGTGCGCTGGCACATCGAGCACCGGATTCTGGTCTACGCCAAAAAGACCGTGGTCTTCGACTGACGGCCCACTGGCCGTCATCCCCGCGCAGGCGGGGATCCAGGCGACGCCTAACGGCGTGCTTGAAAGATTCTGTCCTGCTCGGCCCATGAATGGGCCTCGTCCTTCGGACTCGCTACGCTCGCGTCAATGCGCTGACGCGCATTGCGCCCGCTTACGCGGGAATGACAAGAAATTAGCTCAACGCGTTTTGCACGGTTTCGTGCATCGCCGAATTGCAGGCGAGCACGCTGGTGGTGTTCAAACCCACCGGCTCGCCGGACAAATCCGTGAAGACCCCGCCCGCTTCGCGCACAATCACCGTCAGCGCGGCGATGTCGAGAATGTTGACATCGGACTCCACTACGGCGTCGATCTTTCCAGACGCCAGCAGGTGGTAGTGCAGGAAGTCGCCGTAACCACGGATGCGGTGCAATTTCGGAATCAGCCCGCCCAATTTTCCCCACGCGGCCGATTTCGCCAGCGTGGCGAGATTGCCGGTTGAAAGCGTCGTTTTCTCCAGCGTCGCCACTTCGCTGACTTTCAGGCGCTCATCATTCAGCCAGGCGCCCTGGCCTTTTTCGGCATGTACCACTTCTCCCGCGCCGCCGTTGTAGCAGGGCGCGTTCGACACGCCGATGACCAGGTCACCCTTGTGCATCAGCGCAATTTGCACCGAGAAAATCGGGTAGCCGCGGATAAAAGCTTTAGTGCCGTCAATCGGGTCCACCAGCCACAGATATTCGGCGTCGAGATTCTCGCGGCCCAGCTCCTCGCCATAAAACCCATGCGCCGGGAATTTTCCCTTGAGGATTTTCTTGATGGCGGCTTCCGCCGCTTCGTCCACTGCGGTCACCGGGCTGGCGTCGGGTTTGGTGCGCACGCTGAAGTTGCCGCGATACGCCCTGCGGATGATGTCGCCCGCGGCATTGGAGGCTTCGAGCGCGGCTTTCAGGAATTCGCTGTGCATGACGCACATGATAACGGGCTGACTTAAACTATCCGTACTCAGGTGTCCGTAGCGCTCGCGCGCTGCGGGTTAAACGGGAAGCCGGTGCAAACCCGGCGCTGCCCCCGCAACGGTGAATGGTTCGGGGTGGTTTTCACGCCACTGTCCTTACGGATGGGAAGGCAACCACCCAGCAAGCCATGAGTCCGGAGACCGGCCTGAGACCCCGGCGCAAGCCGGTTTCTTCACCCATCCGCCTGCGGGGACGCAGGCAAGGGAGTGCTCTCATGTCCATCCGTATTCTTGCGGCGATCACCGTCGTATTTTGTCTTCCGGCTCGCGCCGATGAAAAACCCGCGCGCCTCGGCACCATTGTCGTCACCGCCACGCGCTCGGAACAGGCCATCAACCCCACGCCGGCGTTTCTCACCGTCATCAGCCGCGAAGACATCGAGCGCAGCGGCGCAACTCATGTCGTGGACCTGCTGCGCGGCCGCGCCGGCGTCGAGGTCAGCGACCTGTTCGGTGATGGCAGCCGTCCCAACGTTGGCCTGCGTGGCTTCGGCGAAAATGCGCCGTCGAACACCCTGGTGCTGGTGGATGGGCGGCGGCTGAACAACCCGGACATCGGCTCGCAGGATTTCAACAGCGTGCCGCTCGACACCGTCGAGCGCATCGAAATCATCCAGGGCAGTGCCGGCGCGCTGTACGGCGACCAGGCGGTGGGCGGCGTCATCAATATCATCACGCGCACGCCGCGCGCCTCAAGTGCCGCAGTCGAACTCAACACCGGCAGCTACGGCCGCGGTGGCGCACGCGCCAGCGGCAGCTACGTAGTCAATTCTTCTCTGCGTTTGGGCCTCAACGCCAACGCACAGCACACCGACAACTACCGCGCACACAACCGGCTCGATCTCTACACCGTCGGCGGACGCGGTGATTACAACTGGTCGGATGGCGGGCTGTTTGTCGAGCTGCGCCACGAGGACGAGCGCTTGCAACTGCCGGGCGCGCTGTTGCAGGCGCAGCTCGACGCCAACCGCCGTCAGGCGGCGCCGGGCTCGGTGGCCGATTTCAACAACACCGCGACCGACATCGTGCGTCTGGGCCTGCGTCAATCCCTGAGCCGCGACTGGACTCTCGAAGGCGAACTCAGCAGCCGCGCCGCCAGCGGCGATTTCCGCCTGACGGGCCTTGGCGGCACGCAGAAGCGCCGCGTCTACGGCCTGACGCCAAGGCTGAGCGGCCGGTTTGCGGTCTGGGGCGGGCAAAGCGCCCAGCTCACCCTCGGCTCGGATATTTACGTCTCGGAATACCGGCTGGTGTCGCCGTTCGGCGAGCAGAAAAACGACCAGCAGGCCTACGACGGCTACGCACAGGCGGTGATTCCGGTGATGCCGGACATCGGCCTCACCGCCGCCCTGCGCTATGGCGAAGTGCACAACCATCTGCGCGACGGCTTTACCTTCGCCACGACCCAGGCCCTGATTGACGAGAGCGTCGCGCATTCGCTCGGCGCCTGGTGGCAGGCGCTGCCGCAACTCAAGCTGTTCGCGCGCCACGACCACAACTTCCGCTTCGCCAAACTGGATGAATTCTTCGGCGCCGGCGGCGCCGGCCTGGCGCTGAATCTCAAGACCCAGACCGGCGACTCCTACGAAACCGGCGCCGAATACCGGGATCACCGGCTGAGCGCCTCGCTGCTGCTGTACCGCCTCGATCTGACCAACGAAATCGTGTTCGATCCGGTTCTGTTCGTCTTCTTCGGCGGTAATACCAATCTGGCCAAATCCACACGCGATGGCGTTCTGCTGGAACTGCGCTACGCGCTGCTGGAATCCCTGACCGCCTTCGGCAGTTACACCCACATTGACGCCAGGGCCAAACAGGGCACCCTCGATGGCAAAACCATTCCCCTGAGCGCCGAGCATCAGGGCCGTGCCGGCCTGGAGTGGTCGCCGGGGAAAAATTTCAGCAGCTTCGTCGAGGTGCAGGCCTACAGTCAGCGTTTTTTCGGCGGCGACTTCGACAACACGCTGACCCCGCTGCCCGCGTACGAGGTCGTCACCCTCGGCGGCAGCGGGCGTTACGGCAATTTCCGCGCACAGGCGCGAATCAACAACCTGCTCAATGCGCGCTATTCCGAAACCGGGTTCGTCACCTTCCCGCCACCCGCGTTTACCGAAGCGCCGTCGTACTTCCCATCGCCGGAAATCAATTTCCAAGTTACGCTGGGCTACGACTTCTAGGACCGCGCATGGGACACCGCTTGAGCAGAATCGTCACCCGCACCGGCGACGCCGGCAGCACCGGGCTGGCCGACAACACCCGCGTCGGCAAAACCGACATGCGTATCGCCGCGCTCGGCGAGGTGGACGAGCTCAACTGCCAGATCGGCGTGGTCCTTTCGCTCAAGCCGCCGCGGGGAATCGCGGCGGCGCTGGCGCGCATTCAGAACGAACTGTTCGATCTCGGCGGCGAGATTTCCCTGCCCGGCGCCCAGATGGTCAGCGACGAATACCTCACCCGACTGGAAACGGATGCGCAGACATTCAACAAGAAGCTGCCGCCGCTGAAAGAGTTCGTGCTGCCGGGCGGCAATCAGGCGGCCGCCGCCGCGCATCTGGCGCGTGCCGTCTGCCGCCGCGCCGAGCGTGCGCTGTGGACCTTGCATGGGCAATCGCCGCTGAATCCGAACGCGCCGCGCTACCTCAACCGGCTGTCGGACCTGCTGTTCATCGTCGCGCGGACTCTGGCAAGAACCAAAAACGGCAAGGAAGTGCTGTGGAAGCGCTCACCCGCTTGAAGCGGTTTTGTGCTGTTTTTGGCTGATTTGCAAAAACCACTGATACACTTTTAGTACCACCTGTTTTCGTGGGATGGCGTTTTTGACCCTAAAAATGCCTCAAGCGGGTGACGCGTAAAACCACTTCTTCAGCGCTTGATTCGCGCCATATCCATCAGTCCGCACAGTTCTTCTACCCCTTTCAGCATTCTTGGCGCGGCCCGTGCCAATAAATCAGCATCCACCGAATACAGATGCTGTTCGCGCACGGCTTTAAGTTCCGGCCAGCGCGACCAGTCGTCGAGGATGCGCGCGGTGTTGTCCTGCCGCGCGAACACAATCACGTCCGGATTCTGGGCCATCACCGATTCGCGGCTGACCGGCGCGGCGAGCTGCGGCAGTTCGCTGAATACATTGCTGCCCCCGCAGACATTGATCGCCTGACTGATCGGGGATTCACGATTCACCGAATAGATCGGGCTGTTCTCGATCTGATACATCACGCGCAGTTTTTTGCTCTGGCCATAGCGGACTTTGAGTTGCGCCAGGCCGGCGCGAAATTCCTGCGCGGCGGCTTTCGCCGCTGGCGTCGTCCCCAGCCATTCGCCGATCTGCTCGACGGCGGCGGCGATGTCATCGAGCCGCTGTACTTTTA
>Ga0187893_10011032_pt1 | contig 13247 bp, 16 predicted proteins | sample MA1701074metaG_FD_139574 | JGI IMG/M metagenome (GOLD analysis project Ga0187893, IMG submission 139574) | White microbial mat communities from a basaltic lava cave in the Kipuka Kanohina Cave System on the Island of Hawaii, USA - MA170107-4 metaG ...
CCGTAACCAAGAGGGGCCATGATGACGCCTTCTTCTCCGGGCTGTAGGCCGGTGATGACCTTATCGATGCCTTTGATGCCCGTAGGGATGCTCTTAGCCAACTCTTCCTCCGACTGCATCTGAAACAGAATGTCCCAGTCATAAGGTGCGAAGATGATGTCTTCACGAAACGCTGTAGGCATCTTCATCTTCAGGATGGTGTCTTCCGCCGCTTCCGTTTGTCCCTCGTTGAGCAGCCGTGCAGCGTCTTGAAGCACACCCTTCACGAAGCACCGCTTGATGAACGATTCGAAGACATCAGTGAAGTACGCGACCTCCCGCTTCTTAGGGCGCTTTTCGGACATCGCGGTGATGAACGGGGCGATGATTTCTTTCTCTTCGTCCTTCAGTTCTCGGTCGTTGCGAAGCATGGACGCGAGGATGATGAAGGACAGGTCGGTTTCACTACGCTCGTTGGCGTATCGAACAATCGTATCCGTTGTCCAACGTAGCTCCGGCTGTGTGAAAATCTTCGGGTCGAGCGACGGCAGAAACGACTTCAAGAACTTTGGGTTCGTGACGAGCAGAGAGAACGCACGGGTAATGTCGTCGTGGTCATAGATGTCCTTACGCTTCGGCATTGAGCTTCTCCAAGTCCGTCTTCAGCATCTCCATGTACGTGTCGTCCTCATCCTCCACGGCGCGCGCTATCTCACGTTCCAGATACTCACGCTCTGTCAGCTTAGTCTTCGGGAGCTTGGCAAGGTCACGCTCGCGCTCGAACTGGTCTTCTTCAATCGCGTCGGCAAGGATGCTCTCGAACACGTAGCAGAAGCCGCTTATACTGTCTCCCTTGCGTCTGGCGGTTGGCATCTTCCAGTAGGCGTCGGCACATGCTTTCGCAATCTTCAGGGTTGCGCCGGGACGGTTAAGTAGGGAGCGCATTTTGCCATGATTCTTCGTGGTGCCCTTCTCGGCTACACCTAGTACATCGAACTGCAAGGAGGTGAAGTAGCGCAGAAGCTTGTACTCCTGCGTGACGGTCTTGTTGGCTAGAGCCTTCGGGGCCACCACGGAGTCGTCCGGGGTGTTGTCGTACTCGATGTCATTCAGCCGGATTCTCACGGTGTTAATCCCCTCTATCGTGTCCCAGTCGAACGTCAGCATCTTGTGGTCATCACGCATCCGCTCAAGCATTCCTATCATCACGCTGAAGTAGGCGGTGCCGTTGAGGCTGAAGGCCGCTCGTAGGTCTTTCGTCGTAGGCTGTGTCCAGCCCTCTTTCATAGCTCGTAGGCGGAAGTAGCATTGCCACAACCGAGGCATAGTGCGGTTGTCCTCAGACACACGTCTCGTAGGTACGGGGTTGTGGACGTAGCTGCTTCTTGGTCGGCTCATGGCTTATTTCTCGCTCTGGTTTCATTGGGGTATTCATTGGGGTAAAACTACAAGAGTTCTTAATAGTCTTACTTCTATGTTGTCGTACCCCAATGATACCCTAAACGTACCCCAATGAACAATTACCCCAATGATGAGGATTCTTACCCCAATGGGGCTGTTTCTTACCCCAATGAATACCCCAATCAATCGGTATCAATGGACAATGCTCCCAGCTTCTGAAGCCGCAAAATGACATTCGAGAAACCCATCTGGCTGAGGCCCAGCGTCTTCGCGAGTATCTTCGGGTCTTCTTCGTACACGCCGCCGCCCTCCGGCACCCGGTCGTGTAGGAACAGCAACACCTTGGCCTCTTGTTCAGTGAGGTATTGCATCCAACGTGCCCACGCTTCGGGATTAGACAACGGGTGCAACCCGCTGCCGCTGATTTCAATTACTGGCATTATACCAACTCCTTCGTATCGGCACAAGTTTAGGGTAGAGTTACGCCGTCGTCAAATTATCGATGACGACTTCGTACGCGCCCTTGTCGGACTCGTACGCTGTGAGTCGTTCCTCACTGTGACGCCACATGATTTTACTATGCGTGTCGTAGAAGTCCACGACTTCCAGACCCGTCTTGCCTCTCTTCGGGCGCATCCCTCTACCGAGACGCTGGATGTAGCGGTGCTGCGCCTTACCGCCCCCGGCGAACACCAGACCATCGATGGCCGGGATGTCTACACCTTCGTCAAAGATGGTGGTAGCGATGAGTACCTGAACGGTGCCCTCCGTCAACATCTTCGTACCCTTGGCTCTGTCCTTCATGGCATCGCCGCCTTGGAGGAATACCACACGGGCACCTGTCTCGCGCTCAACGGCTCTCTTCAGTAGCTCGCCGTGCGCGATGTGTTCCACGAGAACAAGCACGGTCAGTCCGTCGTCAACCAGTGCGGCGATGCTGTCTACCACGTACGAGTTGCGAACTTTGTTCTGGACGATAGCGACTTCGTACAATCCCGGCTCCCACTTGTCCGGGGGTAGAGGGCGGCGGTAGGTCTTACCGTTCGCCTTGGTCACCTTCTCGGTCTTCTTACCGGAGTAGGTGTAGTTCCAGTCGTTGATGTCAAAGTCGTATGCCTTCCACCACTCCTGCGGGTTGTCCTTGAACCACTTCACCATCGTGATGTTAGCCTTCACGAGGAAGCCCTTGGACACACCCTCTCCGGCTGTAAAGCGGTCGATGACCGGGCCGGTAGAGCCAACGATGTGCAGGTAGGTCGGACGGTCTTCGGTACGCATAGGGGTAGCCGAGAAGCCGTAGCGGTAGTACGCGGGGCAGGCGTTGATGACGTTCTGGAACGTCCGGGCCGAGGAGTGGTGAGCCTCGTCAATGCACACGACGTGGAATTGGGACATCCACTGCGCCACGCGGTTTGACTTGTTCTCCTTGTCCTCTTCCATGGCGGATTGGAGTGTCTGGAAGGTAGCCACGGTAATCGGCGCGTCGATGCGCTTACCGGACGAGTACAGGCCGACCTTCTTCAGGCCAAGCCGGTCTTTGATGCGCTTCTGGGTCTGTTCTGCGATGGACTTCTGATGGACAAGCACGAGCGACCGGAGGTCAATCATCTGGATGATACCGGCCATAACTTCGGTCTTGCCAGCGCCCGTCGCATGGTGTATAATGCCTCTGCCGTCCTCAAGCGCGGCGACGATGGCTTCGGTCTGGTGCTGGCGTTCTTCGGCTCCGATGAGTGCCCACTTCTTGAAGTCGTGGACAGGACGCACGCGCTTGTCAACGACTTTGACCTTGAAGTGGTCAAGCACGTCGAGCGCATCGTTCAGGAGGCCGGTGGGAAAGTTGTCGTAGCGTGTGAGCAAGTGCTTCTTGCCGTCCCACTTCTTCATCTTGAAGGCGGGAGTGCGTTCGGCATTAGGCACGTCGTAGCTGAAGGCTTCGTCGAGGAGTCGTCTCACCTCGGCATCGCCCGTCATTGCTGTCCACACGTTGTTCACGGTGAGGGTTACAGTCGTCATCTGTCCCTAGTATACCACAGAAATTGCCTCTAAAGCAACCCTTGCGCTGGCCGTTTTTATATGCTACCTTGATTCTATGAGTGAAAAGAGACAGAGAGTTTACGCACAGGTCGGGTCGCGTCGGTTGAAAGAAATCGTCGGGCGCGGTGTACCGCCTTTCGCAACAGCGAGCGGGGTGGTTCTTGATGACCTACCGTTCGCGAAGAACTTTCTGCCCTATCCGCCTCCGCGAGGGCGCAGACAGCGGTACATGGAACGGGGGTTCCGCAAGCACTTCTGGCTAACCGGGAGTATTAGGGAGGAACGTTGACCGAGAAGAGGAACCACCACGTGAACGGTCGCAAGAGCGGCAACCATGGCGCAAAGATTCGTCGGCGTGCCTACCCGTCTGCCGACTCGAAGACGGTACTCCGCGAGGGGCCAGAGTATGGCCGACGCGGCAATCGCTCGTACAGCGAGCCAACGAGAAAGGGGAAGAAGAAGTGATTGAACGACTGACCGAAGATGGCGTGATTCGCATCGTAGTTCGCTGCGAACTCTGTCAAGAACTCATCGAGGAGGCACCCAAGGGGTTGTACTTCTGGGACAGCAAGTCCCCAGACTCGGACGGGGTGCGATACGCACACAAGCAATGCACCTTTCAGGTTGTTCCGTGGAACTTCTCGTGGCACGAACTCGTGTCGCTCCCGGTGTTCCTGATGAACAACCTTGGGCTGACGACCCAGAAGAAGAAGTTGGCAGCGGTGAGGTTCGCCGAGAACTGGGGAGCGTAGTGGAGTTCGTGCAGGAAGTTGTTATACCCAGCATCGCGCAAGCGTTGATAGGGTCAGTGGGAGCGACCATCGCTCTCATCCTGTACAACCTCATCAGGAGTTAGAGATGCCGAAAGAACCGGGAGAGTGCGGAGGGTGTTCGTGGACATGCCCTGTCAACGATGAGACGTGTCGTATTGACGAGGACGAGATGTACGACCGGGAATCGGACGACTGGTACTGGACGCATTGGTGCATCACGCACCCGACAGAGGAAGGAGACTAGCCATGTGTCAAGACATCCTGACCGTCATCGTCGGTTCTCAACTGCACGGGCTGGCTCGCCCGGAGTCTGATGAGGACTTTCGTGGGGTCTTCCTGAACGACATCGCCGATGTTGTCAACCCGTTCGAGAAGCCGCCCGACAAGCGGTTCATCGAGGGCAAGGGCAAGGACGACACCGCCAGCGAACTGCGGAAGTTTGTCCGCGAGGTTGTCGAGGGCAACCCGAACAGCATCGAAGTCCTGTTCAGCAACATGGTTGTTGAGGCCGGTACGACCGAACTGGGACGAGCCATGCAGGCGAACCGCGAGCGGTTCGTTGACACGGCCAACGTCTTTAAGGCGTACAAGAACTACAGCAGCAACCAACTGAACAAGATGAACCTGTTCGACCCGGATGAGCGCACGCCGAAGTTCGCCGTCGCCTACATCCGGTCACTGCTGAACGGTGTCGAACTGCTGCGGGACGGTCGTATCACGAACCCGATTCCGCTGTACTTCACGCTGAACAGCGGAGAGGACATCGAGGTTCGGCGCATTCTGGAAGCCATCAAGTTCACCCCGTACCAGAGCTTCGGCGTCTGGCGCGAGGAGGCAACTCGGATGTTCAGTCTGCTGCAAGTCGAACTGGCCGAGGTCTTCTACGCACAGCGACCGCGACCGGCTGACACGGAGTGGATTACGAAGTTCTGCCGGGAGGCGTACGGTGTATAAGTGGATTCTCGCTGCTCTAGGGGTCGCCCTGCTCGCACTCGCCTGTGGGCCGGGTGCCCCCAAGAGTGGCACCATCGTTGAGCGGTGGTACGAAGAGCGGCGGGAGTGGGACGAAACCTACTACGTAAACCAGTGCGTCTCCTACAACGATAAGGGGGTATGCACGGCGAGCATTTCCATCCCTATGACCGACCATCACGTTGATGACGAGGACTTCATGGTGAAGTTGGAGGAATGCAGTTACGACGACAGCGGCAACCGTAAGTGCCGCAGCGGCAAACGTGAGATACCCCAGTCTGACTGGGAGAGATTGGAGGTGGGAGACTTCTATGCCAACGGTAACGATAACTAAGGGGCTTCCGGCCTCTGGCAAGTCCACGTGGGCCAAGGAACAGGTCGAGAAGAACGGCAACATCCGGCGTGTCAACAAGGACATGCTCCGGGGGATGCTGGGTGGCAAGCACAACAAGCGCATCGAGCGCATCGTGGAGAAGGCTCGTGACGCTGCCATTCTGGCCGCGCTGGCTGAGGGCTTCGATGTCATCGTGGATGACACCAACCTCGCCGACCGCCACGAGAAGCACCTGCGCGACATCACTCGCGGGAAGGCTGAGTTCGTCGTGAACGCCTCCTTTCTCGACGTGCCGGTAGAGGTGTGTATCGCACGCGACCGTGAGCGTACGGCTAGCGTTGGCAAGGATGTCATCGAGCGGATGCACCGCGACTACCACAAGAAGTTCATCCCGGCACGGGTGCCGGGTGGTGAGCTAGCCATCATGTGCGACCTAGACGGCACGCTGGCGCTGTTCGACGGGAACCCGTACGACCGGGACTTCACCGCTGATACGCTGAACCCGGCTGTTGCTGGTTGCATCATCGCGATGGTGGACATGGGATACCGTGTGCTGTTGCTGTCTGGCCGGGACTCTAAGTTCCGGGGTCAGACTGAGCAGTGGCACTCGGAGTACGACTACGAGACACCGTACGAAGAAAGCTAGGAACCCATCATGCGAGGAAGCGCAGACATCCCAACCGAGGGCGAGTGCTGGGCGTGCTTCACCCCCTGTACTGACATCGACTACTGCACCGGCTGCAACGAGTTTGTGTGTCCTGAGTGCAACGAAAACGACTGTGAAGGGTACGGGCGGCACGACCCGGACGAACACTTCTTGGAGCTAGACGGGGAGGTATAGCAATGGAACTGAACCTGACGGACATTTGGCAGCTACAGGCTGACAAGCTCATTACTGTGCGGGAACACCCGTCGCGGGAGCTTGACTTGTACATTGCCAACTATACGCCGCAGGTTCAGTTTGACAAGCTGTGGAACAAGCACCCGCTGCTACCACTCTGCCGTGGCCTCATCTTCGACGGCACCGGTCATGTCGTGGCTCGTCCGTTCGCTAAGTTCTTTAACTACGGCGAGTACGACGGCCCGATTCCGGCAGGCAGCTTCGAGGTGTCCGAGAAGATGGACGGCTCACTCGGTATTTTGTACTGGGAAGGCGACACCCCTGCTATCGCGACTCGCGGTTCTTTTGCGTCAGAGCAAGCCGTTAAGGCAACCGAAATGTTGCAGAGCATGTGGCTTCACGCACCATTCGACCGGGACTACACCTATCTGTTCGAGGTGATTTACCCGGCGAACCGTATCGTCGTGAACTATGGCGACAGAGAAGAACTCGTCCTCCTCGCGGTTCTCGATACCGACACAGGCCGAGACATCCCGCGAGCAGAGTGGTACTGTGAGATGCGTGAGTATTTCGACGTTGCTCGGCTGTACCCGGATGCCAAGGCTCTCGACGCGCTGGAAGTTGACCCGGACAAGGAAGGCTACGTCATTCGGTTCCTAGAGAACGACCTTCGCATCAAGGTGAAGGGTGCGGAGTACCTGCGTCTGCACAAGGTGCTGACCGGCGTCAACTCACGCACCATCTGGCAGGCGTTGGTCAACGGCGACAACATCGAAGCGTGGATGATGGAACTACCGGACGAGTTCTGCACCTACATCCGCACCACTGCCGCTAAGTTGCAGGAACAGTTCGACCGCAAGGCCGCAGCCGTTCAGCGCATCTACGACCGTATCATGGCATCCTTCGAGGGCTTCGCGTACCCAGACCGTAAGCAGTTCGCGATGGAAGCCACCAAGCACCCGTGCGCCAGCATTCTCTTCGCCCTGTTCGATGAGAAGGACTGGCACAAGCAAGTCTGGAAGCTCGTGTATCCGGCAGCGGATGCACCATTCAAGGTGGAGATGTAACATGGCCTGTAGACAAATCAAGCGTGCAGGGCTGGCGCGGGAGCCAGACTTCTGCGTGTGCCTGACCAAGCCCAGCAAGAAGTGCCTGACACACAAGGGCGTCCTGCCCGACTGTGAACACGTCGGCTGTCTCGACTGCCGGGGCACGGACTTCTGCTGCACCGAAGCCGCTCGCGGGGTTCGCGGCGAGGACATTCCGGGGCACGTGTAATGACCACCATCGTCAACCTGTTCGCTGGGCCGGGGAGTGGCAAGTCCACCCTCGCCCACGGACTCATGCATGAGTTCAAGTCCAATGGCGTGTCGGCTGAGTTCGCGCACGAGTGGATAAAGCACCCGGTATGGCAAGGCCGGGAGGACTTCCCACAGTATTACGTGTGGGCGAAGCAGCAGAAGCTCATCGACGGGCTAATCGGCAAGGTTGATGTCATCGTGACTGATTCTCCGACGCTGCTTTCCCTCGTGTACAACACGGAGGAGCCGCTGCGCTCGTTCGGGCAGATGGTGTTCGATAAGTACCTCATCGGGCCTCCACGCTACAACGTGTACGTTGACCGTCACAAGGACTACTGGGCCGCTGGCCGGTTGCAGACGGAGGAAGAGGCACGTGCGCTAGACGACCGCATTCACCTCGATGTTCTGCACCTGTTCGAGCAAGACCATCAGCACACAAACGACTTCGAGACGGTACAAGACCTTGCGCTGGACATCCTGCGCGTGGTATAATGGCCTCAGGTAGCAGTTCTTTACGGGTTTCCTCACCTGCTAGGGGTAGCCTCCCCCGCTGACGATACATGTCAGGGAACAAAAGAAACCCGACTTCGTACCCCCACCCTCGATTGGTGCGTGGTATCTTTTCGGAGCATAGATGACAATCACCACCCTCGCAGTCCTCAAGGACTCTAATGACACCGCGCCCGGTAGCCGGGTCATGCGGAAGCTCGAACAGATGTGCAGCAACGCTGGCATCGAGATGGAGCATGTCGAAATCACGCACGCCGACAAAGCATGGAAAGCCATCGGCAGCAAAGTCCCCAACCTTGTCATCACCATGGGCGCGGAAGCCTACCAAGAGGTCATTGGCGGTAACGATGCCATGGGCCTCCACCGAGGCGAGTTGCTCTGGGCAACGAAGAACCTCCTCAAGGTCAAGGTTCTCCCCACCTTCCACCCCAACTACACCTATCAGAACTGGTCGAATCAAGAGACGATTGAGTACGACCTTCGCAAGGCGTGGCTGACTAGCCACACGCCGAAGATGCCGATGCGGATGGGTAAGAACTACTCCGTCGTCCGGTCGCTGGATGAGTTGAAGGAGCTACGCGACTACATCAAGGAGGAGGGTGGCTACTGCTCATTCGACATCGAGACAACTGGCTTCAATCTCTTCGACTCCGACGAGATTCTCTGTGTCCAGCTTTCGACCAAGGCTGGCGAGGGTGTCGTGGTTCCGCTACGCGGCGCGTGGAAGCGTCACGAAGAAGATGTGTACAGCCAGTTTCAACTCGACAACTACTTCTGGCGGTTCGATGACGACTACGAGCGTGTCCTCTCCAAGAACGAGAAGGGCAAGCCGCAGATAGTCGCCCCGGCGTTCCCGTCTGGGAGCATCATCTGTACGACCCCGGAAGCACACGAGGCGGCGAAAGTCCCGAAGGGTCACTTCTGCAACGGCACCGTCACCGATGTATGGGGCGGCAAGCAAGTCCTGTACACCGGCCCCGGACGGATGAACGGCAAGCTCGTGCCGCAGGAGTACATCGCTGCGGTCGAGATGCTGCGCTGGATTTTCGAAGACAGCCCGGACACACAGTTTGTTGCCCACAACGGCAAGTTCGACATCCACGGCCTCAACTATCAGCTAGGTATCATCCCGCGCCGGTTTCTGTTCGATACGATGTTGGCGTTTCACAACTTCCACGAGGAGCGCCCACACAACCTCGACCACGCACGTGCGCGGTACACGAACATGCCCAAGTATGACGGGCCGCTCAAGGCGCTTCTCGGCAAGGGCAAGAAGAACTCCTTCGCTACCATCCCGAACGACATTCTCTGGTACTACGGCGCAGCCGACGCCGACAGCGAGCGCCGCCTAGTCGAACCACTCATCGATGAAATCATGCGCGAGTACGGTGAGGATGGCCGGTGGATTTTTGACAACATCGACATGCCGTTCAACCGCACGTTGATTCAGGTTGAAGACAACGGTATGTTGGTTGACCGCGAGCGATTCCAAGTGTTGTCTGATACCTACAACGACGCCATCAGAGACTTGCACGCCAAGCTCGACACGTACTGCACCGATAACAAATACTCACCGCTCGACGTTTACAACAACGCCAATACCCTCCGCGCCTTCCTGTTCGAGAAGGAGTACGAGCTTGAGCTTGCGCCGGAGAAGAGAACCAAGTGTAAGACTTGTAAGGCTACGCCGGAGACGGCGCTCGACGGGCCTACGACGTGCCCTGAGTGCGAAGGCAAGGGCACTGTCCAGAAGTCTCCGCGACACGTCCTCATCATGCAAGGGATGAACTTCCCATCGTACATCGTCCCGAAGAGCGAGAAGACCGACGAACAGAAGACAGACAAGAAGGCATTCACCGCGCTCAAGCAGTGGTGCCAAGAAGACGTGTTGTACACGAAGAAAGAACTCAAGGGTCAACTCGTCCGCACGCCGACGCAGCAGAAGCTCTCCGACCGTGAGCGCAAGCGCCGTGCGAAGATGAAAGAAGCCCTCGTCCTCATTGGCCTGTACAAGCAGGCCATTCAGGCACGCAACCTCTTCCTTGAAGGTAACCCCGACAAGAAAGAAGAGGGCGCACAGGCGATGCTCAAGCACATCCGCTACGACGGGCGGATTCACTGTAACTACTTGCAGTTGACGACGACGGCACGTCTGTCGAGCAGCAACCCCAACTTGCAGAACATCGCCAACGAGGACGACGAGAACGGCTACTTTTACGGCAAAGGCATCCGCACGATGTTCACCGCGCCGGATGGAAGCGTGTTTCTCGAAGTGGACTACTCGTCTCAGGAGATGCGTATCCTTGCGTACCTTGCCAACGAGTACAATCTGCACAGCGTCTTTATGGTCTGTAAGACTTGTGGGGAAGACTTCAGCCCGACCGAGGATGACCCACGCCGACCGTTTGCGTTCAAGCCACACCGTGAGCTAACCGGCCACGAGGCGCAGGACTTGCACACGGCCACGGCTTCCCTCGTCTTCAAGGTGCCGTACGAGTTGGTCACCAGCCAGCAGCGCGTGTTCGCCAAGCGTGTCAACTTTGGCATCAACTATGGACAAGGTATTCGTGGTCTAGCCGAGGTTACCGGCTTGTCCATGGATGAGTCACGCAAGCTCATCGAAGACTATATGACGGCGTACCCCGGCATCCGCATCTATCAGGCACGGAAGAAGACGGCGGTCTACAGGGGCAAGCGCATCACCAACGCCTACGGTCGCTACCGACACAACTACGGTGTCAACGAGATGCGACAGTACCTCCCGCAGTACGAGTACGAGAAGCAACTGGCTGGCATGTACCGACAGTGTGTGAACTACCCGGTGCAGTCTTCCCCGGCAGACATCATGGCGAACGTCACCATCGCACTCGCGGACGTGTGGGGCGTGGAGTACGAAGACTGGGAAGCCGTCGAGGCGCACGTGATTGCGAAGGACATCATCGGCGGTCACCCGGCCACGATGTTGCGGGACATGGGTGCCAAGCTGGTCAACCTTGTTCACGACTCCACCCAGTGGGAGGTTCCGAAGGAGAACTACGACGAGGCAGCAAACATCATTGAGACAATCATGGTAGAGCTACCGTTCCAGCAGTTGGGATGGTTCCTGCCGGTAGACCTGAAGGCTGGCCCTTACTGGGGCTATCACGAGGAGGCCGCGTAATGGCACGGAAGAAGAATCCTACGTTGAAGGAGTGGAAAGAAATCGCCTCAGAGTTCGGCGGCGAGGTCGGCTTCTGCAAGGTGTGTAACCAGCCGTTCGTGTGGCGGCGCGGCTACTACCGTGTGCCGCCTGAAACATGCGGACGAGACAAGTGTGAGGTGACCAATGGCAAGCGGTAAGCAACAGCACGAGTGGGACACCTACTTTTGCGACATCGCGGAAGTTGTGCGACAGAAGTCGAAAGACCCAAGCTCCAAGATTGGCGCGGTTCTTGTCCGCGATAACGTGGTCGTCTCGACCGGGTTCAACGGATTCCCCCGTGGCATTGAGGAGATAGCAGACCAGACCCGTTGGGAGCGTCCCGCGAAGTACCAGTACGTGTCTCACGCCGAGGCCAACGCCATCCTCAACGCTGGGCGCAACGGCATTCAGACGACCGGCACGACGCTGTACCTCGTCGGCTTCGGGCCACCGACTGTACCCTGCGTCGAATGTACCAAGACGGTCATTCAGGCCGGTGTCGTGCGAGTGGTGGGGCGTCCGTATATCCCGGCGCGGGAGGACTGGAAGGACGACCTGAACTTCGCAAACGAGCTTCTGAAGGAGGCCAAGGTCATCTTCACAGAACTGGACTTGCGCTGGGCCTAGTGGGGCTGGTATAATAGCGGGGAGAGAGGAGAGAAGAGATGCCGATTCGTATCAACAGCTTGCTCGACGTGGACTTCTACAAGCTCACGATGATGCAGATGGCGTGGAAGCGTTATCCAGACGTGACGGTAAAGTACGAGTTCATCAACCGAGACACCTCGGTGAAGCTTGGCGACTTTGTGAATCCGTACGCTCTGAACGCGGCACTCCTCGATGTACAGGCGCAGTCGTTCACCAAGAGTGACATTGGCTTCCTGCGGAGCATCGGCGTCTTCGATGACGACTTCCTCACGTGGCTCACCACGTTCAAGCTCCCCAACTGCACCGCTACCCGCACCGAGACGAATCAACTCAGTATTGTCACCGAGGGGCCATGGCCGAACGCCATCCTCTGGGAAACTATCGTCCTGTCATTGGTCAACGAGATGTACAACCAAGAGGTCATCGACCGCAGTGGTGTGCAACTGGTGCGTACCATCAATGACGGTCTAGCGCGTGTTGACGCCAAGATGGCAACGCTCGCCAAGACTCCGGCGCGATTCACGGACTTCGGCACCCGCCGCCGCTTCTCCCACAACTGGCAGGGCTTGGTACTCGACCGGCTCCGACGCGCCTCGCAGAACTTCGAAGGCACCAGCAACTTGTTCTGGGCGAAGGAGTTCGGACTCAACGTGTACGGCACCTACGGACACGAGATGGACATGGTGTACTGCGGCATGAACGCACTGTTCACGTACGAGGACATGGCCGAGGCGCACCTGCGGATGATGGATGACTGGTACATTCAGTACGGTCAGCCGCTCTCCATCGCGCTCACCGACACGTACGGCGCGGACTTCTTTTTCGACACCATCGGCGCGGAGCGTCTCGCTCTGTGGCAGGGACTCCGGCAGGACAGCGGCAACCCGTTCACGTGGGCCTCGAAAGCCATGCACGCCTACCACGACGCCGGTATCGATGCCAAGGAGAAGGCACTCATCTTCTCGGACGGCCTAGACGTGGAAACCATCATCGGTATCGACGCGATGCTGCACGGCGACGTTGTGTGTCGCTATGGCTGGGGCACCGACCTGATGAATGACTTGGGCAACCGCCCGTTGAGCATCGTGATGAAGGCGACCGAAGCGAACGGCAATGGCCTCGTTAAGCTCTCTGACAACGTAGAGAAGGCACTAGGCCCGTACCCCGGCGAGATTGCCCGTGTGATGCGCCTCGTAGCCTACAGGCGGGAAGGAGTGTCAGTATGACCGACATCGACAAGTTCATTGATGAACTGCCCACAGTGCGGTAC
>Ga0187893_10011033_pt1 | contig 13245 bp, 9 predicted proteins | sample MA1701074metaG_FD_139574 | JGI IMG/M metagenome (GOLD analysis project Ga0187893, IMG submission 139574) | White microbial mat communities from a basaltic lava cave in the Kipuka Kanohina Cave System on the Island of Hawaii, USA - MA170107-4 metaG ...
GGTTAGAGTGATCGGCCGATCAGAAAGCAGAGACTTCATCCATTGGACAGAACCGGGAAAGCAAATCGTTCTGAAGCCCGACGCGCAAGACCCGAAAGGCACGGAGTTCTATGGTATGCCTGTCATGTGCTACGAAGGTATTTACGCAGGTCTTCTGTGGATCTACCACAACGATCCACATTGGCCTTGGCCCAAGGAAACTATTATCAACGACGACAAGCTAAGCCGGAATCAGCAAACTGTAGATACCCAACTAACCTTCAGCCGCGATGGAATTCAATGGGAGCGATCAGCCAACAGGGAACCCTTTCTTCCGTTAGGAACCGTGGGAACCTGGGATGATGGTTGCATCTATCCAACCACACCACTAGTGGTAGGGGATGAGATTTGGATTTACTACGGTGGCTTCAACGTACGCCATACACGGGAATCACTGTCTTCGCTGGGTAAGATTGTTGAAGGGAAGCGTAAAGCTGCTGCGGTGGGGCTTGCCAAATTGCGTCTGGATGGTTTTGTCTCGATCGATGGCGGCGCAAAGGAAGGAACGCTTCTCACCAAACCCTTCACATTCTCCGGCGACGACTTGTGGCTGAACCTGAATGCAGCCCGAGGATCGGTATTCGTTGAGGTTTTGGATCAGGAGCTTCGTCCTCTGCCTGGCTTCACAAAAGCCCAGGCCATTACGCGGCGTACCAATTCCGTGAGACAGCCGATACGGTGGAAATCAGGTTCTTCACTCAGCTCCATATCTGGTAAGCCAATTCGGCTCAAGTTCTATTTGAGCAATGCGGAACTCTATTCGTTCTGGTTTTCGCAATAGGAACCCTGCCAGATTCCTCGCTCGATTGAGGCGCTGGCTGTACTAACCCTTCGATTTATTCAGTTCGCGGATTCAGAAGTGTTTGCCAGAACCGATTCCAGTGTTTGGCCCAGAAGAACATTGCATCGTGCGACGATGGGAAAAAGCACAGTTCGTACTGCTCAACGAGTCATCCAGATTGCAGGTCTAACCTTATTCTGTCTCTGTCTGTATTGTGAGCCTCCCTCCCAAGCTAAAGCAGGAGCGGTCTTGCATGAACACAGGGTAGACCACCTTCACCGTGGGATCTCACTTTTCAAGGCAGGTCAACTCGCTCTAGCGGAGATAGAATTTGCGAAGGCCCTCACCGAGAAACGCCAGAGCGCACAAGCCTACTACTTCTTGGGCATGATCGCCTTCCAACAGTCCAAGGTCGAGCAGGCTGAGCGGATGTTCTCAAGGGCCATTGAGCTGAATCCGCTCTATGCAGAATCTTACAATTCCCTAGGCGTACTTTATGATCGTCAGGACAAATTCACCCAATCCGAACGAGCCTTCCAGACTGCGCTCCGCTTAAAGGCCAACTATGCCAAGGCGCATTTCAATTTGGGCCTGAGCTATCGACGGCAATCTAGAATCGAATTAGCGGTCCAGGAGTTTTTGTATGTTCTACACATAGAGCCACATCATAACTTGGCTCATTCTGAGCTGAGTGAGATTTACGGAGAACAGAAGAAATACGCACTCGCTGCCCAGCACCTGGAAGAAGAACTGCGCCTCTCTACTGCGCCTGCAATGACCCATGTCCGGCTGGGTGAAATGTACTTCAATCTTTCTCATTTTCATAAGGCTATCAGCCACTTTGTGGCCGCTACGGAGAAAGATCCGACCCTAGCGCTCGCTCTTTCGCATCTCGGATACACCTATAAGACGCTCGGAGAGTATGAGAAGGCCCAGACTTACTTCGATAAGGCTCTCTCCGTCGATTCCGCCAACACCGAAGCGAGTATGAACCTGGGCTTGTTGTACTTGGACAAGAACGAATTGGGAAAGGCCAGCCGCCTGTTAAAAGCGACGGTACTGCTCGACTCAAATCAGGTAGAAGCGCTGTATCACTTGGGGAGGATTTATCTTAGGGACGGCAAACTGGCCGAGGCTGTGTCAGCGTTGCAAGCTGCAATCCAGAAATGTCCTAACCATACCCAGTCATATTACCAGTTGGGAATGGCATACCAAGAACTGATTGAAACGCGACTGGCTGCAGAGAATTTTCAATTGTTCAAACAGTTCGAGAGAAAGGACAGAAGTGAAAGGAAGAACAGAAAACTTCAGTATTAGGGATATGTTGTTTCACCGGTTCACCAAGTGCATTCGCGGGATATGTGAGTAGCCTTAGTGGATGAAGATGGAGAAAGTGAGCAGACTGCATGCAATTCGAGTGAGCGAAAGTGTAGGGTTCGGCCGAATCACTTTTCTCTTTAGACTGGTGAGATCCTTTCGGACTTCTCGTCTGGCTAGTTTCTGGTTAGTCGCCTCTGTCTGGCTGTTTCTAGTCCAAACTGTTGCGGATGCAGATCGCTATCAAAGTCCCATCAATTTCGTCGATGTTTCAGCTCAAGCGGGAATTCATTTCACGCATACGAATGGGGCGTCTGGAGAAAAGTACCTCGTAGAGACAATGGGAGGCGGCGGTGGCTTTCTAGACTATGACAATGATGGGCTTTTGGATATTTACCTGGTCAATGGCGGACCACTGCCCGGTTTCAAGTCCAACCAGCGGCTGAGGAACGCGTTATATCGGAATCAAGGCGACGGCTCCTTCAGAGATACAACTGAGGAAGCAGGTGTGAGTGGCAATGGCTATGGAATGGGCACGGCTGCAGCCGATTACGACAACGATGGGTTCGTCGATCTGTTTGTGACTAATTTTGGGCTTAATACTCTCTACCACAACAATGGAAACGGTACCTTTAGTGATGTGACGGCTAGGGCAGGCGTTCAGGGCGATGGCGGGTGGGCTACCAGCGCTGGGTTTTTCGACCATAACAACGACGGCTTTCTCGATCTTTTTGTTTGCTACTATCTCGATTTCGACTTGGACCACAACGTTCGCTGCGGAGAACACTATCGCAAGGGTTTCCGTTCCTATTGCCATCCCGACCAATATCCAGGCCTCTCGAATAAGCTTTACCGGAACAATCATGATGGTACTTTTACTGATGTCAGCAAGACTGCTGGGATTGCTAACCTCGAAGGCAAAGGTCTCGGTGTTGTCCTGGCTGATCTAGATGATGATGGGTTTACGGATATTTATGTTGCTAACGACTCCGTAGCCAATTTTCTCTACCACAACAATGGGAACGGAACATTTACGGATGTTGGTCTGATCAGTGGGACAGCTTACAACGAGAATGGTGAAGCCCAGGCTGGTATGGGTACCGATATTAGCGATTCAAATGGCGACGGACGGCCAGATATTTTGGTCACTAATCTCGACTTCGAAGGTGCAACACTCTATCAGAATAATACCAAGGGCTCCTTTACAGATGTGTCATTTCCCAGCGGACTGGCAGAAGCCACCCTGCGGTTTGTAGGATTTGGAACTCGATTTGTCGATTTCGATAATGACGGAGACCAGGATATCTTCATTGCAAATGGTCATGTCATTGACAACATTGAGCAAGTTTCGGATACGATCAAATACCTTCAGCCAAAGCTACTCCTTGAAAATAGAAAAGGACGCTTCGTCAATATGTCCAAACAATTAGGACCGGCCCTGGTGAGCCCCAGTGCTGGACGAGGTTTGGCGATAGGCGACTATGACAATGATGGCGATATCGATTTCTTGGTCATGAACTGCAATCAACCGCCCAATTTGCTGCAGAATCAGGGAGGCAATCAGAACCACTGGATCACGATCAAGCTGGTCGGCCTTCTGGGCAATCGTGACGGAATTGGTGCAAAGGTTCATGTTGTTGCGGGAAGGATGACTCAACGGCAACAAGTCAAGGGCGGGATGAGCTATCTTTCGATGCATGATCCAAGATTGAACTTCGGCTTGGGAAAGGCAGAGAAAGTCGATTTGATCGAAGTGCATTGGCCTAATCGAGATGTGGATCGAGTACGGGATGTCAATTCCAATCAAATCGTGACGATTAGGGAATCGCAAGGACTTGCGAAAGACCCGAGGGAAAAGAGGTGAGAAACTAAGATGCCACTGATCGATGTGCATACGCATCTAGGCCAGTTCCACCGCGCGGACATGAGTGCAGATGGAGAGCGGCTCTGTACGATGCTTCGTCTCGCTGGCATTACCCACGCCATCGCCTTTTCCGCCGAGGCTTGCTTCGGAGGCATTGAGCTTGGCAATCGCTACACGATGAGTCAAGTCGAGCCGCAGTCGATGCTCTCTGCACTTTTGGTGGTCCATCCGCACCATTATCAAAATTCGGTGCAGTTGATTCGTGAGTTCTCGGACAATCCCAAAGTGGTTGGGATCAAGCTCCATCCTCACTTAGGGCAATATGATGTACTGGATCGTCATCTGCTTAGGCTGATTGAGGAAGAAATCGCGCCTCGCCATCTTTCTGTTTTGAGTCATGTCGCAAACGACGCTCCCAATGTTAGGTGTGATCGGTTCTTTGAATTGGCGGCGAAGTTTCCGGAGTTGCGCTTTGTGGCGGCTCACATGGGGGTTGGGATTTTTGGCTTAGGAGAAGCCGTACAGGAAGCTTGGATGGATCAAAGGCCTAAAAACGTATGGTTTGATCTTGGAACTTTGAGGGCATTCCACTCGGGAGCAGTGCTCAATTTGCTCAATGTCGTAGGTGAAGACAAACTCTGCTTCGCGACCGACGCGCCCCTCTATTGGCCTCCGGCATTCGCGCGAACGATCGAGACTCTAGGGCTGAACAAGGAGGCCTTCGAACAAATTGCCTGGAGAAACGCGCTGAATGTATTTCCAAAACTAAGAAATACTATTCCTTGGGCTTGAAGTCGAATGCTAACGAACTGCCCCAAGAACTCTTTGCTGGCTGCTTAATCGTTCAGGTCTCTGGAAGAAACTCTGTCTCATGAAAACATTCACACCAGGCATGAAAGAAGTGTTTGATCGCGATGGTTTTATTCTCATAGAAGGTCTCTTGAATCAGCAAGAGGCAAACGAAATAGAGACTAATGTGGGACGGTTTATTGGCGACGTCGTTCCAAAATTATCAAGAACACAGGCGATGTATGAGGATTACGCTAAACCGGAAACTCTCAAGCAAACAGGTGACATGAACCAGCGTGACCGCTATTTTGCTGGTCTCCTTTCAACTCCCAAAATTGTTGGATTGGCGCAAGCACTGCTGCAGGATGAGGTAATCCCCAAGAATGTTCAATTCTTCAGCAAACCCCCCGGTGTAGGGAAAGCAACGCCCCCTCATCAAGATGGATACTACTTTTGTTTGGAGCCCAACGAAGCTCTGACCGTATGGATCGCGCTTGACGACATCGACGACGAGAACGGTGCCTTGCATTATGTCAAAGGTTCCCACAAGAAGGGGGTCCTCGCTCACGGTGCCTCGCATGTACTAGGTTTCTCACAGGGCTTGGTTGAAGGACGCGTGACTGAGATCGGACAAGAAGTAACCTGCCGGGTAAAACGGGGCGACTGTTTAGTCCACCATAGTCTCACAATTCATTCTGCGGGGGCCAATCCCAGCAAGAGGCCGCGGCGAGCGATTGGCATGGTGTATTTTGCCAACCGAGCTAAAGTTGATCCAGAAGCGATGCGTCGCTACCAGGAATCCCTGGAAGCGCAACGGAAAAGCATGGGAACGACGTGAGGCAATAGACTTTCAAATCTCAAGGATCTCTCCTGCTTCAAAAGCGATAAGGAAGTCATTTAGTTATTCTCCAAAGGTTCACAATTAGTCAGCGTAGAAATATGCCACTAACAACCGAGACATTAAAGGGGATGTGGGCGGGATTGCCAGTTCCTTGGACGACCCAGGATGAGATTGATGAAGGCTCACTTCGGGAAAACGTTCGGCGCATATGTCGCGCCGGCGCTCATGGCGTCTACACTCATGGCACCACTGGAGAGTTCTATGCCCAAACTGAGGAAGAGTGGAAGCGGGTGGTCCGTGCAACTGTGGAGGAGTGCAGGAGTGAGGCGAAGCCATGTCAGATTGGATGTACCGCTTTGTGGACGAACGAAGTCATTCGCAGAGTGAGCTTTGCTCAACGAATGGGCGCCGATGGAGTACAGATCGCCTTTCCATTCTGGCTCGAGCTCACAGATGATCAGGCCGTGCGCTTTCTGCGAGATGTTGCAGGCGCCGTTCCGGAAATGCCCTTCATTCTCTACAACACGACCAGGTCGAAGAAACCGCTGACAGTTGATTTGCTAAGACGATCGTTGGATGTTGGGATTCCTATCGTTGGGTGTAAAGGAGTCCGGAGCAAGCAAGAGCTGCAGGAATTTTTGAAGGTCGGCCCTAAGTTGAAGTTCTTTGTTGGTGAATATGAACTCGCTTCGCATTGGAGCCCGGGGGCGCGGGGTTGCTATAGCTCTTTCGTTTACGCCTGTCCCCGCTTTATGCTGCGCTATTTTGATCTTTGTGAGCAGGGTAGAACAGAAGCTCAAGATATAGAGGAGGGGTTGAAGCGATTTATCGCAGAGTACGTCATGCCGTTGATTCAGAGAGGCATGTACGACACTGCCTTAGATCGTTGCTTTGCCGCTATGACCGGCTTCCTCACGGGCAATCTTCTCCAAAGTCGACAACCTTACGATGCTGCCACCCAGAAGGACGTCAAAGAGTGCTACGAGTGGTGTTTCAATAACCTGCCTGAATTTATCGGAGGGGTTTGAGTCATGATGCGAGACCAATATTCCCAGAATCAACGCATGTCCTCAATTTTTCTGACTGTCTGAACCGCAGACATGATTGCCGGGAGGGAAAGAAAAAGGTAGCCCTCCGGATCGCGGCATCTCCTGGGTACGCCGCCTCACGACGGAGCACCGGGTTAGCTGATTTGTGCGGAGATAGCCCAGGTGCTTACTCAGAGCTTTGCCCTCTCGAGACAATTTGTGTACGACGATCTTGCGGGAAGACCTTTTTGGGGTCTCAATTTGATTGGGTTGCCGCGGGATTTGAGACAGGGATTCCTCCCCGATCAAGATCAGATCAGGGTTAGTCCTGCATCGGTAGGACAAGGTCGAGGCTGACATGATTCAAACAACTCTCTGTTGCGCAATGGCTCTTAGCATATTTTCCGTCAAAGTTGCACTCTATGGTGCAGATTTATCTACTCCTTTGTCCTTGCATTGGAGGAAATCTACTCCTCTTCCGGAACCGCGGGCAGGATACGCCGCCGGAATTGTTCATGGAAAATTGGTGATTGCCGGCGGAACCTACTGGGAAGGGAAAAAGGGATACTGGAAGAAGAAGCTGTTTACAGCCAGTACCCACGCCTTTGACCCCATCGCCCAGAAGTGGGAAAAACTTCCGGATGCGCCCTTCCCCTTCGGCTATGCAGCCTCTGTAACTGTGAGCGACAGGCTGTACGTAATGGGTGGTCACACAGGGCAACAAGCAAATCGTAAGATCTTAGTTCTTGAGAAAACAGGGAATGGTTACGCTTGGAGCTTCCACGGAAACTTGCCAGATACCCGTCTTTTTGCTGGAGCCGTTAGTCTAGGAAGTTCCATTTACATTCTAGGAGGAACCCTAGAATTTGAACCCTATGATGCCGTTGGTACTTGTTGCACATCGAAAACAGCGATTAACAACTTAATGGTCTTGGATACCGCCAAACCATCTCTTGGTTGGCGCGAACTAACCGGTTTCCCTGGGGACAAACGTTGGTCATTCTCAAGAGTAGTGGATGACAAGAGTATCTGGATGTTTGGCGGCAAGTATCAAGAAACGGCCAAAGATTCCGTCAGGCGCTTTGACGAGGTCTTGCGCTATCAGATTTCGACTGGAACCTGGGAACACATGGCTCCCCTACCGAAAGCCCTTCGGGATGCAACTCCTCTAACCCCAGTCCTTGTTGGGGGAAAGATCATATTCATGAGTTTCGCGAAAAAAGTATGGCAGTTCGATCTAGCAACCATGAAATATTCGGAGCTATCACCTCTAACTGAAGAGGCCTTCGTGGACAAATTCTTTTGGCTCAATAATCAAGTAATCGGGGCGGGCGGCGAAAACAAGATCGAAGGACCGCGCCGACGGTCTGAATGGACGTTTGTTGCAGACGTCAAGTGATTATGAAGTAAGTATGCCTCAGGGGTGACATCGTCTACCACAGCCTCAACACTCAGACGTTTCATGCTGGGATCAACCCGATCCGGTTCCTCCGGCAAAGAGCGCGGCAAGCATCGCAATCTGTTCAGCCGGGATTCCTGCACCTGTTGCTGCAATTTCTTGCAATCCAGAAAGCTGGCAGCCCGAAGGCGGCCCTAGTCAGCCGAGGCAGTTCATCGCATTGTGGCCGAAAGCGGTTATTTTTTACGAACACCGCAAGCGGCCATCTCCGGGAATTGCTGTGAGGAATACTGGCGAGGCCCTTGCAGAGCAGAGTCGCGAGTCGCTGGACTTCCTTATGCGGAAGCGCTGCCTGAGGGATCCGCGAACTACGCAGGCGACGAAAAGAATCTCAGTATTCACCCCGCGAATCTGCTAATTCAAGTTCTTTGGTTTTTCAACGGGAAATAACTGACGATCAAAAGTAGAGTGTTATAGAAACTGCGTTCTGGAGATTTTGTTCACGTGGCCCGGTATCGGGCTTGTGATGGATCCCAGGCTCACAGAACCCATAGCCGGTTTGGATTCGATGTCGGCTCGCTTGCTATGGAATACCGCTCCTTTGGCTATGAGGCCATCGAACCGATCGTTATGGCTTGCCGTGCCACAAGCATGGATTTGATGGTGCGGGTTTTAAAGACCGGCTATTCCAATCCCAATGCACCAGTCAGCAACCCTTTAAGGAGCTCTGCAATTCGTTCCTCTCAAAACAACACTGATCCCGGCCAAGAGGTCTTTGTGTCCGACAAGCCGGATTCGCGTACCTGTTTCACGGGATCTCACGGATCAACTGGGCGTGGGGGGGCCGCCCACTATTCATCTTATGGCTCGACTCCAGTCGCGCGCTCCGAGCCGTCCCCGGTGCTCGAAGCCGTTGAGCTTAACGTTAATGTCGATCACCCAACTGGTAATCGAGCCGCGCAGATCCAGCAACGTATGCAGTTTCACTGCGGGTTTGAGGCGGCGAAACTTGGCCTAGGGAAACACCGACAGGCAAAGATCGATGGTCGTCGAATCCAGAGCATGGGCGGTTTGATCCAGTTCTACACCGAACTCGTCGTTGGCCTAGAGGCGGCGGGCTTCGCCAATCAGCTCCTGAGCGAAGTCGACTTAGATGCGCCATTGCTGTGACGCCTCAGGTTTGGCAGTGCCAGCGCGTGAGAACGGACAGTAGAGCAATCAGAGGAGGATGGCATGAATTGCCGGATTCGAGTTTTTGGGGTCCAGCTTTGTCTTCTAGGGCTGCTTTTCAGCCCCTGCCGCAGCTTTGGACACGATCCTCGAAGGGGAATACACCCGCGGATGAACGGTTCGAGTAGTAAGCGCCATATATGGTCGAAGGTCGCCGAGAACGCTCGCGCCGCAGGTACTATGCTGATCAATGACTTTCCGTCTGCTCTTGATCCCGAAGCCCAGGTCATGATTCGCAAGAGCCTTCGTGAGTTCGACCAGGCTGCCGGGATCGAGTACAACTTAGTCGTAACTCCTCCCGTTTCCGCAACTCCCGAACAAGTGAAAGAAGGTCTTTCCACCGCCCATGGTCTGTATGAGACCGCGGCTCAACGCGTGGCAAAAGCCCTGCAGCGTTCCCGGAGTCTCGTCGAAATGCGGGAAAAGGGGTCCCAGGTGATCTCGCGAACCGTTTCGTTGACATTTCGTTCAGGCATTCTTCTAGTGCACAGACAACAATCACCTGCCAGCGCCTCCGATTTCGTAATCAAAAAAGTTGACCTTAGCTCGCCTGGTCCCTTGCCAGTCGATTTGGGGAGCGTCGGAGACTGTTTTTGTATTCTGCAATTTGTGAATGCTCCGCCAGGCAGGTCCCGATTCTTGTTGACGTTGAGTGCCCAGTCAAAGCCGTTGGGCAAAATCGATCTCACCTCCATCGTTCCTCGCCAGTACCAGGTTCGTTTCAAACTCCAGGATACTGCCGGCAACCCGGTTGCTGCTGCCGTAGGCCTTTATGCCAAGAGTGGCGAACTTCTCATCCCTGCAACCGCTCTGGATTTTTCTTTCGGCGGAGACCCATACCAACCGACGCGATATCGTGAGCAAGTCAACACGCACTACTGGCCAGGAGGGGAGGGCCTCAAACGCAGTTTCTTCGTTCGAAGCGATTTTACGGTTGAGCTTCCCGCCGGCTCCTACCGTCTCATCGCGACGAAGGGGCCAGAATATCTGCCCGTAGATCGCACCTTCTCAGTGGATGGTGACAATCCAGGGTCTCAAACGGTGGAACTGAAGCAGTGGGTCGATATGTCTGCAGGTGGGTGGCATTCGGGCGATAGTCATATCCACTATAAGAGGCTGGACGACGAAGCTAACCAACGGTTGCTCGAATGGATTGAAGCCGAGGACCTACGAATAGGTAATGTCCTTCTGATGGGCGACGCGCGCGAAACCTATTTTCCGCAATATGCATTTGGCAAGTCGGGTCGCTTTGCTCAACCGAATAGTTCTATCGTCCCCGGTCAGGAGGATCCGCGCACAAACGTCATAGGTCACACCATATTCTTGAACATACAGGAACCAATCCGCCAGCCGGAGGGACTCTATTACTTTTATAGTGCCATTTTCGACGAAGCCCGTCGCCAGGGCGGCTTGGGAGGCTATGCTCATGTAGTCGGTGACCTCTTTTTTGTTCATCGAGACATGACGCTCAATATCCCGCGACGCAGAGTCGATTTTGTGGAGATTTGCGAATTCGGCCGGGTGGCCTCTGATCTTTACTACGAGTTTCTCAACCTTGGATTCAAACTGCCCGCAGTTGGGGGCAGCGACACCCCTTGGGGAGGGACAGTGGGAGACTCGCGGGTGTACGCATACACCGGCAGAAAGTTCGATCCGGACGACTGGTTCGCTGCGGTCCAAAAAGGACGCACCTTTGTTACCGTGGGACCGCTTTTGGAATTCACGGTGAGCGGACATCTACCGGGTGACGAGCTGACCCCTTCCAGGGGGGATGTTTTGACGGTCCACGCCAAAGAGATGGGCGGGTACTTGGACTTTCCTCTGGATCAACTTGAGATCGTCCTCAATGGAGAAGTGATCCGTTCTCGCTCCCCCACGGGCAACTCCGCATCGTTGGACTTCAGCGTATCCGCGGACCATAGCTTCTGGATCGCCGCCAGAACCAAGGGAGCTCATACCAGCCCCGTCTATGTCACAGTGGATGGCAAGCGACACTGGAAACGAGGAGCCGTGCCAGAGCTTCTGGCAAAACGTGAGAAACAGCTCAAGGAAATCGAAGACCTCCTTGCACACCCTGAGAAGTTCTTGCCGCCTGGGAGGCGTCAAAATTGGGAGAGCCAGGATAAGCTGCACCGCAGCAACGACGAAGTCCAGCGCACGATTGAGGAGGCCCGTGAGGTTTACCGAGAGCTTGATCGAGAATACCAGCAGGAAATATCAGGAACCGGAAGCGTCAAGTGACTGTGCCTGCTGAAAATCTCCTGGTGTTGAAATGATTGAAGTCTTGCGGGGGTGCCGTTTAGGCTACAGCGGCCCTGCATCCTATTTTCGTTTTTGTCGTCGTTTCGAGTGTGCTTCCGAACTCATGCCGATATTCAATTGGAAGTTCTCGCCCTTCGACACCAAGTCAACGTCCTTCAGAGAACGAATCCCAAACCAAAACTGAGACCAGCCGACCGACGTTTATGGGTTTGGCTGTCCCGATCTTGGTCTCGATGGCGATCCGCACTCGTGATCGTGAAGCCGGCTACCGTCGTCGATTGGCATCGTCGCGGGTTCCGTTGGTACTGGACCTGGAAGGTTCGCCACGGAAGAGCCGGACGACCGAGCGTTCCAAAGGCCACACGCGAACTGATCCGAACCATGAGTCGAGATAACGTGCTGTGGGGAGCGCCGAGAATCCATAGCGAGCTTCTCACGCTTGGGATTCCAGTCTCTCAAGCGTCGGTGGCCAAATATATGGCGCGACCTTCCAAACCGCCGTCGCAAACGTGGCGAACATTTCTGGCAAATCACGTGTCGCAATTAGTTTCGGTCGACGTCTTCACCGTGCACAGCATCTGTTTCGAGACTCTGTTTGTCTTTGTCGTACTCGCTCACGACCGCCGACGCATCCTTCATTTCAATGTGACGGTTCATCCGACGGCGGAGTGGACCGCCCAGCAAATCGTTGAAGCCTTCGCCTTTGACAGGACGCCAAAGTATTCCTGCGAGATCGCGATCGGATTTACGGATACGAGTTCCGCAAGCAGACCAGCCTCGGCTCGACAAGGGCGACGGGTATGTTCGTCCAAGGCGGTCATACCATAGGCGGAACACTGGTCTCCCACTTGCTGAGCGGCATCAGGAGCGACGGCGGACAGCGCAGCTCGATAACAAACGGCCGCTCGGTCGAGGCGAAGGCGCGTGCCAGAACCGCATCCACGTCCGCCGTCCCATCGATCACCGCGCCATCGGCGCCGAAAGCGTGCGCGAGCGCGACGAAGTCCGGGTTGTAGAGCGTGGTGCCGAAGGGTACCTCCTGCTGCGCATAGACATTCTGGAGCACGCCGTTATTGACGACGATCAGCACGATCGGCAGCCGGTGCTCCACAGCGGTCGCCAGCTCCATGCCGGTCATCCCGAAGCCGCCGTCGCCGCAGATACCGACCGCCTGGCGCGACGGCTCGGCGAGCTGCGCCGCGATCAGGGCTGGCAAGGTGAAGCCCATCGTACCGAGCCGGCTGCTGACCAGCCACGGCCGGCGCGCGGTGAGCCGCAGGAAGAGGGCGGCCCAGATCGTGTGCGACCCGGTATCCACGACCAGGGTATGCCGGTCATTGAGGTACGGGTTGAGTTGGAGCAGGAAATCGAGCGGGTTGAGGTAGCCCGGGTCTTCGTAGGGCGCGAGGCGCTCGAGGATTTCCTCGATCATGGCAAACCGCTCGCCCGCCAGGCGCTCGACCATCCCGGAACGCGGGCGGGGTGACAGGTGCGCGGTGATGCCAGCCGCGATTGCGCCGGGCGGGCCGACGAGCATCGCATCGGCAACGTAGTCGTGGCCGACGGTCGCCATCTCCGGCATGGACGCGATGAGGCGGCGGCGCTGGACGTTTCGGCTGTCCGTCACGAATGGCTTCAGGTTGTCGGCTCCGAAGGCGAACACGGTATCGGCGGTCTCGACGACGCGCCGCGTCA
>Ga0187893_10011034_pt1 | contig 13245 bp, 13 predicted proteins | sample MA1701074metaG_FD_139574 | JGI IMG/M metagenome (GOLD analysis project Ga0187893, IMG submission 139574) | White microbial mat communities from a basaltic lava cave in the Kipuka Kanohina Cave System on the Island of Hawaii, USA - MA170107-4 metaG ...
CCGGCGATCGAGCTGATGATCACGATGCGCCCCTTCGATTCGGCGATGAGCGGGATGAACGCTTTCGACATGTTGAGAGGGGCTAAGGCATTCACATCCATCAGCAATGCAAAGTCCTCTTCTTTCGTACCTGCAACGGGCCCGGTTATCGCGACGCCGGCGTTGTTGACGAGCCCCCACAACCCGCGCCCGCCCTGCGTCACGGTCGCGACGGCGGCGGCAATGTCCTCGGGCTTCGTGACATCGAGGCGGATCGCCTGCACGTTCTCGATGGCGTTGAGCGCTTCGATGTCGGAGTCCTTGCGCGCGCCGGCGTAGACGAAATAGCCGTGCCCCGCAAGACGCTCGGTGATCCTGCGCCCAATGCCGGTACTCGCTCCGGTGATGAGAACGGCCTTCTGGCCAGCCGGTGCTGGCGCCTCAGCAATCGCGGTAGGCACCGCAAACGACAGCATCAAAACGAAGCAGATTGCAGTTTTCATGCAGGAACTCCAGTTGCGGGTCCGGAAGCCTCTCGTGCCGCCCATTGTCAAACGCAGCCTGGCATGCGGGATGAATACGCCGTCGTATTGATGCCGCCACAACGTTGGGAAAGTCGGCTATCTCACGCGCCTGTACCGATATGCTCCGTCGTCCGCGGTAAACGAGATGGCTTGCCCGAGGTCGTCCAAAGTGAACTGCACGCGCGAGGCGACGAATCGCGTGATTGAACTCGGTGGCGATTGTGTCACGAAGCTCGTGGGCCCGGTCTGCGTGAGCATGGCTGCGCCGACCTCGATGTCGTCGGCCTCGGGGTCGAGTAGCTGCAATCCTCCGGTGACTGCGAGCACAAATACCTGCCTACCGACACGACTGCGATACAGACCCTCGAAGCGCGCGAACTCCTGGGACGGTGCCGGCGCTGCCGCGGGCGGTGACGGTGCAGCCTTGCGGATTGGCTCGGCCACGAGCTTGAGAATACCGGTACTCAACTCCAGCGGACCATCGTCCGCATTGATAAGCAGGATCACGCCGACGCGGCTCGACGGATCGAGCAGCAGGTTCGACCGGTAGCCCGGCAGGGCCCCACCGTGGTCGATGCGAGCGCCGGCGTCGTAACGTGTCAGCCGCCAGCCGAGTCCCCAGCCCTGGCTCCAGTCCGCCAGCAGGAAATGCGGTCGATGCATGTTGCGCAGCGACGCGCCGGTGAGCACCGGGCCGGTATTCGCATCCGAGTCACGGAACTGGAACGAGGCCCACTTCGCGAGGTCGCTCACCGAGGACACGAGGTTGCCGACCGAGTCGAATGCATCCGCCAACGGCCTCGGCGGCTCGATCACGCGCGGGCTGTCCGGTGTGCGGCGACCATAGGGGACGGCGAGACCGGGGCGCGTCTCGCGCCCGGCGAGAACGTCGGTGGCCACCAGGCCGAGCGGGCGCAGCACGTTGTCGCGGAGGTAGCTCGCATATGGCATTCCCGCTACGTGCTGTACCAGTTGCCCGGCGACGGTATAGCCGTAGTTCGAGTAGGCGAGACGGGTTTGCGGCGGCAGCACCAGCGGCGTGTCCCGGGTGGCGTTCGCGATTGATTCGGCGTCTGCATTCACGAGGGCGTCCCAGTCGGTGCCGGGCGCCTCGCGCTGCAGGCCTGCGCTGTGTGACAGCAGATTCCAGACGCGTATCGGCGACCCTGGCGTGCTGCCCTTGGGCTCGAACCAACTCAGGTGACGGCTGACCGGATCGTCGAGCGAAAGCTTGCCCTGCTCGGCGAGCTGCACTATCGCCGTGGCAGCAAACGTCTTGCTGATCGAGGCGATGCGATAGAGCGTCTGGTCGGTGCTCGGAATGCGCTGTGCCACGTCGGCATAGCCGTAACCCTTGCTCCACAGCAGCTGCTGGTCGTGGACCACGCCCACCGCGAAGCCCGGCAGGTCCAACCGGTAGCGCTGGCCTTCGAGCCAGACATCGAGCCGGGCGAGCGCGTCCCGGACCGCCGGGTCGGCCGCCACCGAGGCGTCGGCGCTGGTCGTCGCGACCGCGGCGGTGCGATCCTGCGCCTGCGCCTGCAGTGCGGGCATGAATGGAGCAAGCGCGACTAGGCTTGCGCAAATGAAGGGTTTCACGGGATGCGATCTCCTCTCAATCTGCGCCCACGGAAATGCGTTCACTAATGAGTGAACAGTAGTGTTTTCATAAAAACTCTATGCCTGGTACACGGACTTGTCAACGGTTCTGTAAACACTTACGTTTAATGAAATGCAGAAGCGCCAGTACAGGATGGGCAAGCGTGCGGTCGATCAGGCGCGCACCCGGCAAAGAATCGTCGAGTCGACGGTCGAACTGCACAGCTCGCTGGGGCCCAGGAACACGTCGATCAGCGGCGTTGCGGAACGCGCAGGGGTGCAACGGCTGACCGTCTACCGGCACTTTCCCGATGAATTCGCCCTGTTCTCGGCCTGCTCGGCGCACTGGTTGAGCCAGAATCCGCCCCCAGGCTTTGAGATCTGGGCGCACATCGCCGATCCGGCAGGGCGTACCGGGGCCGCCTTGGGCGCCCTGAACGCCTATTACCGTCGCACGCAGTCGATGTTGAGACTCGCGTATCGTGACCTCGACGAGGTCCAGGCGTTGCAAAGGCCGGTGCAGGAGTTTCAGGCCTACCTCGATGCCTTCCGCGATGACCTGGCGGCGGCCTGGTGCCCGAAGACACGCAAGCCGCGACCGTTGACCGCGGCGATCGCGCACGCCCTGGCTTTTTCAACGTGGTCGTCGCTCAGCGGCCTCGGGCTTTCGGATTCGCAGATCACCCGGCTCGTGCTGGGCTGGATCGAAGCGACCGCCCACTGACCCATGCCGGAACAGCCACTCCCCGCCGGTGCCGTCTTCCTGTCCTACGCGTCCCAGGATGCAGAGGCAGCGGCACGCATCTGCGATGCACTGCGAGCTGCCGACGTCGAGGTGTGGTACGACCGGAGTGAACTGCGCGGGGGAGACGCCTGGGACTCGCAAATCAAGAAGCAGATTCACGACTGCGCGTTGTTTCTGCCGATCATTTCCGCGCATACCAATGCGCGGACTGAAGGCTATTTCCGCCGTGAGTGGAAACTCGCCACGCGGCGACTCCTGGACATTGCGGACGACACGGCTTTCCTGGTGCCGGTAGTCATTGACGAGACCCCGGACGCCGCTGCACGGGTACCGGAAGAGTTCCTGCATGTGCAATGGACCCGGCTGCCCGGCGGTGAGACGCCGCCGGCGTTTGCCCGGCGGGTGCGCCAGTTGCTGGGCCTGGAACGCCCTGCCGTGCCCGTAGCGCGCACAGCCGCAACGCGGACAATCGAGCCAACTTCCAGGAGTCCCGGTTCAGCTCGGCCACGCGGTTTGCATCATCGGCGGCGGGTCGGACTGGCGCTCATTGCATCGCTGCTGGTACTGGGCAGCGTGATCTTCTGGCGCAACCAGACCTCGGTCGATTCGTCATCGGCGGGCAACGAGTCGAACCCGACGACCGCCACTGCGCAGCGCGCTTCGTCTTCTGCACCCAATGAAAAGTCGATTGCGGTACTACCGTTCGAGAACCGCAGCCGCGAGGCAGAAGACCAGTATTTTGTCGACGGAATTCACGACGACATCCTGACCCAGTTGAGCAAGCTGATTGCGCTCAAGGTCACATCCCGGACGTCGGTCGAGCAGTTCCGCGGCACCCGCATTGGATTACGGGAAATCGCAGAACAGCTCGGCGTCGCGACGATCCTCGAAGGAGGCGTGCAGCGCGTAGGCGACCGCGTACGCATCAACGTCCAGCTCGTCGATGCAAGCACCGACGCGCACCTCTGGGCCGAGTCCTATGACCGCGAGCTGAGCGCCGACAACATCTTCGCAATCCAGAGCGAAATCGCCTCGTCGATTGCGCATGCGCTCCGAACGACCCTGACGCCACTGGAGCATGAGCGCCTGGCGGTCATTCCCACGCGCGACCTCGATGCATGGAAAGATTACCAGCTCGGGCGTCGCCGTTTCGAGCAGCGCAACTCCTCGGCTCTCGCGGAGGCTGAAGTTTTTTTTCAAAAGGCCATCGACCGCGACCCTGAGTTCGCGCTGGCATACGCGGGGTTGGCCGACACCTTATATTTTCAGATGTACTATGGCGCTGTATCGCGCAAAGAGGTCATGTCGAGGGCGGACATGGCAGTGGCCATGGCGCTGGCCCTGGACGAAAACCTGGGGGCCGCGCACGCGTCCGCTGCCGCACTCGCGCACGTACGGAGGGAGTTCGCGAAGGCGGAAGCCGGCTTTCACAAGGCGATCGAGCTCGATCCGAACGACGCGACGACGCACCGGCTATACGGGTCTCTCCTGACACGCTTGGGGCGTTTCCCCGAGTCACTGCGGCAGATGGAACTTGCCGCGGAGCTCGATCCGCTCTCGAGTCGTACACAGTCCATGCTTGCAGTGAGTATTGGGAACCTCGGACGCTTCGACGAGGCGCTGCGGCGCCTGGACCGGGCCGTGGAGATCGATCCTTCGGTGGCAATCTCGTACGCCGTCCGTGGAGCAATCCTGTCACTGGTCCTCAATCGCTGGGACGCTGCAATCCCGTGGTGGGAGAAGGCGCAACAGCACGACCCGAATAGTCCTATATTCTCCAGTTATCTGGCGCTGGCCCACGCAGAGCTGAGCCTGGACTCTGATGCCAGGCGGTGGAGCGATCTCGCGCGCAGTCTTGGCGCTGAGACTGTCAGCTCGGCCCGGACAGCGGCCCTGATTCATGTCTATCGCGATGCGCTGGAACAATCGGCCCAGGCGGCAGAACAAGCGCTCGCGATCTGGCCCACCGACACCGTCGCGCTGCGTCTGCTGCGCGATGTCGATCTTCGTGCTGGCCGGCCGGATCGTGCCCGTGCACGCTACGCCGTCGCATATCCGGAGCTGGTTGCGCCAGGCGTGCCGCAGCTCTACACCGATAGCTTTATTGCGGCCGTCGACCTGGCGCTGGTCCTGCAGCAGACGGACGAGAGCGCGCGGGCGGAGCTGCTCCTCACTCGTGCCAGCGAGTTTCGCCGGTCGCTGGGTAACGTCGTCTTGCTTGGACCCGCTACTGTCGGTGAGAGCGACGGTGCCTACGGCATCGCCGATGCGCAGATCGCCGCCCTGCGTGGCCGCCCCGAGGAAGCCCTTGCGCAACTGCGTCAGGCAGAGCGGAGGGGATGGCGCGCAGGGTGGCGCTACCGTCGCGATCACGACCCCGCGTTCGCAACGATCCGCAACGAACCCGAATTCAAGGCGGTCTTCGCCGACATCGAGCGTGACATGGCGCAGCAGCGCGCCCGCCTCTCAAAGCAATCAGGTTCTCGGGAGTTGTGACTCTTCGGGAGCAACGCTGGGCGGACGCTCCAGTATCAGGGGGATTGTATGCGAATCAAAGGGCCAGGCTTGAGCGCTCTTGCTGCGATACTGCTGTTCCCGTTTGGCAGTGACGCTCAAAGCCCTGATGTGAAATTCGCGCACGGCGCTGATTACACATTTGAGCGTATGCAAGCGGTGCGGACGACCGACGACGAGGGGCAAATCACGCTCATTGCTTACGTATATCGGCCGGTCAAGACGGTCGGTCGCGAGGTCGTGATATTCAACCACGGCTCCACCGGAGGCTGGGCGACGTCGCCGAAGGAGCCTGTCGCTCTTACCCGCTCCTACATTGAATACTTCATCCGTCGGGGGTTCATTCTGGTCATCCCCCTACGTCGTGGATTCGGAGAATCGTCAGGTTCGTACCGTGAAGAATGTGCCTATCAGGCTGGCAAGTGCACTTTGGCAGAAAGCCGAGCAGTGGCAGAACGCGCGCTGCCAGAAGCGTCAAAGGATCTGGATGCCGTTATTGATCAGCTCGTCATTGGAAAGCTAGCGCCGCCTGAAGCCAAGATTCTGATGGTTGGACAGTCCAGAGGCGGATTCTTGTCACTGTACTACGCGGCCAACCGGCCTGAAATGGTCAAAGGCGTTATCAGTTTCGTAGGTGGCCAGGCGTCAATTTCGAACAAGTGGCCCCCGGAAGAGAACGCAGCGCGTATGAAACTTCATGAAAAAGTGGCTTCCAGTGCGGGAGCTGCCCTCAAGGTGCCGACCTTGTGGATATATGGAGCCCGCGATTCATTCTATGAAGAGGGCGCAAGCAGTCAATGGTTCAAGGCGTTCAAAGATGCGGGAGGAAAGGGCGAAATACGTCTTCATCAGTGACCATTCACTCGAAAATGGCCACTATGTAATCAGGTCCCTCGATCTCTGGGAGGCGACGGTCGACAAGTATTTATCCCAGCTACCGTGAGCTGCGTTGGCGATTCGACCTCAGAAGCTACGGACCGCTGGAGAGGTCGAGATCTCGCGCTACCAGAACGCAACCACCCCGAGCCAACCTGACACGACTCAGGCGAACTCGGGGCGAAGTGCAGAGTGAGGAAAGTCAGTCTGCCAGGTCGGATTGGGTCGGCTGAGGTCGGCTACCGTGACGACTGAAGATTTGCGTGTCGCCGGTTCGATTCCGGCCCTGTTCTAAGAGACCGGGATCGACTCGACCGTGAGTAGAACGAATCTTACTGCACCAGAGGGCCTTGACGCCGCCATCGCATTGGCAATCTGCCGGATCGATTCCTTATGTGCACTGGCTTCCGGGAAACTCATGACCCCGATTACTCCGCCGAATCCGACTGCCGTGTCGTTGCCGACGGACTCGGATGTCATGTGTTCTACCAACTCCATTCGCCGTGTATCGATGACCGCCGCCCAGTAACTCGTCGATCGCTTGCTCATGGAGAATCCCAGGAACCCAAGTGGCGTTGGACCCATTGCGCCCTTTTGGTCGACGGTGATGGTCTCCGGCTGAACGATCAACACGAGAAAATCCGCGTCCAAGGGTTCAATCAGGTTCTTGGTATCCGGACCGACCCACTGGAACCGTCGATCGATTTCAGTGATTTCTTTGGCAGCGGCCTCGAGAAACCGACGTGGGCCGACGCTCAGGCGCAGGCGTTCCGGGTCCGGGATTGGCATACAGACATGCTCAGTGCTGGCGGGTGGCGTGTAAGGGACCATCAAGCAACCTGTCCTGAGCAAGGGGAATGCGAATGCCGCAAGGAGAGCACGAAATCTCGAAACACCAATCCCGGACGGGGCGCAGTCGTGAACTTGCATTGGCGATTCCAGCGGAAACTGACCGATGGCGAGAAGATCTTCAGGGCTCTGGCGTGCAGCAATCTCGGAACTTGCGCGTGGGGACCCCGGGTAAAGCTTGTAGGCGTAAGTCTGATCGCCGAGTCCGGTGCAGGCCGCCAGCAGCAGGCTGGCGCAAGCCGGCATCGCCATCAGCCTGAAATTGCAGCTCGCCATGCCGCCCCTCGCTGTTCCCCGGATTCCGGGAGCAAACCGAGCTGAGCAACATCACCATACTAGGCGGTCACAGCCGAACCAGGATAGCTGGGCCGGCTGAAGATCCTCTTGTCGGCAGTCCTAGTCCTCCGCTGGCCGCCTTCTACATGTCACATCTCCGACGTCACTTCTTCGACCGGGCACGCGCCGGCTTGCGCTTCACCGCTGGCCTCGACTTCGCCTTCTGCTGACGCGCAACCTCCTTGCGCAACCGGGTGTCGCGCTTGCGCATGTCGTCCGTCAGCAGCGAATCGAACTCCTCGATCGAGTAAGTCGGGCGGATTTCGAGCACGCCTTCCTCACCCGGCATCTGATTCGGGCAGCGCTTGGCCCATTCGATGGCCTCATCCATGGACTTCACGTTCCAGACCCAGTAACCCGCCACCAGCTCCTTGGTTTCTGCGAAGGGTCCGTCGAACACCGACACGTGTTTGCCGGAGAACTTGATGCGCTTGCCAAAGCTGCTCGGCTTCAGCCCATCCGCCTCCTGCATGATGCCGGCCTTGACCAGTGCCTCGTTGAACTTGCCCATGTCCTCGAACATCTTTTGCACGTCGGGACCCTGCATGTTGCCCGCCTCGCTGTTGGGCGTAGCTTTGACGAATACCAGGACCTTCATACGCTTGCTCCTCTGATCGGACGTTCGAAGGTTAGTCGAATGAGGCCGTGGGAACTCGACAGGTCGCGACGGAAAAGTCTGAAGGCGGTGGCGGTGAGCCCGACCAGCTCGGGAATGTTTGGAATCAGCAGCAGAATTTCCTGCGGGAGTCGTAAGGGACGCTACGCTAACCGGCACTGAGACGTCTCAGCACGACCGACTCCGGCTCTGCCATACTCAACGCGGTCGTCATAACACTTGGCCTACGGAAAACCACTCAATCCGGGGTGTCATCCAACCGTGAATACAAGAAAGCTCGGGCCCTTGGGTAGTTCGACACGGGCATTACATGCCGATCGCGGAATGGATTCGGATTTCGGTGTATCGCCGGCTATTCATCAGTCGGTCAACTACCGAGCGGTCTCTGGTCCGGATTTCGCACTCAGGGCGGGCGAGCCGCTGAATGATGGGTTCTACACTCGTCATGGCAATCCTACGTCTTCCAGGATCGCAAGAATCATTGCCGAGCTCGAGGGAGCTGAGGCAGCAATGATGACCGCCTCCGGTATGGGGGCGATTGCCTCGACCATTCTTGCACTGGTCGAAAGAGACGATCACGTCGTCGGACAGACCAGCCACTACATCGGGACGTCGAATCTACTGACCGACGTGCTGCCAAAATTCGGCGTTCAAGTGTCCCGCGTGGACCAGCGCGATACGCGGGCATTTGCGAACGCGATCAGGCGCCAGACCAAGCTGATCATCCTGGAAACTCCCGTCAATCCGACGATGAGATTGACGGATCTCGCGGCTGTCGCGGCGATAGCGCGTGAGCGAGGCGTGATGACGTTGTGCGACAATACAGTAGCAACATCGCTACTTCAGAGGCCGCTTGAGCTCGGCGTCGACATCGTCTGTCATAGTGCGACCAAGTACATCGGCGGCCACCATGACCTCCTTGCCGGAGCGGTCGTCGGTACTCGCGCCATTCTGGAGCGAGTCTGGAACATGACCATGTGCCTCGGCCCCGTGGCGGCGCCTTTCAATTCCTGGCTGGCGTTGCGTGGCGTGCGGACCATGCAGCTGCGAGTCGACCATCAATGTCGCAGCGCCCAGGCGATTGCAGAATACCTGTCGGCGCATCCGAAGATTGTTGGAGTCAATTACCCCGGCCTTACAAGCCACCCGCAGCATGAACTCGCGCGTCGGCAGATGACGGCGTTTGGAGGACTCCTGAGCTTCGAAGTCAAGGGTGGTTTCGAGGCCGGGCAAGCATTTGTCAGTGCCCTCGAGATCCCGCTCAATTCCGGAAGCCTTGGCGGCGTCGAGAGCCTGGTGATCCAGCCAAGCGTGATGTGGGGAGCGCGCGTCGGTGCAGAACAGGTCGCGTCACAGGAGATCAGCGATGGGCTGATACGCATGGCAGTTGGAATTGAAGACACCGAAGACTTGATCCGTGACATTGCGCAGGCGTTGGACCAGGTCTGAATTGGTGGTGCCATCGACACTCCCCGCCCGGCGTTATCAATGTTCCCGCGGTAGCCGCAACAAGCGGAAAACCGGATAGCTGGCGAGCAGGATGCCGATGGCGACGAGACTGTTGCGCCGGTCCTGCACGACCGCCGCCACAAGGAACGCGACGCCGCCAAGCCAGGAAATCGCCGTGGTCACGGGATAACCGATGGCGCGATAGGGTCGCGGCAGGTCGGGCTCCCGCCAGCGGAGCACGAATACCGCCGTGAACGAGATGATGTACTGCATGACGAAGAAGAACGCCGCGACGGCGATGACCTGTTCGAACGTGCCGCTCAGGATGAACGCAATCGTGAGCAATGCGCTCAGGGCGAGAGTCGCCACGGGAGTTCCGCCCTCGTTGACGACGGCAGCGCGTCGTGGGAACAGGCCGTCTCCACTCATGGCGTGCGGAACGCGCGATGCCATCATGATGATCGCTGCGACGGCGCCCAGACCGGAAATGACGACGATCAACCGGATGATGGCCCCGCCAATGTCGCCAAAGACGACTCGGGCGACCTGGCCCGCGGGGAAGTTGTCGGCCGCGACGCCGCCGATTCCGAGAACGTAGACAAAGCAGCCGGCCAGCAACATGTAGATCACCACTACGGCGGCCACGCCGCTGAACATCGAGCGGGGGATTTCTCGGGCCGGGTCTCGCAGTTCGCCTGAGAAATACAGCACGCCTCCCCAGCCATCGTAGGAAAAGATCACGACCTGCATCGCGAGCACGACTCCGCCCAAGGTGAAGGCGGCACCGGGTGCTGCGGCGATCGGCTCCCGCGTGCCGAAGACAAAGGCAACGGCGGGCACGCCGAGCAGAACGATGACCTTGATCGCTGTAATCAGCGTCACGGTCGTTCCGCTCGATCGGACACCCTTCCAGAGCAGCGCGGTGAACAGCACGACGACGCCAGTCGCCACTGCGGCGATTGCCTGCGGTCCCGGACTTGGGTTGGCGAACCAGCTGGCGTACTCGCCGACCAATATCGACACGGCGGCGGCCGAGGCGCATGACGCCACCCAGTCGGCCCAGCCAGCAACGAAACCGACAAATGGGCCGAAGGTCCTGCGGGCAAATACGTACTGACCCCCGGAGCGGGGCATCAGTACGCCGAGTTCGGCCATCGAAGCAACGCCGAGTGCGGCGTAGATCCCGCCAGCCAGCCACGCCAACAGGTAAAGCTCCGTGACCGGCAGATGCCGCGCAACCTCACTCGGCGTTCGCATGATGCCGGCGCCAATGGAGTTGCCAATGATTGCAGCGACGCCGAACCAGAGACCAAGGACCCGAAAGAGGCGGCCAGTTGGTGCCGCCGAGGATCTAGCCATCGCGAGATCTTAGTCTGACTGAATACTCGCGTGTCGCGGCTTTGGCGTCCTCCGCCGGGGTGTGGTCCCCCGGCGGTGAACGCGTCGCGAGGTCAGGAGCGCGGGCGATCCTGCCGGTCGTGTTTCTGCCGATAGATGCGGCCGCTCATGCGGTCGGCATGACGGTCGAGCCGGATGCGCTCGGCGCCTGTCACCACGCCGTCGGATTTGGCTTTCCGTTCGTGGCGATGGAGCTGCACCTCGCCACGGACGAGCCGTCGCGTCTCAAGCCGCGTCAGCTCGCCGGAGCGCACGCCCTGCGCGATGCGCTCGCGCTGGTTGTGCTCGCGCACGTTGAGCCCAGGGGTGTCGGCAAGCGCCGGGACGGTGATGGCCATCAGGACGGCGGCCAGAGCGATGTACCTCGACATGTGCAGTCTCCTGTGTGGATCGCGCAGAATCCGCGACCTTCACCGTGTTGAACGTCCGGGCCGCGCGCGCGTTGACGCGCAGAATGCCCAGAGAATCAAACGGTTATGTAAAGTTGCCCGAGCTGTCAACCTGCACGTCGGTGCCGCGTTATATGACAGTGGCGCGACAGGGAGTCGCAGCTGAATGCGTGAGGACGAGGCGGGCCCGTTTGATACGCTCTCGCCGCCTTTGTCGGTCCTTGAGCGCGACGAGTTGCGAGGCGGCACGTTGGATCGGGAACGCGCGCTGGAAAAGTTCCTGGCCGGAGTCGAGCGGCGCGCATTTCGCATCGCGTGCATGTCGTTGCGCGACCGCGGGGAAGCGGAGGATGCCGTGCAGGACGCGATGATGCGGCTCGTCCGTGCCTATGGTGAGCGCCCGGAAAGCGAGTGGCGTCCGCTGTTTTATAGAATCCTGCGGAACCGCATCACCGACGGCCAGCGTCGCGCGCGTGTCCGCAGGGCGTTGGCGGCGTTCCTTCCGGCAAGCGATTCGGACGAGCCTGACACGGAGCCGATGAATCGCGTGGCCGACCCGGGTGGCGGGCCGGAACAGCAACTCGAGGGCGAGGAGCTGCTCGTCCGGATCGAGGAAACACTCGCCGGGATCAGTGCGCGGCAGCGCGAGGCCTTCCTGTTGCGAAACTTCGAGGGCCTGGATGTGGCGGAGACGGCGATCGCGATGGGCTGTTCCGAAGGCAGCGTCAAGACCCACTATTCGCGCGCGATCCAGGCGCTCCAGGAGACATTGGGGGTAACCAAGTCATGAACGAGAGTCCAAGCGACCTGGAATCGAGAAGCCGTAAGGCATTCGACGAGAGCGTGCAGTCGATCGACGCCGCGACGCGACACCGCCTTGCGCAGGCGCGGGCGAAGGCGCTCGCCCGGCTCGATCGTCCACGCTTTCCGCGCGCGGCCATCTGGGTCCCGGCGGCAGCCGCGGCGTCCGCGCTGGCGGCGGCCCTGATCTTGAGGACCGAGGATGCAGACAAGCCGAGCGTCGAGGTCGCGCAACTCACGGGCGAGGAGTTGCAGTTCCTGCCCGCGGAGGATTTCGAGTTGCTCCAGGAGGAGGAGGGCTTCTATGCCTGGGCGGCAGAACAGATGTCCGACGGCGTCGGCTGAATGCCACGCGCGCAGTGCATCGTCGCCTGTCTGCTCGCGTTGCCGGCGGTGGCCGAGGAGCCGAAATTGCCGCAGCCTGATGCTGAATTCCTGGAATTCCTGGGGGAGACGTCGGACGAAGACGAGGAGTTCGTCCTCTTCATGGAGTCAGTCGAGGCGGAACGCGCCCTGAACCGCGCCGAAGCGAAAGGTTCGAAGGAAGATGCAGATGAGAAATAAGCTCACGTTGATCATGGTGACATGGCTTCTCGCGTGCGGCGCCGCGATGTCCGCCGAATCGCCGGTGGCGGCGTCCGAGGGCGTGCCGTGGGAATCACTCGACCCGGCATCGCAGGAGCTGCTCGCCGATCAGGAGGATCGCTGGAGTTCGCTGCCGCCGGCGCGACAGCGGGCCATGGCCGAGGGTGCCAGGCGATGGACCGCGATGGACGAGGGCGAGCGCGGCGATGCGCGAAATCGCTGGCAGAGAGTGCGCGACCTCGATTCGGACGAGCGCCATCAGCTGCGCGAGCGCTGGCGCCGGTTCCGCGCGCTTCCCCCGGAGCAGCAGGATGCGCTCCGTGCAGCGTTTCGCCGGTTCCAGGCATTGCCTCCCGAGAAGCGCGAAGAGCTGCGCGAGCGGTGGAAGCAGCTTACGCCGGATGAGCGCCGTCGGTTTCTGGAGCGGAAAGCCACGACGCGCAGGCCCCGGTGACAGGCTGCGAACAGGCGGTTCGACATGTCCCGTCGGCATCAGAGGGGTTATGATCTCTGATGCTCTTGACTGGTTCGACTCTCGCAATCGCGCTGCTGACGGCACAAGTGGCCTCGGAGGTCGCCGCGTCA
>Ga0187893_10011035_pt1 | contig 13245 bp, 12 predicted proteins | sample MA1701074metaG_FD_139574 | JGI IMG/M metagenome (GOLD analysis project Ga0187893, IMG submission 139574) | White microbial mat communities from a basaltic lava cave in the Kipuka Kanohina Cave System on the Island of Hawaii, USA - MA170107-4 metaG ...
CCGCGGGCAACCCGCTGTTTTCTGTGCTGTCGAACTCCATCAATGATGTGATGATCAAAATCCGTCTGCGGGCATTCTCCGTCGATGGAATCGAGACAGCCAGGCGGGCCGCGCATTACCACGAGAGAATTCTCGAAAAAGTCGCGGCAGGCGACGTCGAGGGTGCACGTCTGGCCATGACTGAACACCTTGGAGAAGCGAGGGACACGCTCCGCAGAGCAGACGCCGCGCTGAGCAGCCGCCGACTAGGCTGACGCAAGTTGTATCTCTTTCAAGCGCCAGTCCGGTTCTCGATCTCGATAGCGAAAGGAATCCCTTCCATGTCCAGGCAACTATCTACACTCTTTCGATCAACTCGTCCGGGCAATGATTCCTGGCTGCGAGTCAGCTATTTCCCGCTTACGAAGTATTGTTGGTACATGCTTCCCGCTGTATTTTGGATTGCTGGGACGCTGCTGTGCCATGTCTTAGAAGCAGCCGAGCCGATTCGATTGCACCCGGATAATCCGCACTATTTCCTTTTTCGGGGAAAGCCCACCGTGCTGGTGACTTCTGCCGAGCACTATGGCGCCGTCCTCAACCTTGACTTTGACTATGTGCGTTATTTGGAAGCGCTGCAGTCAAACGGGATGAATCTGACTCGTCTCTGGCCGGGTGGACCGTATCTGGAAATTCCGGGTTCTTTCAACATCGCCAACAATACTCTGGCGCCCAAGCCAAATCGCTTCAGCTGCATCTGGCAGCGCAGTACGACACCCGGCTATGCGGGCGGCGGAAGCAAGTTTGACCTCACTCGCTGGGACGATTCGCACCTCGCGAGACTGAAAGATTTCGTCGCGCAGGCTGGAAAACGAGGCATAGTCGTGGAACTCAGCCTCTTCTGTCCCTATTACAATGACAAGCTCTGGGACTTTAGCCCGCTCAAGTCCACCAATAATGTGAACAATGTCGGTGATTTGCCACGCACTCAGGCGCTCACGCTGCAAAACGGTGGTCTGCTGGCCATTCAAGAAGGCATGGTGCGCAAGATCGTGGCTGAGCTGAAAGATTTCGACAATCTCTACTACGAGATCTGCAACGAGCCTTACTTCGGTGGCGTCACGATCGAGTGGCAGCACCACATCGCTGATGTCATTCGGGAGGCGGAGTCCAGCTTCAAAGACAAACATCTCATTGCCCAGAACATCGCAAATGGTTCAACGAAAGTGGAAAAGCCGCACTCAGCCGTCTCTATCTTCAATTTCCACTACTCGCGGCCTCCGCAGAGCGTGGCGTTGAACTACGGACTCAACAAAGTCATCGGCCTGAACGAAACAGGATTCGACGGACCATCCGATGCGGCCTACCGAATTCAGGGCTGGGACTTCATCCTCGCCGGCGGCGCTCTCTACAACAATCTTGACTACTCGTTTACCGTAGATCGGCCCGACGGAACATTCCAGCCGGACCCAAAAACTCCTGGCGGTGGAACCCCGGCGTTGCGTCGACAGCTACAGATCCTGAAGGATTTTGTACACAGCTTCGATTTCGTGAAAATGACCCCTGATGCTTCCGTGATCCAAGGTGGTGTTCCGGCAGGTGCGGTGGCCCGTGCGCTGGTCGATAGGGGAAATGCGTACGCGGTCTACCTTCACCATGGCACTCCCGGTTTTGGCCACACAGATCAACCCACGCGTTCGCGTCCGGAGTACCGTGTCGCGCAAGGCTCTCAGGAAACAAAGCTCGATCTCGACTTGCCGTCCGGATCCTACAAGGCAGAATGGGTTGACACGCGAACTGGCGAAGTGGGAAAGACCGAAGCGATCAAAAGCTCGGGAGGCCGGCAGACGCTGGTTTCTCCAGCATATAACGAAGACATAGCAGTGCGAGTACAGAGGGTTCAGCACTGATGGTGACAGCGGACGGATTCTCTTGAATGGCAGAGGGCTTATGCGAATTGCAGTCATCGGCGCCGGGGCAATGGGGAGTGTTATTGGCGGCTTATTGGCCAAGTCGGGCAACCACGTCTCGCTGGTAGACGTCTGGCGGGAAACCGTGCAGGCCATCAACGAGCGTGGGTTGCGAATCGAAGACAAGACTGGAAACTCCGAAACGCTGAGCATACACGCCACGACGAATGCCAACGAAGTCGGGATCGTCGATCTTCTGGTGGTTTTTGTGAAGTGCTACCATACCGAAGCCGCCGTGCGACAAGCCTTGCCCTTGATAGGCCCCAACACCACGGTGCTGTCTTTGCAGAATGGCTGGGGAAACGGACCTCTCATTGGTTCCATCATTGGAAAGGAGCGCCTGCTCCTGGGAGTCTGCTATCACAGCGCCACGGTCGCGGGTCCTGGTCATGTGCAACATCTCGGGCATGGCGTCACGTTCATCGGCGAGCCCGACGGTGAGATGAGCGATCGGTTGCGGCAGATTGCCCAGATCTTCAACAGAGCGGGCATTGAAGTAAACCAGACCTCTGAGGTCCTCAAGGAAATCTGGTCCAAGTTGGCCCTGAATGTATGTACGCTGCCAACATCGGCGCTGCTGCGTTTATTTGCCCCCCAACTCGTGCAGCACAGCGGCATAGTGAATCTTATGCAGTCACTCCTGCGCGAGGTGGTAGACGTCGCCAAAGCCCAGAACATTTCTTTGAACTTTGAGGAGCGTTGGGAGGCGATCACAGGACTGCTCAATCGATGCGCTCCCAACACGAAGGCCTCAATGCTACAAGATGTGGAGAGGGGTCGGCGGACAGAGATTGACGTGATTAATGGCGCCGTGGTGGAGGCGGGCAGGCGGCTGGGCATTCCCACTCCATACAACGACGCAATGTTTTGGCTCGTGAAGTCGCTGGAGGAGACGTTTCAACCAGCAGCCTCATAGAGAGCAACTGCCAAGAGTCTGATTGCCATGACACGAATCCGTTTTTTTGGGGTTGCCGCTTATGAACTGACTACCAGTGAAGGCAAAAAGATCCTCGTGGATCCGTTCCTGGATGAGAATCCCGGCAGCCCTGTCAAGTCGGCTGAACTGGGTCGAGTAGACGTGGTGCTCGTCTCTCATGCGGCCCCTGACCACTTGGGAGACACCGAAGCCATTGCTTGCCGAACCGGTGCACCTGTGATCTGCGGGGGCGAAGTGAAAGCCTATCTCGTGGCTCGCGGAGTTCCAGCCGACCAGATTCGTGCCACGACCTGGGGGATCGCGGTCGAAGTTGCCGGTGTTCGTGTGCAGCCCGTCGAATGCCACCATTGGTCGCAAATTCGCATGCCTGATGGCAGTTTGGCCTCCGGAGTACCGATGGCTTTTGTGATCTACTCCGATCCCGGTGTGCGCTTCTATCATTACGGCGACACGGCACTCTTCAGTGACATGAAGCTCCAAGCGGAACTGTACAGACCCACGATTGGCTGCGTCGGGATCGCAAATCCTGTGGAAATCCTGGACCGCAATCCCATGCCCGGAAGAATGATCACGGCTGAGATGAGCCCTCGTGAAGGAGCACTGGCCGCCCAATGGCTGGGGCTGGAGATTGTTTTTCCTTGTCACTACATCAACCCCGACTGTCCCGAAGTGCGGGAGTTCGACGGCTTTTTGGAACAGGCACTCGAACAGGGGTGCAAGGTTCCAAAGTCGGTCGTACTCAAGCCCGGAGAAATTTACTGCGCCGAACCGAAGCTGGCCTAAGCTCAGGGCACGTGACGAGGGTTTTCATATCCCCATGGGTCGTGTGCCTCCGACGCAACTGAGCTGACTCTTCACTCGGCCCGACGCAACCCCAGGAGCCTCGGGCACGCCTTGATTGAGAGCGCTGTGGGCCGCCACTTAACGGAGTTTGAACGTCTTCTCTCCAAGTAAGCCTAGTTCAGCGGGAGACTTTGCGATGCGACTATATACTTTCGAGCACCATGGAGAATCGCATGTTGGCGCAGAGCACAACGGCCGATTGGTGGACCTGCAGGCTGCTGACGCCGCGTTGTCGCTCTCGCAGGGACTTGCACATACCACGCAAACCTTGCCATCGAGCATGCTAGCGTTGCTATGGGCTGGAGAATCCGGTCTGAATGCCGCACGTCGCGCTCTACGCTTTGCGTCGGAGGCCGGCAGCGCGAAAATCAACCTGGACTTCTCAGAGGTCCGGCTGCTTGCACCGATTCCAAGACCAGGAAAGATTCTTTGCTCCGGCATCAACTATCTTAGCCACAAGGAAGAGAATCCGAATGCTGCATTACCGGAGTCCCCCTTTTTCTTTTCCAAGCTACCTTCCGTGGTTATTGGCCCCGGATCGGCGATTGTTCATCCCAAGGCCAGCCAGCAGGTTGATTACGAGGTAGAACTGGCTGTCGTCATCGGAAAGATTCTGCGCCGCACTCAGCCGGACCAAGTGATGCAGGGTGTGGCGGGTTACACGATCTTGCATGACGTTTCCGCGCGGGATGTTCAGTTCAAAGACAATCAGATTACTCTGGGCAAGAATTTCGACACCTTTGCGCCGATGGGCCCCTGCATCGTGACAGCCGATGAATTGCCCGATCCCGGCAATTTGCGTCTTCGAACCACTCTCAACGGACAAGTGATGCAAGATGGTTCGACGCGGGACTGGCTGTTTCCGCTGTCCAAATTGCTTTCGGCGCTTTCCCAAGTCATGACGCTCGAACCCGGCGACGTCGTCACCACGGGAACACCGGCAGGTGTCGGAGTCTTCCGGAAACCACCTGTCTTCCTAAGGCCCAGAGATCGGATTGTCCTGGAGATTGAAAAGATCGGGCGACTGGAGAATGTGGTGGTCGCTGAGACTTAGATGAAATGAATGCTATCGGCCATCTTTCCCGTTGCCGGTTATTCCGGAGAAGCTCGATAGCAGTAGCTTTACTCGAACTATGGATTTGCTTGTCACCTACCCGTGGTGAAGTCATTACGCAGGGGCTGCCTGTCGCAGAGCTGAAGAGAGTCGTCAACCGAATGATCGAATCGGGGCAACTCGACCGTGCAGAGTCGATCCTGAAGCAAGAGCACGCTCTGAAGGGAGAATCCGCGGAGATCTTGTTTCTCGAAGCCACGCTGCTGTTCAAACAGAAGCGGCATCAGGAATCACTGACAAAGCTGAGGGCTTGTCTTGAGAAAAAGATGGAAACAGCCGAGGTCTACAAGCTCATTGCCTCCAACGGTGTCCTGCTCGACCGCCTGGAAATCGTTGAACCTTCGCTGACAGCTGCCATTCGGCTGGCGCCCGATGATCACCTCGCCCATTTTCATATGGGTATGCTTTATTACACGACCAGCCGTTTTGCTTCAGCGGAGCAGGAGTTCCTAAAGGTCGTCGCGCTCAGTGCGAGCTTTGCCAAGGGCTATGACATGCTTGGGCAGGTTCGCGAAGAGATCGGAACAGATGAATCCGCTATTGCAGGCTACCTGAGAGCGATTGAGCTGGTGGAGAAACAGAAACAGAAGGATGAGCTGCCTTATCTGCATCTGGCCAAGTTTCTCTGGCTTCGAAACCGCGTGGAAGAATCGCTGGCGCCTGCACGGAGCGCGGCCGAATTGAATCCGAGTTCGTCAGAGGCAATTTATGTGCTCGCCAGAGCACTCAGCAAGCTCGGAAAAGACAACGAGGCCATGCCGCTGCTTCACAAGATCATTCAGCGCGATCCGAGTTTTCCTGACTCTCATTATTTGTTGGGACGGGTTCTTGTAAAGAATGGTCAGGAAGAAGAGGGCCGTCAAGAGATCCAGATTTTTGAATCTATCAAGAAGCGCTCACCGGGCAAGAAAGCACCGCGATGACTCAAGCCGGCGCCACCGTGATGAGATCGTTCCATTCTCCCAGACCACGTCAAGGCTCGCGTACCAGAACGCCTTTGTGAACCAGGGCGGGATTTTCGGCAAGCTGAGAAAACACTTTGGGCGCGTCCCACATTGTGAACTCTGTCGCGACTCGCGGATAAGCGATAGCTCCGCTCGCCAGTAGTTGCAGCGATTCAGGAAAGCAGTTTACCGATGCGCGCGATCCGACCAGCGTCATTTCTTTTCGCGTCAAGTCCAGGCCTTGGAAACTGACTGCTAGACCTTTCTTTACCAATCCAACGATCACGATGCGACCACCGGCCGCGACCAGCTCCACCGTCTGTTCCATCGCCTGGACGTTCCCAGTAGCTTCGATCACGACTGGAGCCCCCTCGCCGTTGGTTCGCTCCTGAATGGCGGCCATCAAATGATCGTCCGCCAACAGCGTGTCCGCGCCTACCTGCCTCGCGATCTCCAACCGTGAGGGCAGAATGTCAGCCGCCACGACGTGGGCGCCACGGGCGCGAGCCACTTCGATGATCGCCAGTCCAATGGGACCGCAACCGAGCACCAGGACAAAATCGTCCTGGGATATGCTTCCGCGACGGCAGGCTTGGATACCGATCGCCACAGGTTCCGCGAACGAAGCCACGGTCATCGAAAGGCCGTTCGGAATAGGGTAAATGTTGCGAACTGGGGCTGTGAGATACTCAGCATAGCCGCCGGGCTGGTGCACCCCGATAATCTGGAGCTGCGCGCAGCAATTGGACTTCCCGATGCGGCAGGGATAACAGCCGCCACAACCAATGAAGGGCTCCACCACTACGCGGGTTCCCACCTCCAAGTCAGTGACATCTTTCCCGACTTCAGCCACAACACCTGCGATTTCATGACCGCACACCATGGGGTAACGAGAGTAAGGGTTCTTCCCCACGTAAAAATACATGTCGCCAGCGCAGATTCCGGCCGCGCCCACGGAAATCAGAGCTTCTGCAGATTCTGGCTTCGGCGTATCCCACGATCCCAACTGCAAGTCGAACGGCGCCTGCATAATTGCGGCTCGCATGATCTCTCCTCAGTAAGCTCAGAGTTTTCCGTTCAGGGGCCCTCTCCGCGCACCGAAGCGTGGGTTCAGTCTTCCCGATACCTACTTGTCGGCGGCCCTATCAGGCTTCCGTGCACCCTACACGATGCGAAACAATGGCTCCTCGCCACGCAGGACACGCAAGGCATTCTCAGCTGTAATCTCACCCATCCGCCTGAGACCTTCCGGTGTCTGGCCAGCACTGTGCGGCATAGCGATGAAGCTTTCCAACTGAAGCAAAGGGCTATCGCCTGGCGGTTCTTTGTTGAAGACGTCACTCGCCGCGCCCGCCAGCTTCCTGCTGGTTAAGGCTTCGTGCAACGCAGCCTCGTCAACCAAGTCACCGCGAGCAGTGTTGATGAGAAAAGCACTCGGCTTCATGATTCCGAGTTTGTCTCGGTTGATGAGATGCTGAGTGTCCGGGGTTACGGGCAAATGAAGAGAGACGAAGTCTGCCTGCTTCAGCAAGTCTTCCAGAGAAACATATTCAACTCCCCATGAAGCTGCAAAAGCCTGATCAGGACAGGTATCGTAGGCGACGAGCCGCATACCAAAAGCTGTAGCACGACGGCACACGCTTTTTCCAATCTGTCCCAGCCCAACCACGCCCAGCAATTTGCCGCGCAGCTCTGGCCCAACAAAGCGCTTCCACGCGCCCGTCTTAACCGAGGTATTGCCTTGAGGGATCTGTCGGGCCAGGGCCAGGAGAAGAGCCATCGTCATGTCGGCAACCGAGTCGGCGATCGTGCCTCCCGCAATCGCCACAGGAATGCCTCGATCTCTCGCCGCTGCGAGATCAATGTTCTCGTGGCCGACCCCATGCTTCGAGATCACCTTCAAATGCAATGCCGCGGCCAGAACCCGCTGTGTAACTGGTTCAGTACCGGAAATGAGGACATCCGCTTCCGGAATCTGTTCCAGAAGCTCTTCTTCAGTTGGAGCCTGATCGAGCTCGTTCGAGAGGAAAACACAACCGGAGGCCTTCATCCTTTCCAATACTTCCGGGCAGTTCTTGCCAAAGGAGCGCGAAGCAACGAGTACCTTGAACCTCTTCGTTCCTAGCTCGTTAACTACCGGTCGACGTTCGATGCTCGACGACACAGAGCTGCTTGAGCCGGTGCTATGCCTAGTCTGGATCACCCGACCTTCCAAGTGATCGTCAATCTGCTGTCTCAAATGCGAAACGAAGACCCTCATATCGGCTTCCCTGTGGAGAGCCGCGCCAAGGGGCAGCGAGGTAACACCCGCGTCACAAACTTCGACACAATTGCCTGGCTCTAGGCCACCGGCTGCCTGCAAGTCAATGGTGTGTTTTCCGACATCGATCATCTTCCGGACGTCACCGACCCGCTCGACCACCAGCGCGTTAAAATCGCGCCCGCGGTGACCTTCGCCGGTGACGCGACCCAACAGAAGAATTGAATCGAGCATCGGCAATGCCGCTGGCAAGAGCCCCAGCGGAGTTCCGAGTGCAAGACACAGCCCAACTTTCAATCCGCGCTCTCGCGCCGCGAAGATGGTTTCATAGATCAACACCGTGCTTTCGGCCGGGAGAAACACCAAATCCACTCCAGCGTCAGCTAAAGCCGGAAGGAAGCGAATGGGGTCATTCACAGCCAGGTGCACTTCAAAGGGCAGCTGCGTCAGCGGTCTTAACCACTTGATGGTGCGCGCCGGAAAGGCTTGATCGGGGACGAAGTAGCCGTCGAAAACGTCATAGTGCACAAAATCGACGCCTGCCACCTCAACGCGGCGCAACTCTTCGCCCAAGCGCGTGTGGTCTGCGTTAAACAATGCGGAACCAATTCGGACCATGGAGTTCCTTCAAAATCAGAATCAGGTGAGTCCTTCAATTTCCAGCGCAACAGCCCGAATGGGCGATGCATCCAGTCCTTTGACTGGAAGCGGCAACCCCACGAAGAAGAAACGCTGGTTGGGGATCTTGTGTAGGTTGGCCAAACATTCAATGACAGGTATGTCGACACCAGACTTGAAAAACAAGTGATGATTGGGATGGTTATCCACCCCTCGTACTTCAAATCCGGACGCGTCTGTTCCCAACAGCTTGATTCTCTTGTCGAGGGCCAGCCAGCGAGCTGCGTCTTCCGTAAGATACGGCCGTGAGTGGGACTCTTTCGTTCGATAGAGATGGTCGCGTCCCTCCCAAAGAATGACGATGTCTCGTTCTTGAACCTCGCCGGCCGTTTGAACTTCGGCCAGCGTGATGGGCTCGTTCTTCTGCTTGTGACGGAAATCTAACCGGATTGCCTGCCCCACAAACGTTTCAGGCGGGAAGTCGGATGTATCCTTGCCGCCAGCGTAGAAATGCAGCGAGACCTCGACGTGCGTGCCCGAATGCGACCACATGGACACATCGTGCATGATATCCCCGGTAGGTGTTTCTCGCAGTCTCCCGCGCTGTTTGATCTCCACGCTGTACTGCTCTTCGCCCGGCAGAAGGCGGTGTGTCAGATCGATGATTCGAAAGTTGCGCATGAATGAATCCTTCTCATAATCGGGTTGCAGAGAGGGAGCTGGCAGGTGTGGGAAATGAACACTTATTCTATCCACGACTAACCACTGTTGCTCCAGGCACCGCAATTTCTGGAACCAGCACAGTTCCTCCTGCAGCCTCAATAGCCTTCACAACGGGCTCTTTCGAATTACCCGTAACCAGCGCAATTATGATCCCTCCGCCGCCAGAACCGGACACTTTAGCCCCGAGCGCACCTGCACTCAAGGCAGCTTCAATCAGCTGGTTGCTCTCCGCGCAGGAGACTCCAATTTTTTCGAGCACCACCTGGTTGAGGGTCAATAGACGCCCCAACTCATCCCAGTTCCCAGTTCTCAGCAAGGGCAAGGCGGCTCGCGACAGCGCACCGATCGCACGAAAATAAGCCATCCGGTATGCCGGCTTTTCCTCAAGCCATAGACGGACACCAGTATTGACTTCTCGGGTGGAGGCCACAATGCCGCTGTGTCCAATGACGAGCAACAGTCCTGGAGAGCAGGGGACTGTATCAGCAAGCCCCTGTCCCTCGAACTGAATAATCCCTCCCAGCAGGGATGTTTGAGTGTCAAGCGCCGAGGCGATCCCTCCATGGGCAATCACATCTCCCAGATGAGCCCAGGCAGCCCTCTGCTCCAGAGTCGCGGGTTCTGGCAGGAAGGCGTCCATCGCCGTTATCATCGCGGTGAATGCGGCACCCCCCGAGCCTAATCCGGAGGAAGGAGGAATTTCACTTTCCCATTCGACCGTCAGCCCTTTGGGCAAACTCTCGTCAAACGCAGACCCGAGGATATACTTGGCTGCAGCGAAGTAATCGCTCTGGGCCAGATTGCGGATGGATTCGAAGTCGTTATGGGTGCGAAATTTTTCAACCTCGCCGGTTAATGCAACAACAGATTCTTGGGAAACTGCCTGCTGAATAGTGCCACTTTGAAAGAAACAGCCAGTCGCACGGCGGAGCGTCACCCGACAATGTGCTCGCAAGCCGACACTGGCCGAAAGAGCTGGCTGGCCGCGGTTGATGGCATGTTCGCCGAAAAGAATAACCTTGCCCGGAGCTACCGCTTCGACAACGACGTCCGGTTCAGATATCCGAGATGTCCGGGCTTGCTTCATTGAGGTTTTGTGAATCGCGATTGACGCTTTCTTAGCCTCTCACTCAGGTTCGTAGCTGATAGTGTCACACCTACGAGTATGCCCAGTCAGCGGTGCTGCAAGGCGCTTGGCATCCCTTGCAGTAGCAAGGCCCCCCAATCATAAACCGCGACAGCATAGTGTAGGGAATGCTGCGAGTCTGTAAGGAATATGCGGTTGATTGCTAGAAAACAATCATTTTGACCTTCAGGACCCAAACAGCAGTGGAAGGAGCTTTGGGATGCAATGGACTCCAACCGCATCTCAGCGCTGAATGGGCGGTTAGGTTCCGATTTGTGTGAGTACCTCAGCTAATGGCACCATTCAGGCTTCACGACGCAGCTCGTTTTTTCCATTGGTCAGATCCATCCACCTCGAGGCTGGGCGGTCCACCCGATATGCAAATCCATCACGGGCAGCCTTCAACCGGGGGCTTACCCCACTTGGGTGTGGCGGTCTTCGTCTGTCAATGTGCAAATTTGTACCGACGCTGGACTCAAAGCCGCTTATCGTCCGCGCCATCAAGCCAAGGAGCCTTGCATGGCAGTGGATTTGTTTCGGTGGCCTCCACAGGCCTGGTCATTTCAAGAAGTCATCGCAGCGGCGGTCGAATCGTTCTCCTGTGAAGGCCGGCGTTTTGATTACGCCAGGAGCGCCTCCCAACAGTTGAGAGAACGCATTCTCGAACTTCGTTTGCCGAAGCGGCTTGAGGCTCTCGTCGTAGTAAGCAATGAGCTGACAGAGCGTGAATGCTTCGACATCTGTCTATCCCTCGTGCAGAAGGCGCGTAATCTGAGTCCTCTCCCGCCCGTTCAGAACAGTGCAAATTTGAACCGTTTCTAACAGACCCCTGTCCGATAATAAAGCTCGGAGGGCTGGACTGCAGATATAGCTAGCGCTGGCTCGCAGCGCTCTCTCCGTCGTAAGTCGGCCCAGTCCTCCGGCTTCAGCCTCACCCAAATCCCGTGCAAAATTGAACAGTGCAGAAGTGGCCGCTGTCGCAGGATCACGTCGGAGGGCTGGATCGCAGATAGGAACGCCTTGACAGACGGTACTTCCTGTCATAAGCCGACCCAGTCCTCCGCTATAGTGTCCGCTTGATTCGTGCCCATCCTTTAAGCAACCCCTGCGATCAGAAGAGAGCGTCACCTCTGCACATGCTGGCACCAGGAACGCCAGTGTCACGACGAACTTCAGCCAACGAAGCATGCTTTCACAACGCGCTCGTTCCGGTGCATCGCGCGGCCGGAGCAAAAATGACAGACTCTCGGGCTGCATAGCCCAGTCCATCGGGCGAGGCGCCCGGGCACACGCCGCTTCCTGCATGCTAAGATGAACTGATCTGAGTCGTTGAGGTTATCCGCTGAGCTCCACAAACCTTCCCCGAGTTGCGGTCATCATTCCTGCTGTGAACGAGGCCCAATCGATTGGCCGCGTCGTCAAAGACATTCCTGGTATCGTTCAGTGGGTCATCGTGGCTGACAATGGCAGCACCGATGCCACGGCGCGCGCGGCCCGAGAGCAGGGTGCCCGAGTTGTCGCGGAGCCGAGACGGGGCTACGGCTATGCCTGTCTGGCGGGCATCGCGAACCTGCCCGCTGAAGCAGAGATCGTGGTCTTCATGGACGGAGACTACAGCGACTATCCTGCTGACCTGAACGACCTGGTGTCCGCAATGGTCGAACACCAAGCGGATCTGGTCATTGGTTCCCGTGTGCTAGGCGAACATGAAAAAGGCTCGCTGACTCCACAGCAGCGATTCGGCAACTGGCTATCGACGCGACTGATTTGCCTGCTGTATGGATTTCCTTATACAGACCTCGGGCCTTTCCGCGCGATTCGGGCTGATGCATTGCGACAGTTGAACATGCAGGACCGCACGTATGGGTGGACTGTCGAAATGCAGGTGAAGGCTCTCCAGCATCGAATGAAAGTCGTCGAGGTTCCCGTTCGTTATCGCAAGCGGATCGGAAAGTCGAAGGTATCGGGAACTATTTCGGGCTCGGTCAAAGCGGGAGCGAAGATTCTGTGGACCATTGGAAAGCTCACGGTGAAGAAGCCCAAGATCGAAGATCGAGGGTAGAGCAAGGAGAGCACGGGGGCCACTGTCCTCTCGGTTTTTACGAAAGGAAAAGAAGATGGAAGAATGCCTGAAGTACTACGCGGCCGCCTGCCAGACGGACCTGCCCAGTCCGCTCAATCGTGCGGAAATGAAACGCAACACGGAGCGCATATTGCGATTGATCGACCATGCGGTGGTCGGTTACGCGCCCTTCATGCCCGTCAAGCTGGTGGTCTTTCCAGAGTTCGCGCACGCCGCGCCTGCCTATCTCTCGTTGAAGGAATTGCGTGAGAAACTCGCCGTTCCCATTCCAAACACCCACACAGAGAAGCTGCAAGCCAAGGCCAGAGAGTATGGGCTCTACATTCAGACTGGAACCATGCTCGAGACAGACGACAAGTGGCCGGGGGCTGTCTTCAACACCACCTGTCTCATCGGGCCAGAGGGAATTGTGACCAAATACCGCAAGGTCAATCCTTGGATTCCTTGGGAAGTCCATACCAGTCCGCATGACATTGAAGGTTACGGCGAAGCGTTGTTTCCAGTTGCCCAAACTCCCATCGGCAACATCGGCACCGCGATCTGTTATGACTGGCTCTTCCCGGAGCCTTTGCGACAGTTAACGGCCAACGGTGCTGAGATCCTGGTTCGAGTTTCGGCTTACATGGATCCGTTTGGCAGCACCGAACC
>Ga0187893_10011036_pt1 | contig 13243 bp, 14 predicted proteins | sample MA1701074metaG_FD_139574 | JGI IMG/M metagenome (GOLD analysis project Ga0187893, IMG submission 139574) | White microbial mat communities from a basaltic lava cave in the Kipuka Kanohina Cave System on the Island of Hawaii, USA - MA170107-4 metaG ...
GCCGCCGCGTTGCGCGGGTTGGCGAAGCGCGGCTCACCCCGTGCCTCCCGTTCGGCGTTTACCGCTTCAAACGCTTTGCGCGGGAGATAGACCTCCCCGCGCACTTCCAGCACCCTGGGGGGCTTCACTCCGCGCAGGCGCAGCGGAATGCTCTGCACGGTGCGGAGGTTCGGGGTGACATCCTCGCCTTGAAACCCGTCACCCCGGGTGGCCCCGGTGACGAGCTTGCCCTTCTCGTAGGTCAGATTTACCGCCGTGCCGTCGATCTTCAGCTCGCAGACATACCCTACGGTGACGTCGCCAAGCGCCGCATGCACTCGCCTCTCCCACGCCTCCAGCTCCGCTTCCTCGAACGCGTTGGCCAGGCTGAGCATGGGCGTGCGGTGGCGCACGGTGGCAAAAGCGGCGGACGGTGGAGCGCCCACACGCTGGGTTGGTGAATCCGGGGTTGCCAGTTCTGGATAGCGCGCTTCGAGGTCGCGCAGCTCACGTATTAGCCGGTCAAACTCGGGGTCCGGGATGGTCGGAGCGTCGAGCACGAAGTATCGGTAGTTGTGCTCTTCGACCTCTTCACGCAGGCGGGCTGCTCGCCGGCGTACCTCGGCGGGGACACTCATAAGATAATTATATCGAGATTTGCCGCGTTACCCTCCCCGCGGCGCGCGCTGGGTCCGGGCGGCCCCGCCGGCCATGGCGGGAATGATCGACACCTCGCTCTGCTCGCCGAGCGGTGTCGCCAGACCCTGGAGCAGCCGGACGTCGTGCTCGTCAATGAACACATTGACAAAGTGGTGCAGGTTGCCGTCGCCGTCGAGCAGGCGTTCACTCAAGCCCGGGAACCGCCGGTTGAGCTCGTCGATGGCGCCCGCCAGCGTACCCGCGGAGACTATGACCTGGCGCTCGCCGTTGGTATAGCGGCGCATCGGGCTCGGAATCCTGACTGTCGCCATGCCAATCCCTCCGTCAGGATGTGTGAACGAGGACGGCGTCCTCGAACGCCCGGAGCGTCGGCTTGATGCGCACCGAGGGCTGAATCGCGTCCGCAACTGCTTCGTAGGTCTTCAGCCCCATGCCGGTGATGCAGGCCACGGTGACGCCGTCAGGGTCTACCGAACCCGCCTCCGCCAGGGTGCGCAGCACAGCGACCGTGACGCCGCCCGCCGTCTCGGTGAAAATGCCCTCGGTCTGCGCGAGCAGGGTGATCCCCTCGACGACCTCCTCATCGCTCACGTCCTCAATGACACCCCCGCTCGACTTGACCGCCGCGATGGCGTACCGGCCGTCGGCGGGATTGCCGATCGCCAGCGAATGCGCGATGGTCTCGGGCCGGACCGGCAGGATAGCGTCGGTGCCGGCCTTGAACGCCGTGGACACCGGGGCACATCCCCGCGGCTGCGCGCCGTGGATCGCCGGCGAGGACTCGGCCTCGATCAGGCCGACCGCGGCGAGCTCCTGGAAACCGCGGTGGATCTTCACCAGCAGATTTCCCGACGCGATAGGTATGATGACGTCGCTGGGGATCCGCCACCCAAGTTGCTCGGCGATCTCAAAGGCCAGCGTCTTGCCGCCTTCGCTGTAGTAGGGCCGCATGTTGACGTTCAGAAACGCCCAGTGATGCTCTTCGCCGATCTCCGCGCAGAGGCGGTTCACTTCATCGTAGCTGCCGTCGACCTCAACGACCGTGGGTCCGTAAATCGCCGATGCCAGGATCTTGCCGCGCTCGATGCCGGCCGGAACAAACACACAGGCCCGCATTCCGGCGCGCGCCGCGTGGGCCGCGACAGAGTTGGCCAGGTTGCCCGTCGACGCGCACGCCAGGACCTCATATCCGAATGACCGCGCAGCGGCGGTCCCCAGCGCGACATTACGATCCTTAAACGACCAGGTCGGGTTCACGGAATCGTTCTTAATGTAGAGGCGGCGAAGGCCCAGCGCCTTTCCAAGGCGGGGCGCGGGGACGAGCGGCGTCATGCCTGGCGAGAGATCAACGGCGGCATCGTACGCGGCCGGCAGCAGATCCACGTACCGCCAGATCGATTGCGGCCCGGCTTCGATGCGGCTCTTTAGCGGCAGGGCCCGCAGCGCGTTGAGATCGTAGTACGCCTCCAGCGGACCGAAACACCGCTCACATACGTACACCGGACCCGGCTGCACCTCCGCCCCGCATTCCCGACACCTCAGACGCTCGACCGGCATTGGTCCCCTCCTCCTTTACAGCTCGAGCGCGCCGCGCCCGTCGATTTCGGTGATCACCACACGGCTGTCAATGCCCGCTGCCTCAAACGCGGCGCGCATGCCGTCGGCAACCGCCCGGGCTGCCTGCGGCTCGCTCAGCGCCGCAACCGTTGGTCCCGACCCGCTCAACACGGCGCCGTAGGCGCCCGCGCCCCTTGCAGCGGCCACCACGTGATCGAACCCTGGGACGAGATGGGCACGATACGGCTGATGGAGCCGATCCCGCAGCGCATCGCGGAGCAGATCGGCTCGACCCTGGAGCAGCGCTGTGAGTAACAGCGCGGTATGTCCGAGATTGTAAACCGCATCGGCCCGGTTGACGGTCTTGGGAAGAACCTCACGAGCCGACGCGGTCTCGATCTCCAGCGCGGGAATCGCGAGCACGACGGCCAGGGACAGGGCCGGTAGCAGTCGCGCCCAGTGAATCCTCGACGCATCGCGCGCTACAGCGACGACGCCGCCGAAGAGCGCGGCAGCTACATTATCCGGATGGCCCTCGAGGTCCGCGGCAATACCCAGCAGGATATCGGGTTCAAGGGATCCGCCCAGCAACCGGCTGGCCGCCACGATACCTCCGACTATTGCCGCAGCGCTGCTGCCCAGGCCGCTGCGCAAGGGAATCGGCGACTGCGCATCCAGGGCAAACGCGCCACGGTACCCCTGCGCTGCCGCCACGGCGGTCGCGCTGCGGTATATCAGATTCGTGGCGTCCTGGGGCACGTCGACGCCCCTGACGGTTATTTCCGGGGCCGCCGCGGTCGAGAGCGTGATCTCCGCGTGGACACCCACGGCCGCAGCCAGCACGTCAAACCCCGCGCCGAGGTTGGCGACGGTTGCGGGCACACGAACGGTCACACGATCAACTGCGACTGCCACGGACGCCTCCCCAAGATACAGAAATCCCCTCCACTTCCTGCTTTGGAGGGGATCACACCCTCTTATCCGCCGGAACTGGATCCGCCGGGGGTTGGCACCTTGCCGCGTTGGCAGGTTGCCGGGGGTCATCGGGCCCGTCCCTCACCCACTCTTGATAAGAGAACCGTATTCAGTTGAACGTTACGGTATCACAGGTCGCCTGGACCGTCAAGGGAATCGGACAGTCGGGTCGTGGCCGTCTGCCTTGAATCTCTGGTCAATGGGCAGTGCCCAGCGGGAAAGCGCGCGAACTTGCCGCTGGTGGAACCGCTGCGATTCCAAGCGCATTTCGTCTTGGCTGAGCGCGGCGTCTTTCAAGGGCTGAACATCGCGGGCGACCCGCTCGAGATCACGCAGGTCCGCACCTCGACGGCCATCAATATCCCGCTCCCCGCGCCCGCGGTCCCCTATCACCTCGCCGCATTTCTCCGAGCCTCGACATCGGGGATGGTCGCGGCTGGCTTCCGGTACGTCAACCGGATCGGCGGCGGGTTTTACGAGATTGAGCCGCAGTTGCGATACGAGGGCCGCGAGCGCGAGGGCGTCGCGCGGGAGATCTGGCTGACCTACGTGCAGCCGATCAGGTGACGCCGGACCAGCTCAAGGGGGTCCTGCGGAGATTGTGCAGTGGGCGATCCTCGGCGGACTGGTGCTCTTCCTTGCGCTGCTCGGACTGTTCTTCGTGTTCGTGCGCTAAGGGCTTGCGATCGTAACGACACCATAGGACGCAGATGTCGATTCGGTGGCGACCAAGCGCCCGTTTTTGAACATCTCTACTGTGAGCGTGATATCCCCATACGTGCCGTTGATTTGGAAGAAGACCGACAGACTCGAAGCGTCGGCGATCTCAAAGGCCATCGGCGTCTTCCCCTCGACGCTACGCGAGCGGTACCGACCACGCTCCATCCATCCGTAATTGCCAGTGAATTCAATACCCCGGTGGCTCCCTGAAACGATAACGGCGAACCCTCTGCGGGCCGCTTCTCCACTGCATGGCGCGCTACCGCTCTGTTCGCATGGTACGCCGCTGTAGTCGATCGATGGGCCGCTGCTCTGGTTCGTGGGAGATCGGATCTTGCCAACGATGGCTATCAGTGCGACCAGCGATACGAAGATGATGGCGATGAACCACCCGAGGCTCCCCTTGCGCCCGGTCCCCTGTGTTTGGGGCTGCGACAACGTTGGATCACTCCATGTCCATGTGTCGCCATCCCGTTTCTCACCCATAAGCCTCTTGTCCCCCTTATTGGCTCATGTTCCCCGATTGCGCCGTCTTGCGGACGCGGATGGGGCTGATGCCCAAGTGCGCTGCGGCGTCCTTGGTTGTCAACCACATGGGGGGAAACGAACGCCCCGCAGGGGTCGCCTGCGGGGTTGGGTCAACCGTCGCCTGATACGCATCTATTATCCTAGACTGACTGGTCGGACTCCGTCAAGAGGTGAACCCCTTCCCGCTCCATCCAGTCGTAGAGGGGCTTGAGGATCTCGAAGGGCACGCCCGCAAACTCCAACTCGCCGACCGCTTCCCGAATCTGGGCTTCCTGCTCTTCGCTCATCATGCCCCTTCCTGACGGGACCGCTGTTATGGTGGTGCGGAGGGCCGGGGTCTCGAACCCCAGACGGCTTGCGCCGTCCCCATCGCGTATCAGGCGTGGCCGGAACCGGTAGTGTCCTAAAGGACACTACCGGCCAGTCGGGTGTAGTTGCTCAGCAATAATGTCACCGTGTGCCGGTTCTGCGCTTCCATGACCCTGGACGCAGGGCTCCACGGGGCAACGTCTACTCGCCCCGGGGCGAGTTGGGTGAGGGAAGAGTGATGCAAGAGAAATCGGAATGGGCCAGGATGCTTCGTACGCGCACGCGCCGCCAGCAATTGGCGGATACCGCCTCTCGATGACTGCAGGCAACTCGGGCTGGACCGAGTTGAAACACGAACTATGACCCGCGCGGTGCTTGCTGTCCGGGAAAACCACATAAAAATTCGCTGTTCGGTATTGACAACTCCGCGCACCGCATTCAGAGTCTGTGAGTTTGCGCTCGTAGAAGGTCACTACAGGCGCCCGCATTGCCTGGGCTCGACATTTCAACGCTGCCCGCGACATGCGAACGACCACGGTATCTCACGCCGCATTGTGACGATCCAGAGCGATCAAAAAGTGTCATGTTAGGATGAACCATGAATCCGATTCAACTGGCGACTGTCACTCAGCTCTCGAACGAGGCTCTCCGCACGAAGGTGAAACATCTGGCGGGGTGCGAGCGTGAGGTAACCGTGGACCTCATCGCTCACCTCGCGGAACTCGACGAGCGTCGTCTATACCTGGCCGAGGGCTGCTCCTCGTTATTTACCTACTGCACGCAGGTGCTTCATTTGTCCGAGCACGCGGCGTACGGACGCATCGTGGCCGCCCGGGCCAGCCGGAAGTTCCCGGCGATATTGGAGCGACTCGGCGATGGCTCGGTGAACTTGACTACGGTCTGCCTCCTGTGTCCTCACCTCACGCCCGAAAATTATCGGGAAGTGCTTGAGTTGGCTCAACACAAGCTCAAGCGGGAAGTATCGCCTGACTGTCGTCACTCCGTTGGCACCTGAGCGCTACAAGGTAGAATTCACGGCCGACGCCGTGCTGCATGAGAAGCTGCGGCAGGCGCAGGCGCTCCTACGTCATCAGATTCCGGATGGGGACCTCTGCAAAATCCTCGATCGAGCGTTGACGGCGTTGCTCCAGGATCTGGCCAGGAAAAAGCTTGCCGCCACGGAGCGGCCCCGAACGAGCCAAGGTGTGGCCCGCGGTTCGCGCCACATCCCGGCCGCAATCAGGCGCGCGGTGTGGAACCGTGACGGAGGAATGTGCGTTTATGTGGCCGACAATGGCCGCCGGTGCGCCGAGGAGGCCTTCCTGGAGTTCCATCACGTCGTGCCGTACGCGGCTGGGGGACCCGCCACCGCCGAGAATATTCAGCTGCGATGCCGTGCCCACAACGGTTACGAGGCTGAACGCAAGTTCGGCCGGCGCTTGCACCTGGTTGCGAGGGAACCACACGCCTTCTACGCGCACACGCTGCGAGGGATTAGCGGGTATTCATCTCCAATCGAGGCGGTCGGACAACCACTGGCGTGAAATAGCGCCCTGAGCCGCCTGGAATCTCCGCACGGTGGGGAGGCCCGGGGGCGACGGCTGGATCGCGCGGTGGGTGAAGTAGCCCGCCATCGCAGCGACGGCCGCGGTTATGGCATTCGGGTCGACTCCATGGATGTGTGGGTAGCTCTCGACAAGCGCGTTTGGCGCTGGGCCGCCTTGCATACGGACGCCTGGCGCGAAGAGCACAACGTCGAACCAACTCGCTCCCACGCATGCGTGCGGCCAATCCACAAACCAGACCCGGCTGGGAGTAAGCAGAATGTTGTCGGCACGGATATCGAGATGCAAAAGCGTCCGGCCCGCGACAGCCTGGGACGCGGTCTCTTCCAGCGTGACAAGACGGTCGAGATGCCTGAGCGACCATCCGTCGAGATGGTCCGGCGGAGCCTCGCGCAGCCACGTCCACCCGCGGACGCTCTCGCGGACAAGCTGTTCGGCTGTGCCCACGATCGCACCATCGATGGGTGGGGGTGAGCGTTATGGCGAGACTGCTCATCGCCGTAAGCACGCGGCTCAGTTCTTCGCCGAGCCAGGGCTCCGCGGGATGATGGCCCGGCACATACTCGAACAATAGGACAATCCATCCGTCGTCGCCTTCATCGTATGTCCACAGCAGCCGCGGAACCGGGATGTCGGTCGGCAGAGCCCCTACGATCGTGGCCATGAAGACATCCTGTGGCAACTCTGTCATTCGGGAACCGCGCCTTGAGACCTCACTACCCAAATGCTACACTGGCGGCGGCCGTGGACCCGGTGCTCATCCAGCTTGGCCCCCTGACAATTCGCTGGTATGGCGTCATGCTCGCCACCATGATCGCGGTGAGCATGATTGTTGGCTACCGGCTTGGGCCGCGGCTAGGAGTCCCGACCGCCGTGCTCGACCGCACGGCCCTGACCTTCACGGTCGTGGCCTTCGCCGGCGCGCGCCTGGGCTACGTGCTCTCCCATCCCGGGGAATTTCGTAACCTCCTCGAGATCGCGCGCGTGGACCGAGGCGGGCTGACCTCACACGGCGCCATCGTCGCCGGCTTGCTCTATCTGGTCTGGGCGGCCAGACGGTATGGGATCTCCGTCTGGTCACTCGCCGATGTCTTCGGCTGGTCGATTCCTATCGGCAATATCTTCGTGCGGTTCGGCAACTTTATGAACGGTGAGCTTTACGGCGATCCGACGGCCCTGCCCTGGGGGGTGCGGTTTCCGACCGCGCCGGACGCCCCCCGCCACCCTCTCCAGATCTATGAGATGGTGTTGGCCGCGTTGATCCTGCTCTGGGCCCGCGGCATCGCCGCGCGCCGGCAATTTGAGGGACAGGTCTTCTGGTCAATCATGGTGGCGACGTCTATCGGTCGCGTCGCGCTGGACGCCTTGCGCAGCGACGTACGGGCGCTGGGGCCCCTGACCATGGGGCAGGTTCCCGCCCTCATCCTGATCGTCTGGGGAAGCGCCGCGCTGTTCCGCGGTCGGGCTAGGGCCCGCCAAGCAGCGCGCCGACCTGCTGCGCAAACGCCGTGACCGCGCCCGGAAGCACCCCGCTCAGCACGATGGCCACCGCTGTTGCGAGCAGCGCTGCGTTCAGCAGCGGGCTGGCGTGCAGGTGGACCAGCACCGGCCCGGCGCCGGTCCACATCAGGTATGCCACGCGCAGGTAGTAGTACACCGACACCACGCTCGTCAGCACCCCGATGAGGGCCAGCGCGAGCCCGCCACGCCCACCGGCTTCCACCGCGGCAAGAAATATGTTCAGCTTGGCGACAAACCCCGCCGTCGGCGGCAGTCCGGCCAGCGATACCATGAACACGGCCGTCGCGACAGCAAGCAGGGGCGCCCGGGCGGCGAGACCGGTGTAGTCTTCGATCTGATCGGCCTCGCCACCGCCGCGCTCCAGCGCCACGCCGACGGCAAACGCTCCTGTCGTCATGGCCGCGTAAACCGCAAGATACGTGATCACGGCGGAGACCGCGGCCTGCGTGCCGATCGTCACACCGATCAACAGATATCCGGTGTGCGCAATGCTCGAGTACGCGAGCATTCGCTTGTAATTGGTTTGCGCGAGCGCGGCCAGGTTGCCCACAAGCATCGTGAGGGCGCTCAACACGCCGAGGGTGAGCGTCCACTGATCTGCCAGCGCGGCGAGCGTTAGCGGAAACACGCGGAGCAGCGCCGCGAACGCGCCGATCTTCGCAATCACCGACATGAATGCTGCGGCCGGAATCGGCGCGCCCTCGTACACGTCCGGCGCCCATGTATGGAACGGCACGACGGCCGCTTTGAACCCGAGGCCGATCACCAGCAGGCCCACCCCCGCGGCGGCAGCCGTGGGGGCACCGGCGGGCGCCCCCGCGCCTCCGGCCAGGATGCGGCCGATCTCCGGAAGGCGGGTCGTTCCCGCCACGCCATAGAGGAGCGCAACACCATAGAGGAAGAACGCGGACGCGAATGCTCCGAGGAGGAAATATTTCATGCCCGCTTCCTGCGAGCGCGGCCGGCCGCGCCCCGAGGCGGCCAGCACGTACAGGGGGATGGACAGCGTCTCCAAAGCGAGGAACAGCATCAAGAGGTCTCGACTGCCGGCCATCAGCATCGCCCCGGCGCCGGCGATCAGCACGAGCGCGTAGTACTCCCCCCGCTCCTGTCCGGCGCGGCGGAGATATTCGGGCGCGATAAGGATGCCGAGCGCCGCCACCGCCAGAGCCAGCACCTGCGCGGCGCGCGCCAGGGCGTCGCGGACGTACAGTCCGTTGAAGGCGATTCCGTCGCGCTGAACCGCGAGCACGGCGCCCGCCAGGAGCACCCCGGCCAGACCCACCAGGATCAACACGTTGCGTTGCTGCGGCCGCAGCCATAGGTCGATCATCAAGATGGCCAGGGCGGCGGCGACGACGAGAGCTTCTGGAACAAGAAGCGCCACCTCGGAGAGCGGCGGCGCGGTAATCCGCGATGTCATTGCCGCTCCCCGCGATGCGGCTGTCCACCGGATGACAACACACTCGCGGCAGGCTTTGAGATCTTGCTCAACGCGGCGGTCACGGCGGCTTCGGAGCGATCCAGCAGGGGCTTGGGGTAGAGGCCAATCACGAAGATTAGCACCACGAGCGGCACAAGCACCGCCAGCTCGCGCGGCGTCATCTCAATCAACCGATCGGGCTCTTTGGCCGTGAGCGGCCCGTGCATCACCCGCTGGTAGGCCCACAGCAGGTACACGGCCGACAGGATCACCCCGCCGGCGCCGAGGGCCGCCCACCAGGTCGACGCGCGATAGGCCCCCAGCAGAATGAGGATCTCACCGACGAACCCGTTCGTGCCCGGCAGTGCCGCGGACGACAGGAGCACGATCGTGAAGATCACGGCAAACCGCGGCATGCGCGCGGCCACGCCGCCAAAGTCGGCGATCTCGCGCGTGTGTGTCCGATCATAGAGGAGGCCCACTATCAAAAATAGGGCGCCGGTACTGATGCCGTGGTTGACCATCTGCACCAGTCCGCCCTGGAAGCCTTGCACGGTCAGCGAGGCGATGCCCAGCATCACGAAGCCGAGATGGCTGACGCTGCTGAAGGCAACCAGACGCTTGAGGTCGCGTTGCGCCCACGAGACGGCCCCGCCGTAGAGGATGCCGATGATGGCCAGGCCGGCCAGCACCGGGGCAGACGCGGCGAGCGCCTGCGGGAACAGCGTCGGGCCAAACCGTACAAACCCAAACGTCCCGAGCTTCAAGAGAACGGCGGCGAGGATCACGCTGCCGGCGGTCGGCGCCTCGGTGTGCGCATCAGGCAGCCACGTGTGCAGCGGCCAGATGGGGACCTTCACGGCGAAGGCGAGCGCAAACGCCGCAAACAGCCTCATCTGGGTCGCCGGGGGCAGTGCCAGTGTGGCGAGGCGCTGGAGGTCAAAGGTGCGTTCACCCAGGCGGCCGACGCCGATGACGTGCAGCACAATGATCGCGACCAGCATCAACACGCTGGCCGACATTGTATATAGGAAGAACTTGATCGCCGCATAGCGCCGATTGGCGCTCCCCCAGACGCCGATGAGAAACGCCATGGGGAGCAACACCGCTTCCCAAAAGACATAGAAAAGGATGAGATCCAGGCTGAGAAACGTGCCCAGCACCGCGGTTTCCAGCCCGAGCATGGACACCGTGAAGGCTTTCACCCGGTCGGTGATAGCCTCCCACGACCCCAGCAGCGCGAGGGGGAAAATGACTGCCGTCAGGCACACCAGCGGCAGCGCTATGCCGTCTATGCCGACGCTGTAGCCGATTCCCAATGAAGGAACCCACGGAACACGTTCGACGAATTGAAACCCCGCGGAGCGGGGGTCAAAGGCCATGAAGATGCCCGCGGCGGCCACCAGCGTTGCCAGGCTGGCGCCGAAACCCATCCAGCGGATGGTCGCCTCGCGTTCGCGCGGGAGGAACGCGACGGCGAGCGCGCCGGCCAGCGGCAGGAAGATGAGGATCGTCAGCATCGCTAACGCAGCATCCAGTACCCGACGATCAGTATCGTGCCCACCAGCACGCCGAGGGCGTACTGCCGCGCATACCCGGTCTGCAACCGCCGGGCCGCGCGGCCAGCCGTGGCCAGCTCTCTCCCCACGGCGTTCACCATTCCGTCGATCAGACCAAGATCGACCGGTCCCGCGAGCGCATACGCAAGACGCTTAGCCGGCGTTACGATGACGCGGTCGTAGAGGTCCTGGATGTACCACTGACGATCCAGAAACGCGCCGAGGCGACCCAGCCGCGGTTCCCGCCGCCGACGGTACGCCGCCCAACCGGCGAGGACCCCCGCGATGGCTACCGTCACCGAAACGATGGTCAGTACCGCCGTCGGCGGATGCAGCGCGGACGCGCGTTCGGCAGCCGCCACGCCGATGACAGGCTCAAGCAACCGCATCAATGGCTCGGCTGCTGCGTTCGCTCCGAGAAGGCCGCGCGCAATGGACAGCAGCGCCAAAACGGCCATGGGCAGCAGCATGACCGGCGGTGATTCGTGCGGGGGTGCGTCGGGCTCGGCCGGCGCACCGAAGAACGTGAGGATGGTCGCGCGCGTCATGTAGACCGCGGTGACGAAGGCGGTCAGGAGACCCAGGGCATAGGGAGCGTAGTTGCCGGTTTCCATCCCGAGTGCGAAGGCGTGCTCGAGGATGAGGTCCTTGCTGAAGAATCCCGCGAATGGCGGAATGCCGGCGATTGCCAGCGTCCCGATGATGAAGCCGCCGGCGGTCCAGCGCAGCGGTCTTGCGAGTCCGCCGAGCCGGCGCATATCGATGACCTCGTGCATCGCGTGCATGACGCTGCCGGCGGCCAGGAACAGCAGCGCCTTGAAGAACGCGTTCGTGACCAGATGGAAGATACCGGCCGGCGCGGCCGCGGCTCCCGCGGCCAGGAACATATAACCGAGCTGGCTGATCGTCGAGTACGCCAGCACGCGCTTGAGATCAGTCTGGCGCAGGGCCACCGTCGCCGCGAAGAAGGCAGTCAGCGCGCCGACACCGGCGATGACGAACAGCGCCGTCGGAGACGTCAAGAACAGCCGATCCAGCCGGGCGATCACGTAGACTCCGGCGGTGACCATCGTGGCCGCGTGAATTAGGGCCGAGACGGGGGTCGGACCTTCCATGGCGTCGGGCAGCCAAACGTGCAGAGGCAGCTGCGCCGATTTCCCCGTCGCGCCTGCGAAGAGGAGCAGCGCCGCCGCGGTGCGCGTTCCCTCGGCGAGCTGATCCACTCCGTCCCGAATCCTCGCGATGTCGAGCACCCCGAAGGACGTGAACAGCAAGAAGAGACCCAGCAGGAAGGCCGCATCGCCGATCCGGTTCACCACAAATGCCTTCCGGGCCGCGGTCGCGGCCTCCGGGCGTGTGTACCAGTAGCCAATGAGCAAATAGGAGCACGCGCCGACCAGCTCCCATCCCACGAACAGCACGAGCAGGTTGCCGGCCAGCACGAGCAAGAGCATTGAGAACATGAACAGGTTGAGGTAGGAGAAGTATCGAGAGGCACCGGAGTCGGCCGCCATGTACCCGATCGAATACACGTGAATCAGAAAGCCCACGCCGGTCACCACGAGCGCCATGACCACCGAAAGCGGATCGACCAGGAGGCTGGCGTCAACCCACAAATCACCCGCCCCCAGCCACCGATACAGCGGGACAATGGAGGCGACCGACGCATTGGGCACGTCGGTCGCCCGCACCATCGCGAGCAGGCCCAGGGCGCTCGCAAAACTTGCGCCCACCGCGAGTGCGGCGATCACGCCGGAGACCCTTCCCGAGAGGCGCGCTCCGGCCAGCCCGTTTATCAGCCATCCCACCAACGGGCAGATCAGCACCAGCAGCGCGAGCACCATCAGCATCGTCTATCCCCGGAGCAGATCCACCTCATCGATGTCTACGGTCTCGCGTGACCGAAAGATGTCAACGATCAGAGCGAGCCCCACGACGACCTCCACCGCGGCGACGACGAGGACAAAGAACACCGCGACCTGGCCGTCAATCGATCCGTGCTGGCGGGCGAAGGCTACGAATGCCAAGTTCACGGCATTCAGCATCAGCTCCACGGCCATGAACACGATGAGCGCATTGCGCCGGACCAGCACGCCGACCGCACCCAGCGTGAACAGGACAGCGCTGACCGTCAGGTAGGCTGAGGTGGGGACCATCGATTCGGCTATCCCGCGGGGGGCGTGCTGCCCGCGGGCGGCTCGCCGGGGGGATGCCGAGGCTCATCGCCGGAGCGGGGCGGCCCGTCCCTCCCCAGGATCACCGCCGCGACAATGCCTACCAGCAAAATTACCGAGGCCAGCTCGAAGGGGAGGAGGTAGCCGACGAACAAGGCTTCGCCCACCTGCTGCGCCGTGCCAAAGCCGGAGGGCACCGGCCGCATAGGGCCGGCGGCGCTCAGCACGCCGGCGAGCAGCGTCACCACGTAGACGGCCGCAACGATGGATGCC
>Ga0187893_10011037_pt1 | contig 13243 bp, 11 predicted proteins | sample MA1701074metaG_FD_139574 | JGI IMG/M metagenome (GOLD analysis project Ga0187893, IMG submission 139574) | White microbial mat communities from a basaltic lava cave in the Kipuka Kanohina Cave System on the Island of Hawaii, USA - MA170107-4 metaG ...
ACCGCAAGCAGAGGTAGCCGACACTGCAAACGTCGATCTTATGCCGAATGACTGTATGCATTTGCGACGGAACAATAGTGGACGACGGTGCCGCTGCGGCATAATCCGGGTTGCGGCGTTATGCCTCAGCTCATCCAGGCAAAGCCGATCTCTGTGCGCCACGGCCTCAAAAACAGCTTCACAATCGATGGAACGTGGGTCGGCAAAATATCGCTCGCGGAGCATCGAGGGAATGCCGCGCTGCAGCCCATCGCGCACAGCCATGGCCAAGGCGGTTGCAGAGCAGAGCATGGTTGCCGTGCCCCGAGCACCGGTCAAGCAAAGGCGGCCACCGGCTGCCTGAATGACAATGTGGCCCATTTGAGTCCCAAACTGAAGATGGGGGTCGCGCAGAATCTGCCCGTCAAGCATCACGCCCGAGCCCACGCCGGTGCCGAGTGTCAATGTAACCACCCATTTCTTACTCCGGGCCAAGCCATAGTGTTTCTCCGCCAGAATGGAAACGCGCCCATCGTTTTCAGCGACGACCGGAATCCCCACCGCCTTTTGCAGTTTCGGAACCAAAGGGTAGCCTTCCAGACCATCCAACTTTCCAGGCAGCGCCACAACTCCCCGGTTGGGGTGAACACCGCCTGGTAAAGCCAGACCAATGCAATGGGGCTTCCCCTTTTCAGTTCGCGATATTCTCTCCACTTCCTTGATCAACGATACAAGAAGCGCGTCTGGCCCCAGGTTGGCACCCGACGAAGCCACACCTTGCGCCAGAAGCCTCCCATGCCGCGTCACGCCTCCACTCTTCAGGCGAGTGCCACCGACGTCAAATCCAATGGTGTAGGGAGTCATTAACGGGTATGGCCCTCTTCGGTGGGATGAGCCTCGTTCGAAGCGTCACCAGATCAGCTCAAATTCGTAGTCATCTGCTCCGCCTTTCTTGTCTCGAATCTCAACCACGGCCGTGAAATCGTTGTTTCGTGAGGGCTGTTGAACGATTTCGATGTCCCCCCTGCCCTTCTTCTTCTCGAGCTGAACATCGGCGGCCCTTCGAGGCAGCGGCGAAGTAAAATTGAAGGTGATGCCACTCGCAGGCAAGCCGGACAGGGCTCGCGATTCCACCTCTGAACGACGCACCAAAAGCTGGGTGTCTCCATCGACTTTCCCGCGCCAGCGCAGCCGCCCGGACGTGCGGCCATCTGGATCGTTCCGTGGCGGACGACCGTCATCGGGATCCCGCTGTCGGACGTTCAGTTCCCGGGCCAAGTCGTCGCTGGTGCGCTGGACATCGCTCCAATACCGCCGGTCAAACGCATAACGTCCTGAGTTCCTGAAAAGATCTTGCAGCACAGCAAACGAGTCCCGCAATTCGCTATCGCTGCGGCGGTCCCGGACCATGCGCTGGAACAGCTCAGCGCTGGCATTCAAGGATCGTGCCTGATAGAGCGCTTCTATGTCGTAGCGACTCGGGTTGCGGCGACTGCCAAAGCTGTCGTAACTGCGTTGAGCCAGTATGTCCGTCTGCCGCACGAGCCGCTGTACCAGGTCCTCAAGATTCTGCGCGTGCGTGACTTGAGCCGAAAGCACCGACAACGTGAGTGCCCAAAGTATGATTGCTCTCCTTTTCATCGCCCATCCTCCTGTATTCCCCCTTACCCCAAAGGGGGGCGCGAAGCGCCACGGGGTTGCCTGTGTGGCTTTCCCAACCTGCCCACGACAACCCGCTGAAGGCTTTGCCTTCTTTCCCCTTTTAAGCGGGAATACCCTCGGTTGTGGCGCTGCGCTTGTCATGGTTCGTTTCACTCTGTGCATTGCTTGCATTCGACGCTGCCCTCATTGAGCTGCTCCTCATTTTCTTCCCCGAAATAACGCATCCAGTGTTTGATGCTTTCGACCGGAACGTCGCGTTTCTCGGGCTCGGCGCCGGCAACCAGCTCTGCGTTCAGGAGACGGTTGAACTCATGACACTTCAGAGCCTCCACGCCGCAGGTTTTCGCATAGCCATAGACGCCATTGTCGGAAGAAACGACACACAAACCTTTTCGAGATCGCGTCGCTTCCACCTGGCTGCGGATCAGATCATCCGCAGTCCGCCCTGGACCGGAAAATACCAACTGCATCCAACGCGTCTTTCGCAGGGGCTCGGCCGTGCCGTCGAAAATCACCGTCGCCTTCCGATGTCTTGATTCCAAGAACTTGGCAATGCGGTCGAGCACCTGCTGCCGAGCCTGAGGATCTTTGTAGGAAATGGACTTCGTATGACCAATGAGATTGTTACCATCGATGAGATACATGGGCCCGCACGCTTCCGCTGTTCACGACGTGATGCGGGGAGGGATCAGCCAGCAGCAGCGCTCTGTACTCCGCGAATCACCTGCTCATAGAACGCTTCATACCGCGTAATGATTTTCTGGGAGCTGAAACTATCGTGCGCGCGCTGGCGGGCATTAGCGCCCATCGCCGCCCGTTTCTTGTCGTCCAAAAGCACTTCAATCGCCCGGGCAGCCATTCCATCCAAGTCACCGACCGGGGCTAGAAATCCGTCTTTTTCGTGACGAACCACTTCAGGAACACCACCCACGCTGGAAGCGACCACGGGCACCTCGCACGCCATACCCTCCAGCGCTACCAAACCGAACGATTCGGTTTCGCTCGGCAGCAGCATCAGATCGGAAATCGACAGGATCTCACCGATGGAGTCTTGCTTGCCGAGAAAGTCCACCTGACAACCCAAACGCTTGCTGCGCACCAACCACTCAGCGTTTGAACGGTCTGGACCGTCACCCACCATCAAGAGACGGGAAGGCACCTTCTTCTGTACACGATCGAAGATTTCAACAACGTCAGTCACGCGTTTAACCGGGCGAAAGTTAGAGACGTGCACCAGAATGCGCTCTCCCTGGGGCGCGTATTTGCGTTTCAGGTCGCCGTTCTCAGAGCGCCGAAACACGTCGCAGTTGACGAAGTTGGGAATCATTTCGATGGGACGCGAAACCTCAAACTCACGATAGGTGAGGTCGCGCAGGTAGACCGAAACCGCAGTGACCCCGTCGCTCTTCTCGATCGAGAACTTGGTGATGGGCAAGTAGGAGCGATCGTTCCCGACCAACGTAATGTCGGTGCCATGCAGAGTGGTGATGACCGGCAGCCGGTGCGGCCGTAACATCTCCTTGGCCAGGTAGGCGCTGACCGAGTGTGGAATGGCGTAGTGAACATGCAGCAAGTCCAGACTATGATTCAAAGCCACATCGGCCATCTTCGTCGCGAGTGCCAGCGCATAGGGTGGATGCTCGAACAACGGATAGTTCATCATCTCCACTTCGTGAAAATAGATGCGCTCGCTCGTAGAGGTCAGCTTGATCGGCACGGCATAACTGATGAAATGAATCTCGTGGCCGCGCTCCGCGAGTTCTTTCCCAATTTCTGTCGCGACGACACCGCTGCCCCCATACGTTGGGTAGCACGTGATGCCAATCTTCATAAGGGGTGTCCTTTGCCTGCGAAGAAACTTACCGGATCGTCAACCGCGAGCGCCTCTTTACTATAAAACGCTTCTGCAAATTTCGTCTGGATTAGCGTGCCATAGTAGCGATTCAGGCTCTCCAAAGCAGGCAAGAACTCAGGGACGCTCAAATACGTTTGTGGCTCTGACGACTTCGGGTCGAACAACTGGGAGTGGTAAGCTCTCACCGCTTGCATTTTCTTTTCAAACTGGCGGCTGATATCTACATAGAAACTTGCCTGCCGCGAGTGGGGAAGCATGAAGTAGAAAATTCTGCCGGGACGGAAACGCTCCTGCTTTGTATCGACCTTCGCCAACCCGGAAAGATAACAAGCCTGCGCAACAATCCGGCTGGTGTAAATATGGTCAGGGTGGCGGTCGTCCCAATAGTGAGTAAAAACCAGTTCCGGCTGATACTTCCGCAACACACGCACTACTCGGAGCCTTGCTTCGGGTGTATCGAAAATCGCGCCGTCCTTCAGCTTCAGGTTTTCCCGCACACTCAGTCCCATGATCTCGGCGGATGCTTTCGCTTCACGAGCCCGAATCGCAGGAGTGCCACGGCTGCCCAATTCGCCGCGCACCATATCCACCACTCCGACGCGATAACCCAGTTCTGCCAGCTTGATCAGCGTGCCACTTACTGAGAGCTCGATGTCGTCGGGATGCGCGCCAATCGCCAGTGCGTCAAGTTTCATGTTAACTGTGCAGGTCCAATCTCGATCCGGCGTTGGTCCTTGCCAAGATCTTCAATCTTCACCTTGACGACACCCGGGAGGTCCGGATTGCCAAGTTTCTCCGCCCACTCCACCAGAATCACCGCAGGTTGTGCAAAGATTTCTTCCAGATCCAGGGATCGCAGATCTTCTCGTGTCTCCAACCGGTAGAGATCGATGTGATACGCCTTCAAGCGCAGATCATATTCATTGATCAACGTAAACGACGGACTGGGGACATCGTCGGGATCAGCCTGCCCGAGCCCGCAGATCAGCCCTTTGGCAAAAACGGTCTTCCCTGCCCCAAGATTCCCTTCCAGAAAGAAAATCGTTGGCTCGGTCAACGATTCGCCGAGGGATTTCGCCATATCAAAGGTCTCTTGGAAGGAACGCGAAATGGTGGTGCTGAAACGCATCATCGTCCTGCAAGGTGCAGCGCTTCAAGCTTCAGGAAAGCCTTTGGCAGATGCACCATGATATCCGAGGCAACCAGTGACTTCTTTCCTTGCGTCTTTGCGGCCAGGTCCCCAGCGAGGCCGTGGAGATAGACGCCGAGCGGTATGAGTTGTTCCAGAAGCTTGAACTGAGAAAACCTTTCAGAGGGTCCGCTCTGGGTCCCGGCGGCGGCTTCAGCCGACTGCAGGTCAGATAGTGCCTGACCCAACAAGCCCGCGAGAATCCCAGTCAAAACATCGCCCGAACCGCCAGTCGCCATGCCTGGGTTTCCAGTGGAATTCACAAAGACCTGTCCGGAAGGCGAGGCATAAATCGTCCGGTGTCCCTTTAACACAAGATGCAGTGCGTGCTGTTGCGCGAAGTCGCGCGCCAAGGACACTCGATTCGCTTGAACATCTGCGGTAGAACGACCCAGCAATCGCGCAAGTTCTCCCGGGTGAGGGGTCAGAACAAGGATTCGTTTCTGACCCCTCAAACGCTCTGCTTGCCCCACAAAGGCGTTGATGCCATCGGCGTCCAGCAAGACCGGCAGCGTCGTCTCTTCCACCAGACGCCGAACGAATCCCGCAGTCTCCGGATGTCCGCCCAGACCAGGTCCGATCGCCAGCACATCCTTTTTCCCGAGAAGAGCTTCCACGCGGCCATAGTCGAAGGCTTTTGCAGAAATACTGCCTGAGTCTGTTGCGTCAAGAGGCTCTGTCATTACCTCAAGCATCTGGCCCGCAGCCATCGGAAGACAAGGAGTCGGTGTCGCCAGCGTCACCAAACCTGCTCCGGCCAGCAGTGCCGACCTTGCTGTCAAGCACGCTGCGCCTGTCTTACCCACTGAACCGGCGACTGCAAGGACATGGCCGTAGCTACCTTTGTGAGAATTTCCCCGTCTCTCAAACTGGCGAAGGACCAACACCGCCTCATCCTCAGTAAGACAGTTCAGCCAGTGGCGTGGATCGTCAACCAGCGCGGCGGGAGATCCAATGGGAACCAGTACCCAGCGAGGAATGACACCCTCGCGTGCTCCAAACACATGGGCCGGCTTGGGTGCGGTAAACGTCACGGTGAGTTCGGCTCGAGCAGCAGTACCGTCGTCGCTTTGGTCCTCCATGTCATCGCAGTTCACACCCGAAGGAACATCAATGGCTACAACCCGGGGAAAGCGGCGCAGCTGCTGGATAATCGCGGCCATGAAACCGCCGACAGGAAGCCGGGTGCCCGTGCCCAAGAGTGCGTCAACCACCAGATCCGTATCCAGATCGCGGAAAAGCCGCTGAATGGATTCATCGGAAAAATCGCGTTCCGGCACAGCCCGAACGGGAACACCCATCTTCTGGAGTATGGCCAGGTTCGCGGTGGCATCTCCGCGAACCTCTTCTGGAGCAGCGAACAGCAATATCAAAGGCTGCATGCGCCGCAGGATCAAATGACGGGCCACCACAAAGCCGTCGCCGCCGTTGTTGCCTTTCCCACAACAAATCGCAACCCGGAGCTTGGCCAAGTCGGGAAAATGCGATTCCAGAGCGCGAACCACTCCGCTGCCAGCGTTCTCCATCAGCAAGAGACTGGGAATGCCGTAGCGCTCGGTGGTCAGTCGATCAACCTCGCGCATCTGCGAAGCGGTTAGAATTTTCATCTGTCTGGTCTGCCGCGATCGGCTGAAACTGCCTTGCAGTGCCCGAATTCCAGCGATTGCAATCTTAGCGGAGGAGGGGGCAGAGTCAAGACAAATTGCCCGGACCCTCATCCGCTCTCTCGATCCTCGCCTGTGGTAAGATCCGGTTTCCGTTCGCCATCTCATAGACGTCCTGGAGAAAATCTTTGGAACCTTTCGCGCTGCGTGTTCTTCTTCAGATATCCCTGCTGGCCATCTTGTTCGCTGGAGGCTGCAATCGAAGCCAACAGAAGACGATAGCCGTTGTTCCTAAGGGCCAAGCCCACAATTTTTGGCAAACGGTGAAAGCTGGCGCCGAGGCCGCCGCTGCCAAGTGTGGCGTCCGCATTCTCTGGAACGGGCCTGCCTCGGAAATTGAGATCAGCCGGCAGATCAACATCGCCGAGGACTTCATCAACCGCCGGGTCGACGGGCTCGTGCTCGCACCTTCGGATGAGCGGGCTTTGGTGCCTGTCATCGAGAACGCCACCAAGCGCGGCATCCCTGTTTCGATTATCGATTCCGGAGCGCAAACCGAGTCGTATGTCTCGTTCGTCTCTACGGACAACTATCTGGGCGGAGTCACGGCAGCACGTCGCATGGCGGAAATTCTGAACAAGGCCGGGAACGTTGCCATTGTCGGTGTCATGCCCGGCGGAGCCTCGACCAGCCGCCGGGAAGAGGGTTTCAAGGATACAGCTGCCAAAGAGTTTCCCGGGATTAGGATCGTCGCTTTCCAGTACGGCATGTCTGATCGCGCGAAATCACTCGCCGTGACGGAAGACATTCTGACGGCAAATCCTAACCTCAACGGCATCTTTGCCCCCAATGAGTCTAGTTCCATCGGTGCCTCGCAAGCCGTGAAGATGCGTGGTCTCGGCGGCAAGGTGAAGATCGTGGCCTTCGATGCGTCGTCCAGCCTCATCGCCGATCTCCAGGAAGGCGTTATTGATTCTTTGGTGGTTCAGAACCCGTACGCAATGGGCTACGAAGGCGTTCGCACTCTCTGTGAAAAGCTGGAAGGCAAAACACCCGAGCGGCGAATCGACACAGGTGTGACGCTGGTGACCAAACACAATCTTGCGGATCCCAAGATCCAGGAACTGCTCAACGCGAAATGACAATTCCTAAGCACGAATGACGAAGGAATGACCAACGATGAACCTCTTAGTAGTCGGTCGAAATGGTGTCATCATTCGAGCTTTGGATTTCCTTCGTCATTAGGGCTTCGTCATTAGTCATTTCCAAGACATGAAGGATCTTCTCAAGAAGCTGCTTCCGTTCCTCACCCTCCTGTTTCTGTTCCTTCTCCTTTCGATTCTTTCTCCGTACTTCCTCACGGTTGACAATCTTTCAACCGTGGCACGTCAGACAGCCGTCATCAACATCATTGCGATTGGCATGACGTTGGTGATTGTCTCCGGCGGGGTCGATCTTTCCGTCGGCGCGGTACTGGCCCTGTGCGGTATCTGCGGAACCCTGCTTATGGAAAAAGGCATGGGCGTTCTGCCGGCCACGCTCCTGGGCATTCTGACCGGGGCCGGCTGGGGTTTGTTGACAGGGTTGACCATCACCAGCCTTCGCGTTCCAGCCTTTATCGCTACTTTGGGCGGTCTCGGTATGGCGCGAGGCCTGACCTTGCTGATAACCGATGGGCGGCCGGTCACAGATGTGCCGAAGAGTTTCGCGCGACTCGGAGATGGTAATCTGGGCCTTATTCCGATCCCCGTAGTTTTGCTCATCGTTGTTGCTGTGACCATCTCGTGTGTGCTGCGCTACACCCGTTTGGGACGCTGCGCCTACGCCATCGGCGGAAACGCCCAGGCTGCCTACCTCTCGGGCATCGATTTGAGATCGTACCGACTCGCCTTCTATTCAATACTAGGCGGCTTAACCGGTCTGGCAGGTATGATCGAAGCTTCGCGGCTGGTCACTGGCCAGCCGACTGCCGGCGAAGGATACGAGTTGCGAGCCATCGCGGCCGTGGTTGTCGGTGGAGGCTCCTTGACTGGCGGCGCCGGTACGGTGCTTGGGACGACAGTGGCATCGTTCATCATGAGTCTCTTGAACAACGGCTGCAACCTGTTGGGGATTTCGCCCTTCATTCAGCAAATCCTGATCGGCGGGATTATCGTTCTTGCGGTCGCGGCCGATGAGTATCGGAGACGACATACATAAAATAGTGGCGAGTGAGGAGGTAGTTATGGAAATGCCATGCTTCAGGAGGATCGCAGTGATGGGTTTGGTCCGCCAGACATGCTCTAAGCATGGCATGCGAATCAACAGCTCTCTGGTTTCGTTCCTCAAACCACTCTCCGCGTCTCTGCGTCTCTGCGGTTTGCATTTTGCTTCTTTCCTTGCCGCCCTATCTATTCTGTTTGTGGCAAAGCCCGCGCGCCCCGCGGTTCAGAACATCCCTCCGATGATCGGAGACCATGTTGGCAAGCCAAAGATACGGATACCCAATCCGCTGGGGAGCACTCAAACACGCGGCGGCCAAAGTTCAGAGAGCTCCCAGTCGGGCCAAACCGGAGCCTCCGCCGTAGGCGAGCGAGAAGTCAATGGCTTCCTCGAAAACTGGCGCTCTACTCTAGTCAAGAAAGACGTGGAATCGCTGAGCTCTTATTATCTACAAACTGAAGCCCTGCGCGTTTATTGGGAATCTCAAGAATTCTCCGGATGGGAGCCCTTCAAAGCCGAAATGCAGCGGCGCTTCGCGTCACCGGAAGGTTTTCAGATAGAACTCAGGGAGCCTCAAACCAGCGTCTTTGGCCGGTTCGCCTGGGTGACGGCCCGTTATGTCCGGCAGAACTGGTCAGAGGGGACCCCGCGCAGTCAGGAAGGTCACGTCACGCTCGTGCTGGAAAAGCGTCGATCGGCTTGGGTGATCCTTCACCAGCATGCGTCGATCACAACCGCTGCTTCTCCGGTAAACTTGTCCACCAAATAGGACTGTTGGACCGCTCTTTAGTTCCACTGAGCTCCGTCTGTTCGCAAGCTGGCTTCCTGATAATACGGGCCTCTTGAGGCCCAGCTTCCCGACACGGCCCACCCAACGGGGCTTTGGCAGCCGTCAACCCAGCGACACACTATATTTTGTGCCCTCCTGACACTCCACCCCACTATTTTGTGTAAAAATTCAAATTTGCGCTTGACAATTGATTCGCTAGGACTACAATCCAACGCCAACAATCATTGTGCGTTTATAGCACGCTGAAACCGTTCTATTCGTTCGAGTTGGGAGACTTTCCGTGTCTCGGGCTAGACGAGCGCCGCAGGGCGGTTTTTCATCAAGAACTGTTGTCCGTGAGCCTGGTAAGGAGGCGTTACAATGCTAGTGAGAGAGAGATCCGGCGAGGCGACTGCGATGGCCCCAATCAAAGTGCAACAACAAGAGGAGAGGCTCTTGCACTTCAAAAGAGTCTTTACCAAACCGGGGGTTGATCCCTTTGACCAGATCAAGTGGGAGAAACGCAAGGCGTCCATCTCGAACGAGAAAGGCGAAGTAATCTTCGAGCACCCGGATGTCGAGGTGCCAGTGTCGTGGTCTATGATGGCAACCAATGTCGTCGTATCGAAGTATTTCCGGCGCTCTTCGGATGGCAGTGGACGTGAGACCAGCGTCAGACAACTCGTGGGCCGTGTGGTTGACGCCATTTCGCGCTGGGGTCGCGAAGGAGGCTACTTCGCCAGCGTGGAAGAGGCCGATACGTTCGAGGCTGAGCTCTGCCACCTCTTGGTGGAGCAGAAGGCTGCGTTCAACAGTCCGGTCTGGTTCAACTGCGGCATTGAACCCAAACCCCAATGCTCGGCGTGCTTCATCAATTCAGTGCAAGACCGCATGGAGTCGATCCTTGACCTCGCCAAAACCGAAGGCATGCTGTTCAAGTGGGGTAGCGGTACGGGAACGAATCTGTCGGTGATCCGGTCGTCGAAGGAACTTCTCTCCAGTGGTGGCCAGGCTTCCGGACCTGTCTCTTTCATGAAGGGTTACGACGCCTTCGCGGGCGTCATCAAGTCCGGCGGGAAGACACGCCGGGCCGCCAAGATGGTCATCCTGAATGTGGACCATCCAGACATTGTCGACTTCATCACCTGTAAGGAACAGGAGGAAAAGAAAGCGTGGGCGCTGATTGAGGCGGGTTACGACAGCTCCTTCAACGGCACGGCTTACAGTTCGGTGTTCTTCCAGAACTCGAACAACAGCGTGCGAGTGACCGACGACTTCATGAAGGCAGTCATCGAAGATAAGCAGTGGACCACGCGAGCCGTGACGTCCGGACAGCCCATGGAAACCTTCCGCGCGCGCGACCTGATGAGCATGATGGCTCGCTCGGCGCATTTGTGCGGCGATCCCGGCGTTCAGTTCGATACGACCGTCAACGACTGGCACACTTGCGCGAACACGGCCCGTATCAACGCCTCGAACCCCTGCAGCGAATACATGTTCCTCGACGACACAGCCTGCAACCTCTCGTCGTTGAACCTCATGAAGTTTCGGAAGCCCAGCGGGGACCTGGACGTGGAGACCTTCAAGCACGGCGTTCAAGTCATGATCACCGCGCAGGAAATTATCGTCGGAAACGCCAGTTATCCAACTCCCTCCATTGGACGCAACAGCGATCTGTTCCGCCCCTTGGGATTGGGCTACGCAAACCTCGGAGCGCTGCTCATGGCGCTGGGTATGCCGTACGACAGCGAAGGTGGCCGCGCTTATTCAGCAGCCATTACCGCCTTGATGTGCGGCGAGGCATACCACACCTCGGCGCTGGTTGCAGGAGATCTCGGCTCATTTGCCGAATTTCCTCTAAACCGTGAACCCATGCTGCGGGTGATGCGCAAGCATCGTGCCGCTGCCGGCAAGATCAATCCGGCCTATGTGCCGTCCGATCTCTACAGCGCGGCCCAGAAGTCATGGAGCGACGCTGTGGTGGAAGGCGAGAAGCATGGCTACAAGAATTCCCAGGTCACTGTCCTCGCACCCACCGGCACCATCGGCTTCATGATGGATTGCGACACTACCGGTGTCGAGCCCGACATTGCGCTCATCAAGTACAAGAAGCTGGTGGGTGGTGGGTTGCTGAAGATCGTTAACCAGACCGTTCCCGAAGCGTTGCGACGGTTGAAGTACACCGAAGCGCAGATCAACGACATCATCAATTACATCGATGAAAACGAGACCATCGAGGGTGCGCCCCAGTTGAAGGAAGAACATTTGCCCGTGTTCGATTGCGCCTTCAAACCGCTGAACGGTGTACGGTCCATCCACTACCTGGGCCACCTGCGCATGATGGGGGCGGTGCAGCCCTTTCTTTCCGGCGCAATCTCGAAGACGGTGAACATGCCGGAAGATGCCACCGTCGAACAGGTCGAAGAAGCCTATCTCGAAGCCTGGAAGTTGGGACTGAAGGCACTGGCCATTTACCGCGACGGCTCCAAACGCTCACAGCCGCTCAACACCAGCTTAAAGGAATCCAAGCAGGCGGCGGAGGCTTCCAAGCCAGTGCGTCGCAGGTTGCCTGACGAGCGACAATCCATCACGCACAAGTTCAGTGTCGCCGGTCACGATGGCTACTTGACGGTGGGCATGTACGACGATGGCACGCCGGGCGAGATATTCGTTCGCATGGCCAAGCAAGGTTCGGTCGTATCGGGCCTGATGGATACAGTGGCCACAGCCATTTCGGTGTCGTTGCAGTACGGAGTGCCGCTGAAAGTCTTGGTGGACAAATTCAGCCACAGCCGCTTCGAACCTTCCGGTTTCACGAACAATCCGCAGATCCCAATTGCGAAGTCGATTGTCGACTACATCTTCCGCTGGCTGGGCTACAAGTTCATGAAAAGCGAAGAAGTAGCTCAAACCGAAGCAGCACCAGCCGCCGACGCGGGCCACGTAGCAGCCATCCAGGCTCATGAGCGACAGGTCTTCCAAACCCAGGCTGACGCGCCCCCCTGCCCCGAGTGCGGCACCATCATGGTCCGCAACGCGGCTTGTTACAAATGTCTGAACTGCGGGACGACCAATGGTTGTAGTTAGGACTTCAGACAGGTAGGGTGCGTCACGCCTTTTGACGCACCGCCCTCGGCAGATGATTTGGTCCGTTGAAAAAACGCTGCGCACCCTACCAGCAACCAGCAATTAGGGCAGCCTTCGTCTGGTTAGTGCTTTGCCATAGCAAAGCAGAGGGCTATGGGAGCCGTGACGAAACCCTCACCCCGGAACTCTCCCAAATCGGAAGGGTCGAAGGTGGGGTCAGAAGCAACATCAGTTGAGATCGTTAGCAGTTGATTCCTAAACCGCATGGTCCCGTCCACACTCTTCGATCAGGAGTCGCAATGAGCCCTTCCCTCTCTTCTTACTTGGATTCTGTTCGACCGAAGAGCACTCCCCATTGGACTCGCGACAAACCCAAAGTCAACGGTTACTACTGGCAATCCGCAATCGGTGATCGCAAACACGCGATGATGGTCTTGATTGACCGAGGGCAGATTCTTCGTCCTGGAACAGACGACAGCTGGAACCTCGACACCTTCGGTGCATCGGAGTATTACGGCCCCTTGTCTCCGCCGGAGTAGGCGTCAGCAACAAAGTCAGCGCAGCTTCTTTGGGCTCCGGAGCGCCTCTTTGGCGTGTAAGAGTGCCATCGAGTCTCGACCGAACTCAGGCCCGAAGGGTCGTGATTCGATAGCCCAGGGAGAGCGAAGGGACAATGCCCCGTAGCGACGCCCTGGGACTCGGTGCCTCAATTCCTGCCTCAGACCTGAAAGGCCGCGATCCCTCCTTTCTGTTATTTCGCGAAGCCAGAGGTTCCCTAGCAGCCTGTCGGACTTTCCGAGCAAGCAAGTAACCGGGAAGAAGAGGGAAACGTAGTTACAGCATGAGCGCACACTTCAAAGCGGTGGACCGAGAAACCCTTTACCTGTTTCCACCCT
>Ga0187893_10011038_pt1 | contig 13241 bp, 11 predicted proteins | sample MA1701074metaG_FD_139574 | JGI IMG/M metagenome (GOLD analysis project Ga0187893, IMG submission 139574) | White microbial mat communities from a basaltic lava cave in the Kipuka Kanohina Cave System on the Island of Hawaii, USA - MA170107-4 metaG ...
CTGCAGCCCCTCGGTCCAGCACTTGATGACGCCCTTCAAAGGGAAGGTCGCGGGCTCGTTGCGCTTGTACGAGCTGTCGAACTCGGTGCCGTCGATGAGGGTGCCCTTGTAGTGCACCTTCACCTTGTCGGTGTCCTTCGGTGCTGGCCCGGTCCCGGGCGTGATCTCGGAGATGACCAACCCCGACGCGGTCTTCTTGGCGCCGGGCTCGGCCGCGGCCTTGTCGAGATACGCTTGCGAGGTTTTCTTCTCGCCGGCCGCCGCGACCGTCTGGCGCGCCTGCGCGAGGGCGCCGATCTTGGGCCCGTAGGTCTGCAGGTCGACCTTCGGCGCCGTGCCGTCGAGGCCGTCCTTCACGCCCGCCATGAGCACGTCGATCTCGGCGGGGCTCAAGGCGAAGCGCTCGAGCTGGCGCGCCATCGAGAGCCCGAGCGCATAGATGGTCTTCTGGTCGTCCGTGTCGAGGGACACGGCGGCGCGCGCCGGGCCGGCCGTGAGCACGGCGGTAACGAGCGCAACGGTGAGAGGGCGAGTGAACGACATGGGAACGGCTCCTTTGCTTGCCTAGGCGCGCCGCTGCGCGCGGTTACGTGGTGGCCTGCTTCACCCGCCGGCGGTGATGGACGCCCGCCGCGGCCAGACATTCCTGTACGGCTTCCTCCGGCGTCGGGCCCTCGCCGAAGGGACGGAAATCTCCACCGTCGACGCTGCGTCCGACGGCGAAGAAGGGATGCGCCCCTTCACCCTTCAGAGCGCGCAGCACGACGATCTCGTAGTGGACGCGTTCGAGTCCGTCGAAGTCGAGCACGACCTGACACTGGCCTTCGACCGCGGCCGCTTCGGCCATGTGCTCCGTGAAGGTCACGCGACTCCAGTCGAGCGGGGGCATGCGAGCGGCGCATCATGCTGCAGGCCCCACGGGGGCACAAGGGCCACGTTCATGGGTGGCGAGAGAACGCATGGCCCGCTAAAAGGATGAGGCGCCCATGGACGGTATCGACGCGCTGGCACTGGCAAATCGCGACTACGTCGACGGGTTGTACCGCCGCTACCTCGAGCAGCCCGATTCGGTCGATCCGAGCTGGGTGACGCTGTTCCGCGCCCTCGACCGCGCTCCCGAATCGACCAACGGCGTGCCGCTGCGGCGTGCCTCGCGTGGACGGCGCGACAGCGCGGGCGCTCCGATGCCGGGGGTGTTCGACCTGGTGCACTCCTACCGCGAGCTGGGACACCTGGTCGCGCATTTGAACCCGCTGGAGCCGCCGCCGCCGCTGCATCCGTTGCTCGAGCCCGCCGAGTTCGGCTTCGGGCCCGGCGACCTCGCCCGCGTGGTCGAGTCCGGCAGCTTCCTCGGCTGCGACGCCGTGCCGCTGCGCGAGCTGATCGAGCGGCTGCAGGCGACCTACTGCGGCACGATCGGCGTCGAGTACCTGCACATCCAGGACAAGGAGCAGCGGCGGTGGCTGCAGGAACGCATGGAGCCGTCCTGCAACCGGCCGCAGCTTTCCAACGACGCACGGCTCACCGTTCTCCAGAATCTGATCTTCGCCGAGGGCTTCGAGCAGTTCCTGCAGGCGCGCTATCCCACTGCCAAGCGCTTCTCGCTCGAAGGCGGCGAGTCGCTGATCCCGCTGCTCGACGTGCTCATCGAGGACGGCTCGGTGGCGGGCATCGATGAGATGGTGCTCGGCATGGCGCACCGCGGGCGACTCAACGTGCTCGTCAACGTGCTGCGCAAGCCCTACGAGATGGTGCTCGCCGAGTTCGAGGGCAGCTTCCTCTCGCGCGATGCGCAGGGCGACGGCGACGTGAAGTATCACCTCGGCTACTCACGCGACCACGTGACGCGTACGGGCGGGCGCCTGCACCTGTCGCTGTCGCCCAATCCGAGCCATCTCGAAGCGGTCGATCCGGTGATCGAGGGCATGGTCCGGGCCAAGCAGGACCATCTGCGCGACGTCGAGCGGCGCCGCGTGGTGCCCGTGCTGATGCACGGCGACGCTGCGTTCACGGGGCAGGGCGTGGTCGCCGAGACGCTCTGGCTCTCGGAGCTGACGAGCTATCGCACCGGCGGCACGATCCACATCATCCTCAACAACCAGATCGGCTTCACGACAGAGCCGCGGGACTTCCGGTTCACGCCGTTCCCCAGCGACGTTGCGAAGATCATCCAGGCGCCCGTGTTCCACGTGAACGGCGACGATCCCGAGGCCGCCGTGCAGGCGGCGCGACTGGCTACCGGGTTCCGGCAGGCCTTCAAGAAGGACGTCATCATCCACCTGGTCTGCTACCGGCGGCACGGGCACAACGAGCTCGACGACGCGTCGTTCACGCAGCCGGTCATGGCGGCGAGGATCCAGCAGCACCCGACCACGCTCACGCGGTACGGCGAGCGGCTGGTGGGCGAGGGCGTGCTCACGCGCGAGGAGTGCGATCGTCGCGTCGATGAATTCCGCGACCTCCTCTCCGACGCCCAGGCCTACGCCCGCGACTTCATGCCGCGCCAGCAGGTGTTCGTGTTCGGTGGGTCGTGGAAGGGCCTCGCCTACGCGGGCGACGACACGCGGGCGCGCACGGCGGTGCCGAAGGCCACGCTCGACGAGATCGCCGGCGTCTTCTCCACCGTGCCCGAGGGGTTCTCGCCGCATCCGCGGCTGGCCAAGTTGATGCAGCAGCGGACCGCGATGGTGCGCGACACCGGCATCGTCGACTGGGGGTGCGCCGAGGCGCTCGCGATGGGCTCGCTGCTGCTCGAAGGGACGCACGTACGTCTTTCGGGGCAGGACACGCAGCGCGGGACCTTCAGCCACCGTCACTCGGTCTGGCACGACGTGCAGACCGGGGCGACGCACGTGCCGCTGAACCACGTCCGCGCCGGGCAGGCGCAGCTCGACACGATCGACAGCATGCTGTCGGAGTACGCGTGCCTCGGGTTCGAGTTCGGGTTCTCGTTGGCCGATCCATGGACGCTCGTGGTGTGGGAGGCGCAGTTCGGCGATTTCGCCAACGGGGCGCAGATCGTCATCGATCAGTTCATCGCCTCGTCCGAATCGAAGTGGCAGCGCATGAGCGGCCTCGTCATGCTGCTGCCCCACGGCTACGAGGGGCAGGGGCCCGAGCATTCGAGCGCGCGGCTCGAGCGCTACTTGCAGCTCTGCGCGGAGCAAAACGTCCAGGTCTGCAACCTCACCACCCCGGCGCAGCTCTTCCACGCACTGCGCCGTCAGATGCGGCGGCCGTTCCGCAAGCCGCTCATCGTGATGAGCCCGAAGAGCCTGCTGCGGCACAAGCTCGCCGTCTCGCCGCTCGACGACCTGACCACGGGCGAGTTCCAGGTGGTCCTGGACGACATCGCGCTCGGGGGTGCGCCCGAAGCGGGCGTCACGCTCGAACGCGACAAGGTGACGCGCGTGCTGCTCTGCTCGGGCAAGGTCTACTACGAGCTGCTGGCCGCGCGGCGCGAGCAGTTGCGCGACGCGGCGGCCATCGTGCGGGTCGAGCAGCTCTATCCCTTCCCCTACGCGGACCTGGGCTCGGTGCTGGCGGCGTATCCCAACGCCACCCAGGTGTGGTGGGTGCAGGAAGAGCCGCAGAACATGGGAGCGTGGACCTTCATCGAATCGCGGATTCGGCGGCTCGTGCCTGCGGGCTTCGACGTCCGCTACATCGGGCGCGAAGAGGCCGCGAGCCCCGCGTCCGGCTCGTTCAAGCTGCACCAGACCGAGGAGCGGGAGCTGCTGAACGCCGCCCTGGCGCGCTGAGGAGGCAGGAGAATCATGGCGTTCGAGGTGCGCATTCCGACGTTGGGCGAGTCCGTCACCGAAGGGGTGATCGTGCGGTGGGCGCGACAGGACGGCGAGGCCGTGACGGCCGACGACGTGCTCCTCGAGCTGGAGACCGACAAGGCCAGCGTCGAGATCCCGGCCGAGCGCGCGGGCGTGCTGCACATCGTGCGCAAGGAAGGCGACACGGTGTCGGTCGGCGACGTCGTCGCGACGATCGACGAGAACGGCGCCGGTGCTCGGGCCCCGGCAGAGAAGCGGAAGGCGACCGGCAAGGACGCGAAGGCCGCGGCGGCTCCGGGGCCGAGCGCGACTGCGCAGGCTCCCTCGGCTGCGGCGCCGGCCGCGAAGCCTGCGCCCGCCGCCAAACCGGCGGCATCGTCCCCACCGCTCGGTCCGGCCGTCCGGGCGCTCGTCGAGGAGCATGACCTCGACCCGGCCGGCATTCCGGCGAGCGGGCCGCGCGGCCGCCTCACCAAGGGCGACGTGCTGGCACACCTCGAGCAGCAGCCGGCCGCGACGGCGCCCGCACAGGCGGCGCCCGCCCAGACGGCGGCGCCCGCGCCGCGGCCCGTCCCATCACCGCCGGTCGCTCGTGCGGCCGGAGACGGCGAAGAAGTCGTGCCCATGGGGCGCATCCGCAAGCGCATCGCGGAGCGGCTGGTGCACGCGCAGCAGACGGCGGCCATCCTCACCACCTTCAACGAGATCGACATGTCGGCGGTGATGGAGCTCCGTGCGCGCCACAAGGACCGCTTCTTCGAGCTGCACGGCGTGCGGCTGGGCTTCATGTCGTTCTTCGCCAAGGCCTGCGTCGCCGCGCTCCAGGAAGTGCGCGCCGTCAACGCCGAGATCCGCGGCGACGACGTCGTGTACAAGCACTTCGTGCACCTCGGCGTCGCCGTCGGGACCGAGCGCGGGCTGGTGGTGCCGGTCGTGCGCGACGCGGACCGCCGCTCGCTCGCCGAGATCGAGCGCGAGATCGAGCGGCTGGCCGCTCTGGCGCGCACGGGCAAGCTCGCACCCGACGATCTGTCGGGCGGTACGTTCACGATCTCCAACGGGGGCGTCTACGGCTCGCTGATGTCCACCCCCATCCTGAACCCCCCGCAGAGCGGCATCCTCGGCATGCACAAGATCGAGAAGCGACCGATGGTCGTGAACGATCAGATCGTGATTCGGCCGATGATGTACGTGGCGCTCTCGTACGACCATCGCCTGGTCGACGGCGAGCAGGCGGTGACCTTTCTCGTCCGCGTGAAGGAGCGCATCGAAGATCCGAGCCGGCTCTTCGTGGAGGTGTGATGGACCGGTTCGATCTGTGCGTCATCGGGGCCGGCCCCGGCGGCTACCAAGCCGCGATCCGCGCCGCGCAGCTCGGCTTGCGGGTCGTCTGCGTCGAGAAGATGCCGGCGCTCGGCGGCACGTGTCTCAACGTCGGCTGCATTCCGTCGAAGGCACTCCTCGATTCCAGCGAGCACTACTGGGCGGCACGGCATGCGCTCGGCACCCACGGCGTGAAGGTGGCGGGCGTCGAGCTGGACCTCGGCACGATGATGGGCCGCAAGGACAAGGTGGTCGGCTCGCTCACCCAGGGCGTGCGCGGGCTCTTCAAGAAGAACAAGATCGAATCGGTGGCGGGCAGTGCCATGCTCGCAGCGGCGGACCGCGTCACCGTGCGGAGCGACGCCGACGAGCAGACGATCGAAGCGGCCCGGGTGCTGATCGCGACCGGCAGCGAGGCCACGCCGCTCGCGAGCCTGCCGTTCGACGGTAAGCAGGTCGTGAGCTCCACCGAGGGGCTGACGCTGCCGCGCGTGCCCGAGCGGATGCTGGTGGTCGGTGCGGGCGCCGTCGGGCTCGAGCTGGGATCCGTGTGGCAGCGCCTCGGCGCGGAGGTGGTCGTGGTCGAGTTCCTCGACACGATCGTGCCGGTCATGGACCGCGGCATGGCGAAGCTCCTGCAGCGTGCGCTCCAGAAGCAGGGCATCACGTTTCGCCTCGAGACGGCGGCGCGCTCGGCCAAACCCTCGTCGCGCGGCATCGCGGTCACGCTCGAGAGCCGCCGCGACACGGCGGAGGAGGAGTTCGACGTCGTCCTGGTCGCCGTCGGGCGGCGTCCGTTCACCGAGGGACTGGGCGCGCGCGAGCTGGGCGTCGCATTCGACGAGCGCGGCCGCATCACGGTGAACGAGCGCTACGAGACCAGCGTCGCCGGCGTCTTCGCCATCGGCGACGTCATCCCCGGACCGATGCTCGCGCACAAGGCCGAGGAGGAGGGCGTCGCGGCCGTGGAGATGATGGCCGGACAGTACGGGCACGTGAACTACGACGCGATCCCCAACGTCGTGTACACCGCGCCCGAGCTGGCGAGCGTCGGGATGAGCGAAGAGGACGCGAGCAAGCGCGGCCTCGAGACGCGCATCGGCACCTTCCCGTTCACGGCGAGCGCGCGCGCCCGGTGCCTCGGCGAGACCGACGGCGCCGTCAAGGTGATCGCGGATGCCAAGACCGACCGCCTGCTCGGCGTCCACGTGCTCGGCCCGCGCGCGTCCGACCTGATCGCCGAGGCCACCGTGGCCATCGAGTTCGGCGGCAGCGCCGAGGATCTGGCCCGCACCTGCCACGCGCATCCGACGCTCGCCGAGGCGATGAAGGAAGCCGCCCTCGGCGTCGCCAAACGTTCGCTGAACATCTGAAAACCTCTTCCGCTCCTCGTGGCCGGTGCTATGGAGGAGGGGAGGAGGATCTCATGCGACGAAGCGCATGGCTGGTCGTATCAGGCCTGATCCTCGCGCTTCCTCCCGCCGCATGCTGCGGCGAGATCGAGCGGCACGAGGAGAATCAGGAAGAGCGCATCGAGCGTGGCCGGGAGAGCGGCAGCCTCACGGACAAGGAAGCCGACCGTCTCGAGCGTCGGGAAGAAGCGATCGACGAGGAACGCTGGAAGGCGAAGCACGACGGCGGGATGACCCAGAGCGAACGGGAGCGGATCCGCGGCGAGCAGGAGAAGCTGAGCGAGGACATCTACCACCAGAAGCACGACGACCAGCATCGCTAGGCGTCTCGGCGGCGCCGGTCACTCCGACCCGACGCCGAGATACGTCCGGAGCTTCTCCGCGTCGAATTTCCGTGCCGCCGCCGGCTCGGGCGTCGCCAACGAGACGACGATGCCCGCGAGAAACGCGAGCGGCATCGAGACGATGGCGGGATTGCGCAGCGCGAAGAGCGGGCGCGCGTATCCGAGCACGTCGACCCAGACCGTCGGACTGAGCACGATCAGCAGCACCGATAGGCCGGCACCCGTTCCGATGGCAGCGACCGCCCCGGCCGTCGAGAAGCGTCGCCACGTGATCGACAGGAGGAGGGCGGGGAAGTTGGCGCTACAGGCGACCGCGAACGCGAGCCCGACCATGAACGCCACGTTCTGACCGCGAAACAGGACGCCGAGGAGCATCGCGAGCACGCCGAACCCGACCGTGGCGACGCGGGCGACGCGCATCTGCTCGTGTTCCGTCGCGTGTCCGCCGCGCACCACGTGCACGAAGATGTCGTGCGACAGCGCGGAAGCGCCTGCCAGCGTGAGGCCGGCGACGACGGCGAGGATGGTCGCGAAGGCCACGGCGGCGATGAAGCCGAGAAACGGCGTCCCGCCGAGCAGCTCGGCGAGCAGCGGGGCCGCCATGTTGCCGCCCGGATCGACGGTGCGGATGGCCTCGCGCCCGACGAGCGCGGCGGCGCCGAAGCCGACCACCGGAATGATGAGGTAGAAATAGCCGATCAGCCCGGCCGCGTAGAGGACGGAGGTGCGTGCGGCGCGGGCGTCCGGGACGGTGTAGAAGCGCATGAGGATGTGCGGCAGCCCGAGCACGCCGAACATCAGCGCGAGCCCCAGCGACACGGCGTCGAGCGGGTTCGAGACCAAGCCGCCCGGTTCGAGCATCGCCTGGCCGTAGCGGGCCACGACCGCGCCGTAGAGCGCGCCGAGGCTCCAGTCGAAACGGGCGAGAACCAGGCCCGCGAGGATCGTCACCCCGAACAAGAGCAGGATCGCCTTGATGATCTGCACCCACGTGGTGGCGATCATGCCGCCGAAGAGCACGTAGCCCAGCATCACCACGCCGACCACGACGACGGCCACGTGGTAGGGGATGCCGAAGAGCAGGGCGACCAGGTTTCCGGCACCCACCATCTGCGCGATCGTGTAGAGCAGGACCGTGAGAATGCCGCCCACCGCGGCTGCGATGCGTACGGGCGCCTGCCGGAGACGGAAGGCGACCACGTCGGCGAAGGTGAACTTGCCGAGGTTCCGCAGCGGCTCGGCCACCAGGAACATGAGAGCCGGCCAGCCGACGAGCCAGCCCGTCGCGTAGATCATGCCGTCGTAGCCGGTCTGTGCCACCAGTCCGGCGATGCCGAGGAACGACGCCGCGCTCATGTAGTCGCCCGCGAGCGCGAGGCCGTTCTGTCCCGCGCTCACCGAGCGGCCCGCGGCGTAGAACTCCTGCGCCGAGCGGGTACGGCGTGCCGCCCACCAGGTGATCGCGAGCGTCAGTAGCACGATCGCCACGAAGAACCCCATGGCCGAGGCGGTCGGGGTGCCGAGCGACGTTTCGAGCATGGGCGCTCAGCGCTCGAGCCGTGCTCGCAAAGCCCGCACGTCGGCGTCGTAGCGTCGATTGGCCCACGCGACGTAGACCGCGGTCAGCATCCACGCGCCCACGATGACGCCCATGCCGAGTGGGATACCGAGGGTCGTCGTGGCGCCGATCCGCGTCGCGAGCAGCTCGCGGTTCAGCCCGACCAGCAAGATGTAGCCGTAGTAGAGGACGAAGAGAAAGGCCGTCAGGACCAGCGACACGGTCCAGCGCCGCCGCACCAAGCTCTGGAACTGGGCGGACTCGAGAACGGCACGGGCTGAAGAATCCATCGCGGTGGGACGACCGCCCTAGCGCATCCCGCGTCCGGATGACAGGGGAAGAACGGAGCGGGGCCGGATGACGCAGCGAACCGCTGCGCCACCGGCCCCGTCGGCGTGCGATGGAATTCAGGTCAGCGGCAGAGCGTGCCTAGGTTGACCCACTCGCCGTTGTTGCAGAGGAACGTCGAACTGTCCTTGCAGATGGTCGAGCTGCTGGCGACCGTGGCACCCTGGTACATGCAGGTGTCTCCGCCGGTCGTCGGGCGGACCGTGTTGCTGCTCAGCACCTTGCACGTGGTGCCGAGGCTTGTCCATTCGCCGTCCTCGCACCGGAACTGGGTGCCGGCCTGGCAGCTGGCGGCGCCGCTGGAGAAGACGATGTTGTCGTGCTGGCAGGTGCGCGATACCGCGACCGTGTCCGACTTGCAGGGCATCCCGCTCGCCGTCCACTCGCCTTCGTCACAGCGATACTGCGACCCACTCTGGCACGACGCGGCGCCGTGCGAGTACATCGTCCCCTTGAAGAAACAATTCTCGCCGGCGATGGCCATCCGGGTTGTGCCGCCGAGCAGGCATGCCAGCCCGATCGCAGCTCCGCCGAGCACTCGTGACGTCTTCATGACGTAGAACCTCCCTTTCTTTTCACTCGACGTGCAGTAGCAGTGCCCGTGCCAACGACGGAATTGCAGCGCGATTCGTCGCCGAACCCGCCTCGGGGGTGCAATTCGTACATGCAAAGGGACGTTTTCTCCATTTGGGAGACCGGATTCGTTTGCTGGGCGAACATCGGCCGTGCTCTTGTGCGTCGCATGCAGTTCCTAACCACGCGTCAAGACCCCGCTGGCCTGTCCGATCGATACGTAGCGCCACCCATGGGTTTCCGTACGCGTCCGCCGCTGGTCGTGCTGCTCGTCGGCGCTCTGATTGCGGGAGGGTGCGGATCCGCTTGGGCCGACTCCGACGACGCAACGGCGCGCCACCCCTTCGACGACGTCGCCAAGTGGGAGAAGATCTTCGACGACCCGAAGCGCGCCGAGTGGCAGCAACCGGCGGCGATCGTCCGAGCACTGGTCCTGGCGCCCGGGATGGTGGTGGCCGACGTGGGGGCCGGCACCGGCTACTTCGAGCAGGCCTTGAGCGTCGCGGTCGGGCCGCGCGGGAGCGTGCTGGCGGTCGAGGTCGAGCCCAACCTGGTGACGCACCTCCGGGCGCGCGCCGAGCGGGAGGGTACCGCCAACGTCATCCCCATCCTCGGATCGACGACCGATCCTCGACTGCCGGCGGGACGCGTCGACCGCATCCTCTACGTCGACACGTACCATCATCTCGACGATCGGGTGGACTACTTCCGCAAGCTCAAGCTGGCACTCGCTCCCGAGGGGCGGGTCGTCATCGTCGACTGGAAGAAGGAAGAAGCCGCGATCGGCCCGCCGCTCGACCATCGACTGGCGCGCGAGCAGGTGGTGCGCGAGATGGAGCAAGCCGGGTATCGAATCCTCGATACCGACGTGAGCCTACCGCATCAGTACGTGCTCGTGTTCGCGTCCCGCGACCGGGCGAGCAGCTCGTAGCTGACGATCGCCGGCACGTAGAACACGAGGTCGGCGGCGACTTTGCCCGCCACGATGCCGGTCAGGGGGTCCGGTGCGAGGACCAGCCCCAGGTGCACCAGGGTGGGGCGGACGAGCAAGGTGTCGAGCCCTTCCGCAGGGCCGAACTCGAGCACGAGGTTGCGGAGCGCCCGCGGCAGGGCGCGAAGGCCGCTTCCGTTCCAGAGCTCTCGGCCGAGCATCACGCCGTAGTATCCGACGTTCTCTCCCCAGGTGGCGGCGAGGGCCGCCGCGATCGTGCTCCCCGTGAGAACGGCGGTGAGCCACCCACACCCGAGGGCGAAGGGAATTCCGACGAGCTCCGCCGGCAGGTACCGGCGGACCCACGCGGCCATGCGGGTTCGACGAGCGCTCACGTGCCGGCCGTGAGCTTCAACCCGGCGAGCGCGATCACCAGGAGCACGAGGAATGCGACGCGCGCTACGGTCACCGGCTCGCCGAAGATCACGATGCCGCAGACGGCGGCGCCGAGCGCTCCGATGCCGACCCATATGGCGTACGCCGTCCCGATCGGCAGCGTGCGGGCCGCCCAGGACAGCAGGAGCAGGCTCGCGACGATCGCGGCGCCCACCACGACCGACGGCAGCGGGCGCGTGAACCCGTCCGTGTACTTGAGGCCGACCGCCCAGCACACCTCGAGCAGCCCGGCGACGAGGAGAAACACCCAGTCCATGGCGAGCCGAGTGTAGACCACGGTGCGAGACGCGGACAGCGCTTGAAAAGTGCCGGCGCCGTCGTCATAGGAAGCTGCGCGTGGCGCTACCGCATCGCCTCCTCGTGCTCCTGCTGGCGGGTGCGCTCTGTGGCGTGAGCCGCGCGGCCACCGTCGAGACTTTCGACGCCGGCGATCCCTGCGTGGACGATCGCTGCCACATCTTCCCGGAAGCGGCGGCTCCGCCCGAGGCGATCGATGGTGGGCCGCCCGGCAGCCTGCGGTTTCTTCGGCTCGCGACGACTACCCCGCTGCCCAACCAGAAGACGATCGCGTTCGATCGCTCCGACCTCGGCCGCTACGGTCACATCGTCGTCGACTTCGACTTCCGGATGGTCGCCGTCGCCGGCCGCGCCGACGGCCTCGGCATGGCGCTCCTCGACACAACCCTCTACAGCGCCGGCGGGAAGCGGCCGCCGAGCGACCCCTTCGCGTCGGAAGAGCCGTATTTCGAAGGCTCGCTCGGCATCGGCTTCGACGTCTACCGCAGCGACGACCTCGGCGACATCGGCGAGCTCGAAGGCGCGCCCGGCGCCGACAGCGTGACCAACCATGTCTCCGTGCACTTCAACTATTTCATGGTGGGGCAGGTCGACCTGACGCCGTTCGGCATCGATCTGCTGGCCGAGGACTGGATCCACGCGCAGGTGGTCGTCCGCACGACGGAACCGTACCGCGACGTGTCCGTGACGCTCACGCCCTACTCGGACGGCATCCCGCGTCTCGTGGTCGACGCACTCCCCGTGGCCGGCCTGGTCCCCTACGAGAGCCGCGTCTGGTTCGGCGCGCGCGTCGGAGGTGCGCAGACCCATCACGACATCGACAACGTGAACGCGGTCTGGAGCGACCTCCAGCCGGCGGGTGCGGGCGTGGTGGCCTTTCCCGCCGCCACCGTCACCGCGGTCGAGAGCGCGACGAACGAGGTGCTGCTGGCCGTCGAGCGTACGGGCGGGCAGACGGGCCCGATCACCGTCGACTATGCGACGGCAGCGGTCACGGCCGACGCCGACGGCGACTACGTCTCGGCCACGGGGACGCTCACGTTCGCGGATGGTGAAACCTTGCTGGTGTTTCCGATCGGCATCGTCGACGACGTCGACCCGGAAGGTGACGAAGCGTTCACGGTGACGCTGTCCAACCCCGGCGGCGGCGCCAGCGTGGGCGCGGTGAGCACTGCGACCGTCACCATCGCCGATCCCGACGACGACGCGCCGGCAGAAGTGGGATCGTGGAGCCCGCCGGTCGACTGGGGCATCGTCGCCATCCACTCGTGTCTGCTGCCCACGGGCAAGGTGGTCCTGTGGGAGGACCGCGGCCAGACCGACGAGGTGCTGCTGTGGGATCCCGCCGCCCCGGCCGCGCCGCCGGTGCCCGCGGGCTCGCCCGGTTACGACATCTTCTGCGCCGGCCACGCGCTCACGGCGGGCGGTGGCATGCTGGTCACCGGCGGTCACAATCACACGGACGGCGAGGGCGTGGTGGCGGCCAGCGTGTACGATCCGTTCGGCGGCTCGTGGGCGGGGATCGCCCCGATGAGCGGCCCGCGCTGGTATCCGAGCAACACGGCCACTGCCAGCGGCGACATGCTGGTCACGTCCGGCAGCCTGCACATGCTCTTCTTCCCGAACCCGCGCCTCGAGGTCTGGCAGCCGGCGCTCGGCGCCTGGCGTACGCTCACGGCCGCGCAGATGCCGTTCCCGCTCTATCCGTTCATGTTCCCGGCACCCGACGGCCGCATCTTCGCCGCCGGCCCGCAGCAGCAGACGGGCTTCGTCGACACGAACGGTGCGGGGTCGTGGTCGCCGCTCGCACGCAGCAACTTCGGCTACCGGGACTACGGATCGGCCGTGCAGCTCGACGACACGGTGATGATCGTGGGGGGGACGGCCGACCCGGGACGCAACGCACGATTCCGGCCGACCGCGACCGCCGAGGTGATCGACCTCGCGAGCGCCACGCCGCTCTGGACCGACACCGGTTCGATGGCGTTCGAGCGCCGGCACCACTCGGCGGTGGCGTTGCCGGACGGGCGCGTGATGGTCGTTGGCGGCAGCAGCTCGCCACGGTTCAACGAGCGTCAGGGTGCCGTGCTCGCCCCCGAGCTGTGGGATCCCGCGACCGGCCAATGGACGCTGTTGGCGCCGGGGCTGAACCGGCGCCTCTATCACTCGGGCGCGCTGCTCATGCCCGACGGCCAGCTCCTCGTCCTCGGTAGC
>Ga0187893_10011039_pt1 | contig 13241 bp, 11 predicted proteins | sample MA1701074metaG_FD_139574 | JGI IMG/M metagenome (GOLD analysis project Ga0187893, IMG submission 139574) | White microbial mat communities from a basaltic lava cave in the Kipuka Kanohina Cave System on the Island of Hawaii, USA - MA170107-4 metaG ...
AAATCTGAACTCTCAGGACGTGATCGTGAGTGACTTCGTCCTTGGCGTTGATGGCGACGGCGAGAGCTTCGATGGTTTCGCGGTGAGCCTTCTCGACGGCGGCTATTCGTTTTTGCACGTTGTCGCGATAGACCCTCAGCCACAGATGAAGCGTGAGGAATATAGGCCCGCCCACTACCATCATCAGCCACAGGTCATATTGCAAAGCCATATACATAAGGCTTGCCGTGCTGCTCGTAGGCAGGAACAGCACTGACGCTCCGAGAAGTCCTTTCCAATGGCGGCTGACAGGGTCGCCGTGACGGAGCGCCATCAAAATGGAGAGCAGTGTGATATTTACCGCCATCTGAATCAGATTGGCGGCGAGTATGGCGACCGATATGGCGAGAAAATCCTTATTGCGAGCCGGAACCGTCATGCCGAATGCGAATCGCAGAACGGCCATCAAAGTCAAAGCGGCAGCGGCAGCGCCCAGAGACATCATTCCTGAAGAAAAAAGATTGCTCGAAAGACGTTTGGCCGTGCGACGCGATGAAGTGAATCCTTCGATTCCGGCCAGAAGCACCGCCGGTGAAAATCCGTACCAGCAGGCCACCAGCACCACTATGGCGTCGGAGAGAGTGAAAGAAACTTTCTCCTGCGAAAAACTGAGTCCGAGCGGCAACCGGAAACGCTGCGGCGACAATCCGACGACGATAATGACAGGCACGAGAAAAAGAAACTCCAACTGATCCTGAGCCGAATAATCAGACAACAGATTGGCGAAAGCCATCAGCCAAGTCGCCAGACCCGTGGTGATTATCGCGCTCTGATAGTCACGACTTTTCTTCTGCGATTCCATAACTCTCTTTTCCTCGGAGCGGAAAATCGCGCGATGAAAGCGCGCATCTCACCTCGGTTTTTGCGGATTCTGTTTCTGCTGAAACGACTTAGCTGCCCAATGCCTCCATGCAGGCGTTCGCCAGTAAGAGCAATCATTGTGCCAGCAATAGGCGCGTAATTTTTGCACATAAAGCGCGTTCAGGCTGAAACTGAAAGCTCTGCCCGGTCAATGTGAAAGACCGGTTTCGTCATTTTGACTGAACAGGTCATTTTTCATTCCCTGTTCGGGTTGCTGCAACGCTTTTGCACACTAGACCGCGGGTCTGCGAAATTTGTCCGTCAGGCGCGATTGTATCGTTAGGATGAGAGGCGTTTTAAGGAGAGCCGCTCTCAGGATCGCTCGCTTTCAGGATCGCTCGCTCTCAGGATCGCTCTTTGCGCCAGGCCTCGCCTTCCGCGCGAATACGGTCGAGGGCGGATTGCAGTTGAATCTGTTTTGACTTGATCTCTTCGCTCGCAGCGCCGCGCGGAACGTATATCGGCTCGGCGATCAATACGACGGCGCGAGTGAATGGCGTGGGTATCTGCAAACGATCCCAGGAGGGAAGCGAGAAGTATCGCCGCGCCGTGATGTGAAAAGGCAATATCGCCTGACCGGTGTGTCGCGCAAGGGTGACGGCTCCGGGCTTGGCGACATAAGCAGGCCCGCGCGGGCCGTCGATGGTGAAGCCCACATCGATTCCGTTGTCGAGGCACTGGGCCATCTCGACGAGCGCGCGCTGACCGCCGCGGGTGGCCGAGCCGCGAGCCGTGCCGTATCCGAATCGCTTGATGAATCGCCCTATGTATTCGGCGTCGCGGCTCTGACTCGACATCACCACGATGCCGCGCCTGCGCCAGAACCAGGTCGCGCTGAATATGCATGCATGCCAGGAGGTGAGAATCGCGCGGTTGCCGCCAGCGAGCGTTTCATCGAATCGATCCATCCGGCGAACTTCCCATCGCACGGTCGAGCAGATGAGTTTAATCAGCCAGTAAAAAAAAATATCGGCTGCGCGTATGAGCATTCGATCTCGCAGCTTGTATTTTGCAAGAGATGAAAACTCGTAAACGCGGCGGCGCAACGGTTCCGCGCTTCGATCTCCCTTTGTGCGCGCGGCACGCCGGGAGGCGATAGACTGTCTCCTGTGAGGCGAGTCGTCGAGAGCGGTTTCGGTCTCTTTGTGGAATGAATTTTCGGACATCGGTTCGCCAGTCGCTTCGCTTCCGCCATCTCGTTTTCAAACCTAAATCTACACGCGGGGCTGATAGATTGACAAAGCCAGTTCAGGGAATTAACCTCTTTTTTGTCCAATCGCTGTTTGGCAGTCAGCATTATGAGTAAAAAACTGAAAGTCCCGGATTACCCCGGTCTTCTTCTCGAAGACGACCCCGACATAGAAGTTACTTATCACGAAGAGACGCCGCGACTGGCGGGCATATGGTCGGAAGTCCAGTCCATATTGCGCGATATCATTTTCGCCGTGCTGATGGCCGTATTGATCGTCGTGTTCGTCGTGCAGCCGGTCAAGGTCGAAGGCACATCGATGTTGCCGAGGCTCGAAAATGAAGAGCGCATCTTCGTAAACAAATTCACTTACTATTTCAACTCCATCCAACGCGGCGACATCGTGGTCTTCTGGTTTCCGAAAGACCCTTCGAAGTCTTTCATCAAGCGAGTGATAGGACTTCCCGGCGACCGCATACGCATGGACGAGCAGGGTCAACTTTACATCAACGGTCAGCCCGTAGCCGAGCCTTATCTGTCGCCCGACCACAACAAGGATCCCGATTCCATAACGGAGCAAACTATCGACCAGCACTACTACTTCGTGATGGGCGACAATCGGGATGCTTCCAACGACAGTCGCGCGTGGGGGCTTGTGCCGGAAAAATATATCTACGGCAAGGCCATGTTTCGCTACTGGCCTTTGTCGCGCGTAGGCACACTCAATGACTGAAATCGCGCAAAGCGCGAGATGAAAATTTTCTGATGCGCTCCTTGTTCACGCCGCTCGTAAAAATTTTCTATAACCCGGCTCAGGCCATGTCTGACCTGAGAGACCGCACACATTATGTGGCGGGCGCGCTCTTCGCCATAGCCACATCTTTTGCCTACTTTCTGGCGCTCAATCGCGTGCCTCAACGAGCGACCTTCGATCCCATTCTTCACACCCAACTGGATTTGCGATTTATGATAGGCGCGAGCATCTCGCCGATTCTTTTCCTCGCTGTCGTTTTCGTTCCGGCCTGTCTTCTTGCCGCGAACCTCATCGACCGGCGTTCGAGTTTCGGCGCGCTGCTGCGTCAGGAGTACGCGCCGATGGCCAGTTGCATCCTTTACAGTTGGGCCGCGTCTCATATGATCATGCTCATCCCCGCGCTCGTGCTGTTCGACCCTTCGGGGTTTCAATCGGCCAGCGTTGCTGCGCGAATGATGGTGATAAGAATCGCGCCGCTTCCTTACTTCATTTTTCTGGCCGTCATAGCCTTGCGCGTCGTTTTGAGATTGAAATACGGACAGGCAATCGGGGCCATAGTGCTTTCATCGTTTTCTCTGATCGCGCTTCCACTGGTGCCGAAGCTGCTCTTCCTTCTCACTTCTCCATTTCTGGCCTTTATGCTCATCCTGCTTATCATAAACCTTTTCGTCGGCGCGATGAGCGCGGCGCGCGACAGAGAGAACTTCAAGCAGAGCCTCGAAGCGGCTACGCTCAATCCCGCCGATGCAAGCGCGCATTACAACCTCGGCCTCATTTATCAGCAGCGCGGCGACAACGAGCGCGCACGAGCTTCTTTCCTGCGCGCTATAGAAATAGACGCGGATGAAACCGATGCGCATTATCAACTTGGCCGCATAGCGCGGGAAGAGGGAAAACTCTCGGATGCGATATCTCACTTCGACGCGGTCGTCGAGCGCGACTCCGATCACAGCCAAAGTGAAATATGGCGCGAGATAGGCCGCGCGTACCTTCAGGCCGCCCAGCACGATGACGCGCTCGCGTCATTCGAACGTTTTTTGGAGAAGCGCCATTCGGATGCCGAAGGGCTGTACCTCTACGGTGTTACGCTCGATCACATGGGTCGCGAACAAGAAGCCGCCGAGCAGATGCGCGCCTGCGTGGAGGCGGTGCGAACCGCGCCCGCTTACAAATATCGCTCGGAGAAACGGTGGATGAACGAGGCGCAGGCTTTTCTGCGAACTCAGGAGTCCGAAGTCAGAAGTCAGGAGTCAGGAGTCAGAAGGCGACCTTCCGATTCCTGAATTCTCCTGAAGGAGTTGCGTGGCGCAATCCAACAGATTGCGCGGCCTGAAAGTGTAAAATCTGAAGCCGACATGATTTCAAAGGAGTCTTTCAGAACATTTTCACCAACACTCGAAATGATGGGAAATTGAAAACCGAAAGCTGAAAACTGTTTTCAAAGGAGAGAAGATTGGAAGCGATACTCGCGCTTGAAGACGGAAGGGTGTGGCGCGGTCGGGCCTTCGGGGCGCGCGCCGAGGTCGTGGGCGAAGTCGTGTTCAACACCGCTATGACCGGCTATCAGGAAATACTCACTGACCCATCATACTGCGGCCAGATAGTGACGATGACTTATCCGCTCATCGGCAACTACGGGGTGACCGAAGAAGATGCGGAATCGCGCCGCGCGTTCGTCGAAGGGTTCATCGTCCGCGAGATTTCGCGCGTCACCTCGAACTGGCGCGCCGAAGCGTCGCTCGACGATTATCTCAAACGATGCAGCATACCCGGCATTTCCGACATTGACACGCGCTCGCTGGTTCGCCATATCCGCGAGCGCGGTTCGATGCGCGGATGTCTTTCGACCATTGAGACGGATGAAAAAATCGTCATCGAAAAAGCGCGACAGTCGCCGGAAATGGTCGGACTCGATCTTGCTTCGGTCGTCACCTGTGCGGAAGCCTATACGTGGACTGACGCTCAAACCTCGGCCTACGGCTCGCCCGCTTTTCTGCATGAGAGCAGCGCGAGCGAGCGATTTCACGTCGTCGCTTACGACTTCGGATTGAAGCACAACAGCCTGAGAACGCTTGCCACGATTGGCTGTCGCGTGACGGTCGTGCCTGCGCACACTTCGGCAGCGGATGTCACGGCGATGCGACCGGACGGGATATGGCTATCGAACGGGCCGGGCGACCCGGAACCTCTGACCGAAGTCATCGCCAATCTCAGACGTCTCATCGGTCGTTATCCGATTTTCGGAATCTGTCTCGGCCATCAATTGTTGGGGCTTGCTCTGGGCGGGCGAACCTACAAGCTGCCGTTCGGGCATCACGGCGGCAATCAACCCGTGAAGGAACTGGCGACGGGGCGCATAGAAATCACCGCGCAGAATCATGGATTCGCCGTCGATGCCGATTCATTGCCTTCGGATTGCGAAGTCACGCACATCAATCTGAATGACAACACGGTTGAAGGGCTGCGCCACAAGAATCTGCCGGTCTATTCAGTTCAGTATCACCCCGAAGCCGGTCCCGGCCCTCACGACGCGGCGCATCTCTTCGACAGATTCGCGGATATGATGGAGCGCCATCGCCGGAGCGAAGAGGCGTGACTCTCCGCTTGATGATGAGAAGGGAGGCTTGCGGCCTTCCCTGATCTCGGAGTAAGAACGCAACAAAATTGTCATAGCAACTTCAACAACCTGATGGTAGAATTGAAGCGTCTTGAGATCGGGGGTCGCTACTGGGTGCAACCCTCAAAGCTGCCCCCGGAATCAAAAGGCTGTTCAACCCAATCAGCAAATCAAAAAGGATGTGAGAATCGAAATGAATGCTCGCCAAATTCTGTTCCGAGTGCCTCTGACAACTTTCGTCGGTTTCCTGCTTTGCCTCTCCTTCGCCAGCACGGCAAATGCTCAGTCGAACGATGCTCAAAAATCGAAGATAAAAAACTTCGGCCAGATGGATGATCGCTTCTATCGCGGCGCGCAGCCGGATGAAGACGATTACCTGGGTCTTGCCGCAATTGGCATCAAAACCATCTTCGACCTTCGTGACGATCCCAAAGATTATGCTCGCCGCGCCGCCGAAGCTGCCGGGATGCGCTATGTCAACATCGCTATGAGCGACACCGACAGGCCCGGGGATGAAACGGTCGAGGAATTCCTCAAGCTTGTGAACGATCCTTCGACGGGGAAGTTCTACGTTCACTGCAAGGGCGGACGCCATCGCACCGGGCTTATTGGCGCAGTCTATCGCCTGAATTTCTATAACTGGGATTTCAAGCAGGCGTACAAGGAGATGAAGCAGTACGACTTCTACACTCGCTGGGGACACGGCGATATCAAGGAGTACGTGCAGGATTACTTCGACCGTATGCAGACGCGCGCCGTCGAAGCTTCGACAGGAGTCTCGAAGTAAATTTGCGTTTCATCATTGTCGCTTGATCGCAAGCCCTCTTGCGAAATAGTTTTTTCTCCCCTTTCCACACTTTATCGTTCCCGCATCGGCGCATCTCGGAGAGGTCTGCGCGCAGGGCGGAAATCTGTCTGCGCTTTACACAATGCCAATGATGCTATCGAGTCGATAAAAACAAAGCAGGAGATTTTCACCTCCTGCTTATACGTGACTATTTCTCATTCAAGGCTTGATCTCAGTAAAGCGCATCCACTTGGTTCAGCAAGTCGTTTTGCACAGCCTCGTTGAAGAATGCTGTCATCGGCGAGCTATACAAATAACCAGCGTCTCCAAACGCGCACCTTCCTTGAGTCGGGCAGACGATACCGGATAGGTTATAGATGAGCACCTTACCCTCCTCCATATGGGCGGCTAATTCCGTACTCGACATTAACAGCAGGTCATTGCTTGCCAGCGCGTAGGCCAGCATGAATACCTGATAAGGGGAATAAGTTGACATGTTCCAGTCTGAGCAGCCATAAGCCAGCGCGTTCAGTTGTGACTCTACAAGGTTTGCTATCTCCGTCTGTGCCAGCGGTCTGAGCAGGGAATATGGACTGCGTATATCTCCGGCCATCTGCTTGAATTCTTCCGGCCCCATGTTCCACTGACTTGACCTAAGCTGTACCTCGGACGGCCTGCTTGCGTGAACATAGCCTGGAAACACGCGCAAACTGTTGTAAGCCATATTGTCGATCTGCGCGTCGCTCAGAGAGCCAAGCACGTTCATAAACGTCGCGGTTATTACATCCTTTACCTGCTGCCGAGTCAGCCGGGGGCAATTTGGCGCATTACACCCGCCAGGAAGAGTCTCTTGCTCAAGCAAAAAGAGTCTGTCTGCGACCTCCTGGGTCACTCCCATACCAGAGCGATAGAATATAAAGTTCCTCGCGTTGTTAATGCGCGATGCAAGGTTACTGCTGCTGGTAGGACACGGAGCTTGAGCGCCGATGCCCGACTGCAACATCGGGGCGAGGTTTGGCGGGTATGATTGGCTTTGGGTCGTCGAGTTCATCTTGATAACGATCAAAGCAACCAGTCCAACCAGAACAGCAACATTCAAGAGCAGTTTCCAGGACTTTCCAATCGCTACTGTTTTCATGTTTTCACCTCTTGCGAAAGCCGTCAGCCCAACCGATACTGCTGGATGAAGCTGACTGTTTGTGTGGTAACAAACAGCGACAACTTGAGAGTCGCCTATGACCGGTCTTTTTTCAAGACAAATGTCCCAAACTTTCGTTGGGCATTCGGCTACGGCGGCGACCACTGCCATTGACTACAGTTTCCTGACGTAATGTTGATGCGCGCGCATCCGTTGATATCGGACACGACCGTCCGATTCTCAGAGCTTGTTTTAAAAGTTTCCTAATGGTGACTTGCAAGCCGTTTTGTCATCAGATAAATCATAGCGATTAGAATCCATGCTTCAACCGTTTCGCACAATGCTTCGTAGTCCTTGCTCAAACGACGCGAGCGTCCCAACCATCCAAAGGTTCGCTCGACGATCCACCTCTTGGGTAAAACCACAAAATGGTTCTCTCCGCTGTTGGCCACTATCTCCAACTCAATCCGGCGACGCCCGCGCCCTTCGCGCAATTTCCTCACCCATTCGATTAACTGACCCCGATAACCCTGATCCGCCCAAATCTTTTTCAATCGCCAGTGCTTTTCCTTCAACGGCTTCAGAACAATTTTGGCCCCATCTCGATCTTGCACATCAGCCGGATGAACTCTTACTTCCAGCACCAAACCCATTGTATCTACCAAAATATGGCGTTTTCGGCCATTTATCTTCTTACCTGCATCGTAGCCGCGAGGCCCCCTTTTTCGGTTGTCTTGACACTTTGACTATCCAAGATAGCTGCGCTTGCTTGGGGATGACGGTCAGCGGCTTGTCGCACTTTTCGGCGCAAAGTGTCGTGAATGCGTTGTCAAGTTCCATCTCGCCGCCAGTTGCGAAAGTAGGTGTAGACAGTCTGCCAAGGAGGAAGATCATGAGGCAGATAGCGCCATTGGCAACCAGTGCGCAAGACATAGAAGATGGCATTGACAACCTCTCGGCGCAAGTGATCAGCCGGACGCCCTCCGCTTTTGACTGGAGGAACCAGAGGTTGGAGGATTTGCCATTCTTCATCGGTTAAATCTGTTGGGTAGTTAGGTCGGTGACTCATGCCACCATTCTACCAACTTTTAAAACAAGCTCTCACCGGTGGATGGGTTTTGTGCCACGACTTGCTGTTGCGCTCTGTACCCGCATTGCTGACAACTCGTCGTACATCCGGTCAAACAAACTCCGGCAACGACGATCAATAGGAAAAGGTTGAGCTTATGGATCGCTCCGTTCAGAAGAATCACAGAAGAGTTGAAAAAAGCGGACAGGTTTCCTGCATATTCCATCAGTTGTCCCCTTTCAGAATGTAGTATTGAAGGCTTCAGGGCGGCATCGTATCACACTTTTTTTTTTCGAGTCAACGAGGAAGAGCAATGATATGAAATAGTCATAGTTAAACTACAACAGGTCGTACCCAAGTCAATACAAGCCATCATGCCCGACCGATTCCACGTGCTTTACACAATCTGGACAGGCGGCTACCATCAAAGCTGTTCGCATCGAAGAGCATTGAGGCCGAACTCTATGACCCAGTGTCCACAGTGCAGACAACAACTTGCTGACAATGCCCGCTACTGCCATAGCTGCGGGTTCTCCATTTCTCCCGGCAAACCGACCGCGCCGCAGCGCGATGTCACCACTCCATCTGCGCACGATCCTTTTCCTGATCGACTCATAGGTCACATCCTGGAAGGCAAATATCAAATCCTCGCCAAACTCGGACAGGGAGGAATGGGATCGGTTTATCGCGCTCGCCGCGTTCACATAGGCGATGAGGTCGCTGTCAAAGTTCTGCTTCAGGAGTTCGTAAAAAACACCGCCATGCTCGAACGATTCCGCCGCGAGGCCCGCGCATCGGCGATGCTTCATCATCCGAACGTCGTCACGATTCATGATTATGGCGAAGCAGTAGAAAATTCAGCGCCCGCTTTCATCGTGATGGAGCTTGTCGCGGGAATGCCGCTTGGCGATATCATCGAGCGCGAAGGCGCGCTCGCGCCTCAAAGAGCGGTCGCGCTGATGAAAAGCATCTGCGCGGGAGTGGGTGCGGCGCATCGCAGCGAGATAGTTCATCGCGACATCAAGCCCGACAACATCATCGTGCAGCCGCCTCAGATGGACGGCGAAACGGAGACGGTGAAGGTTCTGGATTTCGGGATAGCCAAGCTGCGCGATATGGCCGGGTCAGCCGCGCTGACTCAGACCGGAATGGTCATCGGCACGCCGTATTATATGTCACCTGAACAGTGCAAGGCTGCCCCTCTCGACGCCCGCTCGGATGTCTACAGCCTCGGCGCGATGATGTATGAGATGCTTGCCGGTAGCCCGCCCTTCGAAGCGGAAACACCGACAGGAATAGTCGCGAAACATCTGACCGAATCTCCGCCCCCAATACGACGTGAATTGAACATCCCGCCTGCGATTGAATCGGTGATAATGCGCGCTCTCTCTAAAGACCCCGCATCGCGTCCGTCAGACGCGCTGGAATTCGCCCGCGAATTGATAGCGGCTTTCGCATCGCCGCAGCAAACCGGAATTCCGACTCCGACGCGCGAGGCAGCCCCGCCTGTTTACACGCCGCCCGTTTATTCGTCTCCGGTTTATTCACCTCCGCCTGCGCCGCCTCCGACGAAATCCCGCAAAGGGATGATCGCAGGAATCGTCATCGCGGCTGTCATCGTCGCAGGCGGCGCAGGCGGAGGAATCTGGCTGTGGCAGAGGAAAGGTGATCAGGTCGAATCAGACAATCGAAACATCGCGCAGGCGAACGCGAATCAGAGCAGCCCGCCGGTCAATCGATCAAAACCGGCGGTTCAAACCATCCCCAACGCCAATTCATCGCCTCCTGATATTACGCCTTACACGCCGCCCGTCGATGCGGCTTCGCTGAAAAAAGAAATCACCGACACGCTCAACGGCTGGGCCGCAGCGTCGAGGGCGCGCGATCTCGACGCTCACATGAATTATTTCGCCCCGACTCTCGACACTTACTACAACGCGAGAAACGTCAGTTCAAACAGGGCGCGCGCCGACATCGGTCGAGCCTTCTCTATTTATTCGAGCATAGATGTTCAGCTTGCCAATATCGAAGTGGCGCTCGACACGACGGGCGCTCGCGCTACTGCGGTGTTTGACAAGACGTGGGAGTTCACGGGCGAGCGACGATCCGTCGGCTCGGTTCAGCAGATGGTGTGGTTTGAAAAGCGAGGCGGGCGGTGGATCATAACGGGCATAAAAGATTTGAAAACTTACTACGTCGGGAAATAAGCGCGGGCTGTCAAACGGCGTCCTCGGCAATCGCTTTTTTGCGTTCGAGCATATCGGCAAGCTCGCGCTCAAACTCATCGAGTTTTGCTTCTCGCCCGTCGTCGCGCTTTCGTTGCCGAATCGCTCCAATGATAAGAAGCGCGATGCCTGACGCGGCGAGCGCGAAGGCCAGCATATAAAACTGATCGCTGCTCACGCCGAGCGCGAACTGAATCGAAGCGTTGCCGGTCACGATATCATACAAAGCGCCAGCAGCCAAAAGCAGCAGAAACAGTCCTCCGCCCATCGCAGCGGCAGTCTTGTTTTTGTAGGCGTCGATTTCGTATCCGAGATCGTCGATTTTCAATCGGAGTTGTTTGATGCGGGCGTCTATCTGATCCGATTCGGCTGACAACGCGGTTTGCTCCGGCGGGTGAAACCGCGATGCGCGCTCGCAGGCGCGCATCGCGATCAGCGATCACTTGATGAATTTTCCCGTCCGCGACCAGCGCGAGCGAGTGAAGAAATTGACTATGGGGTTGCCGCCGCCTTCCGGGTCTTTGGTCAAATCCAGAGACCAGTAAACGAACATCGCGCGCCCGACAATGTTCGAACGAGGAGTCGTACCCCAGAAGCGGCTGTCCTGACTGTTATCGCGATTGTCGCCCATGCAGAAATACTGATCACTGTCGTAGAGACCGTCTTTATCGGCGTCGTATATGGACTGAAGCTTTGAGTCTTCCCTGATCTCATCTGAAACAGGATCGCCTTTGACCGGCACTTTGAAGGGCTGGCGCACTCCGTACCGGGCCTCCCCACTATAGATGGTCGATGAGAGGTTTTCTTCATCGTACTGATAATAGTAGACCATCCACTGAGCGTCGGGCGGCGCTCCTTCATCACGGACGTGGGTGAGCGGCGCGGCGTCTTCGTTGGTGAGTTGAGGTTCGACGTAGATTCGATGTTCAGGAAGTTCCTGACCGTTGATGTAGACGCGCTTGGTCTGGTTGTCGTACTCGACCGTTTCGCCCGGAAGCGCGATGACTCGTTTGACGTAGTTTATATCGGGCGTGTGGGGATACTTGAAGACTATCACATCGCCGCGCCTGATTCCGCGCGAAGGCAGAAACGGCAGAGAAAGCCCCGCTTCGGAGCCGAATATGAATTTGTTGACCAGCAGATGATCCTGAATCCAAATCGTGTCTTTCATAGAGCCGGTCGGGACTTTGACGGCCTGAACGATGAAGGTCATCCCGAAGACGGCCATGATGAGGGTCACTACGGCGGATTCGAAGTATTCTCGCATCGTGCTTTTTGGCGGCCCGTGATGCTCGCGTCGGTCGGCGCGCCTCGAATAATCAGGCGCGGTCTCAACTTTATCGTTCGTTTCAATGGAATCGATGATGTCGGGTGATTTCAGTTCGGGGTTATCGCTCATAAGCGGAATTATCCTATTTTCTCCTCAGTTTGAAAATCCGTCGGCGCGCTCGCCAGCATCAACTCTTCCTTTCCTTCCGCTGAAGACGGACTCATCTGCTCTTCGAAAAGCGAGGCCCTCTCATAGCAGGGCGTTTCATCATCGGAAGCCATCTCGCTGGCATATTCAACGTCGTCTGCCTCTTCATTGATGATTTCGGCCTCGATTATTTCAGCCTCGTCGTCCGAGATTTGGATATAAGCGGACAGGATGCCGTTTATAAGATCGGGTTCGGCAAGAGAGGATCGCGCGGCTTCCTGCTGGGCAAGCTTGATCGTGCGGCCTTCGCCCAGAGCAAGCGCCTGTCCTCCCACTCTCAGCTCGACGCGAAAAGTGCGGCGGTGATCGGGGCCGAGCGCGGCGACAAGCACATACTCAGGCACAGGAGCGCCCGCCGCCTGAAGCTGTTCCTGCAATGCCGATTTGTAATCCGATCCGATCATCGAGTAAGGATCGATTTGAGCCACTTTGTCGCGCATCTCGCGGCGCAGGAATCGTCCGGCGTTTTCCACTCCGCCATCGAGATACAGCACGCCTATGAGGGCTTCGTAAGCGTCGGCCAGAAGAGCGCGTTTGCGCCGCCCGCCCGTTTTTTCCTCGCCGCGATTGAGCAGTAGATATCGACCGAGATCGAGGTCTTCAGCCAGATCGACGAGGCTCGCCTCGCTCACCAGATAGGCTTTCATCTTCGAGAGCTTGCCTTCCGAAAGATCGGGGAACTCGGCGAGCAGCCACGAACTGACTATCAGGCCCAGAACGGAATCGCCCAGAAATTCCAGAGCTTCGTTATGACGGCAGTTTTCTTCCATTCGCTCGTTGGCGTAGGAGCGATGCGTCAGCGCGCGATCCAGAAGTGCGCGCGAGCGAAATCCATAGCCGATTTTCTGCTCAAGCTCCGAAAGCAGTTTTTCGCGTTCCAGCGAGATCATAACTCAGCGTCCCGGCTGACAATATAACACACCCGGAAGTCAGATGTTAGATTTCAGGAGTCAGGAGTCAGGAGTGGGTGCAATTAAAAGTGAGACTGAGGCACAATAAATCCCATCTTGAGGTTATCTTTCCGATTATGGAGGGCTTAGATGGGTATAGAACAGAATTTGGAGATCAAGCGGGCTGAAATCCTT
>Ga0187893_10011040_pt1 | contig 13240 bp, 12 predicted proteins | sample MA1701074metaG_FD_139574 | JGI IMG/M metagenome (GOLD analysis project Ga0187893, IMG submission 139574) | White microbial mat communities from a basaltic lava cave in the Kipuka Kanohina Cave System on the Island of Hawaii, USA - MA170107-4 metaG ...
CCGCCCGCTCCCTGGAAGCGCGCCTCCTGCGGATGCCAGACGTAGACGGCCGCCCGCGTCACGCCCGTCGCGGCGACCGCCGCGTCGCACAGAAGCACCGCCACGTCCCCGACGTCCGTCGAGGCGAGCATGCGCCGCGCCACATCCTGGAGGGCCGTTTCCATCAGCGAATGAAGTCGAGGAAGAACATCGCGCGCTCGATCTCCTCCCCCGCTTCCGTCACGATCGCGTCCATCTGGTCGAGCGGCAGCCCGAGCACCTGCCACGCCGCGTCGCTCACGATCGGGATCTTCCGGTCGCCGCCCGACCCGACGCGCAGCGCGCGCGCGAGGATGTCCGCGAAGTGGACGATGGCCGTCGCCGTGCGCGTCCCCTCGGCCGCGACCGACGGGTTGTGGTGACAGCGCACGACCTCGACCATCCCCTTCGACAGGTTCCACTTGCCGAGCAGCAGCGCGCCGACCTCCGCGTGCGTCACGCCGAGCACCTGCTCCTCCGCCGCGACCAGGAGGCAGTCGCGGTCGCGAGCGATCGTGAGCGCCTGCACGAACTGCTCGTGCAGGTGCTGGTCCTCGACGACCTTGCCGATGTCGTGGAGCAGGCCCGCGACGAAGAGCTCCTCGAGGTGCTGCTGCCCGAGCCGCCGCCCGAGCGCGCGCGCCGCCGCGCCGCACGCGATCGAGTGCTTCCAGAACTGCGTCCGGTCGAAGAGGCCCCCCGAGTCGCCCTTGAACTGCTCGAAGATGCTCGACCCGAGAACGATGTTGCGGATCGTGTTGAAGCCGAGGATGACGATCGCGTGCGTGACGGTCGCGACCCGGTTCGCCAGGCCGTAGAACGCCGAGTTGACGACGCGGAGCACCTTGCTGGCGAGCGCGGGATCGCTCGACAGGAGCTTCGCGACGTCCGCGGCGGACGCGCCCGGATCCATCATGAGCTGGTTCATGCGCGCGAGCATCGGCGGCAGGGTCGGAAGCCCGACGACCTCGTCGGCGATCCGCTTGAGGCGCTCCTCGATATGTGCGGGCGCGTTCGTCACTTGATGCGCGCCTTCAGGTAGCGCCCCGCCGCCTCGCGCAGGCGCGCCATCACCGGGTGCTGCACGGCGCCGGTGAACACGCTGTCGAGCTCGCGATCCAGGGCCGCCTGTTTCGCCGCGGGTCGCTGCAGCGGCGGAAGGATCGCCGACGGCGTGTCGTCGACGAACAGGTGCGTCACCTTCCAGCCGCGGAGCTTCTGGATCAGGTCCGCCGTGAGGATCGTGCCCGCCTTGAAGAGGAGGCTCCCGCGCGCGTCCGTCACGTCCCGACCGACGAGCTGGCCCGCCCGGGCCTCATCCAGGCGCACGAGCTTCATGCACCTAATGATAGCACAGCCGCCGCGGGCCGCTTACGCCCGTCTCTTCAGCGAGAACTCCGCCAGCGCGACGAGGCTCTCGGCGTTCGGATCCTTGAGATCCGCGACGCTCGCCTTCGCCCGGTCGAGGTGATGCTGCGCGCGCGCGTGGCAGTACGACATCACGTCGCGCTCCCGGATCAGCTGCACGACGGCGCGGCGGCGGTCGACCGCCGGGTCCGTCGAGGCGAGCATCTCCTCGACGCGCTTTCGCTCGCGGTCGGACGACTGGCTGAGGAGGCGGATCACGGGGAGCGTCAGCTTGCCCTTCTCCAGGTCCGTGCCGAGCGACTTGCCGACCTCGCGCTCGTCGCCCATGAGGTCGAGGATGTCGTCGACGATCTGGAACGCGATGCCGAAGTGCTCGCCGTATCGGCCGAGCGTGTCGACGAGCTCGCGGTCCGCCTCCCAGCCGACGCTGCCGAGGCGGCATGCGGTGGAGAAGAGCACGGCCGTCTTGAGCCGGATGATGTCCTCGTAGCGCGCCTCGTCGATCGAGAAGTCGAACTTCGTGGAGATCTGCGAGAGTTCGCCCACGCAGATGTCCTGCGTCGTCCTGGAGAGGATCTGGTTCGCCTCGTGCGACCCGAGCCGCGCGCAGACGACGAACGCCTTCGCGAACAGGTAGTCGCCGAAGAGGATGGACGCCTCGTTGCCCCATACGGAGTTGAGCGTCTTCACCTGCCGGCGGAGGTCCGCCTCGTCGAGCACGTCGTCGTGCACGAGCGTCGCGGAGTGGAGAAGCTCGACGACCGCGCCGAGCGTGACGTGCGTGTCGCTCGTGCCGCCGCAGATGTTCGCGCAGTAGAGGAGCATCGCGGGGCGCACGCGCTTGCCGGCGAACCGGTTCGAATGCTGGATGAGCGAGCCGACGAAGGGGTTGTCGCTGGAAAGCTCGTCGCGGAGGACCTTCTCCACGCGGTCGAGGTCCGCCTGCACGGGCTCGTAGATGCCGCGGAGCGTGATGAAGTGCGCCTCGTCCGATTTTTCGTGGGCGGCCACCGAGGGAGTGTAGCGGCGCGACTAGGGTCGTTCAAGGATGAACCGGGCGATGCGGGCGATCTCGCGCGGGCGGAAGACGGGAACGCGCGCACCGAGCGCGCTCGCGCTGACGATCGCGTCCGCCTTCACGCGCCGGCGCGGCCCGCGGCCGACGACCTCGATGCGGCGCATCGGAAGCCGGCTGAACCCCTCGACGAGGACGACGTCCATTCCGCGCAGCTCGCGGCGCGGGAACCCGGGCGCTCCGCGCCGGAACGTGGCGGCGGCCTCAGGCCCCACGAGCACCGTCACGTCGGCCCCCGCGCGGAAGTGCCGGTGCGAGTCGCTGCCGGGCACGTCGAAACCGCCGTGGGCGTGCTTGACGGTGCCGACCCGGAGCCCCGCTCGAGCGAAGTGACGGACGAGCCGTTCGACGAGCACGGTCTTGCCGGAGTCCTGGGCGCCGACGATGGAGACGATCTTCACGCGCGGCGGAGTCTAGCAAAAAAAAGAGCCCCGCGGGTCTGGGGCCCCGCGGGGCTTCGCACCCATGTGGGTGCCTCGACACTCGGTTTTTCTTGTTCCGCCTCTCGACTGACCATACAGGCCGTCCGCCGCCGCCCTTTATCGGAATCCGCGATTTCCTTATAGTGACGCCCCCATGCCGGGAATCGTGTACCTGGTCGGCGCCGGCCCGGGCGATCCGGGCCTCATCACGCAGCGCGGACTCGAGCTCCTGCGCCGCGCCGACGTCGTCGTCTACGACCGCCTCGCGAACGCCCGGCTCCTGCGGCACGCGCCCGCGGCCGCGCGGCTCATCGACGTGGGGAAGAACGGCGGCGGCCACTCCAAGCCGCAGCGCGCGATCAACCGTCTGCTCGAGAAACACGCGCGCGAGGGACGCATGGTCGTCCGCCTCAAGGGCGGCGACCCGTTCATCTTCGGCCGCGGCGGCGAGGAGGCCGAGTGGCTGGCCGAGCGGGCGATCCGCTTCGAGATCGTCCCGGGCGTGACCGCCGCCGTGGCTTCCGCCGCCTACGCCGGCATCCCGCTCACCCATCGCGACCGCGCGTCGAACGTCACGTTCGTCACGGGCCACCTCAAGGAAGGCGCCGCACTCCCCGACCTCCCGCAGGGCGGCACGATCGTCATCTACATGGCCGTGCGCACGCTTCCCGCGACGATGCGCGCGCTGGCCGACCGCGGCTGGCCGCCGGAGACGCCCGCATGCGCCGTCGAGTGGGGCACGATGCCGCACCAGCGGCTCGTCACCGGCACCATCGCGACGCTCGCGGACGAGGCACGAAAGGCGAAGCTGCGGCCGCCGGCGGTGGCGATCGTCGGTCGCGTGGTCGACCTCCGCGCAACGCTCGGGTGGTTCGAGCGGCGGCCGCTGGCGGGCCTGCGCATCGTCGTCACGCGATCGCGCGAGCAGGCCAGCGACCTCGCCTCGCGGCTCTCGGAGCTCGGCGCGGACGTGGTCGAGTTCCCGACGATCGAGATCCGCCCCGTCGCGCGATGGAAGCACGTCGACGCGGTGCTGCGCGACGTGACGCACTACGACGCCGTCGTCTTCACGAGCCAGAACACCGTGCCGCTCGTCTTCGCGCGGCTCTCCGCGCTCGGCATGGACGCGCGCTCGCTGGCGGGCGTCCGCATCGCGGCCGTCGGACCGGCGACCGCCTCCGCGCTGGAACGCGCGGGCATCCGCGCGGACTGGGTGGCGGACGAGTTCACGGTGTCGGCGCTCGCGAAGAAGATCGCGCGCGTGCTTCCGCCGGGCGCCCGCGTGCTGCATCCCGGCGCCGACAAGCGCAGCCCCCTCCTCGAGCGCGGACTCGCCGCCGCCGGGCTGCACGTGCGGAACCTCGACGTCTACGTCATCGCGCGGCCGAGGCGGCGACCGAAGCTCAAGCGCGCGGATCTCGTGACGTTCGCGAGCGCGCAGACCGCGCGCAACTTCGCCGCGCTCTGCAAGCTGCGGCCTCCCGCCGCGTGCATCGGCCCCGTCACGTCGGCGGCGGCGCGCGAGCGCGGCTTCCGCGTCGTCGCGCAGGCGAAGCCGTACACCATCCCGGCGCTCGTGGAGGCGATCCTCAAATGGCGAAAAGGGTAGCGGGCTTCCCGACGGTGCGACTGAGGCGGCTGCGCACGTTCGGCCTCGCCCCGCTCGTGCGCGAGACGAGGCTCACGCCGTCCGACTTCGTCGCGCCGCTGTTCGCGCGGCCGGGGAAGCGCGAGCGCCGGCCGATCGCGTCGATGCCCGGCCAGTTCCAGCTGTCGTGCGACGAGCTCGCGCGCGAGGCGAAGGACCTGGAGAAGCGCGGGCTGCGAGCGGTCATCCTCTTCGGCATCCCCGCAAGGAAGGACGCGCGCGGGTCCGGGGCGTACGCGCGGAACGGGATCGTCCAGCAGGCCGTGAAGGCCGTGCGCGACGCCGCGCCGGGCCTCGCCGTCATGACGGACGTCTGTCTCTGCGAGTACACGGACCACGGGCACTGCGGGCTGCTCGACGGGAGGGGCATCAGCAACGACCGCACGCTGCCGGTCCTGGCGCGGACCGCGCGATCGCACGTCGAGGCCGGCGCCCACGTCGTGGCGCCGAGCGGCATGATGGACGGCGCCGTCGCGGCGACCCGGGGCGCGGTCGGCGACGGCGTGCCGATCGTCGCGTACGCGGCGAAATTCGCGTCGGCCTTCTACGGTCCGTTCCGCGACGCGGCGGAGTCGCCGCCGCGGTTCGGCGACCGCACGACGTACCAGATGAGCCCGGCGAACGGGCGCGAGGCGATGCGCGAGATCGAGGAGGACCTCGCGGAGGGCGCGGACGTCGTCATGGTGAAGCCCGCGCTCGCGTATCTCGACGTGATCCGCGCGGCCCGGCGGCGGTTCGACGCCCCGATGGCCGCGTACAACGTGAGCGGCGAGTACGCGATGGTGAAGGCGGCGGTGAAGAGCGGCTGGCTCGACGAGAGGAGGGTGGTGCTGGAGATCCTGACGTCGATCCGGCGCGCGGGGGCGGACTTCGTCTTCACGTACCACGCGAAGGACGCGGCGGGATGGCTGTGATTCCGCCTTGCGCGCGGCCGTACTTTATGATATATAAACTACGGACGTAGAGAGAGGGGAAGATGGAGACCCGGCACGCCGTCGAGGCCATTCTCTTCGTGTCCGACGAGCCGCTCACCGTCGCGAAGCTCCACGCGATCCTGCCCGACGTCAAGCCGTCGGACATCAAGGACGCCCTCGCGGCACTCCGCGCCGAGTACGACGGCTCCGCGCGCGCCTTCAGCCTCGAGGAGATCGCGGAGGGGTGGCAGCTGTTGACCCGCCCGGAGTACACCGATATAATCTCGCGCCTCAAACGCTCCCGGGCGGAGAGGAAGCTGTCGGCGGCCGCGCTCGAGACGCTTGCCATCGTTGCCTACAAGCAGCCGATCAAGCGGGCCGATCTCGAGGCCATCCGCGGCGTCGCCAGCGGCGAGGTTCTCCGCGCACTGATGGAGCGGAATCTCGTCAGAATCGTAGGGCGCGAGGACGTTCCGGGCGCCCCGGTGCAGTACGGCACCTCGAAGGAGTTCCTTGAGGTGTTCGGACTGCGGTGCCTGGAAGACCTGCCGCGACCGGAGGAAGTCAAGTAGATGGTCACGCTGTTCGAGCACAAGGTAAAGACGATGCAGAAGTACGTCCTCGGCGGCATCGTCGTCATCATGGTGCTGTCGCTGGTCACGTGGGGGTACACCGGCAGCGGCGACGGCGACGCCGACGGGGACAAGCCCGCCGGCAAGGTGGGCGGCGTCGTCATCACGAGGCGGCAGTTCCGCGACATGCACCAGAAGGCCGTCCCGTACATCCGCTATGAGGCGGTCTCGGGCAGCTTCCAGAAGGCGGGCATCATCGACTACGTGATGACCCGCGGCTGGGAGGGCGTGCACCAGTTCCTCGGCATCCGCGAGGACGAGGCGGCCGTCAACACGAAGACCTGGCAGATGCTGGCGCTCCTCCACGACGCCAGGTCGAAGCAGCTGCGCGTCAGCGACGACGAGGTGCGCGACGAGGCGAGCGAGCTCTTCAAGTCGTCGCGCCTCGAGTTCGACGACGCCAAGGAGAACTACACGCGCTTCTGCACCGTCGTCTTCGGCGCCCGCCCCGAGGTGTTCGAGGGCATGCTCCGCGACGCCCTGCTCATCGAGAAGAGCCTCGAGTTCGAGCTCAGCGGCGCGACCCTCAAGTACGCGGAGGTCTATCAGAAGATCGTCGACGAGTCGCGCCGCGCGCGCGTCCAGGTGGCGGCGATCGACCCCGCGCGGTTCCAGGGCGACAACGTGCGGCCGATCGGCGACGAGGCCATCTTCAAGCACTACGAGGAGAACAAGCACCGCTACGAGATGCCGGAGAAGGTGCAGGCCGAGTACCTGCTCGCGGACGTCGACGCGATGGCCGCGGCGCTGCCGGTGCCGCCCGAGGACGAGCTGAAGAAGTACTACGAGGAGAACAAGAAGGGCATGTTCAAGAAGGACCACGTCCACGCCGAGGGCGAGGTGCACTCCCCGAACGAGCCCGAGGAGTACAAGCCGTTCGAGGAGGTCCGCCAGGAGATCATCGACAAGATCCGCAAGAAGACGTCCGCGTCCACGGCGTTCGAGTGGATCCGGAAGGCGGACCGGGAAATCGGCAACCTGATCGAGACGAAGGGGCGCGAGTGCAAGGCCGCCGTCGAGAAGGAGCTGGCGGAGAAGCTCGAGGCCGCGCGCAAGGAGCAGCGCGCGCTCAAGGACGAGATCGAGGCGCTCAACCGGAAGCTCGCGGCCGCTCCCGACGATCCCGCCCTCAAGCAGCAGCTCGCGGACAAGACGGCCGAGGAAGCGAAGAAGACGTCGGAGATTTCCGGCATCACCGGCCAGCAGCAGCGCCCGCAGGCGCTCATCGACGAGAAGCGCCGCGCGATGACGGGCGACTGGTTCGGAGAGGTGAAGAAGTCGCTGGCCGCCCAGGGCGTCCAGCTCACGCACAGCGTGACGACCGAGTTCGGCAGCCGCTCGCTCGACCCGGTGTGGAAGGAGACGGGCAAGCCCGAGAAGCAGGGCGGCGAGAGCAAGCTCTCGACCTGGTTCTTCAGCGCGCTCGTGGGCGACATCGACGTGGGCACGACGAAGACCGCGAAGGGCTACGCGATGTTCCGCCTGGCGCGCAAGGTCGACAAGTACGACCCGGGCCTGATCGAGCCCGTGCGCGTGCGCATCATCAGGGAGCTCCAGGACCAGGACGCCGAGCAGCGCGGCATGAAACTCGCGGGGCAGGTGCAGGAGGAGCTGAACGGTTCGTCGCCGCGCGTCGCGCGGGGCTGGTTCAATCCGACGTCGGCGCTCGCGTCCGTGGCGCAGAAGTACGGCGTATCGTTCCGCCAGAGCGACTACTTCGGCCAGCGCCCGGGCGCCCCGGGCGCCGAGCAGTCGGACCTCGGCCTCGGCGAGGCCGCGCTCGCCAACGAGGTGCGTCGCCAGACGTTCTCGCCGCCCCCGCCGGCGCCCCCCGACCCGCGCCAGCCGCGGTCCGAGGAGCCGGGGCCCGTCGCGGCGGGCCGCGTGTTCTCGGTCGCGGGCGACCAGCTTGGAGGCGACAGGAAGCTCTGGACGTACGTGGTGCTCGTCGAGGACGTGGTGACGGTCGCGCCGGAGGACGCCGACGCGGCGTTCCGGCAGCAGAAGCCGATGCTTGAGCGGCAGCGCAAGACCGACGAGCGCAAGAAGATCGTGGACACGATCGTCGCCTGGGTCGTGGTGGAGGACCAGCTGGACGGGAAGAAGGAGAGCACGCCGGCGCCGCCGGCTCCGTAGCGATCGATCGCGGCGGACGGGAAGGAGAGCCCGTTCCGGCGCGCTGGAGAGAGAAACAGAAGGCCGCCATGTGGCGGCCGAAAGCTCGTTTTGAGAGGGGGATTCAGATGGTGCAGAAGGCGCTTTGGGCGGTCGCGCTGCTCGGCGTGATCGCGCCGGTGTCGGCGCAGGACGAGAAGCCGGCCGTGCAGGACGGAGTGAAGTCGGGGGAGGCGAAGACGTCGTTCCTCGACGAGGAGTTCCCGTTCGAGGGCGAGGTGACGGCGGAGCGGCTGAACGTTCGGCTCTTCCCGAAGCCGGACGCCGCGACGAGCATCGTCGCGACCGTGCTCGGCCAGGGGGAGAAGCTGACGGCCGTCGCGCAGAAGGACGAGTTCTTCCAGATCCTGCCGCCGAAGGGCACGTCCGTGTGGGTCTGGGCGCGCCACGTGAAGAAGGACGCGGACGACGCGGGCACCGTGATCGGGATCGACGTACCGGTGCGGCTCGACAGCCGCGCGAACGCCGACCAGCTCGGCACGATGAAGGAGGGCGCGAAGGTGAAGATCCTCCGCGAGCATCTCGGCTGGTTCCAGATCTTCCCGCCGGACACGGTGAAGTACTTCGTCGCGAAGAAGTACGTGAAGTACCTCGGGAAGGCGACCGCCGCGGTGACGCCGAGCGACAGGCAGGTTCCGAAGGCGCTGCCGGACGCGGAGGCGCAGGCGAAGTGGAAGGAGGCGGAGGAGCTCGTCGCCGAGCAGAACGCGCTCATCGCCGCGAAGGACATCGAGAAGCTGGACTTCGTGAAGGTCGCCGAGGCCTTCGAAGCGGTCGCGTCCCTGGCCAGATCGGACGACCTGCGCAAGCAGGCCGAGAGCGAGGCCAAGTACTACCGCAAGATGGCCGCGGTGTACGCGGGGATCCAGAAGTCCATGGCCGACGCCAGGAGCAAGATCGAGGCGATCGAGGCGCAGATCCGCGACCGGAACAAGCCGGAGGAGAAGAAGTGGGAGTTCACGGGCCACGTAGACACGGTCGGCCGGATGTTCAACCGCCCGGGCACGCACAAGCTCGTCAGCGGCGGCAAGATCGTCTGCTTCCTGCGCGCCAAGGACGACAGCGAGGAGATCCGTCTCCAGATGAACGGGTTCTACGACCGCTACGTCGGCGTGCGCGGGACGGTCCAGAAGCTGACCGACTCGTGGGACGGCTACAGCGTCGTGATCGTCGAGGCGATCGAGGAAGTGGTGAAGAAGTAGGGTCTTCCGGGGACCGGTGGTGAGCGTGCGCCGGAAGGCGCGACTCGAACCCTGACCGGGGCCGTCGACGCGGGTCGGCGGCCCCGTTTTTTTCTATCTCATCTTCGCGTCCTTCACCTCCTCGACCTCGAACGAGGCCGACCTGCCGAGGAAGCGGCGGTCCCACCAGCCGACCCACGACTCGCCGGGGGCGAGCTCGATCGAGCGCGAGAGCCCCATCGAGCCCGCGCGGAGCCGGATGGTCTTCTCGGAGTTGTTGCGGATCGTGAGGTCGACGCGGTGCTCGGGGCCCGATCCGCAGCCTTCCAGCACCACGAACAGCACCAGGGCGAGGTACTTCATACACCCTCCTTCGCCCAAAGAGAAAAAGAGCGGCTGCATCCAGCGTAGCGGGCCGCGCGCGGCAATACAACTTTGAATCAAGCCGTCGCGGTCCGGCCGGCCTCCGGCCCGGGCGCCGGCAGCGTGCGGATGTCCTCCGGCCGCGGCGTGCGGTCGACGTACCGGCGCGCGTTGCGGAACATCGGGTGCTCCAGCATCACGCGCTCGGCCGCGTGCTCGCCCGCGGTGATCACTTCGCTCGTCCGCTCGAACTGGAACACGCCGTGGTTGGCGACATGCGGCTCGATCATGACGAGCGGCGCCTCGCGGAAGCGCTCCAGCTGGAGCTGGAAGAGCGTGCGCGCGATGATCGTGTGCGACTGGTCGATGATGCCGACCATGCCCTTGCGCTCGATGCCGCGCGGCGTCTCCTCGGGCCCCTCGAGGTTCACCCCGATGATGATGCCCGCGCCGTTGTAGACGGCCATCTTGATCGGGAGGATGTCGAGCACGCCCCCGTCGACGAAATGGCGGTTGCCGATCCGCTTGGGCGGGTAGACGCCCGGGATGGAGCAGGAGGCGACCACGGCGTCGTGGATCGGCAGGTCGGTGAGCCCCGGGAGGCCGAAGAAGGTCTCGGTGCCGGAGTTCAGGTCCACGGCGTTCACGTAGAGCGGCCTCTGGAGCTGGTCCCAGCGGTCCACGGGCAGGACGCGGCGGATGGTGTCGTGCATCGCCTTGCCGCGGTAGAGGCTCCGCGCGCGGCCGCGCCGCCAGAGCAGGCTCCACCAGTTGTAGTCGAGCACGTCCTTGCGGCGCAGCGAGAGTCCCACCCGCTCGATGTCCTCCGCCATCATGCCGCCGGCCGCCAGCGCGGCGACGAGCGCGCCCCCGCTGCACCCGATGTACTCGTCCGGCACGATCCCGTTGCGGGCCAGCACCTTGAGGACGCCGATGTGCGCGAGCCCGCGCATGCCGCCGCCGCCCAGGACCAGGATGACTTTCTTGCCGTCGAACATCGCCGGTTGAGTTCCCGATTGAATCCTAGCTTTAAGACGACCGGCGAGGGGGAATGTTCTTAGACGATTCCTGCGGCCCCCCGTAACACCGTGTCACCGCGGGGACCCCGGCTCTGCGTGTCATTATGCGGCACGTCAATCGTCGGCGAGTGTGAGTCCACGCAGCGCGCGCGGCCCGCCTACCCGGGAGGACAAACCACCTTCAGCGACGCGGGCAGGATCCGGAACGTCGCCGGCAGGTAGCCCAGCACCTCGCCGTCGGCCTCCACCGGCACGAGCTCGTCGCTCTCCGCCTTCACCTCGCGCGCCTCCCAGCGCTCGATGCGCGGGTGGTTGCGCGGCAGCCCCCCCTTCAGCGCGCCCGAGTTGAGCGCGATCGACATGCGCGACATGTCCTTGATGAGCGCGATGTCCAGGACGCCGTCGTCCGGCCTCGCCTCCGGCATCGGGCGCATGCCGCCGCCGAAGTACTGGCCGTTGGCGACGATCAGGTCCGTCATCAGGTACGCGCCCCGCTCCGCGCCGTCGATCGACAGCCGGATCGGATGCCAGCGGTGCGTGATGAGCGCGGCGGCCAGCCCCGCGTGGTAGCCCGCGCGGCGGCCGACGACCTTCCGAAGCGGCTGCGCCAGGCGCACCACGCGACCGCCCATGCCGGCCTCGGCGATGTTCACGAAGACGCGACGCATCGGCCTGCCGTCGCGGTCCACGCAGCGCACCTCCGCCGCGTCGATGGTCCGCACGGCGTCGCCCGCGGCGATCGCCATCGCCTTCTCCAGATCGGTCGGAATGCCGAGCGTCCTGACGAAGTCGTTGCCGGAGCCGCCGGGCAGGATCGCCAGCTCGACGTCCGTGTTGACGATGCCGTTGGCCGCCTCGTGGATCGTGCCGTCGCCCCCCGCGACGATGAGCCGCGTGAAGCCGAGACGCCACGCCGTGCCGGCGAAGCGCAGCACGTCGCCCGCCGCACCGGTCGGGGCGACGTCCAGGTCCTCGAACCGCTCCCGCGCGAGCCTCTCGATCGCCGCGCGCGCGCGCCCGCGCACCGCGGCCGTGTTGATGATGAGCCCCGCTTTCACACTCTTTTCTACACCGTGGCCGAGCATGAGCGGATCTCTTCCTCGTAGGCGCCGATCTGCCGGCGCACCTCGTCCGCGTCCCAGCCCAGCGGCCTCGCCATCCGCTTCGCGACCTTCTCGGCGACGGCCCGACCCTGGTCCTCCGCGAAGAGCACCGACCGCGTGCGCCGCGCCAGGACGTCGGCGACGCTCGTCGCCATCTCGCGCTCGACCGCGTGGTCCACCTCCGCCTCCGAGTAGGGAAGGCCGTCGACCAGGCGGCGCGACGCTCCCGCGCGGCGCGCGATCGCCTCCGCCTCGCTCCCGTAGGCGCGCAGCAGGTGCGCCGCCATGTCCTCGGGCACGCCCGCGGGCGCCTCCGTCGCCGCGAAGAGATCGATCTTCTGCGTCGCGCACGTCGTCCCCGGCGCCACGAGATCGACGAGCTCCTTCGCCATGCGACGGTACGTCGTCAGCTTGCCGCCCGTGATGGTCACGAGGCCGCTCGGGCTCTCGAAGATGTGGTGCTCGCGCGAAGCCTTCGACGGCACGTCCGAGTTGTCGAGCAGCAGCGGCCGCAGACCCGCGTACGTGCTGATGACGTCGCGCCGCGTGATGCGCGCCCCCGGCAGGTTCTCGTTCAGCAGGTCGAGCAGGTACTTCACGTCGCCCGCCTCCGCGCGCGGCCGGTCGATATCGCCCTCGTAGTCCGTGTCCGTCGTGCCGACGACCGTGCGGTCGCCCCACGGAATGAGGAAGACGACGCGGCCGTCCACCGGCGACTGGAGGATGACCGCGTCGCGATTGCCGACGCGCCTCCGCGGGAGCACGAGATGCACGCCCTTCGACGGCCGCACGACGCGCTCGGCCTTCGCCGCCTCCATCGAGCGCACCGCGTCGCACCACACGCCCGTCGCGTTCACGATGCGCTTCGCGGCGATCTCGAGCGGACGGGCGCCGACCGCGTCGAACGCCTTCGCGCCGGCGATCCGCCCCCCGTCGTAGAGGAACCCGGTCACGCCCGCGCGGTTCGCGACGAGCGCGCCGAGGTCGCTCGCCTTCTTGACGACGTGCATCACGAGCCGGCAGTCGTCCGCGCGCGCGTCGTGGTAGACGTACGCGCCGCGCAGCTTCTCCGGATCGAGCCCCGGCAGCTCCGCGAGCGCGGCCTTCGCCTTCAGCTTCTTGTGGATCTGCCCCTTCGGCAGCCCGGCCGCGATGTCGTAGAGCCACAGACCCGCGCCGACGACGCGCCGGGAGATCGCCCCGCCGTAGAGCGGGAAGAGGAACGGCGTGTCCATCACGAGGTGCGGCGCCAGCTTCGTCTGGAGCAGCGTCTTCTCGCGCGACGCGTCGATCGTCACCTTGAACTGCAGCTGCTTGAGGTA
>Ga0187893_10011042_pt1 | contig 13238 bp, 9 predicted proteins | sample MA1701074metaG_FD_139574 | JGI IMG/M metagenome (GOLD analysis project Ga0187893, IMG submission 139574) | White microbial mat communities from a basaltic lava cave in the Kipuka Kanohina Cave System on the Island of Hawaii, USA - MA170107-4 metaG ...
CCGGCGAAATCGCGACGGCGCCTGCGGCCACAGGATTCGCGAGGTAATCGTCAATCGCCACGCGCGCTTCGCCGATAGCTTGCAGGCGCCGCTTGACGTCGCGCTCCAGGCAGCGGCGCAGCAGCATGCGTAAAAAAATCGGCGTGTCTGACGGCAGCGCGCTCCACTCCGGCTCGCCGCGAATCACCGCCGCCAGCGTCTCGGTGACGTCCTCGCCCGCGAAGGCGCGCTTGCCGGTGAGCATTTCAAACAGCACGCAGCCGAACGACCAGATATCGGCGCGGCGGTCGACCGGCTTGCTTTTGGCCTGCTCCGGCGGCATGTAGGCTGCGGTTCCCAGGATGAAGCCGGCCCGCGTGGCGGCGACGCTCAACGTGGGCGAGTTGCTGAGGTCGGAGCCGCCTGCGGGATCATCGGCCAGCGCTTTGGCCAGGCCGAAGTCGAGCACTTTCACAGCACCCTCGGCGGTGACCTTGATGTTGGCGGGCTTCAGGTCACGGTGGACGATGCCGCGTTCGTGCGCGTACTCCAGCGCCTCGGCGATTTGCCGGGCGATGGGCAACGCCTCGTCGAGCGGCAGCGCGCCGTGCGTGACGCGCTCGGCGAGGGTGGGTCCTTCCACCAGTTCCATCGCCAGCGCGCGAGTCGCGCCGGATTCTTCCAGGCCGTAAATCGCGGCTATATGCGGATGATTGAGGGACGCGAGCAGATGCGCCTCGCGTTGGAAGCGCTGCATGCGCTGGTGGTCATCGGCGAAAGCCTGCGGCAAGACTTTCAGCGCGACGTCGCGGCTCAGCTTGGTGTCGGTGGCGCGATACACCTCCCCCCATACCGCCCGCGCCGAGCTTGGCCGTAACGCGATAATGCGCAATCGTTTTTCCAATCATGCGAGGAAGGAGAGGTCGCTGAGGCCCTTCGCGGTGATGGTAGGCTGGGCCTTCGGCGAAGTCAACAAACGGCGGTTCAAACCGCCAAGGGCCCGGTGGCTCGCGTTAGACTTGACCGGCCGGGCACATGCGCCGTATGGTGCGGAGCGACGGTCAGCCAATCCATTTTCGATGCCCAGCCCACAAAGGAGAAAAACGATGCGCAAGCCGGTAGTGTTTGTGTTGGGAATTTTTCTCGGAGCCAGCCTGGCAGTGGCGATGGCGCAGCAGAAGGTTCAGGATAGCGTCATCGTCGATCCTGACGTGCACAGAGTGATTCTGGAGAATGAGCACGTGCGCGTGCTCGATGCGCGCATCGCGCCGGGCTGGAAAAGCGCCATGCACTCGCATCCGCCGATGGTGCTCATCAGCCTCGGCGCGGGCCGCTTCCGCATGAAGGGCCCCGACGGCAAGCCGGTGGTCGCCGACTTCAACCCCGGCATGGTCATCTGGCGCGACGCCACCGAGCATTCCTGGGAAATGCTCTCCGGCAGCGCGCACGTCGTCGCCGTCGAAGTCAAATCCGCCGCAAAAAAATAGTCCAAGTAAGTGCATAACCTGCCGGAATTCCGGTTCAGCGAATTACTCGGCCAGAAAAAACACCGCTCTGGCTCATGGTGATAGTAGCTTGAGCGGAAAGATTGCAGAGACGGACCGAGACCTGGTCCGGTGCGGTAACGATCATCATGCCTGACAGGTCTAAGTCCAGAATGGGCCATCCTGGGATCACAGGCGATCCGACAACCGCGCCGGGAACACTCAGAGGTAGCTGCACACATGACAGTGGATTGATTGTCCCAAAATTCAAAGAGTGTGTGAAATCCAAAGCGTCTCGGCCGTGCCATTTCTGGACATTGAGATTGGCGACTTCAGTGGTACTGGTTACGGTGAACGGCGATATGCCAACAGGCACAGTCGACGTAAGCGTACTGCTCAGGTCCACAGTAGTGAAGGTGCCCGCCCAGCGTAGTGAGGGCGTCCCCAAGGGGCCTCCGTTCATCAATGGAGTGGCATTTAAGAAGCTAACCAGGTTGGTTGCCCGATTGAAATCGGCAAGAACCGCCAGACCGTCTGATTGATAAAGCCTTGTGAACGAAGAACCAAACGTTGCCCTTCGGTTGGACCATGCGGCAGGGTTTCCGCGCCACCAGTCCAGGTTGTCCGTGTTGTCTTGCCAGTGCAACCACTCCAACGAGGTCGCTCTGTGTCCACGGAACAGGACTCCGCCCATGAAGACGTGGTTAGTGCGTCTACTCTCAGTCGTGGCCATGTTGCCGCTGTTCACGCACGTCAGGTTCGCGTGAACGGTCGACGGCAAGTTAGCAATCAGGTGCCTGGTCGCATTCGGGTCACAGTCTAGTCCTGCGCCTCCATTGATGGAGAGCTTAAGGTCCTTGTTGTTCGCATCTATGGCGACTGAAGCGGGTCCACTGCCCAAAATGCCAGAGTTCGTGATTTGGACAAGTCCGTTGCTTAATCCATTCTCGGTGACTTGAATGGTTGCGGCTGCGTTTGGGTGACCACCCAGGCCGCTATCGTCAATCTCGATGGAGAAAGGCGAGCCCTGCCCATCCCGGTCCATGCCAAGTTGTATCAACCCATCGGTGCCAGGATCTGGTGCATAGTCTGCCCAATTCACGTTTTCCAGCTTGAGGTTTACGTTTTCGCAGCGACATGGCACGCCCGTACCACCGCCCCCCGTGTATTGCATCTGAATATCCCGCAAGACTACTGTGGCCATGGCTGGGAACCCGTGGACATTTGCCCCGCGGTCCGGGTCGGTTGGCCCCTTGCGATTTTGCACGCCATCATGCTTGGTGGGTATCATCCAGCGAACCGGCCCCGTCCAGTGCCAGTTTCCTCCGGCAGGATTGGAGATCATTACCGCGGCACCGCGAACTGGTGCTGTATCCACGGTCGTGTTAGCAACGAGGATGAGCTGATTGAAGCGGACATAATAAAAGCGTCCTTTGATTCTCAAGGGCGAAACGGCGGCCGTCCCCCGGGTGTGAATCGTGCCATCTCCGATTTCGATGTTGTTCCCAGCAGCAGAATCCATGTTGGAATGAAAGAGCATGACCCCGTGACTGTGGCTAACGACGTTTACTCCGCTTATCGTTATCCCGAGGGCATTAATGACCATGATGCAGCCTATGTTTTCGCTTCCCCAGAGGGGATTTGCCGCCGGAGTACAACTCACCTGAGTCCCCTGTAACTGTGCAAGGGCAACGTCCACCGACCCCATACCGCGGATTACTGCGCCCGAAGATAGGATCAGCGGGGTGGTTAGCTTGTAAATGCTGTTGACCGTATTCGGAGGATCATTCCCGTTGTCCAGTGCGACGGCGCCGTCACATCGGTTGCTCGCATAAGGACACGCGCGGTTCACCGCCACCTGCACATCGTCGATTGCCGCCTGGTTTGTTGAGGGCGGTTGCGAGCCTACCGTCACTATGTCTTCAAGCAAAAAATCGCCGCGCACCAAGTGAACGTTGGTCATCGGCCCCACATCAAAGTCTGTCCGAACGGAAGACACCCCATCGCCACAGGTTTCGTCGGGGCCTTGCTGTTGGTAGCGAAAAGAAGCGCCGAGAGGAAAGGCCAAACCATTGACGTTTGTGATTTTGAAGTTTCCGTTCGGGCTGATTAAGCATCCGGAGGCACCGGAAACAGTTGCTGTGTCGCCGATAGTGTATCCGGTCGTAGGCAACGCGAAGTTGACGGTAACTAGGTTGCTGACCCTCTGTATGCTCCCCGTAGAGATCAGCCTGCGGATTGGCCGCGCGGCCTGGAGGAAGAAATTGACTCCATCTGCTGACGCGTAGATGCGGAAACCAAAAGCGCCCGTCCGCCACTCCAAACCCCGCACGGCGACGGTCAGGATGCAGCCTGTGCCTGTACAAGTGCTAAGCGTGATTGGTGTGGCCGGGCTAGGTGTTGTTTCCCCGTTGAGATTGACCAGCGTTACCTTGAAATGGTACGTTCCGTTTGAAATGTTCCCGCCATCGGTGGCTTCGACAATCACCAGAGGACCCAGGGCCGGTGGCGTGACATGCCCCCCTGTTGTTCCTACAAAGAAGGTATCGTTCAGACGCCCTGTAAGTTGCAGGCCATCAATCGTCAAATCCTGACCCGTTGGCCCGGTCAGTCGTGGGTAACGGGAGTCTGTAAAGGCAGTGTCGAGTCCGAGAGTCACCGTCCCCCAATACCCTCCACCCGTTAGCCCAGGGCCAGCAACGACCCCGGTAAGGCCTCCCCCAGGGAACAGAACCCTTGAGGGACTGGTAGCGCTTCCCGCTCCAATGGAGCCCGAGTTCTCGCGGAGTGCGTAGTCGGATGCAGGTCGTCCACCAAGTAGCTCCGCATCCGCTGCCTTCAGGGCGTAAGGAACAGTCTCGAGTCTTTGACGAGGTTGCTCCACTTCTTCGGGCAGTTGGACCCAGACACCCAACCATTGCGCTTCATTCTCCGAAAAAAGAAACCCAGGCATTCCCTCACTTGTGGTACTGCCCAATAAAACGTTGTAGTTGCCTTCGCTGTCCGCTTCAACGTTTTGCGTTTCCGTCCAAACGGGTGCACCCCCGTGTTCCTTCTCATAAATTGAAAAGACTACCCCATGGATACCAACTCGTGGCTTGCCCTGCATGTCCTTAAGTACACTAGAGAACCGGACTGTCCGCGGAAAACCGTCCTTCTTGAGATCTTGTGCTTGAACTCCAGATGTAATGCCCGCAAAACAGAGCCAGACCGAAGCAACCCTCAAAACAGGGGACAGGTGGAGCATTGGACTCTCTTTTCCGGAAGGGTGGTTGGTAGGAAGGTCTAAGTTGAGAAGCACAAAAGGGGCCAACAAGTGCTGACAGGACGGATCCCCGATCTGCTATCAAACAAAAGGGGATAGGGTTGGATCCATGGAATGAATTCCGGCGTGCTCATGGTGGCGGCGTGCCAAATTGATACAGCTTTTGCGACCCGTTCCGCTTCGATTTTCTCGCTGTACATGCCAATGTTCCAATACAAAACACTTGACATGATGAGGTATCGTAAGCATAAAATACCTAAACTATAATGGAAGAGGTAGGTTCCTAAGCAAGGTCAGGCCTCGCAATTGAAGTCCTGGGGGAGGGCTAAATTGGGGGGCAGTGCCAATGGGAAGGCCCGGTCGGTTTGAAGGCAACAAAAGCGATCCTTGCGCTTATCTCAGGGGGCTGTTTGCTCCAGGCCCAATTCGAGAATCGAACTTGAAGCTGTTGGGCGTTGAAACCAAGGGTGAGAAATTGGTTGTGTCACTTCTTGTTGACGGGCATCACGCTATCGCAAGCATTCCCGCAAATCTGGTGATCCTCTCGGAGAGCTACGGTTCAGCAGATCTGCTAGTACGAATCTTGAACGACGCGGCCTCACGAAAACCCTAACTCACCTCGTCTTGCGGTCGGATTCCACTTTGCCGTCGCGGATGAAGATGATGCGGTGGGCGTGCTCGGCGATGTCGTGCTCGTGCGTGACCAGAATAATCGTATTGCCTTCGGAATGCAGCCGCTCGAACAGGTTCATGATTTCCACGCCGGTTTTTGAATCGAGGTTACCGGTGGGCTCGTCGGCCAGCAGGATCGAGGGATTATTCACCAGCGCGCGCGCGATGGCCACGCGCTGCCGCTGACCGCCGGAAAGCTCGTTGGGCTTGTGCATCATGCGGTCGGCCAGGTCCACCAGCGCCAGCGAGCGCCGCGCCTTCTCGATGCGCTCCTCGGCCGGCGTGCCGTTGTAAATCAGCGGCAGCTCCACGTTGTGCAGCGCCGTCGCGCGCGGCAGCAGGTTGAACGTCTGGAAGACGAAGCCAATCTCTTTGTTGCGGATGTAGGCCAGCTCGTCATCATCGAGCTCCGAAACCAGCCGCCCCGCCAGCCAGTACTTGCCGCTCGAAGGCGAATCCAGGCACCCGATCAGGTTCATCAGCGTCGACTTACCGGAGCCCGACGGCCCCATGATCGCGCAGTACTCGCCCTTGCGGATTTCCAGGTCCACGCCGCGCAGCGCGTGCACTTCTTCCGATCCCATCTGGTACATCTTGCAAAGGTCTTCGGTGTGAATGCGTACGCCGCTATCCACCAGATCCTGCCGGTACGATTCCGACGTTGCTGTCGCTTCTACAGGCATTGAGACTCCGCTCCCACTCCGGGGCTTGGATGCTGACTAGGTTAGACGCCGCGCCGTCACACTTGGTTCGGCGGCTTAACTCTTGCTGTCCGGCCCGCCGCGCGGGGCCTCTTCCTTCTTCACTCGGGCGCCAGGACGCAGCGTGCGCAGCGCGCGGTAGCTGCCGGTGACGATGTTGTCGCCTTCGCTCAACCCCGACAGTACTTCAATCTCCGTGATGCCGGTGATGCCCGTCTTCACTTCGACGAACTCCGCCTTGTTGTTGCGCACCACGAACACGCCCTGGATCTCTTCTTTCTTCGGGTCGGTGCCTTCCGGCGACTTGGCCGCGGCCAGCGTCACGCCGCTCCCGCCGCCTTCGCCGCCCTTGCCCGCAGCCTCTTTGGCCGCTTCTTCCAGGTCGGCGCGCGTGCGCACCGCCAGCGCCTGCATGGGGACGGCGACCACGTCCTTGCGTTCTGCGGTCTTGATTTTCGCGGTGGTCGAAAGCCCCGGCCGCAGCGACTCCGGCGGATTCTGCAACGTGATCACCACCTTGAAGTCCTTGGCTTCCTGCGTGCCCGCCGTGGTCTGCACCGTCGAAACGCCCGACGAGCGCAACACCGCCTGCGACCCTACTTCCGTCACTTTGCCCTTGAAGGTCTGCCCGGGCAGCGCGTCGATGGTCACGTCGGCCTCTTGCCCGTGGCGCACATTGATGATGTCGGTCTCGTCCACTTTCACTTCCGCGGTCACCACGCTCATGTCCGCGATGGTCATCAGGTAGCTGCCGGCGGTGGAGTTCACCACGCCCGCGATAACGTTTTCGCCCACGTGCACGCGCACGTAGGTCACCGTGCCGTTGATGGGCGCGGTGTAGGTGGTCTTGCGCAGCGCGTCGCGCGCGCGCGTCAGCAGCGCGCTCGACTGGCTCAAGGTGCTGCGCGACCGGTCGAGCTCCGCTCGCGTCTGCGCCACTCGCGCCTGGCTCACTTCAATCGACGCGCTCGAGCTGTCGAACGCCGCCTTGCGCGCGTCGTATTCCTGCTTGGAGATCAGCTCATCCTTGTAAAGCTGCTGCGCGCGCTCCCAGTCGAATTTGGCCTTCTGGAAGTCCGCCTGCCGCACCACCAGCTCCGCCTGCGCCGAGCGATAGTTGGCTTCCGCCGACTTCACCGACGCTTCCGACGAGCCCATCGCCGCGCGCTGCGCTTCCACGTCGGCCGCCGGCTGGATGCTCTCCACCCGCAGCAGCGGCGCGCCCACCCTGACCTTGTCGCCTTCCTTGACGGCGATTTCGATAATCTTGCCGAAGCCTTCGCCGAGCACGTTGCTCAGCACCAGCGGGCGGATCTCGCCCGAAGCGGTGACCAGCGACGTCAAATCCTGCTTCTTCACCTGGTCAATCTGCACCGCGACGATGCCCGCGTTGGCCTTGTTGATGCTGACCATCACCACGATGGCCACCACCAGCAACCCGCCGACAATCAACGCAATCTTCTTCCACTTCTTCATGTGATTTCCCTCGTTCAATTCCCGAGTGTCCCAACCTCGCCGTTGGCTTCACTCGCTTCGCCGGGGCACTGCTAGGCATCCTCTATCACCGCTGGCTGACTGGGCATCCCGGCCGTTCGATCTTGAGGCGGACACCGCCCCGTCCTTTTGATACGTTCACTGCCCGCCTAAAGTTTCGCGTTAGATGGGCTTTTCGGTCTGTCTCTCGATCGCTTGCGCCGCTTGGCGCCTTTGTGACCTCTCCGCCCAGGCGCCCGAGCGTCTTGCGATACCCCGGCCCGGCGGCGCGCAACTTCTTCTATCACTTCAGCTTTTGCGGATAGGCGCTTACAGATTAGACGGCTTAACTGCCCCTTCGGTTCCGACGCTCACGCCCGCCAGCAGGTCCCTCCCCGGCAGGTCTCCGGCCACCCCGCAAACCCAGCAATCTTAGCATCCCTCTCCCCCGCCCGCCACGCCGTCTTTAAGCCGGTCGGGTAGGAGTTCATTGGAGTATTCAGCGAGGAGTTGTTGGGCGGAGGCTCAAATTAGTGGGTTCATGGGGCTTTGCAGTGAAGAAAGTAGCGTTGTCGCGGTTTCGCTCAGGGAACCCTTGATCGAAATAAGCAGCGTCGTCCAAGGGGAGAACTGCAAAAGCGAGATAATCTCCTGGGATCACCCCCTTGACCTGAAACAATCCGCGCTCATCTGTTTGAACAGTCATTGTGTGTCGAGGATTCTGCCTACGTTCTTGGCTGTCTGGAACCAAGACAACCATTATCCCATCCACTGGCTTTCCATCCTGCATCACTGTTCCCACCACGACTGAAACATCACGCGAGAGCGTCAGGACGCACCCCGTTACTCTCTCATCGAAGGCCAACGTAACGGGTTTTGCGGTGTAATTTTCCCCTGCACATCGAACATTCTTCAGGTAGACGTCCTCTTCGCGCCCATTCAGTTGCAGAGCGTAACTACCTGCAGGAATGCTCCGCACGCGGAAAGCTCCGCCCTCTTCAACGGACCCTGCCACTGAAACAGCTTCGGGATTGTCGGGGGTTAGCTCGACTCGGAGGCCGTCAAATTTGAACGGCCCGCCATCGTCCATTTGTGTTTCCCCATGCAATTCAGCGGTTCGTCCAATCTCAATGGCCACGCGCACGTCGGAGTCCGTCACCTTCGTATGTACATAGCCGCGACGCGTCGGCCCTGTTTCCTCGGAAACGGAGCCAACCAGGGTGTAGTCACCCGCGGCAATTCCGTGGAAAGCAAACGACCCGTCCGGCTGTGCCTGTGCGGTTGCGGTTCCTCCCCTCATGGCAAAGCCCACAGAGTACCGCTTAGCCCCTGCGCCACCGCCGCCATCAACAATGACGCCACTGATTGTAAAGGTACCTGACGAACGCACTCGAATGTCGATGCCGCGGACCACATCTCCTGCACCCACCTGCACTCGCGACGCCTCCTCTCGCAAAACTGCATCCGGATAAAAAGTCGTGCCAAAGCTCACTGGCGGAGCCTGCAAATTAATAGAAACGGTATTTCCGCGTCCTCCCGCTTGCACAAGATAGAATCCGGGGCTCAAACTTGGAAGCCGGTATTCCCCCGCGTCATCCGTTTGCGTGGTTCGCACTACCGATGTCTCTAGCCTGCCGCCTTTTGCAAAGCGAAGGCGAATCGCGTGGATGAGCAAGCCCTCCACCGGTTCCATGTCCTCATCGAAGACCGCGCCGGTGATTACGCCAGCGCGCGGCAGGCGAAAGTCGAGCTTTTCCACGCGCTGTCCGTTGTTCACCGTCACATTTACGCCCGGACTTCCTCCCCGCTGGCCGTAAGCCTGTGTAACAAACCCGTTGCGTTGCGCACGCAACCGGTATGTTCCAGGCACAACATCGTCGAACTGAAAGCGTCCCGCTGAGTCTGTTCGCGCGGAAACGCCTTGCACTGGTTGGGCTGCCGGGATCAGCGTTACGACTGCCTTGCTCAGAGGCTGCTCGGTGTCTGCCCGCAGCACCCGCCCACTGAGACGCGCGAACTGCTCGCGCGGCAATGTGGAGGGTCTTGCGGTTTGGCCTGCGCCGGGGGCTTCTTCCGAAGAGGAACTCGAGGAAACTGGAAGCAATAGAAAGCAAAAACCAGCCAAGAAAATGCGCAGCATCGGTCCCGTTTACCCTTTCGCTGTCATTTCAGAGCCTTGAGCAGCTCTTCGCCCGCTTGGGCGCGATTAACATCCCGGAGTTTGAGACTGATGCGCTTTTCCCTCTTATCGGCAGGGATCTCCAAAGCTCGACCGGTCACCGCGTATAGCAGCATGGCGGCCTCATAGGCCTTGGCGTTCACACAAATTGAAAACCCCGCATCCTCGCCAATCTGCGGCAGCCATGCAGTTTCAAGGGCTACTCCAGACGAGCGCTGTAAATCGGAAAGCACAAGCTGCAAAGGGCGGGGATCTGTGGCAAACGTCACCAATTTGTTGGGGTCGCCCAGTATCTTGACCTCAATCCTGCGATTACGAACAAGTGAGGCTAACGCATCGACGAGCGGGAAGTTCTTGAACTCTGCTGAAATTGGAGTAAAGAGGGCGACATCGCGGCCTTCGATGCAACCGCCTTGCGCCCTCCCGTTATCCCAGACGATAACCCAACAGCCGCTCCCCGACTGACAGTCATATTTGATGCCGCCACCAACCTGTGGGGCCGTGCAACTCCATTCTTGGGCGATAGCTGTTGACTGGCAAAGCAGCCACAGCGCTAGAAATAGCCCCATCGGTCCGAGCCGCATGAATTGCATCCTCCTGGGTTGGATTCCAAGGACGCTTGTCAGCTTGCTCCCGACTCGGCAAGTTGGGGATTTTCTCCCCGGCGCGCCGGTCGCGCCGCTATTTGCCAGCCTCTTGTTGACAGAGCGGTTGAGCCGCACTGCCCGGGCAATGCCGTTCCCTCAATTGCCGCGTTTCGGGAAACCTCCAGTTGTACGCCCGCAAGAGATTCAATCCTCGCAAGCACGTGGCGAATCGGCTCATTCTTGAACTCCACGGAGACTCGCACGTCGGGGTTGCCGAGGATCGTCACTTGGAAGGATGTTCCGGCCACAACATGAGCTAATGCGTCTGACAGGGCGACATTCTCAAATTGGCCGGAAATCCCGTTGATCTCGCACTGCCCACAGGAACTAGTGGAATCACAGCCGTTGCAACTGATGGAACATCCTGTACAGCCGTCGCAGATTCGGCATATTTGGCCGCTGCAAGACCCAGAGAGATTGCAGCAACATTCCACAGCCGCTGCGCTCGACGCACTGAGAAGCAGGAAAATCGCGATGAGCAAACCCCGAACCAGAGTGGCCTTCATTTGAGGCACCTCCTTTTAAGGTGCCATGGACAGTAAAAAAAAAATATTCACCTGTCAATAGTTATTTTCTCAGTATATGAAGGTGAGGACAAACAACCCCAGCCCGAGTCTACGCCGAGCGCAGCCGACGGGACAACGCCAACCAGCGTTGCCAGCGGGTGTACCGCGCTCGCGTAACCCGTGGCAACACTTCCCTACCCTCCTCAGGCAACCTCGGGCGGTCCCCGTGGTTCTCATTACCCACATCCCGTGGGGGGCACGGTGAGGCTCGATTCGCCAAGTTTCCGGTTGACCTGCTTCTTCTCGGGGGACTAAAATCTAGGGGTTGTAGAAGGCGGAGGGGTGTCTTTATGGGTAAGGGGATCCGGCTGGGTTTGTCTATTCTTCTAACGGGCGCGCTGGTGTGCCCGCCCGCGGCGTTGGCTCAGGAAAAAACCAAGGAACAAAAGGAACGCGAAAAGCAGCAAAAGAAAGAACTTCAAGAGCGGCAGAAGCGCGAAGAAGCCCGCAGAAAAGAAATCTCCAGCGTCTACAAGAAGTGGCTCGAAGATGAAGTCGGCTACATCATCCTCGACGAAGAAAAAGACGCCTTCCGCAAGCTCTCCACCAACGAGGAGCGCGAGCAATTCATCGAGCAGTTCTGGCTGATGCGCGATCCCACGCCCGACACCCAGGAAAACGAGACTCGCGACGAGCACTACCGCCGCATCGCCTACGCCAATGAGCGCTTCGCCTCCGGCATCCCCGGATGGAGGACCGACCGCGGCCGCATCTACATCATCTGGGGCCCGGCCGACGAGGTTGAGTCGCACCCTGCCGGCGGCTCCTACAACCGCCCGTGGGAAGAGGGTGGCGGCTTCACTTCCACCTTCCCATTTGAAAAGTGGCGCTACCGCTATCTGGAGGGCATCGGCTCCGACATCATCCTCGAATTCGTGGACCCCTCCGGCAGCGGCGAGTACCGCCTGACCATGGATCCCTCGGAAAAAGACGCGCTGCTGCACGTCCCCGGCGCCGGCTTGAGCGACCTGGAAGCCATGGGCATGGCCTCCAAAACTGACCGCTTCACGCGCTCTGACGGCACGCGCCTGCCCGTGGTGCAGGGTGGCGGTCCGGCCCGCATGAACCAGTTCGAGCGCCTGTCGCAATACGCGCTGGTGCAGCGCCCGCCGGCCCGCTTCAAGGAACTCGAGCAGGAAGTCTCCGCGCGCATCGTGCGCGACCAGATTAAGTTTTCCTACCGCTTCGACTTCATCCGCATCACCGATGAGAGCGTGCTGGTGCCCATCACCATTCAGATTCCCAATCGCCAGATGAATTTCACCGCGCGCGAAGGCGTCCACTCCGCCACGCTGAACATGTACGCCCGCGTCAGCACTCTTACCGGCCGTATTGTGCAGACCTTTGAAGACGTCATCCAGCGCGACGTCCCTGAGTCGCTGTTCCGCACCGAGCTCGAGGGCAAGTCCATCTATCAGAAGGCCGTCCCGCTGCGTCCGGGCCTCTATCGCCTCGACGTGGTGATGAAAGACGTCACCTCCGGCGACGTGGGCACTATCGCCACCAGCCTGCGCGTGCCGCGCTACGAAGAAAATCAGCTTGCTTCCAGCACCCTGATTCTCGCCGACCGCATCGAGCCGGTTCCCTCGCGCAGCATCGGCCTGGGCCCCTTTGTGCTCGGCGCCTCCAAGGTCCGCCCGCGCGTGGACGAAATCTTCACCACCGACGACAATCTCGGCCTCTACCTCCAGGTGTACAACCTGAAGCTCGACGAGGCCACCAGCAAAGCGTCAGCCTCCATCAATTACCGCATTACGCGCGGCGATAAGGACATCCTGACGCACAGCGAGACCAACGCCCAGCTCGGCCAGACCGGCTCCCAGCTCACGCTGGAAAAGCTGCTGCCGCTGGCGAGCCTCGAGCCCGGCAAGTACAAAGTCGAGATCTCCATCACGGATAATCTGGCTCAGACGTCGATTGCTCAGAAGGGGGAGTTCACCGTCAAGGCCGCGGAGAAGAAAACCGCCAGTAACTAAGCGGAGGTGCATGGAATGCTGCTTCGTCTCTTGCCCCGGGTGACCCTGGCTGTGTTGGCCGCCGTTGTTCCTGCCTCGGCGGTCACCTACGGTAACCTCGCCGGCACGGTGGTGGATCCCGCCGGCGTTCCCCAGATGGGCGCTTCCATCGCGGTTCTTTCTGAGGGCGCGCGCGCTGCCGCCGAGCCGCTCACGCTGTTGAGCGACGTTCGCGGTGCATTCGCGGTCGAGCGCCTCACCCCCGGCCTCTACTCCGTGCGGGTCACGCTGGCCGGCTTCCTCCCCGCGGTCGAGCG
>Ga0187893_10011043_pt1 | contig 13238 bp, 12 predicted proteins | sample MA1701074metaG_FD_139574 | JGI IMG/M metagenome (GOLD analysis project Ga0187893, IMG submission 139574) | White microbial mat communities from a basaltic lava cave in the Kipuka Kanohina Cave System on the Island of Hawaii, USA - MA170107-4 metaG ...
CCGTTGCTCTTTTCCTGTACTTTGCTTTTCAACTCGGGGGGAAGCGATTCATGCTCCAGGCAAGCCCTGGGATGCACCCCGATCTCGTTGTTGATGATGAATTCGAGCCGCGCGAGGCCGACGCCCGCGTTCGGCAGCTGCGCGAAGCCGAAGGCGAGCTGCGGGTTGCCGATGTTCATCGCGATCTTTACCGGGATCTCCGGCATCTCGCCGAGCTCGCTGCTGGTGACCTCGAAGGGCAGCTCGCCCGCATAGACGTTGCCGGTGTCGCCCTCGGCGCAGGAGACCGTGACCGTGTCGCCGTCGGGCAGCGTGCGCGTCGCGTCGGCACAGCCGACCACGGCCGGAATGCCGAGTTCGCGGGCGATGATCGCGGCGTGGCAGGTGCGGCCGCCGCGGTTGGTGACGATCGCGGCGGCGATCTTCATCACCGGCTCCCAGTTCGGGTCGGTCATGTCGGTGACCAGGATGTCGCCGCGCTGCACGCTCGACATCTTCGAGGCGTCGGCCACGATGCGCACCGCGCCGGTGCCGATCTTGTTGCCGATCGCGCGCCCGCTCGCAATGAGCTTGCCCTGCCCTTTCAGCCGGTAGCGCTCCTCGCCGCCGGGGCGCTTCAGCGAGCGCACCGTCTCCGGCCGCGCCTGCAGCACGTGGATCGTGCCGTCGTCGCCGTCCTTCCCCCACTCGACGTCCATCGGCCGGCCGTAGTGCTTCTCGATCGCGACCCCCAGGCGCGCGAGCTCGAGTACTTCCTCGTCCGTCAGCGAGAAGCGCTCGCGCTCGGCCTGCGGCACGTCGACCGTGCGCGTCGAGCGCCCCGCCGAGGCGCCGGAGCCGAAGATCATCTTCTGCAGCTTGGAACCGAGCCGCCGGCGCAGGATCGCGCGCTTCCCCGCCTCGAGCATCGGCTTGTGCACATAGAACTCGTCCGGGTTGACCGAGCCCTGCACCACGCTCTCGCCCAGGCCCCAGGCCGAGGTGATGAACACGACATCGCGGAAGCCGGACTCGGTGTCGAGCGTGAACAGGACACCGCTCGCGCCGCGGTCGCTGCGCACCATGCGCTGCACTGCGGCCGAGATAGCGACCTCGCTGTGGTAACCACGGTGGGCCCGGTAGGAGATGGCGCGGTCGTTGTAGAGCGAAGCGAAGACGCGCCGCATTGCCGCCAGTACCTCGTCCGCGCCACGGATATTGAGGTAGGTCTCCTGCTGACCTGCGAAGGACGCGTCCGGCAAGTCTTCGGCCGTGGCAGAGGACCGAACCGCAAACGAGACAGTGTCTGAAGACTCTTCTACAAGCAATTGATAATACGTGCGTATGTCGCGCTCTACGTCAGCGGGAAACGGAGCTTTCTCGATCCAGCTGCGAATCTCGGCGCCGCATCGGGCCAGAGCGTCCACGTCCTCCGGGTTTAGCGCCTTGATGCGCTCGGCGATGCGGCGATCCAGTCCGTCCTGGCGCACGAAGGCCTGGAAGGCTTGCGTGCTCGTCGCGAAGCCGCCGGGAACGCGCACGCCGGCGCGGGACAGGGCGCCGATCATCTCACCGAGGGAAGCGTTCTTGCCGCCGACCCGGGACAGATCGCTCATCCGCAGGTCCTTGAGCCAGGCTACGTGCATTGGCTTAGTATTTTATCGTCATGACGCAGCGCCGCACCGTGTTCTTCGTCTCGGATGGCACCGGCATCACCGCCCAGATGCTCGGACACAGCTTGCTGACGCAGTTCGAGGGGGTCGAGTTCGACCAGGTGAACCTCCCCTTTGTCGACAGCCCGGACAAGGCGCAGGACGCGCTGGAGCGCATCGAGCGCGAGTCGCTGCGCGCCAACGGGCCGCCGATCGTGTTCTCGACCCTGGTGAACGGCGACGTGCGCGACGTGGTGCGCCGCGCGAACGCCCTCTTCCTGGACTTCTTCGAGACCTTCATCGACCCGCTCGAGGCCGGGCTCGGCATCAAGTCGAGCCATACGATCGGCCGCTCGCACAGCACCATGGACAAGCGCGAGTACAAGCAGCGCATCGAGGCGGTCAATTTCGCCATGGCGCATGATGACGGCGCCTCGCACCGCGACCTCGGGGAAGCGGACGTGATCCTCGTCGGCGTCTCGCGGAGCGGCAAGACCCCGACCAGCCTGTACATGGCGCTCCAGTTCGGGGTGAAGGCGGCCAACTACCCGCTCATACCGGAGGACTTCGCGCGCATGGAGCTGCCCCAGGCGCTGCGCGCCCACAGGCCGAAGCTCTACGGCCTGTCGATCGCGCCCGAGCGGCTGCGCGAGATCCGCCAGGAGCGGCGCCCCGACAGCCAGTACTCCGACGCCGAGAACTGCCGGTACGAGGTCGAGCACGCGGAGGGCATGATGCGCCGCGAGGGCATCCGCTGGATCAACTCGACCGCGAAGTCGATCGAGGAGATCGCGACGACGATCCTGCGCGAGCTGAAGATCGAGCGCCGCGTGTTCTGATCAGGCTTTTGCGCTCGGGCGGGCGGACACCGCAGCGTGCCAGCGAGCAAGATTGGCCAACTGCCCGGGCGCTTCCGCGCCGACCCGTTTGGCGAAATCGAAAACGCAGAGCGCGGTGATGTCGGCGACCGAGTAGCGCTTGCCGGCAATGAATTCATGGTCGGCGAGGCGCCGGTCGAGCTTCTCGTAGAACCAGCCGAGGCGCTGCTTGCCGCGCTCGACCAGCGCCGGGATCTGCTCGACGGCGCCGGGCATGCCGGACAGGCCCCGGCCGATGAAGGCTTTGCGGCTGTTGCGGAAGAACTCCGCCACCGCGTTCATGCCGTCGTTGTCGGCGGTGCGCTCCCACATCTCGATCGTGGCCCGCTCGAGCGCATCAGTGCCCATCAGCGCCGGCTCGGGATGGAGCGTTTCGAAGTAGCGGCAGATCGCCATCGCCTCCCCGATCTGGGTGCCGTCGTCCAGCATCAGCAGCGGGACTCGCCGGTGCGGACCGTCTTGCAAAAACTCGGGCTTCAGCTCTGCCTTATCCGGGACCCCGGCGTCCTCGATCGGCACCGTCAGGCCCTTCTCGGCCAGATAGATCTTCACGCGCCGCGGGTTGGGCGCGACTCCCCAGACGTAGAGCTTCATGGTTTTCGCCTCCTTGCATGTTCGTAGAAGCAGATGGCGGCGGCGGCGCCCACGTTCAGCGACTCGGCCAGGCCCGCCATCGGAATGGTCACCTTGAGCGCGGCCTTCGCCGCCAGCGCCCTGGTCACGCCCTTGCCCTCGGTGCCGAAGATCCAGCCGGCGCGTGCAGGCAGGTCCGCTTGCGCGATCGGCACACCTTCCCGCGGCGCGGTGCAGACGAGCGTGCCGCCGAAGCGACCGACCGCGTCGGCGAGGTCCGCCTCGCCGGCGATGCGCATCGAGAAGTGCGCGCCCATCGCGGCACGCAGCGCCTTCGGCGACCAGGCGTCCGCGCAGCCGCGGCCGAGCACCACGTCCTGGATTCCGAAGGCGCCGGCGCTGCGCAGGATGGCGCCGATGTTGCCGGGGTCCTGCACGCTCTCCAGAAAAATGCAGCCGGAGGAGGCCGGCAGATCCGGCTTTCCCCTCGGGATCTCGATCTCGGCTGCGATGCCGCCCGGACTTTCTGTAGTGGACAAAAGATCGAAAACGGCATTCGAAACAACGACCGGCGCCTTGCCGTAGTGGCGGATCACGCTGGCGTGCTCCGCATTCTCCTGCCCTTTCAGGCTGACGATCAGATGCCTGACAGGAGCCCCCGCGCTCAATGCCGCGGCGACAAGATGCGCGCCCTCGAGCAGCGCCGCGCGCTCGCTTTTTCTCGTGCGCGTGTCGCGGCCGAGCGCGCGCCAGCGCTGCACGAGCCTGTTCTGCCTGGAGGTGATCGCGCTCACGCGAAGGGCAGCTCCGGATTGAGGAGCCGGCGTACCGGCTCGAAGCTGCGGCGGTGGATCTCGCACGGGCCATGGCGCTCGAGCATGGCAAGGTGCTCCGGGGTCGAGTACCCCTTGTGCTCCGCGAAGCCGTACAGCGGGTAGCGCTCGTGCAGCCGGCACATCTCCGCGTCGCGCGCGGTCTTGGCGAGGATCGAGGCGGCCGAAATCACGTTGCGCCGGCGGTCGCCGCCGACGAGCGCGCGCGACGGGCACGGCAACTCCGGGCAGAAGGTTCCGTCGACCAGCGCCTCGTCCGGAACCATGCCGAGGGCTTCGACCGCGCGCCGCATCGCAAGCAACGCGGCTCTCAGGATGTTCAGCCTGTCGATCTCTTCGACCGAGGCCGCGGCAATGGCGAATGCAAACGCCCTTTGCTTTATGAGAACGGTGAGTCGGTCGCGCTCAGGTTCCGGCAGAAGCTTTGAGTCCTTCAAACCCCGAATCTTCCGTTCAGGATTCAACACCACCGCCGCAGCGAACACCGGACCCGCCAGCGGCCCGCGCCCCGCCTCGTCGACTCCACACACCCTAAGCGCGACCGGCATCGATCACTCCCAGGACCGCGTCCGCGGCCTTCTGCGCGGTTCCCTGCGAGAGCACCGCGTGCATCTCGTGAAACCGCTCCGTCTGCGTCTTCTGCGCCGCCGCGTCATGCAGCAATGCGAGCAGCGCCTCGGCAAGCGCCCCCGGCGTGGCCTTGTTCTGCACGAACTCCGGCACCAGCCGCTCGCCCGCGAGGATGTTCGGCATGCCGATGTACGGCAGGTAAAGCATGCGCTTCATCAGCGCCCAGGTCAGCGGCGACTGCCGGTAGGTGATCACCATCGGCGTCTTGAAGAGCGCGGTCTCCAGGGTCGCCGTGCCGCTGGCGACCAGGGCGATCTCGGCGGCGGCGAGTGCCTCGTGCGAATGACCGAAAAGCAGCGTGAGCGGCAGCTCCATCGCATTGTGGCGCCGCAGCGCCGCCTCGAACATCTCGCGTGTCGCGCGCGACGCCGTCGGGCAGACAAAATGCGCCTGCGGCAGGTCCTGGAGCAGCCGGCGCGCGGTCTGCACGAAAAGGTCCGCCATGTAGTGGAGCTCGGAGCGCCGGCTTCCGGGCAGCAGAGCGATCACCCGCCTGCCCGGCGGCAGGCGCAGCTCGCTCCGTGCCTTGGCCTTGTCCGGATTCATCGGGATGAGGTCGGCAAGCGGGTGCCCGACGTAGGTGACCGGCACGCCCGCCTTCTCGTAGAGGGCGGGCTCGAACGGAAACATCGCGAGCAGGTGCGTGACGGAGCGCGCAACGCGGCGCAGGCGCCAGCCGCGCCAGGCCCAGATCGAGGGGCTGACATAGTGGATCGCGGGGATGCCGGCCTCCTTCAGCGTGCGCTCGAGATCCAGGTTGAAGTCGGAGGAGTCTACGCCGATGAAGACGGCCGGGCGCTCGCCGAGCAGGCGCGCCGCGAGCCTGCGCCGGATGCCCATGATCTCGCGGTAGTGGCGCAGCACTTCGGCGTAGCCGCGCACCGAGAGCTTCTCCATCGGCACGTGCGACTCGAAGCCCTGCGCGATCATCTTCGGCCCGCCGATGCCCGAGAACTGCAGCCCGGGCCTGCGCGCCTTGAGGGCCTCCATGAGATGCGCCCCGAGCTGGTCGCCCGAGGCCTCACCGGCCACCATCCCGATGCGCATCGCTACCGGATGTAGCCGCGTTTCGACGCGTTCAGGAAATCAAGCATCGAGCGCACCTCCGGGCAAGCCGCGGCCTGCGCCTCGAGGGACTGCCGGGTCTCCTCCTGCCCGAGGCCGCTGCGGTAAATCGTCTTGTAGGCGCGCTTGAGGGCGTCGATCGTCGCGGCCGGGAAGCCGCGCCGCCGCAGGCCGACGCTGTTGATGCCGTAAGGCTGCGCCATGTTGCCCGCAGCGCGCACGAAGGGCGGCAGGTCGCGATCGAGGTAGGTGCCCATTCCGGTGAAGCTGTGCGCGCCGACCTGCACGAACTGGTGCACGAGCGTCGTGGCGCCGAGGATCGCCCAGTCACCGACGTGCACGTGGCCCGCGAGCTCGCAGGCGTTGGCGAAAATGGTATGGCTGCCGATCCGGCAGTCGTGCGCGAAGTGCACGTAGGCCATGATCCAGTTGACGTCGCCGACGCGCGTGACGCGCGCATCGCCCGCCGTGCCGCGGTTGATGGTGACGTACTCGCGGATCGTGTTGCCGTCGCCGATCTCGACCGCGGTGTCCTCGCCGGCGTATTTCTTGTCCTGCGGCGGCTCGCCGATCGAGCAGAACTGCCAGATGCGGTTGTCGCGGCCGATCCTGGTGCGGCCGGACAGGACGACATGCGGCCCGATCGCGCTGCCCTCGCCCACCTCGACCTGCGCGCCGATGATCGAATAGGCGCCGACCGACACGCCGAGGGCAAGGCGCGCGCCGGGCTCGATGATCGCGGTCGGGTGAATCATCCGGCGTCGCCGGCGGCGCGTACCGTACAGAGGATCTCGGCTTCCGCAGCGACCGCCCCGGCGATGCGCGCGACGCAGCCGAACTTCCAGATGCCCCGTTTGGAGCCGAGGATCGTGACCTCGATCTCGAGCTGGTCCCCCGGCGCCACCGGCCGCTTGAAGCGCGCGTTGTCGATTCCCGCGTAGTAGTAGACCGAGCTCTCGTCGGGCTTCGTGTTCTGGGTGCGGAATACGAGGATTCCGGCGGCCTGCGCCATCGCCTCCAGGATGAGCACGCCCGGCATGACCGGCCGGTTCGGAAAGTGGCCTGGGAAGTACGGCTCGTTCGCGGAAACGTTCTTGAGCGCGCGGATGCGCTTGCCGGGCTCGCACTCGAGGACCTTGTCGATCATCAGGAACGGAAAGCGCTGCGGCAGGTGCGCGAGCACCTCGTGGATGTCCATCTCAGCCATTGCCGCCTCCCTTTTCCTTCAGCTTCTGCTCGAGCGCGCGCACCCGGTCGGCGAGCTCGGCCAGCTGCCGCACCAGCGCGGTGTTGCGCGCCCACGATGCGTTGTCGTCGAACGGGAACATGCCGGTATAGGTGCCGGGCTCGCGGATCGAGCGCGAGATCACGGTGTCCGCCGACACGTGCACGTGGTCGCAGATCGAAAGGTGCCCGAGCACGAGCGCGCCGGCGCCGATGGTGCAGTGGCTGCCGATCTCGGCGCTGCCCGCGACCGCCGCGCAGCCGGCCATCGCGGTGTGCGCGCCGATGCGGCAGTTGTGGCCGATCTGCACCTGATTGTCGAGCTTGACCCCGTCGCCGATCACCGTGTCGTCCATCGCGCCGCGATCGATGGTCGTGCTCGCGCCGATCTCGACGTCGTCGCCGATCACCACGGCGCCCGCCTGCGGGATCTTCTCCCAGCGCCCGCCGTCGGGCGCGATGCCGAAGCCGTCGGCACCGATCACGGCGCCGGAATGGACGATCGCGCGTGCGCCGATCCGGCAGCCGGGATAGACCACCACCGCCGGATACAGGCAACTGTCTTCGCCGATCGTGACTTCGTCGCCGATGACACAGCCGGCCCCGATGGAGGCGGACGAGGAAATCCTGGCTGTCGTCGACACGACGGCAGAAGGATGTATCCCCTTTGCCTGCCTTACGACCGGGTTGAAGAGCTGAGACACGCGGGCGAAGTAGGCGTACGGATTGTCGCAGACGATGCGCGGCAGCGCAGTGAGCGACTCGGCGTCGGGCGCGAGCACCACGGCCGAGGCGCCGGTGCGGGCAAGCTTGGCGCGGTACTTCGGGTTGGCGAGAAAGGCGATCTGGCCCTGGCCGGCCCGCTCAAGGGACCCGACCTGACGGATCAGGACCTGCGCGTCGCCGACGACGCGGCCGCCGAGCTGCGAGGCGATCTGCGCGAGCGTGTACGGCCCCGCCATGTCATTTGGCGGGCGGCTTGCTTTCCATCGCCTTGATCACCTTGTCGGTGATGTCGATGCGCGGGTTCGCGTAGGCGGCTTCCTGGAAGATGATGTCGTACTTCTCCGCCTCCGCAATCTGCCGGATCACGCGGTTGGCGTGATCGATGACCTGCGCGAGCTCCTCGTTGCGGCGCTGGTTGACGTCCTCGCGATACTCGCGCTGCTTGCGCTGGAACTCGCGGCTCTGGTCGTTGAAGTCGCGCTCCTTGTTGCGGCGCTGCGTCTCCGACATGGTCACGCCGTTCTTCTCGAGCTCGTCCTGCATGCGCTTGAGCTGGTCGGACTGCTTCGTGAGCTCGGCTTCGCGCTTGGCGAACTCGGCCTCGAGCTTCTTCTGCGCGCGCACCGCGGGCACCGAGTCGCGCACGATGCGCTCGATCTGGACCACGCCGATCTTGCCCTGGGCGAGCGCCGTGCCGGACGGGGCGATGCACAGCGCAGCGACGGCAACAAGCGAAAGAGTGCGATACATGTGCGGGAGCGGCTTCCTGATCGGGGCCCTAGAACGCAGTGCCAACGTTCAATTGTAACCGTTCGACACGGTCCCCTGTTTTCCGGTTCAGCGGTTGCGCGATCGAGATCCTGAGCGGTCCAAAGGGCGAGCTCCAGGCGAGGCCCAGGCCGGCCGCGTACCGCAGATCGCCGAGATCGAACTTCTGCGCGGCGGCGTAGGTCTGGCCGGCGTCCACAAAGACGCTGAGGCGCAGCGACTTGTCCTGTTGCGCGCCCGGCATCGGGAAGAAGACCTCCACGCTGCCGCTGATCTTGCGCGTGCCGCCGAGCGCGTTGCCCTCCGCGTCCAGTGGACCGACCGAGAACGACTTGTAGCCGCGGATCGACCCGGGGCCGCCCACGTAGAAGTTCTTGAAGAACGGCACCGACTTGCCGCTCAGCCCGCGCACGTAGCCGACATCGCCCCCCGCTGAGAAAGTGAACGTCCGGCTGAGCGGATAGAACCACTGCCCGCCGGCGTTCAGCCGGTAATACTGCAGATCGCCGCCCGCGCCCTCGACCGAGGCGCGCGCCTGTAGCCCGCGCGTCGTCAGGATCGCGCTGTCGCGCTGGTCCCGCTGCCAGCCGGCCGTCAGGGCGCCGTACCGGTACCGGTTGCCGAACTGGGCAGCGAAGGTCTTGTAGGCCAGCGGGCTGTTGTCGAACAGGTCGAGCCTGACGTTCTCGGCGTTCAGGCCGAAGCTGATCGTGTCCGTCTCGCTGACCGGATAGCCGAGCTTGACGCCGCCGCCGAAGGTGATCGTCTTGTAGGCTCCGACCGACAGGCTCGAGGCGTCCGTCGTACGGTAATAGGCGTCGAAGCCCTGGCTGACACCGTCGACGGTCCAGTACGGATCGACGTACGAAAGCGCATAGGTCCGGTTGACCTTGCCCGTGTTCACCGTCGCGGAGACGAACTTGCCGCTGCCGAACACGTTCGCCTGCGAAATCGAAGTCGAGACGACCACCTTTTCGACGCTCGAGAATCCGGCACCGAGGAGAAACGCGCCCGTGGGCTTCTCTTCGACCGTGAAATTGACGTCGACCTGGTCCTGGCTCTCGGCCACCGGCACGGTGTCGACGCCGACATCCTTGAAGTACTGCGTGCGGTCGATCCGCGTCTTCGAGAGCTGGATCCTGGAGGCGTCGTAGTACGAGCCCTCGAGCTGGCGCATCTCGCGGCGGATCACCTCGTCCCGCGTGCGCGTGTTGCCGGCGATGTTGATGCGGCGCACGTACACGCGCCGCCCCGGATCGATCACGATCGCAAAGGCGACGGTGCGCTTCTCACGATCGATCTGCGGCACGGCATTGGCGTTGGCGAAGGCGTAGCCGTCGTTGCCGAGCCGGTCGGTGATCGCCTTGGCCGATTCGGTCAGGCGCTGGCGCGAGAACACCTCGCCGGGCTTGATCCTGACCAGCTTCTGCAGCTCCTCGCGCGGCACCAGCATCTGCCCCTCGAGGGTGACTCCCGAGATCGTGTACTTCTCGCCCTCGATTACGTTGACGGTGATGTAGATGTCGCGGCGATCCGGCGTGATCGAGACCTGCGTCGACTCGACGTTGAAGTCGATGTAGCCCCGGTCCTGGTAGTAGGACTTGAGCGTCTCGATGTCCGCCTGCAGCTTTTGCCTGGAGTACTGGTCCGCCTTCGTGTACCAGGTCAGCCAGCCGGGCGTGCGCAGCCCGAACTGATCGAGCAGCTCCTTTTCCGCGAACGCCTGCGCGCCGACGATGTTGATCGCGCGGATCTTGGCCACTTCGCCCTCGTTCACCGAGATGCTGATGCCGACGCGGTTGCGCTCCAGCGGCGTGATGGTCGTCTGCACCTCGGCGGCATAGCGTCCGCGCGCCAGGTATTGGCGTTTCAGCTCCTGCTCGGCGTTATCGAGCACCGCGCGGTCGAACGTGCGCCCGTCGGCAAGGCCGACGTCACGCAGGATGCGCTTCAGGGTGTCGACCTCGAACTCGCGCACGCCGAGCAGGTCGATCTGCGCGATCGCGGGCCGCTCCTCCACCAGCACGACCAGCACGTCGTTCTCGACCTCGAGCCGCACGTCGCGGAAGAATCCGGTCGCGAACAGCGCGCGCAGCGCCTGCTGCGCCTTTTCCTCGGTCATGGTCTCGCCCACCTTGACCGGCAGATAGCTGAACACGGTGCCGGGCTCGGTGCGCTGCAGGCCCTCGACGCGGATGTCCTTGACCACGAACGGCCTGAACGTCTGCGCGAGGGCGCCGCACGCAAAAGCGAGCAGAAGGCAGGCGGCGAGAAGGCGCTTGCACATGGCTATCCCCGCATCACTATCCAGAAAGCACGCGGTTCAGGTCGTTGTAGAGAGCGAATGCCATGATGACCAGGAGAAGCGCCAACCCGGCGCGCTGCCCGAGCTCCATGGCGCGCTCGGACACCGGACTCCCCTTGATGATTTCCACTGCATAGTACATCAAGTGCCCGCCGTCGAGCAGCGGAATCGGCAGCAGATTCAGCACGCCGAGGCTGATGCTGATGAGCGCCAGGAACATGCAGAACGGAATCCAGCCCAGCTGCGCGGATTGCCCTGCGTATTCCGCGATCGTCACCGGCCCGGACAGGTGCTTCCACGAGACTTCCCCAATCAGCATCCGGCCGAGCATCTTCAGGCTGAAGATCGAGATGTCCCAGGTCTTGGCGATCGCCTTGCCGAGCGCCTGCAGCGGACCGTACGACACGTGGATCACGATCTTGTCATCCTTGGCCGCCGGCGCGCGCGGGTATGCGCCGAGCCGCCCGAACGTCTGGCCCTTCTCGGTCACGCTGTCGGGCACCACGCTCAGCTCCGTGGTCACCTCGCCCCGCATGATCGTCAGGGCGAGAGGCTTGCCGGGGCTGCGGCGCACCTCCCGTACCAGGTCGTCCCAGGTCACCATGGGGCGGCCGCCGATGCGTGCCACGCGGTCGTTCGGCTGCAGGCCGGCGCGTTCGGCCGCGCCGCCACCCGCCAGCCGGCCGATGACCGGCTCGAACGGCGGCCGGAAGAGCCGGAGGCCGAGCCGTTCCATCGTGTCGCTCTCGACGTCTTCGGAGGGGTAGCCGCGCAAATCAAGCACGTGGGTCGACACGCTGCCGCGCACGTCCACGACCTCGAAACGCAGCGACTCGCGCTGCAGTGCGCCCTGCAGCACCCGCCAGCGCAGGTCCTGCCAGGTCTGGACCGCCTCGCCGTTGATCGCGCGCACCGTGTCGCCCGCGTCGAAGCCGGCCGCGTGCGCGTGCGTGCCTGCGGCGGGAGCAGCGACCACCGGCCGTGCTTCGGGCAGACCGTGCATGAACAGCCCGGCGTACACCGCGATCGCGAAGAGAAAGTTGAAGACCGGGCCCGCGGCCACGATCAGGAAGCGCCGGCCGACCGTCTGCCGGTTGAACGAGCGTTCCACGTCGGCGGGCTCGACCGGCCCCTCGCGCTCGTCCAGCATCTTCACGTAGCCGCCGAACGGGATGGCTGCGATCACCCATTCGGTGCGGTCGCGACCGAGCCGCCAGGTCGCCAGCGGCCTGCCGAAGCCCACCGAGAAGCGCAGCACCTTGACGTTGCAAAGGCGCGCGACCAGGTAGTGGCCGTACTCGTGCACGACGATCAGCACGCCCAGCGCCACGACAAACCAGAGCGCGTATTGAAAGAAGCTCATGCGGCCCTTCCTGTCAGCCTGGCGGCGTGCTCGCCGGCGGTGCGCCGTGCCGCGCGGTCGGCTTCCAGCACGGCCTCGAGCGAATCGGCCGGCACGGTGTCGGCACGGCCGAGGGCATGCTCGATCACCTGCGGGATCGCCGTATAGCGAAGCCTGCCGTCCAGGAAGGCCGCGACCGCGACCTCGTTCGCCGCATTCAGCGTGGCCGGCGCCGTCCCGCCGCCCGCCAGCGCCGCGTACGCCAGCTGCAGGCACGGGAAGCGCGCCGGGTCCGGCGACTCGAACGAGAGGCTCTTCACGGCCGCCAGGTCGAGCGGCCGTGCGCCGGAGTCGATGCGATCCGGAAAGCCGAGCGCGTGCGCGATCGGCACCCGCATGTCGGGATTCGACATCTGCGCGATCACCGAGCCGTCGACATACTCGACCAGCGAATGGACGATGCTCTGCGGATGGATGAGCACCTCGATGCGCTCGGCGGGCACGTCGAAGAGCCAGCGCGCCTCGATGACCTCGAGGCCCTTGTTCATCATGGTGGCCGAGTCCACCGAGATCTTGCGCCCCATGACCCAGTTCGGATGCGCGCAGGCCTCGTCCGGGGTGACGTGCGCGAGGCGCTCCATCGGCGCGGCGCGGAAAGGGCCGCCGGAGGCGGTCAGCACGATCCTGCGGATGAACTTCTTCTCCGAGAAGCACTGGAACACCGCGTTGTGCTCGCTGTCGACCGGCAGCAGCTGCGCGCCGCTCTCGCGCACCGCGCCCATGAAGAGCGGCCCCGCCATCACCAGCGCCTCCTTGTTGGCGAGCAGAACGCGCTTGCCGGCGCGCGCCGCTGCCAGTGAGGACGCGAGGCCCGCGGCACCGACGATGCCGGCCATCACGGCGTCGCAATCGGCATCGGTCGCGACTTGTTCCAGCGCCTGCGCGCCGAAAAGGACCTGCACGCGAATGGCCGAGAACCGCTTCTCGATGTCCTCGTTCTCGGCGACTCCGGACAAGACCGCGAAACGCGGCTTGTGCTTGCGGCACAGCTCGAACAGCCCGTCGACGGCGCGGTGCGCGCTCAGCGCGTGCAGGCGGTAGCGGCCGGGATGGCGCGCGACCACGTCGAGCGTGCTCGCGCCGATCGATCCGGTCGCACCCAGCAGTGTCAGGCCCCTGGTCACCGTCCGCGGCCGCCTCTCAGAACGCTTCCAGGGCGATCAGGCATGGCATCGCGCCCGGCAGCGCGGCGGTGGCGCTGTC
>Ga0187893_10011044_pt1 | contig 13233 bp, 13 predicted proteins | sample MA1701074metaG_FD_139574 | JGI IMG/M metagenome (GOLD analysis project Ga0187893, IMG submission 139574) | White microbial mat communities from a basaltic lava cave in the Kipuka Kanohina Cave System on the Island of Hawaii, USA - MA170107-4 metaG ...
CGGTCGGGGCGAAGGCCTCCGCGTCGTTCTCTTCGAAGAGGTGCCGGCGGCGGGGGGAGGCGGGGCGCGCGACGAGGGGCGCCGCCGGCGCGCCGGCTTCCACGGGGACGGGGACCGACGCCGCGGCTTGAACGGCGGGGGCGGGGGCCGGCTGCGGGGCGCGGGCATTCGAGACGCCGACCCCCGCGGCGACGACGGCGATGAGCACGCCCGCCAGCGATGTCATGGAGAGGGCGGAGGGCCAGCGCGAGCGGATGGCGCCCGCGTGGAGGGCGCGGGAGCGCAGCGACGGATCGGGCCCGGCGAACCGGGCGTTCCGGAGCCAGCGTTCGATTTCGTTTTCGTTCATGTGGTTAATTCCTCACACCCGCTTGTCGCGGACCCACTGCTCGAGCTTGGCGATGCCGTACTTGTAGCGGCTGGCGACGGTGTTGAGTTTTTCGCCGGCGAGTTCGGCGATCTCGGCGAACGTGAACTCGTGGTAGAGCTTGAGCACGATCACCTCGCGCTGCTCGACGGGGAGGCGCGCGAGGGCCTCCTCGACTTGGGCGGCGGCGAGCGGGTCGGCCTCGGGCGCCGCCTCCATGACCGCGCCCTCGGTGCGGGCCTTTTCGACGTCTCGGCCCATCTGCCGGCGGGTGCGGATGGTGAGGGCTTCGTTTCGGGCGGCACGGTAGAGGTAGTTCTTGAGGTCCTCGATGCGGCTGCGGCCGCCGCGGATCATGCCTACGAGCTTGACGAAGACGTTTTGGACGGCGTCTTCGGCGTCCTGCTTGCTCCACAGCAGCGAGAGCGCGTACTGGTAGAGCGGCTTGGAGTAGGCGTCGTAGAGCTCCTCCAGGGCCGAGCTCTGGCCGGCTTGGACCCGGTCCAGCAGCAGCGTTTCGTTCATGTTCGGATCCATCCTTTAGACGACCCGGGGGCCGGCCTTTGTCTGCCGAAGCGGCAGATTTTGCTGGTCAGCGGGGGAGATAGCGCAATTCCCGGGCCGCGCGGACTCGTCTAGAGGATGTCCGGTGGGAGGGGGGAGACCCTCTGGGAGGCTTTGCCTCCCTGAGGGTCTCCCCCCTCCCACCGGACATCCTTGAAATCCCCTACAGCCGAGGGAACAATACCGCCATGATGCGAACCATCGGTGCCGCCTTCCTGGCGCTCCTCGCCGCCTGCAGCGGCTCCGCCAGCTACGAGCACGAGGGCACGACTGAAAGTACGGGCGGACGCGGCGATTACGTCTCCGACGGCGCCAAGATGCTGGCCAAGGGCGACCTCGAGGAGGCCATCCGCCTCTTTACAATCGCGATCAACCACAACCCGCGCCGGGACGATGCCTACTACCACCGCGCGCTCGCCAAGCAGCAGAAAATGGATATCGATGGGGCGATCGAAGACCTCACGGAGGCGGTCCGGGTGAACACCCACAATCCGCGCGCCTGGTTCAAGCGCGGCTGGTTTCGCCACAATCACCGCGCGGACTATCAGGAGGCCAGGCAGGACTATACCCGCGCCATCGAAGAGGACCCCGGCTACTCGGACGCCTACTACCACCGGGGACTGACGTACCAGGCGCTGGGGGTTTACGTCACGGCGATCGCAGACATGGAAAAGGCGCTGCGCGTCGCGCCGGTCGGCTGGAGCTTTTCGGAGCAGGCCCAGCGCGACCTGGCGATCTGCCGCCGCCAGTCCAACGTGCAGGGATACGCCGAGGACCCCAAGCCCATCAATCCCCGATAAGAAGCGGCCTCGGCGCGAAAAAGCTTTCTTTCCCGGAAGCGCATGCTATACTTCTGTATAGCATGGAGGAGTTGACCGCCCGGCAGGCTAGGGTGCTTCGGTTTGTGGAGGAGCATATCGCCAGGCACGGGTTCGCTCCGAGCGTGCGCGAAGTCGCGGCCGCGATGCGCATCGGCACCCCCAAAGGCGCCGCGGATCATCTCAAGGCGCTGGAGCGAAAAGGGTACCTCGAGCGCTCGAGGGGACGCTCCCGCGCGCTTCGCGTCACGCGCGATTCTTCGGGGGCCCGCCCGGGAATCCCGATCGTCGGGCGGATTGCCGCCGGCGCGCCGATCCTCGCCGAAGAGCATATCGAAGGGTCGCTCGCGGTCGCGGCGGACGCGTTCGGGCGCATTTCGGGCGAACTGTTCGCGCTTCGGGTGATCGGCGACAGCATGATCGGCGACCACATCGTCGACGGCGACCTCGCCATCCTTCGCGCTCAGCCGCGGGTCGAAAACGGCGAAATCGCGGCGGTGCTGATCGAGGGCGACGCCACGCTCAAGCGCCTCCACCGGCGCGGCGAGCGCGTCGAGCTCCGGCCTTCGAACCCGGCGCACAAGACGATCGCGCTCGACGGCGGCGAGGTCCGCGTCCTGGGCAGGCTGGTCGGCGTCCTCCGACGGTGATTTTATTTGGCCCGTGAGGTATACATGCGTATAGCTTTTCTTCGATGCGGGATCTGCGGGGGGCGCTCGGTCGACGTTACGGCGCCTACTCGCGACGGCGGGCGGCTGCCGCTGTGCTATGCCTGCGCACGCGCGCTGGGGGACGCCTGGGTGCGCCGGCGCGGGAGCGGCTGAGAGGAGCGCGAGGCGGCGGCGTGTCCGCCGGTTTCGGAAGGAGCGTCGAATGAATCCCGACCGGCACTTTGAGGCGCTCGCGGCGCAGCTCGCGATCGCCCAGGATTCGGGCGGCCCGACCGCGGGAGTGCGGGCCGCGATGGCCGATGCAGCGGCCGACGCGACGTTCAGGAAAATCGTGGAATTTTACAAAAAGCCGGTCACGTTTCGGCCGCTCGCGGCATGAACCATATATGGAGAAAACACTGGTCCGGTTCCTGACCCGGTTCCCGTTCCGGCGCGATCCCCAGCCGACGGCGGCGGTGCTGGTCTACGACCTACCGCCCCGCGAGGTCGTGCGGCACGTGCTGCGGCTGCGCGAGCGCGTCAGCCGGGCCGGCCGCGGCCTCCAGGGCCCGATGGGCTACCTGCTCAACGACGGCTCGGTCCTGGCGGCCGAGCTCTTGCGCGACCTGCCCGATCGGCCGCTGGGCTATGCCAGTTTCGCCCCGTCCGACCAGCCGGCGGAGAGCGTGCTGGACGTCCTGACCGACGTGGGCTGCCCGACGCTGGCCTGGGAATTCGCGCTGAACGGCCTGCCGGTGGACGATTCGCTGCACCCGACGCTCGCCGTCTCGGACACCCTCTGGGAGGCAAAGCCTCCCAGAGGGTCTTAAGGCCTTCTGGGTACCCTCGTCACCAGGAACAGCGCCGGCAGCGTCGTCAGCGCCGCGAACTGGCCCATCAGCATCGCCAGCGCCGTAAAGACGCCGAAATAGACCGACGGCACGAACTTGGACAGAACCAGGACGCAGAACCCCGCCATGATCACCGACGTCGCGATCCAGATCGCTCGGCCGATCGTGGCGTGCGCGCGCGACACCGCCGCGCGCCGGTCGCCGCCCGCCGCCGCCAGTTCGATCCGGTACCGCATCGTGTACTGGATCGCCGCGTCGATCCCCACCCCCATCGCCAGCGACGCGATCATCACCGTCACGAGATCCAGCGGCACGCCGAACCACCCCATCGCCCCCAGAATCACCACCGCCGGCAGCACCTGCGGCAGCACCACCACCAGCGCCATCACCGGCGACCGAAACAGCGCGACAAGCATCAGAAAAATCGCCGCCACGACCATGGCGAACGTCTCCTTCTGGCCCTCGATCAGGCTGTTCAGCATGTTGGCATACAGCAGAAACACCCCTGTCGGCCGCACCTCCAGCCCCCGAAGCTCCTCCCGCCCGGCGAGGTGCCGCCGCAGCCCGTCCAGGATCCGGTTGCGGTGCAGCGTCGGCGCCGTCTCGCGCATCCGGACGAACACGCGCGACACCGCGTAGTCCGGGCTCGCGTACTCGCGCACGAACCCCGGCGCGCGCAGCTCCAGCAGCGCCATCAGCGCCTCCGCCTTGAGCGACGGCCCGAACGACTTGCGTGCCTCGTCCGCCAGCGTCTTGAGCGAACGCACGTTGCCGGTTTCGGGCACGCCGTCGAAATACGCCGCGGCGGCCGCCAGCGCGGAGAGCCCCGCCTCGGACTTGAAATAGCCGGGCTCCTTCGAGCGCAGGATGATTTCGAGCGACGTCGTGCCGCCCATCCGCGTGTCGATGATTTCGAGGCCTTCATAGACTTCGCTCCGCGGCCAGAAGTAATCCGTGAACTTGGTCTCCACGGTCAGCCTCGTCGCGCCCACCGCCGACACGCCCAGGAGCGCCGCGCTCACCGCGAGCACTCCCCACGGGGAGCGAAGCGTCAGCGTTTCGAAAAAGCGGACGAGGCCGCCCCCGCCCGAGGCCGCGGTCGCCACCGGCGCCGCGCTCAGCGATTTCGAAACCGCGGGCAGGAACAGAAAGACGCACGCCAACCCCACCCCCATCCCGATCGTCATCATCTTGCCGAAGGTAAACACCGGCACGATCCCGCTCGTCATCAGCGACGCGGTCCCGGCCATCGTCGTCGTGCAAGAAAAAAGGCACGGCACCCACAGGTCGCGCGCGGCGCCGAGCGCGTTTTCGGCCGCGCTTTCGGCCGGATCCGCGGCGCGCCGCTCCCGGGTGCGCTCGACGATGTAGACGGTGTACGGCAGCATGAAGACGAACAGCAGCACCGGCAGGTTCGAGGTGATGATCGACATCTTCATCCCGGTCATCGCCATCCAGCCCACCACGAGCGTCGGCGGGAGCGCGCACGTCACGATCGGCAGCACGACCCACCGGACGCGGCGGTAGACGACCGCGAACGCCAGGACGAACAGGACCAGCGACGCCAGCCCGAAACTTTCGAGGTCGGCCTGGACGTGCTCGACGAGGTTGACGTTGATGACAGGCACCCCCGCCAGACGGACCGGCTCCGCGAGCTTCGGGGACCATTCGGCCGCGACGCGCCGGATTCCATTCATCATCGCGAAACGGCGCCGCTTGAGCTCCCGGTCGGCGATCTCGCCTTGCGGGCGCAGCCGTTCCAGCTCCTCGCGCGCGGCCGGATTCGTGAGCCGCTCCCCCTGCAGCCGCGACCAGATCGGGTCGAGCCGGCGCGTCTCCTCGGGGATGTCCAGATACACGAGGATCGCCAGCGAGCGGCCGTCCTTAGAAATCAGGTTGCCTCCGGCCTGCGTGTGCTCGCGAAGCTCCTTTTCGGCGCGTTTGAGGTCGCACCCCGGGGCGCCGAGCGTCGTAGGCTGGGGGAAGAACGGCTGGTTTCGAAGGAGCGGTACGTCGAGCACCGACGCGACTTGTTCAGTGTGCTCGACCTCGTGGTCGAGCTGCTTCACCAGGGCCTTGAGCGCCTGCAGGCCGTCGGGCGTGAACCAGCCGTCGCGCGTGACGCAGACGATGGCGTATTCGTCGTAGCCCCAGTCCGGGCGCGTGATGCTGTAGTAGGCAAGGTCGGGGTCGTCATCGTTCAGGAGAACGTCCGTGCCCGCGTCGATTTCGAGATCAGGGAGGCGCGATCCGAGGTACGCCGCCGCGCCCAGCAGCGCCGCGACGATCGCCCAGCCGCCGCGGATGATGAGGGCACGGTACGCGGTCACCCGTCTGACTATGCGCTTTCGACTATCCGCTATCAATCATCCGACGCCTCGAGTTCCACCGACCTGTGACCCATCCTGCCTTTCGAAACGGTGGACACGCCGCTCAGGTTCACGCCAAACAAGACCCGGACTCGTCAGCGCGCGGGTGAGCGTTTCGCAAGATCCGCGACCGAGCGGATGAGCTCCAGCGCGCCTTCCCCGAGTTGTCGCGGGCAGCCGTCGCGGTGCAGACGCGAGAGCAGCTCCCGCGCCGCGGGCGAGGCGCCGAACTCGCCGCGGCAGCACGCGGGCAGCTCGGCGGCGGGACCGAGGCCTTGGAGGCGCCGTTCGAGGCCGCCCAGCGTGTGGAAGTAGGCGTCGAGCGCATCGAGCGGGGAATCGGACAATTCGCTTTGAATTCTCATCAGCTCTTTCAGCTTTTCGACCGGGCAGGGGCGGCCCAGGCGCGCCGCCATCGACCGGATCCAGACGCCGCCGGACACTAGCTTGAGCGCGTCGCCTTTGGTTTCGGGCGGTGGGATCGGCGGGGCACCCTCCCGCCGCCGAAGGTGCAGGAGCACGCGAAGCGCAAGGTCCAGGTCCTCGTCGACCATGTCGAACGACAGGGTCCTCCGCTCGTCCACGGCGACGAGGGCCGCGAACACCTCTTCGAAGGCGAGGGCGTCGGGCGCGTGCGCCAGGAGCCGCTCTGCGCCCAGCCGAAGGTCCCGTTTTCTGATCTCGCAGCATCGCTTGATGTCGAGAGCTTTTCCGTCGTCAAAGCCCACATCGCCGGTGACGTCCTCCATCGCGACAGTGCCGTATTCGATCAACTGTTCGAGCACCCAGGCCGCGGAATGCGGCCCCTCCTCCTCGACCCGCTCGTACTCCGCCACCTGGCGGGCGAACTCGATCCACACCGCGCGGGGGAAAGGCCGGCCATAGACCACCGATTCGATCAAGGCGTTCCAGAGGCGGCGGACGCGCGGAAAGTCCGTGAGCGAGGTCACCGCGCGAAACGAGTACTCGGGCAGGCGCACAAGCAGCGCCCGGCATCGCGCGCGCACCTCGGGCGATGTGTCGCCGAGCCCGCGCTCCAGGAGCGGCACGGCCTCGCGGCCCATCGCGAAGAGGGCCTCGCTGGCGGCTTCGCGGGCGGTGACGTCGTCATCGTCCAGGCGCGCCAGCAGATCCTCCTGGAGGAGCGCGGCGACGAGCAGGAACGTCATCCACAAGCTTAGTCCCGCGCGGGCGGTCGAGGTTCATTCGGCTTGAACGGTGCGCGGGGGTCGCCTATCTTTGGAGGTGGCATGCGGATCGCGATGTTGCTGGTCGCCCTTCTCGTCGCCCAAGACCCGCCGCCGGCCAAGCCGATCCGGGTCCTCTACGTCGACCACCTCCCGCGGTTCGAGTACCGGTTTCTCCAGAAGGCGCTGCTGGCGGACGAATCGCTCGCGGTGCACGTCTTCCTGTGCTCGGCGGACGTCGACTGGGAGCAGCCGGCGACGCGAGGAGTGGCGCCGCTCAAGCGGGCCGACGCCGAGTCGATCCTGACGGACGCCGCCAAGCTGGCGCGCTACGACCTCGTGATCTGGGGCGATCTGCAGCCGGCGCACGTGTCGGCGGACGCGCCGACGTACCGGAAGATTCCCGGCGCGCTCCAGGCGTATGTCGCCGGGGGGGGCGCGGTGCTGTTTCACGCGGGGAGCGGATATTTGCAGGAGGCCCATCCCGGCGCCGAGCTGGCGCCGCTTTTGCCGTTCCGCGTCAAGCCGGTCGACCCCCCTCCTCAGGACAAAGAGGTGGAGGACCTCGTGGGGCAGCTGGGGTCTGAGGATTTTGCGGTCCGCGAGGCGGCGACGGCGAAACTTTTCGAAATCGGGGAGCGCGCGGTGCATGCGCTGAGGCGCGCGAAAGAAGGGGGGGACTTGGAGGTGCGCGACCGCGCGGCGGCGCTGTTGCGGTCGATCGAGTACGCGCCAGGCGTGGCCAAGCCCGCGCTCGTGCGGTTGACAGAGGCCGGCCGGTCGCACCGCGCGACGCGGCTGGAGGACTCGAAGCTGTGGACCAAGTCGCCGCGGATCCGCTGGGCGGTTCGGCGCGCCGTGCCAGTCGAGGGGGCGCGTGTGTTGGCGGAGCTGGAGACGGGCGACCCCATCCTCGTGGCACACGCGCGGGACAGGGGGCGCGTGGCGGCCCTGCTCACGGACGAGTGGTGGCTGTGGAGGCAGGAGGGGGGCTATTACCAGACCTATCGCGCGGTCCTGGAGTGGCTGGCCCGGGGGGATTAGGCCCTCCGGATTCCAACTGCGAGGCTTGTTAACAAACCTTGCACGTCGCGGCGTTGGATCCAGAGCAGTGACCCTGCGGGCCTCAGTTCGCTGGAATGGTTGTTGCTATGGACTTTGTCGTGAAGGGGCTGACCTTCGTCGAGATTATGATCATCCTCGCGGCGCTGCTGGGTCTCGCCGCGCTCACGATACCGGCCGCGCTGATGACAACGTCTTGACACGGCGGTCGCAACGCGAGCAGTTCGCTCAAGCTGATGGGGTCAATCGAGGTCACCTTTAGATGTTCTGACTCGGACTCCAACGGGCGCAACGACTTTTACACCGACGACGTGGCGGGGCTTTACTTTACCCAGGCGCCAGGCGGCATTCACATTCGCATGATTGAAATCAGCGTCGCTCAAGCGGATGGCGCGCCGCGACGCGCCTATGTTCCGCCGGCCACGATGACTGCGCACCCCAAGGCGGGCTATTGGTATTTCGCGTTGCGCGGCTGCGAAGACCTTGACGGCGTCGTCACGCCCTACGGCGCGCGAAACGACGACCGATTCGGATTCACCGCGGTCCCGGATCAATACCGGACCCCCCGCGATCTGATCTTCACGACTAACGAGGCCGGCACCCTGTACAAGATCGACCCGCGCGGGAACGGCTGTTTTCAGACGCGTCCAAAAGCCGGCTCACAGCCCGCCGCCGGCGCGCTCGCCTGGCCCTACAACGTCTGGCGACTCGACCCGCGCCAGTACGGTTGGTCCAAGTTGGACTAATGTCCAGTCGGAGGCTCGGCCTGCCCCTGGACATCTACTCCTTGGGCGCGCTCTTGGCGTAGGTCTCCAGCCACGACTGCCACTGCATCAGCGGAAAGCCCCGGTCCTTTTCGTCCGCGTAGATCCAGTCGCAGAAAAAGTCCTGGTCGGAGAGCTGCTTGAGCGTCCGGTATGCGATGAAGCGCACCCAGCCCTCCTGGTCCTCCAGCGCCTTGACGAGCGCCGCGGCCGTGCGCGCGCACGGGATCCCGCCCAGCGCCAGGCACGCCTCCGCCCGCGCGTCGTTCGCGGCGTTGGCCAGATGCGCCGCCACCGCGTCCACCGCCTTGGCCCCGCCGCACCGCCCCAGTTCGATCAGGGCGTGCTCGAGCAGCCCGTTGGGCGCCGAAAACTCGTTCGACGACAGCCCTCCCGGCACGCCCCACGGCTGGCCGGGCGCCGGAGGAGGAGGCGGCGATTCGCGCTTCGCCTTTTCGGCCGCGCGCAGCGGCGCCTCGCGCTGCAGCAGCTGCACGAGCTGCGCCACGTCGTTCTCCCCGATCGACCCCAGGATCTTGATCGCGACCGCGATCACGTGCTTCTTGTGCTCCTCGCTCACCGAAACCGTTGGCGTGGGAACCGGAACCGGCACTCCGCCCGGCGCGCGCGGCACGACGCGCGGGCCCGACAGATACTTGGCCACGAGCGCCTTGGCGGTCTCGCCCGCCATTTTGCGGTTCGCCCGAAGCAGCGCCTGCAGCGCCACCTCCACGATCACCGCCGGGTGCTTGTCGAAATCGACGAGTTCCTTGTAGAACTCGTCCTGCTTGTCGTACGTCGAGGACGCCATCCGGAACAGCGCGTACGCCCGCACCGTCTCGTCCTCCTTCGCGTCCAGCGCGATCTGCTTGAGATAGTCCTTCCCCTCGGGGCAGACCGGCAGCGTGTCGATCAGAAAGTTCACCGTCATCGGCTTGAACAGCCGCAGCATCCCCCGGGCGTAGCGCGACTTGAAATACGGATTGGGCGCGTCCGGATCGGGCGCGCTCTTGGAGGCTTCGATCAGCCGATACAGTTCCTTCGCGTACTTGTCCGGCCGCGACGCGGCGATCGCGATCGTCAGAAGCTGCACCATCGTGTCGCGCCGCGTGTTGGGCGGCACGGGCATGTCCGGCTTGAGCGCGGGTTGCGGGTCCTCCATCGCGCGCGACGCGAGCCCCGCCTTGAGCCGCTCCAGATAGGCGATCGTCTTGTCGTCCCCGCCGCACTTGATGCGGCCGAGCGCGATCGTCGCCGACGTCGCGCCGTCGAACGATTCGGGATCGGCGATGTTCTCGCATGCCCGCAGCAGGTTCGCCAGGTGCGCCGCGGCCGAAGCGTCTCCGATCATCCCCAGCGCCCACGCGGCATAGGGCTTCATCATCCGGTCCCCGCCCTTGACGCGCTTGACGAGCTCCTCGACGATCCCCGTGTCGCGCATCCGCGCCAGGGCTTCGAGCGCCCGGTTGCGGACGACCTTGTCCTTGTCCTTGTTGAGGAGAAAAATGCTCCGAAGCGTGTCGATCGCCTCCTTCGAGCGGTAGCGGCCGAGCTGGTACACGGCGTTCCGCTTGAGGAAGGGATGCGTGCTGTTCGCCGCGCGGATGACGTACGAAACCGGCTCGTCGCCGAGCTGCGAGATGCGCGCGGCAAACCGCTGGTTGAGCGAAAACGGGTACTCGGTGACGAGATCCTCGAAGGTCAGCCGGATCATCAGGTTTTCGTAATCGTTTTTCGACCGGTCGAACGCGGGCGGCTCCTCGGGAATCCCCGTGACGGAATCGGTCACCTCCTTGACGTACTCGGCCATCGACGGCTGCCCCTTGCCGGCGTCCGCCGCGGCGAGCGACGCCTCGCCCAGGAAGATCAGGTACTGGATGATCTCCGCATCGTTCAGCTCGGCCGGATGGATCGCCTTTCGGATGAAGCCGACCGACGCGAGCCAGAAGAGGTCCATCGGAAGCTCGGGCGGGTATTTGATCTTGATCTTGACTGAATTGCCGGTCGGAATGTCCTTCGACGACGGGCCTTTGGGGGCCTCGCCATACCACCGCAGGTGCGTGGGCAGGTCGACGGTGATGACTTTGACGTAACTGAAAACCGAGTTGGCGGGAGGGACCTTGGCCTGGGCGGGGATGACGGTGGTTTCGCCCTTGTCGCCCGCCTTTTTCGGGATCGAGCCACGGTACGAATCGGGCGCGACCGACGGAATGTTGTCGATCCACTCGATGGGGCTGCCGACGGGCAGGCCGACGTCGAGGTCCGCCGACGCGGACGAAGCGACGAGCGCCACGAGCGCCGCGCTCAGGGCGAAAAGCCGGACGGGAGCAACCGATCTCATGAACCCCACCGCCAAAAGCATGCCACCCGAAATCCGCCGCAGCGATGCCCCGGGCCCCTTGATGTCAACCGACCTTTCATAATCATACGACCCGGGACCCCCGAATGTGAGGCGATCGGGCCAAATAATTGATCCCGGGGGGACCCATACTTTATGCTAAGGGGTGCCAGTCATGGTGCAGGACGGGCTTCTCAAAACGCCGGAATCCAGCCCCGGCGCAGGCCTATTCGAGGGGGAGATCTACAAGTTCGCCGCGGGGGTCCTGGGAAGCCGCAAACAGGCCCGGGAAGCCGTCCGGAGGGTCGTGCGCCGCCTTGCCGAAATCCGGCGCGGCAAGGGCGCCAACGGGATATCGCCCCGGATGGCGCTCCACCAGGCCGTTTGGCGCGAAATGGTCCAGGTCATGCAGGAAACCTCCGTCGAGCGCGCCGAGCGTCGAAAGACCGAGGAGGAGGAGCGGCGCAAGACGATGTGGGTGCACCGGGAGCACTACCTGGAGATCACCGATCGCCTGATGCCCGACAGCCTGGTCGACCACGCCGAGAACGCCTTGTCGGTCCTCTCGGACGACGACCGCGCGATCGCGATCCTCAAGATCTATTTCGGGTTCCCGCCGGCCGACATCGCGACAATCCTCGAGCGCCCGCCTGAAGGGGTCGAAAAGACCTGGCTCAATGTGTTCGAAGCGCTCAAGAAAGAGCTTCGAAAATCCCAGGACTCACTCACCGACCCCGAACCTTTTTTGAGGCGGCTGCGGTTGAGCGGGCCGGCCGACTCGACCCCTCCGCCTTCCGCCGAGCCTTCCACCGCCCCGACCCAGCGGATGGGGGCGCCGACGCCGACGCCGACGCCCGCCGAGTCCGCGCCGGCCGCTGAGGCGCCTCCCGAGCCCAAGCCGACAAAACGGATGCCCGTTCCCGAAACCCCCACGCGACGCTTCGTGCGGATCATGACCGGCCGCACGGCCCAGGTCATGGTTGGAACCCTGGTCGCGTTCGCCGGACTCGTCGCCGGGATCTACGTGATCGTCACCTACATCTCCCGCAACGCGTTCCAGACCGCAGTCAACGGGATCCAGGCGAACCTCGAGCCGGTGCGGCTGGCGGACGTGACGCTCCCGTCGGCGCCCGAAGAGGAGAACGCGTTCCCATTCTACTTCCAAGCGGCCCAGGCCTTTCGGCAGGTGACGGCCGCGGACGACGAGGCGCTCGAAAAGGCGATCGAAACGATGCTCGCGCCAGGAGAGCTGGATCCGGCCGCGCTTCGGGCGGCGGGGCAGATCGTCGAGGCCCGCGGGGCGGATTTGAAGCTGCTGCTCGACGCCGCGGCGCGGCCCCGCTACGCCCCCAAAATCGTGCTGAACCGGCGCACGCTGACCGACCTTCCCCACCTCCGCGGGCTTCACTCGGCGGTCCTCGTCCTGGCCGCGCGGGCCGGCATCCGCGCGCGCCTGCGCACGGGAGCGGCGCCGTCCGACGACCTGGCGGCGCTGTTCCGCCTGGCGGCGGCCCTGCGGGACGAGCCCACCCTGGCCGGCCAGCTGCTGCGCGTCATGGTCGTGCGGCGGGCCACCGAGGCGCTCGAATTGTGCCTGAACCAGTACTATTTTTCGCGCGTCAAACTCGGCCCCATCGCAGCCTGGATTAATCTGGACGCGAGCGCCGACGGGGTTTCGCGCGCGCTCCAGATCGAGCGCGTCGTCGGGGTGGAGGCGTTCCACGCCCTTTTCGACGGGCGGGACCCGGGCGATCCGAAACTGACGGCGGCGGCGAGCTCGATTTCGGCGCGCCTGTACAACGACGCAGCCTACTATCTCCGGGCCATGACGACCGTGATCGGCGAGGCCAAAAAGCTCCGGGAGGGCGGGCGCCCCGGATTCGACCCCGCCGCCTCGGACGGCGCGGGGGACGGCTCGGTCAGCGGCGCGCTGCTGGCGCCGTTGCGGGGCTGGAGCGAATCGTTCGCTCGCGCCCGGGCGCACGAGATCTTGGCGCGGACCGCGATCGAGCTGCGTCTCTACAAGCTGATGCGCGGCGTCTATCCCGCGGCGGCCGCGGATCTGGACTGGAAGCCGCCCGTCGACCCGTTCGCCGGCAAGCCGATCGAGTACCGGCGCGAAGCCGACGGGTTTTTGATCTACAGCGCCGGGCCCGACGGCCGCGATGACGGCGGCTCGCGCGACGGCGCCGCCGATCTCGTGATCCGCGTCTCCAAGTAGGTTCTCCCCTTCTTCCGCTTTCCGTCTTCCGTCTACACGATC
>Ga0187893_10011045_pt1 | contig 13233 bp, 8 predicted proteins | sample MA1701074metaG_FD_139574 | JGI IMG/M metagenome (GOLD analysis project Ga0187893, IMG submission 139574) | White microbial mat communities from a basaltic lava cave in the Kipuka Kanohina Cave System on the Island of Hawaii, USA - MA170107-4 metaG ...
ATCCGTACCGCTCTGGGAGCCAGCCGCGGCCGCCAGTTTCGCATGGTGCTGACGGAAAGTCTGCTGCTGGCCGTCTCCGGTGGCACTCTCGGGATTCTGTTTGCAAGCTGGAGCGTACAATTCCTCGTTGCCACGACAACGCTCGATATCCCCAGGCTCGATGAAGTCCGTCTGGACTTCCGCGTCCTCGCGTTCTCTTTCTGCCTCACTGTGCTCGCCGGGCTTGTGTTCGGCACGCTTCCGGCCTGGCGGCTCAGCCGGAGCGATCCGCAGGAAGCGCTGCGCGCCGGAAGCCACAGAGTCACCGAAGGACGCCGCAGCCTGCGCCTTCGCGAAGGACTGATCACCCTCGAAGTCGGCCTGAGCGCGGCGCTGCTAATCGTCGCCGGTCTTCTTGCCACCAGCCTCACCCGATTGCTGCAAGTCGATAAAGGATTCGACGCCGGCCACGTTCTCACCGTTCAGGTTGGCCTCGCCGGCCCCCTCTACGCGGAGCCGGTCAACCGGGAAAGGTTCTTTGACCGGCTTCTCGCGAACGTCAGCGCCATCCCCGGTGTCCAGGCGTCTGGCTTCGTCACCGCACTACCCACGCTCGGCGACGAAATCTGGACCGACCCGATTTATCTCGAAGGTGCGCCGCGTGAGAGACGCCACGCAGTCAACAATCGGTACGCCAGTCCGGGATATTTCCGCGCGATGAACATCGCCATCCGTAAGGGCCGAGCGTTCGAGGAAAGCGATCGGGGGCGGGGCGTCGCTGTCCTCTCGGAGAAGGCTGCAAAGCTCCTCTGGCCCGGAGAACCCAACCCGGTGGGCCGGAGTTTCATGGGTGAAGACGACAAGGTGAAGACTCTGGTCGGAACCGTTGCCGACGTACGCGGCGTGCTCCACCGCGACCCGCCGCCGATGGCATATTACCCCTGGTGGCAGCGCGTGCCCGCTGGCGTTGCCTTAGTGGTTCGGACCACTGCCCACCCACGCACTGCCGCGGGCGCCCTTCGCACGGCGATCCGCACTGAGGATCCGCAACTGCCGATACTGGCCATCCGCACCATGGAGGAGGTAGTCGACCTCTCCGTGGCCCAGCGCAGATTCCAGTTGACCCTCATGCTTGCCTTTGCCGCGTCCGCGCTGCTGGTGGCCAGCCTTGGGATTTACGGCGTTGTCTCCTATTCCGTGGCCCGCCGCCGGAACGAAATCGGCATCCGGATGGCGCTCGGAGCCCAGCGCTCCCGATTGCTGGGGCTGGTTATTCGCCAGGGTATGGCGCCGGTCGCCGTTGGACTGGCCGCCGGTGTGGCCGGCGCTCTCTTGCTCGGCCGAGCGATTCGCGGCCTGCTGTTTGGGGTTCAGCCAACTGATCCCCTAACGATCGCCGGAGTTGCCGCGATCCTGTTGGGCGTCGGTGTCCTCGCCTGTCTCATCCCCGCCCGTCGTGCTGCGCATACAGACGCCATCACAGCACTCCGTTTCGAGTAGGTCGGCGGACTTCTTTCTTGACGCGAACTGGTAATATGCCTTGACAGGAATATACTCCTAGTGGCCAAGACTCATTTCAAGTCCGTGGACGAGTACATCGCCTCGCAGCCTAAGGCGGTGCAGCACGTACTCAAGCGCGTGCGGAGCACCATCCGCAAGGCCTTGCCCGGAGCCGAGGAAATAATCTCGTACAATATCCCCACGTACAAACTGCACGGGAGCCCCGTGCTCTATTTCGCTGGGTGGAGGCAGCACTACTCACTCTACCCCTCCACCGATCACGTCGTCGCGGAATTCAAGGACGAGCTTGCACCGTACGAGGTCGACAAGGGAACGATCCGCTTTCCGCTCTCCGAGCCCGTCCCCGTGAAGTTGGTCGAAGGCATCGCGAAGCTCCGCGCTAAGGAAGTCATCGAGCGCGAGAAGGCGAAGGCGGCAGCGCCGAAGAAGCGCTAGCAGGGATGCTGAAAGAGACCACCCGCTGCCCGATTCCTTATGGTCGCGGAAGGTTCGGTTCAGAATGTGAACCGCAACGAGAACTGCATGCGGCGCTCCTGGCGAGCCGAGGTTACCCTGCCAAATTGGAGGTCCGTCTGCACACCCTGCGGATTGAACACCGCCGAGTTGTCCACGGCGTCGAACTGGGTGTGGTTGAACGCGTTGTACATCTCCCATCGGAATTGGAACTGTTTGCGTCCTTCGCCCACTGGGATGTTCTTGAAGATCGAAATGTCGTGGTTGTTGAACCCGGGGCCGCGGAACTTGCCGTTATTGCAATTGTTGCCAAGATCCCCACGGCCGCTGGGCCGCCGGAAGACGGAAGTATCGAACCACCGATCGAAAGTCCTCTGGCTGCTCGAAAGCGCGGCGTTGCCCGTCTGTAGGATACCGGTGCCACAGACCTCCCCGCCGCCGGAGAAGTCGAAGTTATCCGTCGTTGTAAAGGTCACGTTCTGAATTGCACCGTTCGCAAACGTGGTGATACCCGAAACCTGCCAGTTATCCAGGACCCACTTCGAGACCGGTCCAGGAATCAGCCTGCTGCCGCGTGGAATGTCGACCAGGTAGCTCAGGTTGAAGACATGCTGCTGTACGTCCCGATTGCGGCTACGATTCAGGCTTGGAGATAGCTGCTGGTACCGCCCGCTATCGGTGGCGCTTCCCGATGTGCCCACATAGTTGTTCGCCGTGCCACCGGCATAAGTATAGGCTGCGGCCAGCTCCAGCCCGCCGATGAACCGCCGGTTGACCTGGACCTGCAGTGAGTCATAACGGGATGTTGTGGCTGGTCCGCTGATGTTGATGTTTCCAAAACCGATGATCGGGCGTAGGAATTGGTCCGGCAGCGGGCTCGACGCAGTCGTGGTATCCAGGCTGGACGGACGGAATCGGATGCCAGAAGCGAGCAGGTTAAAGTTATAGTCTTCATTGCCGTGGTGCGAAACGCTGCCGACATAGGCAACATCCAGAACCGTGTGCCAACCCAGATCCCTTTGAATTCCGAACGTGTAGTTGTACGTGACCGGCCGCTTCTGCCCGGTCCGCCACGCGCCGTTGACGTTGGTCACCGGCGTCGCGCTGGTTCCCGCCAGGTATGAGTCCATATCGGTGAAAAGGATGCTTCGATCAAACAGGAACGCCGGTCCGCCCCGGAAGGTTTGACCGCCCGTTCCGTCATGAAAGACCCCGAACGAGGTGCGGATCACCATCTTCCCCTGACCAAACGGATCCCAGGCGACGCCGGCGCGCGGGTCAAATTGGACGGGGAGCGGCTCATAGAAACCTCGTCCACCCTTCACATAGTTGCCGTTCTCTTGGACCACGATACCGTTGACTTGACAGGGCGTCGTCGGCGTGATGACGCCGCAGGTATAGCCAGTTCCCGGCGCCATCAATCCAATGAAGGAAACCGGAAAGATTTCGCCCGTCACCGGGTTCTGTGCGCGGCGGCCTTGTGGCGTCGTTGCCGGACGGAACAGCACGGGAGGCTTGCCGCCCCAGTTCGGATCAAAGCGCTCGAACGTGAACCCCGAAGCCTCTCCACCGCCCCAGAGGGGAAAGCCCCACTTGTACATCCTCAGCCCGATATCCAGGGTCACTCGGCGATTCACTTTCCAAGTGTCCTGCAGGAACCACGCCCAAGTGCTCTGGTAGCGGTTGTCAGGCACACGCCCCATCGATTCGACATACTCTCGCACGTGGCCGACATAAGCGTTAGCGAACGCATAACCCGTAGTCCCTGGATCATTGGCGTCATGCTGGAACCGGAACTCTCCTCCAAAAATGCCCGATCGTGCCTGTCCAAAACGCTCGTGCTCGCGCATGATTCCCATCTTGAAGGTGTGCGCGCCGCGCGTATAAGTCAGGTTGTTGCTGATCGGGAATGCCGTGTCGGCGCCCGTGATCGGCCAGCGGCCGTCATATAGGATGTGATCTCTGTTCGCCGCCGACGTCTCTGCAAAGCTGTGATTGGGAAGTGTGCCGAAAGTCGCCCTCGGAATGAGATTGAACGGGTTGTTTCTCGGCGCGAACTGGCGTAAATCTCCCAGACCCCGATTCTGCCGCTGGAGCCCGGCTAAAGCCGCATCATCCACGGGCGGCCCGTTTTCCGTGCTGTAGAACACACCCACCAGGAATTCGTTTATGATGTTCGGGCTGATGATTCGTGTGTAGTTGATCGTGCCTTGGTCGGCGGTAAAATCGTAGCGCTGATTCACCAGGCCCCAGCGCGACGAAGCGCCGGCTACCTCAATTCCTCCACTCTTGGTGAACCACGTCTGTCCCTTGATGCTGATTGCGTCTTTGTCGGTCGGCCGCAGATCGAATTTATAGAGATGCTGGCGGCGTGGTTTGCTCAAGCTGGGGTTCTGGATCACGAAGTTGCAGCCCGCCTGTCCGGCGCAGCCGTTCGGCAGCGGCAGAATGTTCATGATGGCTAATCCGTGCCGGTGCGCGCGGTTCTGTGGAATGATGTTTCCCGCGAAGGGCTGATTGTTGTTCAGCGGATCGCGAACCGCGATCAGGCTTCCGTTGGTGGCCACCGACTGTGAAAAATCTCCACGCCTTTCCCGCTCGGTGGGCATCGTCCACCGCCGGATGTCCGAGGGCGATATGGTCTGCGTGTCGTCCAGCGAGTAGAAGAAGAACATCTTCTTGCCGCCAGGATTGAGAATCGGAATCGAGACAGGCACCGGCCCGCTGAGATTCCCGCCAAGTGTCGAGACCCGATACAACGGCTTACTCAGATTGTTCAGGTTATTGAAGAAGTTCTTCGCGTTGAACATCTCGTGACGCTTGTACCAGTAGCCCGTGCCGTGATACTCAGTACCGCCTCGCTTGGTAATGAAGTTGATCTGCGAGCCGCCCTTCAGCCCGTATTCAGCGGTATAGGCGCCCATTTGAACGTTCACTTCCGCGATGGCGTCGATATTTGTCGCACCGCTGAAATTGCCGCCGCCCCCGCCGTCGCCGCCGTTAACCCCATCCACATAGATCGTGTTGCCACCTCGTCCCTGAAATTGCGGCACGGGGGTCGAGAAGTCGCCGCCGAACAATTCCTGGTTGCCTACCCCCTGTTGGACGCCCGGCAGGATCCGTAACATCGAGATCGGGTCCCGGCCACGGAGTGAGATCATCGACATCTGTTTGCTGTCGAGCACTGCTGTGTGGGCGGTCGTGGTGGTCTGCACCGAGGCGCCTTGCGAAGTCACGGTGACCGACTCCGTGACGTTACCCACCTCCAGTTGCAGCGCTCCCAGTGCCAGCCGGCCGGTGGCCAGAACCACGTTTCCCTTACGCTCCAACGGCTTGAATCCCGCCGCCTCGATACGGACGGTGTAGGCGCCGGCTACGATGGCCGGAAAGACGAAGTCGCCCGCTTCATTCGTCGTCCCGGTACGCTCCTCTCCGTTGAGCTCATTGGTCAGCTTCACCGCGGCGCCAGCAACGGGTAGGCCGCTCGGATCACTCGCCGAGCCAGTCAGTGAGCCCGAGGTCGTTTGCGCCTGCGCGGTCCTGGCCACGATCAGCACGATCGCAAGAACTGAGAACGACAACTTAGTCATGGTTTGCCTCCCTCGTGGAGTTGATCCACACCTTCGACTCGAACACGTTGAGCCGGCCTCTCGCGGTTCAGCCAAACGGTCAGCAGATGCGAAGCCACTGTCACGTACAGGGGTTGTACCCTACCTGATATGCCAAACTACATAGATTCCAGATTCTTGAGTACTTTATCGCTATCGTAACCCGAAGTCAAGCGTTTTTTTGGGCGGGAAGTTTTTGGGAAGTCTTTCGGGAAGAGTTCCGATCGCCTGCGAAGAAAAACTGTAGCGTCCGCCCGTGGCGTTCCTACCACATTGGGGTCTCCCCGAGCCTGAGATCGACGCTTTCGAATAGAGCAATATTAGGCTGGTTGCTTTGCGGCCTTGCGCTTACTGGGCCAGCCGGGCTTCATTACTTGACGGGCGCGGCCGAGAGCAAGCGTATCTTCGGGGACAGCGTCGGTGATCACACTGCCCGCCGCGATATAACTACCGTCGCCAATCTCCATCGGCGCTACCAAAGTGGAATTACTCCCGATAAATGAGCCGGCCCCGATCCGGGTCTGATTCTTCGCGCGGCCGTCATAGTTGCAGGTGATGGTGCCCGCGCCGATGTTGACCTTCGATCCGATCGTCGAGTCGCCGAGGTAAGCCAAATGCATGGACTTTGATCCCGCTCCGAGGCGGGTCTTTTTCAGCTCGACGAAGTTTCCGACGTGCGCACCCTCTTCGATGTCGGTGTCCTGGCGCAGCCTCGCGAACGGACCAATATGGGCGCCTTTGCCGACCCTCGATGTTCCGATCAACGTATAAGGATGCACCTGCACGCCGTCCCCAAGCACAGAATCGCGAATCACCGACCCGGCTCCGATGCGGCAGTCCTCACCGATGGCGGTGGAGCCTAATATCTGGGCGAAAGGCTCGACCACGGTATCCATGCCAATCCGCACGTCCAGATCGACCGTGACAGTCTCCGGTTTTTCGACGGTGACTCCGCCGAGCATCAACTCGCGGAGCTTGCGCGCGCGAAATACCCGGTCGACTTCGGCGAGCTCGACACGAGTGTTGATCCCTAGGAGCTCCCCAGAGTCCTCCACCAGCATCGGTCGCGTTCGTACGCCCCGGGCGTTGAGGATTTCGACGAGGTCGGTAAGGTACAGCTCGCCCGAGGCGGGATTAGGGCGTAGCTTGTCGAGTGCCCGCCACAGGCTCGCTGCACGAAAACAGTAGATTCCCGAGTTAATCTCGCGAATCTGTTTTTGCTCCTCAGTGGCTGCCTTCTGTTCGACAATGGCGGCGACGTTTCCGTCGGAATCCCGTACCACGCGGCCGTATCCCGTGGGGTCTTCGAGCACCGTCGTGATCACGGTGGCCGCGGCACTGCCACTCTGTTGCCGCCGCACCAGCTCTTTGACGGTTTCGGCGCGAAGTAAGGGACAGTCCCCATAGAGGATCACCACCCATTCACTCGCCCCTTCGAGGTGCGCCTGGCACATGGACACTGCGTGGCCGGTACCCTTCTGTTCGCTCTGTTCCGCGAACCTCACTCCGTAGTCCTTGAGGGCCGCTTGTACCTGTTCGGCCTGGTGACCGACAACCACAACGATCCTTTCCGGAGAAGCGATGGCCCCCGCCACGCGAACCACGTGCTCCACCAAGGTGAAACCGCCGGCCTGGTGCAGCACTTTCGCTTTTTTGGATTTCATGCGGGTGCCAAGACCCGCTGCCAGAATGGCGACACTGATCGCATCACTCATAGGGTTCTCAATCCAATTATCGGCTGGAACTATCCGTGTCAGTACGCGCCCATGGCGAGCAGTGTGCTTCGTCCGCCCAGCCGCGAAGCGCGCGCTTCCTGCGCCAACTCCACGGCGACCGCCGCCAGTGCCTGCGGCAGGTGCCGGATTTTGTCGCCGCGAGCCAGAAGGTTCCGGCCAACCACGCGAAGTCCCATCTCGGCGAGCTTCGGATAGTCGTTCTGGACCGGATAGACACGCTCGGCGGCATAGCGACGGCGGCGGGATCCGGTGATAGGACGGGTGTTGAGCACCACCGTATCAGCGAGGCCAGGCTGCGAATGACTGTGGAGCGCCGCTACGTGATCGGAAGCTTTGTAATCCATGGTCTCGCCCGGCTGCCACATCAGGTTCACGAAATAGGCCTTCCGGGCTGGTGACCGGCGAATCGCTTCCGGTATTCCTTCCACCAGCAGATTCGGGATCACGCTGGTGAACAGCGACCCGGGGCCCAGGCAGATGAGGTCCGCTAATTCGATCGCCTTGAGCGTCTCCGGAAGAGGACGACAACGCTTCGGTTTCATCTGGATCCGCTCGATTGGCGACTTACTCCGGCTGATCTTGGATTCCCCCTCGACGATGGTCCCATCGGCCAGACGCGCTTCGAGTGTGACATTGGCGCCGGTCGAGGGATAAATCTTGCCACGGCTGGCGAGCACTTCCGAGCTGAGAGCGACTGCCTTGGCGAAGTCACCTGTCAACTGTGTGAGGGCCGAAAGAAAGAGGTTGCCGAAGCTGTGTCCTTTAAGGCCGCGTCCTTCCTCGAAGCGGTACTGAAACAGTTTGGACAAAAGGGCTTCGTCTTCCGACAGCGCCACCATACAGGTCCGTATATCGCCCGGAGGAAGAACGTCGAGCTCACGGCGCAGACGGCCGGAGCTGCCACCGTCATCGGTGACCGTGACGACGGCGGTCACTTCGCAATTAGGATTGCGAGCCGGGGCCTCCGACGGGCCCGGAGGGACATACTCCTTCAGACCACGGAGCAGCGCCGAAAGCCCGGTGCCGCCTCCAATCGCCACGATGCGCAACGGACCGTGAGGAAGGACCTGGTTAGCCAGAACTGCTACTCCTTTCCAGGCTTAGAATCTCGCGCAGGAGCGGCTGGTGGGCGATGGCCTGAAACTCCGCGTCATTGCGGGCGGCCACGCGGTTCCCAGGCTGAAGCTCGATGGCGCGGCGGAGGTGAGCGGCCGAAGTTTCCCAGTCCGCGCGCAGGCCCGCGCAGAGTGCGAGCGCGTAATGGTAATGGTCCGCGCGGTCGTTGCCGTGGACGGCCTTTTTCAGCATGTTCAGTGCCTTGTCGTGCTCGCCGCGATTCATCAGACTGACGCCATAGTTGTAGTACTCGTCCGGAGTCTTTGGAGTCACATCGGCAGCGCTCATACGCCGCTCGCACATCTTGATATACATCAGCGCGGTGTGCTTGACATCGGCCGCTGGACCCTCTAGCGCCTTCTCGAAATGCTCGCGAGCACGGCTAAAGTCGCGTTTGTGGAAAAAGCTCATCGCTTTTTCGAAAACCTGAATCTGCTGCTTGCTGTCCATCCGATCCGAGAGTACGCTGGGCTCCGGCTTTGGAAGCCTTCCGTCTTTGTTCGCAATGACTGGTTTGGATCCTGTGGCGACTGATGGTTTGGATCCAGTGGCCCGGGGCACCTTTTTAGCGCCCTTTGCAGGTTTCTTCATCCCGTACTCCGATTCGATGACCAACCCGCTCCCGTGCCCGCCGTATCTGGGGAACGGAGCCACTCAAATTATTATCCTACACTGCGCCGGTACCGCCAATCCGAACGCGAAGAACCGAACCATCTATTCTAAGCCCAACTTGACAATTGTCAATGCCGGCATGGTATCTATTTTGTTTTCAATAACTTTTCGGTTGCTTCTATCGGCTTGCGCCCGCTTGCCAATTCGTCAGCAGATTGATGCGGTTAGCATTGGGCTATCCACCTGGTTCACCAATAGGAACCACTCCCCGTCCTTAGTGACGTCGTAGGTATAACGCAGATGCGAGGTCAATTGCAGCTTGGCCAGGAATAGAGGTTTCGGTGTCCCGAAGGAAAGGCCAGCGCCCCTTGGGTTCACCTCGATGGCCATCATTTTCGCGCTGGGCTGAGATAGCCGATCCGCTATGAAACGCGCGCCTCCTTGTGATCATTTCGCGCCTGCAATAGCGTCAATCTAGGACAGCGCCGTCTGCCGGTTAGTCCACCCGGGAGGAGATCTCGTGCGGGTGTTGTCTCACCAGTCCCCTCGCGCTGATCGTCAGCCGCCGCAGCTCGCGGCTATGGCCGGCAGGAAATATCCGTTCAGATGCTTGCGCAATCGGCAATGCTAAGCTGAAGGTTCCTGGTGCCCGCCCGTTTCCGCGATACCTTCCGCTATCTTTCAGAGACCGAAGTTCACGTCTACGCGTTCTCGATGGCGGCGAACGTGCTGCTGTCCTTCTTTCCTTTCCTCATTGTGATGCTCTCCGTTTGCCGCTACGTGTTGCATTGGAGCGCCGCGGAGCAAGCCATTTATATCGCTCTTGCCGACTATTTTCCAGGTCCCCTCGAGGCATTCATCCGGCACAATCTTGACGTACGAGTTACGTTTCGCGGCTCGATCCAGTTCACGTCGATCCTCCTGCTGCTGTTCACCGCCAACGGCGTCTTCCAACCGCTCGAAGTTGCCCTCAATCGGGCGTGGGGGATCCCGCGCAACCGCAGTTTCTTTCGCAATCAACTCGTCAGCCTCGGACTGATTCTGTTATGCGGCGGGCTCGCGCTGCTGTCCACGATCCTCACCGCATTTAACCAACAACTGTGGCAAAGCCTGGGCTATGGCGCATCTCGGCCGGTGGTGTGGATGAACCTCGCGATTTTTAAGATGGCTGCCATACCCATCTCCATCTTCGCTCTCTTTCTCGTTTACTGGTTGCTCCCGAACGGCAAGATTCCTGCTGCCCGGCTCATCCCGGCCTCCGCAGTCGTAGGTGTAGCGCTCGAGCTCCTCAAGTATGTCATCCTGGCCGGCTGGCCTCTGTTGCAAAAGAAACTCGAACGCGAGTATGGCCCCTTTATGTATGCCGTTACGATTGTCCTTTCGAGCTTTCTCGCCTCGATGATCGTGCTCGCCGGCGCGAATTGGGCTGCGCGCCGGAGGCACGAAGGAGAATTGCAGGAGGCGATTGCAAGCCCGTCGCGGAATGGCTAGAGTGAAAGGGTACCCACCAAGGAAGTTCTATGTCTAAAAAAGACTTAACGCGGCGCGAAGCCGTTCACGTGGCAGGCGCTGCCGCTATTGCGGTTGCCGCCACGCGCCGTAAAGCCAACGCCGCGCCCGCAATTGTCAAGGCGGTCGGCAACCAGGTTCCTTACGCAGTGATCGGCACCGGGGGCCGTGGCCAGTATCACATTCAACACGCCAACGGACTCGATGGCGGCCGGTGCATCGCCGTCTGCGACATCGATCCCGGGAATCTCAAGAAGGCTCAGGACGCATCCAAGGACAAGCCGGAGGCTTTCCGCGATTATAAGGAAGTCCTCGCGCGTAAGGATATCGAGGCGGTGCTCATCGCCACGCCCTTGTATATGCACTTCCCCATCACGCGCGATGCGCTGCTGGCGGGTAAGCACGTCTTTTGCGAGAAGAGCCTCGTGTTCACGCCGCAAGAGGTTCATGGTCTGCGCAAGGTCGCCACCGAGCGTCCGAAGCAGGTTCTGCAGGTCGGTCTTCAGCGCCGCTACAGTAAGTTCTATCAAACCGCGAAGCAGATGATCGAAAAGGGCATGATCGGCAAAGTCACGCATGTCTATGCGCAGTGGCACCGTAATGGACTCGGCAAAACCTGGACGCCACCCTCCTGGCGCTGCTTCAAGAAATACTCCGGCGGGCTTACGGCTGAGCTTGCCTCCCACCAGATCGACGTCGCCGATTGGATGATCGGCTCGCATCCCGAGTTTGTCACTGGCGTCGGCGGAATCGACGAATATAAGGACGGGCGCGACGTCTTCGACAACATCCAATTGATCTTCAAGTATCCCGGTGGCCAGAAGCTGGTTTACAGCTCGATCTCGACCAACCAGCACCTGGCCTTGTTCGGATCCACTCGCAATCAGTTCGGTGAAATGATCATGGGTACCGACGGCACGATCCACATCACCGTTGGCACCGACGATGAGCCCGCCACGGCGATGTGGTTTTACGAACCCGGGCCTAAGAGAGCCGGCGCTGCCAAGGGCGCGGAAAAGGCCGTGAAGGCCAGCGCCACTCTGGCGTCAACCGGCAAGGGCGGCAAGAGCCTTCCCGTGATGTTTGAACACGATCAGGTCAAGGACAGCGACTCTTTCCTTCAGCGCGAACTCAAGTTTGCGCGCCAGTGGCTCTATCGCAAGGGTATCATGGTCCCGGAAGAAGACAGGAATCCCGTCGACGTTCAGCTCGAAGAATGGTTCGAATGTGTTCGCACAGGCGCGCGTCCGAAAGCCGATCTCGATATCGGTCTCGCCGACTCGACCAATGTGATGCTAGCCAACATGGCGATGGAAGAAGGACGCCGCGTTCAGTTCAAAGAGATGGAAACCCTGGGCGCAACGCCGGCCAAGCGAGCCTGACCTATCGCAGCATCCAGATGCTGCCCGCTGTGTCTGTCGCTGGATAAACCAGCTTGTCCCGCGCTACCGAAATCCACCGGTAGACGTCCACGCCCGGTTGCAGCCGCCGCGCTGCGCTGTGGAAGTGCAGCAGCGCGAACGCCTCCCCTGCCGGCCGTCCCCTCGCCGCATCCAAGGGTTGCGCCCATATGCAATCATTCCCGTCTCGCTTGGATACGAAGTAAAGGAACTGCGCGCTCGGCGACCACACCGGCATGTAGCCTTCTCCGAAGTGCACCCATTCGGTCTCGGGCGGCGCCGGAGGTCCCGTGAACGGCACGAGGTAGAGGTGGAGGGTATCGTTTTGCTCTTTCACGTTGAACGCGATCCAGCGCCGGTCTGGGCTGGGGTTCGCTTTCAATACGTCATACCTTGGATGGCCTATGTACCTGGGCCATTGCTGCACTGACGGATCGCGCGCAGCGATGTATATGGGACGTCCGTTGAGATCCAAAATAGTTTTCCCATTCGGTCCCTGGCCCATGTAGGCGCAGTGCTCGCAGATTTTTTCCGCCGCGCCTCCCGCGATGTCTCTCCTCCAGGCTATTGTGTTGAAGCCAACCTCATCCTTCGGGTCAGGAATTAAAATGTTGTACGTGAAGCTCTTCCCATCCGCGCTGATCTCCGGATAGTTCTTCGTTTCCGGTCCTGCGACCAGCGGCACTTCCCTGCCGGAGTCGAGTTCCTTCATCCAGACATCGTTGTGGCCTCCGCGATTCGACATGAATACCAGCCTCCGTCCATCGTGCGAGATGGAAGGAAACATCTCGGACGCTTCGGTAGTCGCAAGCCTTTCCGGTGGTCCGGTCGCTTTCCCTTTCTCGGCCTCGATCGGCAACGTCCAGATATCGGTATTGGGTGTATGTCCCGAGAAAGCGATGGCGCCGCCCGCGGCTACAGTGGGAGAAGACTCCCCACCGCTGCCTACCGTCAGGCGTTGTGCCGGTCCGCTCACTGTCCAGCTTCCCGCTGCGATTGGAATTCGCCAAAGACTTCGCACGCCCTTGCAGGAAACCGCAAACACGACCGTATCCAGTAGCCAGCCGCGGGGAGCGAAAGGGACAAACATGCCGCAAAGACCCTGAGCCTTTACTGCTTCGAGGTACCCGGTTCGCACGGGTCTGCCACCTCGTACCGGAGCAACCCACCAGTCCAGCTTCGATGTCGCGTAATCCGAATCCGGATATCCCTGGAACAGCAGATGATTGCCATCCGGCGTCCAGATCGGGTTCACAGCTACGTGGAACTCGGGCGCCACAGCGACCGGCTCGCCGCCGG
>Ga0187893_10011046_pt1 | contig 13230 bp, 13 predicted proteins | sample MA1701074metaG_FD_139574 | JGI IMG/M metagenome (GOLD analysis project Ga0187893, IMG submission 139574) | White microbial mat communities from a basaltic lava cave in the Kipuka Kanohina Cave System on the Island of Hawaii, USA - MA170107-4 metaG ...
ACTCGGAGCCGACGAAGTCATCGACCACTACCAGCAGGAGATCAAAACCGAAGTCCGGCGCATCACGAACAAGCGCGGCGTCGATATCGTCTTCGAGCACGTAGGCGCGGCCACCTGGGATCACTCCACGGCGAGCTTGGCCCACCACGGGCGCCTGGTGACCTGTGGCGCAACCACGGGCGGCGACGTGCGCCTGAGCGTCCAGCATCTGTTCTTCCGCCAGCTCAGCCTCAACGGCTCATTTATGGGGACCATGGGTGAGTTGTACGACGTGCTGAGGCTTTTTGACCGCGGCCTGCTCAAGCCCGTCATCGACAAGACATTTCCTCTGTCGGAGTTGCGCGCGGCGCACGAGCGGCTGGAGAAGAAAGAGCAGTTCGGGAAGATCGTGATCACGGTGTAGCGCGCGGCGGCTTCGCCATTCCCACCCGGAGCCGCGAGCGTAAGTGAGGCTGAGAACCAGCAGGTACAAGGGGCTACGGCAAACTAACCCGGCATGACCGGCGGCCGCAGTGGTCCTTCGCTACATCTCTTTCAACGCCGCGATCAACCCCTGCACGGCATCGCGGCCATCGCCGTAAAGCATCAACGTGTTGTCGGCGGCGAACAGTTTGTTCGGAATGCCGGCGAACCCCGGGCTGAGGCTGCGCTTGATGACCATCACCGTGCGCGCCTTATCCACCTCAAGAATGGGCATCCCCGCGATGGGACTGCCCGGCTCGTCGCGGGCAGCGGGATTGACCACATCATTTGCTCCGATCACAAGCGCCACGTCGGTGTCGCGGAACATCGGGTTGACCGCTTCCATTTCGTAGAGCTGATCGTAAGGAACATCGGCCTCGGCGAGCAGCACGTTCATGTGTCCAGGCATGCGGCCCGCCACGGGGTGAATCGCGTAGCGCACCGTGGCCCCGCGCTTCTGCAACAGGTTCGCCAGGTCGCGCACGGCATGCTGGGCTTGCGCAACCGCCAGACCATAACCCGGCACGATCACAACGTTGCGCGCCCCGTCGAAAATGAGAGCCGCCTCTTCCGGCGTTGTGCTCTTGACGCGCCCCTGATAGACGTCATCGGCTTTCGGTCCCTTGGCCACCGGGCCGCCGAGGCTTCCGGTCATCACATCGGTCAGCGACCGGTTCATAGCGCGGCACATGATGCTCGTGAGAATGAAACCCGAAGCGCCCACCAGCGTTCCGCTGATAATCAGCACGCTGTTGCTGAGTACGAACCCGGTGGCGGTCGCGGCCAGTCCCGATAACGAATTCAACAAGGCGATCACGACCGGCATATCGGCGCCGCCGACGGGCACTGTCAGCAGCACGCCGTACACGGATGCCGCTGCGATCAACACCCAGAACGGCCACAGCTCGGCGGGATCGTAGACGTAGTAAGCGCCCAGTACCAGCGCCAGCGCGATCGAGCCGAAGTTCGCCGCTTGCACGGCGCCGCCCCGCGGCTGCCACTGCAGCACCTCCTGCAATTTGGCCCAGGCGATGATGCTGCCGGTAAACGTGGCCCCGCCGATGATGGCGCTGGCAACACTGGCGGAGTAGAGTTGCAGCGGCGGCACGTCGCCGACCATCTCCGGAATGAGCATGGCCGTGGCGGCCACCAAAACGGAGGCAGCCCCGCCGAAACCGTTGAGCGCCGCGACAAGCTGCGGCATGGCCGTAATCGGAACCTTCAACGCCAGTACCACGCCCGCGGCCGACCCAAGCACAATTCCCGCGAGAATCAGCTCGAAACTGAGAATGTGCCGGTCAAACAGCGTGGCCGCCACAGCGACCAGCATGCCGAGCGCGCCGATGAGGTTGCCGTTGCGAGCCGTGCGGGGCGAAGTCAGCCCCTTCAGGCCGAAAATGAACAGCACGGCCGAGATCAAATACGCAATGTTGATGAGCTGTTGTTGCACGTGACGGTTACCGTTCGCCTATTCCTTCCGCTTGAACATCGAGAGCATGCGATGCGTGACGAGAAAGCCGCCGACCACGTTAATCGTTGCCAGCACCAGCGCGGAAACGCCAAGGATCGTACCCAGCAGATCGTGCCCTCCGCCGCTGGCGACCAGCGCGCCGACGATCGTAATCCCCGAGATGGCGTTCGACCCAGACATCAGCGGCGTATGCAGCGTCGGAGGGATCTTGGCGATGATCTCGAAACCCACGAACACGGACAGAACGAAAATCGTCACCGAAACAATGAAAGCATCCAAGCCGCTATCCTCCCTGTTCTCCGAGCGCCTTCAGGACGGCTGGGTGCGTCACCTGGCCGCCGTGCGCAACGAGAGTTCCCTTCACGATTCCATCCTCGAGATTGAGCTGCAATTGGCCGCCTTTGACGAGAAGGGCTGTGAAGGCCGACACATTCTTTGAATACATCTGGCTGGCGTGAAATGGCACTTCCGAAGGCAAATTCACGGGGCCGACGATGGTAACGCCCTTGTAGTTGATGGTCCGGCCGGGCTCGGTGACGGCGCAGTTGCCGCCTTTTTCGGCCGCCAGGTCGATTACCACGGCGCCCGGCGAAAGATGTCCGGCCATTTCTTCGGAAATCAGCACTGGGGCCTTCCGGCCCGGCACCAGCGCGGTCGTGATGACTACGTCCGCCGTCTTGAAGTGCTTGGCGAGCATTTCCTGTTGGCGGCGGTAAAACTCTTCCGACTGCGCGGCGGCGTATCCGCCCGTCCCCTGTGCTTCCGTTTTCAGATCGAGTTCGACGAATCGGCCGCCCAGACTTTGGACCTGCTCCTTCACCTCAGGCCGCACGTCGTAAGCCTCGACGACAGCCCCCAGCCGCTTGGCGGTTGCAATGGCCTGCAAACCCGCCACGCCTGCCCCCAAGACGAAAACACGCGCCGGCGTCACAGTGCCCGCGGCAGTCATCATCATTGGGAACATCTTCGAGGATGTGTCGGCGGCCAGCAGCACCGCTTTGTAGCCGGCGATATTGGCCATGGAACTCAGGGCATCCATGCTCTGCGCCCGTGTAATGCGAGGAATCAGCTCCATCGAAAACAGCGTCAGCCCGCGCGCTGCCAAGGTGTTCATCACCTCGGGTTCGGCCAAGGGTTCGAGGAAGCCGATCAACGCCGCCCCTTTTTTGAGCCGGTCGAGGTCCGCCGCGGCGAATTCGCGATACGCGCCGGGGCCCCTCACCACCAGCACAACGTCGGCCTCGGCGAGCAGGCGCTCACGTCTCGTTTCGACACGCGCCCCGGCCTGCTCGTAGTCGGCGTTGCTGTGGAGACTCTCCACCCCCACACCGGCTTCGACCACGACCTCGGCGCCGGTCTTCTTCAAGGCGGCCACATGCTGCGGAATGAGCGCCGTGCGCTTCTCCCGCGGAAAGGTCTCTTTGATGGCGGCGATAATCATGATCCGTACACTGACTGGAATGAACCGGGAACCGGTGCGGGCGCTACCTGGCGCTGTTACCTTGAGAATCCACCGAAGCAGACCGGGAAGCTATCTGGCGGGGCGATCCTGGTGAGACAGATATCCCTTGCCATCGCCAACCCAGCGGCCCTAAGATGGAACGCATCTGACCGCAAAGATTAAGAACATACCATGATGAAGTACATTCTTGTCATCTTGCTGCTGCTTTCACCCACGCTCCTGACGGCCGACGACAAGGTTGACCTCGAGGTTGTTCACCGCATTAAGAGGGAAGCCTTTGAGCACTCACAGGTGATGGACCACCTATTTTACCTGGTTGAGGTCCATGGTCCGCGCCTGACCAATTCACCCGGGTTCCTGGGCGCCGCGGATTTCGCCGCCGGACGCATGAAAACGTGGGGGCTGGACGCCAAACTGGAAAAATGGGGGCCCTTCGGCTACAGCTGGTCTTATAGCCGGTTTTCGGCGCACCTGACGAAACCTCAATATGAAGCGCTGATCGGTGTGCCCATGGCCTGGAGCCCCGGCACCAAAGGTGTGGTCTCGGGCACACCCGTCATTGCCGTTCTCAGGAGTTCGTCCCGGCCGAAAGAGCGGGAAGCTCTGATGGACGCCTTCATCGAAAAGCAGAGTGGCAAGCTGCGCGGCCAGATTGTGCTGCTGCAACCTCTCAGAACGCTGGAAACCCAGGATAGGGCGATGGCGCGGCGCCTCTCGGGCAATGATCTATCAGAGAGAGCGGATGCGCCCGACCCGGTGCCGCCCATCAAGGTGGACTACGAAGACCCGGACATCGAGATTCCAGAGGACTCCGCCCTGCGGCGCAGTTTCCTGGCCCATGCACCCCGCTGGTTCCGCGAGCAGCAAAGAAAGGAATCACGCCGCCTGCGCGACAAGCTGAACAAGTTCTTGGCGGACGAGGGGGTCCGTCTGGTGATCCACCCCGCCTTCCGCGGCGATGGCGGCACGGTTTTTCCGCCGACCGCCGGAGGCTACCAGGTCGAAGCGGCCGTGCCGCCGCCTTCCATCGCCCTCACGCCTGAGCAATACAATCGCATCTACCGCCTTGTCGAAAATGGCATACCGATGGAGGTGAGCGTGGAAGTCGATGCCGTTTTCCATCGCGACAGGATCGATTCCGTGAATGTGATCGGCGAGTTGCCGGGAGGCGCCAAGAAAGATGAGATCATCATGATCGGCGCGCATCTCGACTCGGTCGGGCCAGGACTAGGCGCCACGGACAACGCCGCTGGCTGCGCCGTCATGATGGAGGCCCTGCGCATTCTTAAAACACTTAACCTGAAGCTGGACCGCACCATCCGCATTGCCCTGTGGGGAGGCGAGGAAGAGGGCCTGCTCGGTTCGGAAGCCTACGTCAAAGAGCACTTCGGAGACCCGGAAACGATGCAACTCACCGCCGCGCACGAGAAGCTTAGCGGCTATTTCAACTACGACAACGGCACGGGTAAGATCCGCGGTGTGTATCTGCAGGGTAACGATATGGCCCGGCCCATTATGAGCGGCTGGCTCGCTCCATTCCGCGATCTCGGTGCGACCACGGTCTCCATCCGCAACACGGGCGGCACAGATCATCTTTCCTTGACGCCGTGGGCTTGCCGGGCTTCCAGTTCATTCAGGATCCCGTCGAGTACGACTCGCGCACGCACCACTCGAACATGGACGTCTACGACCGCATCCAGGCCCCGGACCTGATGCAGGCGTCGGCGATCATCGCGTCATTCGTGTATCACGCCGCCAACCGCGACGAGAAGCTGCCCCGCAAACCGCTCCCCGACCCGGAGCCGAAGGAGCGGCCGAAGAAAAACTAAGGGGTCCCACGGGCCGCCCCGCGATCTCATGCTCGTCGGGGCCGCCTCTGTGTCTGCCAGGGCACTGGCTCGCCCACTTCGTCACGGCCGTTTCAGCTGCATCAGGCACCTGCTGCGGTTCCCCGGAAATGCCGCGCCTTACTTGATCCCGACGACCATCGAATCGGGCCCCACGAGGTGCTCCACGCGCGTTTCGCGGAAACCGGCGTCTCGCATCCAGCCACTGCAGTCCGCGCCGGTGTAGTCGAACCCGCCCGGCGTTTCGATCAACATGTTAAGGCTCATAAGCAGTCCGAAGGCGTTCTTCGAGCGATCGTCATCGATCAGCGCCTCGAAGACGATCAAGGCGCCGCCCTCGGGCAGCGCTTTGTATGCCTTGTCGAGCAGCATTCGCTTTTGGTCGAGGTTCCAGTCATGCAGGATGTGCCCCATCAGCAGCACGTCGGCCGAGGGCAGGTCATCCGTAAAAAAGCTGCCCGGGAGGAACTTCAAACGATCCTTGACGTTGTGCGCGGCGGCGTACTCCTCAAAGATGGGGCCGACCTGAGGCAAATCGAAATTGGCTCCGGTGAGATGCGCGTGCGTACGCGCAAGCACGACCGGCAAGCCGCCCTGCGCTCCGCCGATATCCGCGAACGTTTTGTACTTGCTCCAAGGAAACTTGGCTGCGATGGCATGAGCAGCACCGAGACTCAACCCCGTCATGGCGCCCAAAAACAGCCGCAGACGCTCCGGGCTGCCATACACGGCTTCGAAAAGCCCGGCCCCGCCGGTTTTCATCTCGTTTTGCGGTTGTCCTGTCTTCAAACCTTCGGTCAGATCACCCCAGTAAGGATAAAGCCGCTCGTTAGCCATCTCAAGCATGCCGCCCACGTACGACGGCTTGGCTTTGTCGAGAAACTGGTCGGTTTCCGGGGTGTTCGCGTAGCGGCCGTCCACGCGCTGTAGCATGCCAAGCGACACAAGGGCGTCAAAGAAATCGCGCGAGCTGCGGGAGTGCAAATCGAGCCGCTGCATGAGATCGTTCAGCGTGAGGGGACCCTTTACCAGTTCCGTAAACACACCGAGTTCGATGGCGCTCAGCAGGGTCTTCGACCCCCAAAACGCCAGTCCAAGCTGCATGATTCTTTCGGGAGTGGGTTGCGTTGATGTTGTCATATCATTCCTCTGGAAGAACGTTCATTGTACTAACGTGAGCGGACACCATGGCCACCTGACGCCTGCGGGGAAACAGGGGGCAAAACTCAGCAACGTTTCAGGGGACACAGAACCAGCCCGCGACGCCCGGTGAGATTTCCGTTTTTGTCCGCTGGCACGGCCGATAAGAGCAGCGTGGATTCCTTCGGTCTTGTCCCTTTCTTGCCGGCGGGTGATGACGAAAGCGCGGTCATGGCCGCCCTGCTGGAAAGCCTGGAGCAAATGATCCGCCGGAAACATCGGCCTTCTTCCTGCTTGCTGGTTCGCCTCACCGACGGCCGGGTGAAAATAGTCGCCAGCCCCGAGGGATCGCGCGGAGCCCGCGAAGAAGCTCTCCGAATCCGCAACGAGTACGGGCCTCTCCAGATGGCCTTCAGCATCGAAGTGACCGACAGTCCCGGCGGCCCTCGGTTCATCGTGGAGAACCTCGCCGCGAGGGAAATAGCCGCCAGGTTCTTGTGTCCTTGAGGCGTCGGTGTTTGCTCGCCACCGGCAACCCCGGTGACGGTCCCACTCGCGAAACGCCATACTGGGTAAGGTATGGCCGCTGAGAGAGGAAACGCGGGCGAAAGTTCGTACGACGCGCTGATCGTCGTGTCTTTCGGCGGTCCTGAAAATCGCGACGAAGTCATCCCGTTCCTCGAGAACGTACTGCGGGGACGCAATGTGCCCCGCGAGCGCATGCTCGAAGTCGCCGAACACTACTACCATTTCGGCGGCAAAAGCCCCATTAACGATCAGAATCGCGCCTTGATCGCGGCGCTCAAAGCCGAGCTGGCATCCCGCGGGCCGGACCTGCCGATCTACTGGGGCAACCGCAATTGGCATCCATTACTTGCCGATACAATCCGCCAGATGGCCGCCGACGGCGTGCGCCGCGCCTTGGCTTTCGTGACCTCGGCGTACAGCTCCTACTCGGGCTGCCGCCAATATCTCGACAACATCGCGAGCGCTCGCGAAGAAGCAGGCGCAGGCGCCCCTGCGATCGACAAGCTGCGCGTCTTCTACAATCACCCGTATTTCATCGAAACGATGATCGAGAATACACGGGCGGCGCTCGAAAAGGTACCGTCCGCCTCGCGCGATGCAGCCGCCATCGTCTATACCGCGCACAGCATCCCCCTCTCGATGGCCCAAACATCCCGCTACGTCGAGCAGCTTGACGAAGCGGCACAACTGGTCAATGCGGCTCTGGGACGCACCGGGGCGGCCCTCGTTTATCAAAGCCGCAGCGGACCGCCGTCACAACCCTGGCTGGAACCCGACATCGGCGACTATTTGCGGAATCTTGCGGCTGCGGGCGGCACACGCGACGTAGTTGTTGTGCCGATTGGATTCACTTCCGATCACCTCGAGGTCCTCTATGACCTCGACACGGAAGCGAGGAATCTTTGCGGGACGCTAGGCCTGCGAATGCACCGGGCCTCAACGGCAGGCGTCCACCCAAAGTTCGTCCAGATGATCCGGGAGCTGATTGCGGAACGGCTCGAAACATCGCCCACACGGCGCGCGCTGGGCGAAGCGGGACCGTGGCCCGACGTATGCGCACCCGATTGTTGCCCGCGCCCTCCACGGCCGGCGGCGCAGTCCCGATCGTGACGGTCGGCGAACGGTGATATGCATCCGGAATTTGTGATGTCCGGCTACCGAGCTTCCAACGATTTCACCAGCCTTGCTCCAAATTGGACCTTCCTGTCCTACACTTGAGGGACTCCGGCTCAGGAACGGTCCGGCCGCGCGATGCTCTCCAGGAACTATCTGATTCCAGTTGCCTTCTCGATGGCTGCGCTGCCTTTCATGCTCCTTTGGGTCTGGGCGGTGCAACAGGGCGGCGATCCGCCGGATTTCGCCGTTTTTTACGCGGCGCCCCAGCTGCTCGAGACGGGCGAACTTTACGACACACCGCGACTGCACGAACTGGAGCGAAAGTATACGGGAACCTTTTCGAACGACCACGGGTACCTGAGGCCGCCCTTTCATGCACTGCTCTATTGGCCGCTGTCACGGTTGAACTTCTCCACGGCGCGAGCTTGCTGGACCGTGATACTCGTCGTGACTTTTGCCGGGTTCATCGCATTGTGGCCCGGGCCGTCGCCCGGAGCGACTCTGATGTTCTCCAGCTTTGCGATGCCGGTGTTCGCGTCGTTCGTTGGAGGGCAGGAACTTCCTCTTCTGTTATTCCTGCTGGCCGCCGCGGCGGTCCTCATGCGGCGAAACCGCGCGTTCAGCGCGGGCATGGTGTTGAGTTTGTGCTCGATCAAGTTTCACCTTTTCCTGCTGATACCCCTTTTGCTGATCGGGCAACGGCGCTGGCGTGTCCTGGCGGGCTTGCTGGCAGGCGGTAGTGTGCTGTTGGGGGCGTCGTTTGCAGCGGCGGGGCCGTCTTGGCCCATACTGGCTGTTCGCACAGCGTTGAACTCGCAGTTTTCTCCGCACCCGGGCATCATGCCCAATCTCCATGGCATGCTTGCCGGGAGCGCCTAAGGGCTGGGCCGTTGAAATTTGTCTCTCCGGAGCGGTGGCGGCGGCTGTTTGGATTACGGCCCGGCGTGCGCCTTTCCTTGACGCCCTGGCCTATGCGCTTACAGGAGGGCTGCTGCTGAGCTACCACGCCTATTTCGTGGACTATGCGATTTTGCTTCCCGCCGCGCTTGCAGTGATCGCATCGTCGCAACTGGCGGCGCAGCGGCTGCTGGCCGCATTGCTCATTTCACCGGCTAGCTACCTGCTTCTCGTGCTGGGCTTCCCGTACTCGCTCGCCGTCGTCATTGGGATGCTCGCGTTGATCGGATTCGCGGCATATGAGAGTTTCCGGGCCAGCGAAAATCCAGAGGCGCCGGGCGGAAACCAAAACGCGGCGGTTGCCTCGATCCTCCTCTAGGGCCAGCCGCCTGTCCGCTCCAGGTAGCGGCGGCACTGGAAGATTTAAGATAAGACTTCGCGGGCCAGACGCCGCGACGGGAGAACGATGGATCCAGCCATGCTGATTGCAGCCGCCGTCCTGGCGGTAGCCGCCGTGCTTGCCCTTTCCCTGCTGGCGCGCCAGCGCGAGGCCGGGCAGACGCTCCACCGGCTGGAAGCGCGTCTCGACGAACAAGGCAAGCGTGGCGATTCCCTCTCCGTGCAACTGCAGGAGCGATCCCGCTCCACGGAAGAAGTGATCCGCAAACTCGATCGCGATGTGCGGGAGCAGCAGGCGCAGGGCCAGCAGGCTGTTTTCAAGGATCTGAGCGACGCCAGGGAAAAGCAGCAGCAGACCATCCACGAGCTGCAGCGGAGCCTCATGGAGAGTTTCGGGCAGCTTCGCGAAGGGCTGGAGCAACGCCACTCAGAGGCGCTGAAAACCCTGCACGCAAGCCTGCAATCGGGCGTGGACCGCGTTCAAGAGCAAGTAACCGGGGCTCTCAAAACCAACGCCGACGACATCGGCAAGCGTATGCTTGCGTTGACCGAGACCACGGACAAGAAGTTACTGGAAATTAGCGGGCACGTTGACCGCCGTCTCTCCGAGGGTTTCGACAAGGCCAATGCCACATTCACCGACGTGGTCAAGCGGCTGGCGCTCATAGACGATGCACAGAAGAAAATCACCGAGCTTTCGGGCAACGTGGTTAGCCTGCAACAGGTGTTGAGCGACCGCACCTCGCGCGGCGCTTTTGGTGAAGTGCAGTTGCACTCCCTGGTCCAGAACGTGCTACCGTCCACTGGCTTCGCCATGCAGCATTCACTGTCCAACGGCAACCGCGTGGATTGCATGCTGTTTTTGCCGCAGCCCACCGGCAACATCCCGGTCGACTCCAAGTTTCCCCTCGAAAACTTCCGCCGCAAGATGAACACGGATCTCCCTGCCGAGGAGCGCAAGAACGCTGAGCGGAATTTTGCCAGGGACGTGCGAACCCACATCGACGATATCGCCTCCAAGTACCTGGTCGCGGGCGAGACCTCGGAAGGCGCGGTCATGTTCCTGCCGGCGGAAGCTGTCTTCGCCGAAATTCACGGCAATCATCCGGATCTGGTCGACTACGCGCACAGGAACCGCGTCTGGATGGCTTCGCCCACCACGCTGTGGGCAATTTTGACCACGGCCAAAGCTGTGTTGCGCGACGCCGCCACGCGACAGCAGGTTCATATCATCCAGGAGCACCTGGGCAAACTCGGCGAAGATTTCGTGCGCTTCCAAAAGCGCATGGACAATCTCGCCCAACATATCGACCAGGCTCACCGCGACGTCGAGGACGTCAACAAATCGGCGCGCAAAATCACACGCCGGTTCGACCGCATCGAACGTTTGGAGCTTGAAAGCGGCGAGGAGATCTCGCTGGACGCTGCCCTCGACGAGGCTCTGGACGAGGAAGAAAACGGCGCCGAGCTGCTGGATGAACCGAAGTCAGTGAGCGAGGAAGAGCACAAATCGCAGCTGCTGTTCGGTCCACGATTGGACTGATTAGGGAGCCTCGGCGCCGTTTGCCAGAAGGGGCGCGGCGCGCTAGGCTGTTGACCAGAATCTGCCGGTAATCGGAGGTTGTTATGAGCATCACACAGCGCAGTCAGAAGGCATCGCCCGTCGTGGCGTCCCATTGGAGCCGCCGCGACCTGTTCCGGGGAGGGGCGTTGGCCGCCGCCTCGGGCTTGGCGCCCGCGGCGGCCGTCTCAGCCGCAGCCGCGGCCGCGGCGCCAGGCATGACGTTCGGCGCCGATATGTATCAGTCCATCGGCGTGCGGCCGGTGATTAACTGCCGGGGCACCTTCACGATCTTGAGCGGCTCGCTGATGCTGCCGGAATGCCGTCAGGCGATGAACCAGGCGTCGCAGAACTTCGTCCAGATGGATGAACTGATGGAAGCCGTCGGGAAGCGTTTGGCCGAGATCACCGGCGCTGAGTACGGTATCGTCACCTGCGGCTGCGCCGCCGCGCTCGCCCACGCCACCGCGGCCTGCATCGCCGGCGCCGATCCGGAAAAAATGCAGCGGCTGCCCGATCTCACCGGCCTGAAGAACGAAGTGATCGCCCCAAACTACTCACGCAACGTCTATGACCATGCCATTCGCATGCTGGGTGTCAAGATGATCGAGGTGGCGAATGAAGACGAACTCCGCCGCGCCATCGGTCCCAGAACGGCCATGATCATGGTGCTGGCCACGCCGGAAGACACCGGTCCGTTTGGGCTGAAGCCAATCGCTGCGGTTGCGCGGGAGCACGGCGTGCCGGTGCTGGTGGACGCGGCGGCCGAAGACCTGACCATACCGAACGTGCATCTCGAGAGAGGCGCCGACCTTGTCGCCTACAGCGGCGGCAAGGCTTTGCGGGGCCCCCAAAGCGCGGGTTTGCTGCTGGGCCGCAAAGATCTTGTGCAGGCGGCCTGGCTGAACAGCGCCCCGCATCATGCCGCCGGGCGTGCCATGAAAGCCGGCAAGGAAGACATCATGGGCATGCTCGCCGCCGTCGAGATGTGGGTGCGGCGCGATCATCAGGCCGAGTGGAAGATGTGGGAAGGCTGGCTCGATGAAATCTCGCGGAGTGTGCGGCGGGTCAGCGGCGTGGCCACTGAAGTCCGCCAGCCGCAGGGCCTCTCCAACCGCTCACCGCGCCTCGTGATTCAATGGGACGCCGCGAAACTCGGTGTTGCCGGCGATGAGGTCTATCAGACTCTCTATGACGGCAATCCGCGCATCGTGCTGGCCGGCAGCTCACGCGGCCGCGACGGTGAGGCCGACTCGGTCAGCATCATGCCCTGGCAGATGAGGCCGGGCGACGCTCCGGTGGTGGCCGCGGAGTTGCATCGCGTGCTCTCCAATCCTCCCAGCCGGAAGCCCGCCCCACAGCCCGCGGTGCCGGCCGCCGATATCAGCGGGCAATGGGACTTGCATCTCTCGTTTGTGCTGGGCAGCGCGGACCACGGCCTCGTTTTCGAGCAGAAGGAAGCCACGCTCACTGGCACTCATGTCGGCGAAAGGACCGGGGGCGACCTTCGCGGGCGTGTCGAAGGCGATCAGGTGCAATTCCGCAGCTCGCATCCATGGGAAGGCACGCGGTTGGGCTACGATTTCGCTGGCCGTGTCAGCGGCGATTCGATGGAAGGCGAGGTCGATCTCGGCGAGTACGGTAAAGCTACTTGGTCCGCCAAGCGCCACACCTATGGACAGCCGGGCGGTCTAGTGCGGCCGGCGAAGAACATATAGGGGATCTCCGCGGATTCTGTTTCTCCGCCGAGGCTAGACCGCGCGGCAAACCCATGTCCCAGCAGTATCCGGACGATCTAAGAATTCAATGGCCGGCGGTCCCCAAAGGATCGCCGATCCGCGTGGTCGTGCCCGCCTTCGTCATAGCGGGGCTGTTCCTCGCTTGGCTCTACCAAGGAGCATCGCCCAACGGGAAGCAGACCATCGTGTTCTGCGCCAGCGTTCTTGGTGGCGCCTTCGCTCTTTACAGCTACCTTTGGAACGTGGAGCAGAGCAGAAGCGAGCTGGCGCATCAGTTGATCCAGCGCTGGAACGACCCGACGCTGGAGGCTCAGAAGGAAATCCTTCGTGAAGTCATCCACCACAACACGAACCCAGCCCAATACGCGGTCACGGCTCAGGGACCTCCGACCGGCGCAGCATGGACGAAGCGAAGTCAGATCGTGGCGATGCTGTCCTTTTGCGAGGAAGTGGCATTGGCTGTCAATAGCGGAAGTGCCAATGAAGAACTAGTGGACTGTCGCAGAGTAACTTTATCTATAAGGCGATCGTCTCATTGGTATGCCCTTTGAAGGCGAAGCGCTCACTCTGACAGCCCAACAACGAAGCGACCTCGAAGAGATCGCCCG
>Ga0187893_10011047_pt1 | contig 13230 bp, 10 predicted proteins | sample MA1701074metaG_FD_139574 | JGI IMG/M metagenome (GOLD analysis project Ga0187893, IMG submission 139574) | White microbial mat communities from a basaltic lava cave in the Kipuka Kanohina Cave System on the Island of Hawaii, USA - MA170107-4 metaG ...
ATGCGCGCGTGTGCCTCGCGTATGTGCTGAAGTGGGATGGTAGGTACCGAATCAGTCACGCCCACCCCCGAGATTGATGGTGACGCCGAGTTTGTGTGCATTGGCTTTTCTCCACACGTAGTCCGCCGTGGCCAAGTCTTCGACGGCCATCCCCACGGATTTGAACATGGTGAGCTCTTCTTCACGGGTGCGCCCCGGTACGTTTCCAAGGATCACCTCGCCAAGCTCACCGCGAATGTGATCTGCGTTGATGACACCTTCTTCGATGGCCAGGAGCACATCGCCGGCTTCGTGCAGTGCAGACTCGCGGCAATCCACCACGACCCTGGCGCGCGCAACCGCCGAAGCATCGAGCTCACGCGCAGCGGCGATGCTCGAGCCCACTGCGTTGACATGACAGCCTTCGGCGAGCCACGCACCGCGCACGATCGGCTCGCGTGCGGACGTAAGCGTGCAAACGACATCGGCCCCCCGCACAGCCGCTTCGAGGTCGTCGAGCGCGGAAAAAACCGCGGCATGACGAGCCCGCGCCTTGGCGACGAATTGGTCCAAACGAGCCCGATGTCGTCCCCACACCCGCACCTCCGTGAACTTGCGTACGGCCATCATCGCGTCCAAATGCGTACGCGCCTGCACGCCGGTACCAACGATGGTCAGCACACGAGTATCGGATCGAGCCAGCAGGCGGGTCGCTAGACCGCTCACCGCAGCAGTCCGAATCGCGGTGATCTCACTGGCGTCCATGATGGCAAGCAGCTGGCCGTGCTCCGCATCGAACAACAGTACCGCCCCCTGATGTGTATCGCGTTCGGAGCCGGCGTTTCCGGGCATCACCGTGATGGCCTTGACCGCCATCGCCGACAACTTGCTCGAATACGCAGGCATGAGCCCAAGCACGCCCTTACGCTCCGGCAACAAAAGCATCGGCCTTAGTGGCTGGATCACTTCTCCACGAGCCAAGCTCGCAAGCGCGTCGGACATGACATCGATGCACTCCGTCATGGCCAGGAGCGAACGAACCTGGGTTTGGGTGATGACGAGCACTTCCATTGGCGGGAATCTATCGTGTCTCACACCCCATGCCCACTCCTGCGCGGGTTGGCCGCAAAGCAAGCGCGCCGCACGTTACACGTCGAGCACATCGGCGTCCACTGCTCGCTCCATGATGAATTCATAGCGAGGTGCGGACTCCTTGCCCATCAAGTCCTGAATCGTGCGATCCGTGGCAAGCTCGTCCTGGATGAGCACACGCACGAGCTGACGCGCCTTTGGATCCAACGTGGTGTCTCGCAGCGTCTCGGGCATCATTTCACCGAGGCCTTTGAACCGCTGAATCTCGGGCTTGCCACGCTTGTGCTGCGACACGATGCGTTGCAGGTCCTGATCGTCGGCTGCCCAAAACGTGTCTTTGCCAATATCGACGCGAAACAGTGGAGGCTGAGCCAGGTATACGTGCCCCTTACGAATGAGCTCAGGCATGTACCGGAAGAAAAACGTCAATAGCAAGGTCGCAATGTGATGGCCATCGGAGTCGGCATCCATCAAAAGGATGACTTTGTCGTATCGCAGGCCATCGATGCGAAGCTCCTTGCCGACGCCGCAGCCAAGCGCCTTGACCACGTTGCCGAGCTCTTCGTTCTCGAGCACCTTGGACAGGCTCGCCTGCTCCGCGTTGAGCACTTTGCCACGAAGCGGCAAGATGGCTTGGAAATTCCTGTTGCGGCCCATCTTCGCGGAACCGCCTGCGCTGTCACCTTCGACGATGAACAATTCGCATTTCTTGGGGTCCGTGCTCGAACAATCCGCGAGCTTGCCCGGAAGGCCAAGACGGGCCCCACCCGCGGCCTTGCGCGAAACCGCTTGGCTCGCAGCACGTGATGCCGCTCTCGCACGCGCCGAAGCAATCACACGAGCCACGATGGCGTCGGCGGCACTGCGGTTTTGATGCATCCATTGCTCGAGCGCGGGACGAATCACGCCCTCGAGTTGACTGGCGACCTCGGGATTGTTGAGGCGATTTTTGGTTTGACTCTGAAACTGAGGCTCGAGCACGTACACGCTGGCAATCGCGACCATACCTTCGCGTATGTCCTCGAGCGCGATGGTGACACCCTTCGGATCGAGCTTGTGGGATTGCATGTACGCGCGCAGGGCCTTGCCGAGCGCGTTGCGCAGGCCTTGCTCGTGCGTGCCGCCATCGGGCGTCGGCACGCCGTTCACGAACGAGTACATGGCATCTTCCGTGGATTCCGTCCAACAGAACGCGACCTCGAGCTTCGGTTCGTCCTGGCGCGCTAGATAGAAACTTCCGGGATGGACCGCAGCCTTGCCACGCACCTGCACGAGCTTCTTGAGGTATTCGGCTACGCCGTCGGCGTGGAAAAACGTTTCCTTGAGACCGGTGGCTGGATCGGAGAATTCGATCTGGAGACCTTTGTGCAGGTAGCTCTTGGCTTCCAGCCGCTCGCGAAGGACCAGCGGATCGAGCTTCATCGTGCCGAACACGGCGGGATCTGGCCGCAAGTACACCCACGTGCCCGAGCCACGCGCTGACCCGAGCTTTCGCAGCTTGCCGACTGGCACACCGCGCTCGAATTTCATCTCCCACTCGGCACCATCTCGTCGTACGTGCACCACCAGCTGTTCTGACAGCGCATTGGCCACCGCCGCACCGACACCGTGCAAACCACCCGAGTGCTTGTAACTGGTGCTGTCGAACTTTCCGCCGGCCCCGAGCTTGGTGAAAACCGCAATCACGGCCGAGATCTTGAGCTGCGGATGAACGTCGACCGGAATGCCACGGCCGTTGTCGCTGATGGTGATGCCACAATGATCTTTGTCGAGCACCACTTCGATGCGGCTGGCATGCCCATTGATGACCTCGTCGACCGCGTTGTCGAGGATCTCCCAGCACAGGTGATGGAGACCATCCTTGTTGATACCGCCGATATACATACCGGGGCGTTTGCGCACGTGATCGACGCCTTCGAGCACTTGTATCGACGATGCGTCGTAAGTTCCATTGGTGGTTTTCGACTTCGCCATGGCTCAGTTCTTCTTGGTGCTGTTGGATCCGGGCTTCTTGCCACCAGCCTGGCTGCGTTCGTCTGCGCCTTCGAGCTCGGGTGCATCTGGTGGCGGAAACAATACGGCTTTGATCGACCCGCGTTGGAACAACGCTCTACCCTTGCCTGCTCGACCGGTTGGAGAGCGATCGTCGGCAGACAGCTTTTGCTGCGTGCCGGAGTCCTTGACCAATACGACCGGGAGCTTGGCAGGAAATGCCGCCACCACTTCGTCGTCATCGTCGAGCTTGATGAACGTGACACCGATCCCTGGTCCAGCCAGCAGGTTTACGTCCTGCGCGGTGCAGCAAAGCAACTTGCCTTTGCGAGTCGCAGCACATACATCGTCGTCCGCATAAACTTTGAACGTGGCCACCACCTCGTCCTTGTCGCGCAGCTTGGCGAACATCCGGCCGCGGCTGGTGCTCGGATCCTTGTGTGGCCACAGCGTGAAACGCAGGCTCATGCCTCGCTTCGTGACGGCAAGCATGTGTGGATAGGGTTCTTCGTATTCGGCGCCCAGCTCGGGCTTGGCATAGGCAAACTCGCGCATGACACGAGCGTCGGTACCAGCGGCAGCGATCACCCGTTCTCGGTCACGTAGCTTGAACAACTTTTGCATCGGCTCGCCATGTCCAGTGGACTGCGGAACATCGTTGATGCGGGCCACATAAGCCGTACCGAGATTGGAGAAAAACATCACACATTCTTTGGTGCTGCCGCCGACCACAGCCAGCGCCTCGTCGCCCTCGCGCATGCGCGTGCTTGCCAGGTTGATGCTACGTTGACGCTTGACCCAGCCGTCGCGCGTGAGCAACACGTAGGCATCTTCCTCGACGATGAAGCTCTCGGCAGTGAACTCTTCCGTCAAATCTTCGTCGCTAATGCGTGTGCGTCTAGTGTTCCCGAACTCGTGTGCGACATGCTCGAGCTCTTCCCTCACCACACCCCACAGCTTGTCGTGGCTCTTCAGGATCCCCACGATGTGTTTGGCCTGCTTGCGCTTGTCCGCCAACTCGTTGCGAATTGCCTCGATTTCGAGCTTTGACAGCCTATACAACTTCGTTTCCAGGACGGCGTCGGCCTGCGATTCGTCGAGGGCAAACGCCTTGATGAGCTTCTCGGCCGCGTCGGCTTTGCCGTCGGAGTTGCGGATGATCTTGATGGCACGGTCGAGGTCGCCGTAGATCTTCTCGAATCCTTCGAGAATGTGGATGCGCTGTTCCAGCACCCGCAGCTCGTACTGGAAACGTCGCTTCACGGTAGCGAAGCGAAAATCCAAGAACTGCCGCAGCACCTCGGCCAAATTGAGCCGTTTGGGAGCCCCCACTTCGACGTTGTTGGTCGGCACCAGACACGTGAAATCCACCTTGACCGATACCTGCATGCGCGTGTGTTTGAGCAGGTACGCCATCACGAGCTCGGGCTCCGCAGTCGCTTTCGCGCTCAACGTGAGCTCGATGCATACGTCGCGGGTGCTCAGATCTTGCACACCGATGAGCGGAGGTAGCTTTTTGTTGACGATGATCTGACCGATTTCCTCCACCAGCGCGCTCTTGTCCACGCCGTAGGGAATGGCCGTGATCACGATGGTGGACTCGCCGCGCTTGTTTTCGCCCAGCTTCCACTGGCCGCGCAGCTTGAAGCTGCCGCGGCCGTCCTCGTACAGCTTGCAAAGCTCGTTTCGCTCGGCCACCAACTCGCCACCAGTGGGAAAATCGGGTCCACGAATGTGCTTGAGCAGCTTGCGGACCGACGTGTTGGGATCGTCGATCGACGCAATGCAAGCGCGGACGACCTCGCCGAGGTTGTGCGGCGGTACATTCGTTGCCATGCCCACGGCGATGCCGGTGCTGCCGTTGACCAATAAGTTGGGAAAGCGTGCAGGAACCACGATGGGCTCCTGACTGGTACCGTCGTAGTTGGCACGGAAAGGAACGGTGTCCTTGCGAAGCTCGACCAGCAATTCGCTCGCCAGCTCGGTCAGGCGGCACTCGGTATAGCGGTAAGCCGCAGCCGCATCGCCGTCGAGCGAGCCGAAATTGCCATAGCCATCCACCAGCGGCGCTCGCATGACGAAGTCCTGTGCCATGCGAACCATGGCCTCGTACACGGCACTGTCACCGTGTGGATGATATTTGCCGATCACGTCGCCGACGACCTTCGCACTCTTGCGATGACGCTCGGTGTGCGTCAGATGAAGGTCCGCGAACAAGGTATAGAGGATGCGGCGTTGGACTGGCTTGAGACCATCGCGAACGTCGGGCAGCGCTCGTGCCGTGATGACGCTCAGCGCATAAGTGAGGTATTTGCGCTTCGCCTGGTCGGCGAGGTCTCCAGTCCACACGGTGCCCCCCCCACCACCACTCGGCGTGGCAGCGGCATCCCCGCTGGTTCCTGCAGGGCGCACGGAGGGTCCTGGCTCGCTCGGTTCCGTCGTACGGCCGTGCCCAAACACCAACGGGAGCTGTTTCATGCGTCGGATCTCCCCTGTACATTGGGTGTTTTTGCCCCCAAAGCCGGGCCAGGGTACGCCTCGCGACCGGCAGGTCAACTTCCGCCGACGTTTCGCGATGATGGTCTTGCCCCAGCGTATCACCCGCGCCATGCCCACGCCGACCGCGCCCCTCCCCGTCTCGACTCCACCCGCGGTCACGCGTGAGGATCGCGAACGCCAAAACGGCCATGCCGCGGTGGTCTTGTGGTTCACGGGATTGAGTGGTGCAGGCAAGACCACGTTGTCGCGGCACGTCGAACAGCGCCTGTTGGAGCTCGGCGTGCACACGCACTCGCTCGATGGCGACGAGGTCCGCCGTACGTTGAATCGCGACCTCGGGTTTTCCCCACAAGACCGACGAGAAAACGTTCGTCGCCTCGGCGAGGTCGCAAAGCTGATGTTCGACGCCGGAGTCATCGTACTGGTCGCAGTCATCAGCCCATACCGGCGCGACCGTGAAGCCGCGCGCTCGTTGTTTCCCGATGGTCGCTTCGTGGAGATCTTCGTGGATACACCGCTCGATGTTTGCGAAGCACGAGACCCGAAAGGCTTGTACAAGCGTGCACGACAGGGCCTCGTGCGCGACATGACCGGGGTCGATGCTCCTTACGAACGGCCCGAGGCGCCCGAGCTGGCACTGCCTTGGGATGATCAGCCTCCCGAGCGTTTGACCGAGCTCGTGCTGGCATTCCTGCACGGACAAGGCCTCATCGGTACCGATCCATGACGTCGTCACGTGCGTCGTACAGCGCTTTGCTGATGAATCCGCCGCTGTCCGGGGCTGAGCTCGCGTGGGGCGGACTACTCGGTACGTGGCTATTCGTTTGCGATGTGATGCTCAAAATCCTAGCGCGTGTGGCCGCTTGCGAGCTTCCCTTGGAACTCGGGCGCAAGCTCGTGAAACATGCTTGGGACACGCCAGGAACATGCAGCACCGCACCCTTGCTCGGTGAGGTCGTCATGCTCGTGCCCCAACGACACGGACACGCGCTATTCGGTGTGCTCGACGGTGGGCTGACGGGAGCCGCGGGTCACGTGTTCGCGTTGTTCGTGCTGGCGCTCGCGACCATCGTCACAATCATCGTGCTGCGCTGGCGCTGGCGCAGCGCAGGCGATGCGTTCGCGCTGGGTGTCCTGGTTTCCGGCGCGCTCATTCATGCGGTACCACGGCTCGCCGGCGACGGTACGCATCCGACCGAGCTGGTCGTCGTGGGCGTTCCAGTGGGCATCGGCGACCTTGCGCTGCTTTGGGCCATCATCTGGATCCCGTGGCGCTTCGTGGCCGAGGCCCGCGCATGATGCCGCTGACGCGGCACTCCACGTCAGCGTGGCTGCGACACGATGCGGATGTATGGCTTCGGTGATTTCCAGCCATCGGGGTAGGCCTTTTTCGCCTCGTCGTCCGACACCGCCGGCACGATAATCACGTCGTCACCCTGCTTCCAGTTCACCGGGGTCGCAACCTTGTGCTTGGCGGTCAGCTGGCAGGAATCGAGCAGCCGTAGCACCTCGTCGAAGTTGCGACCGGTGCTCATCGGATAGGTCAGCATCGCTTTGATCTTCTTGTCCGGACCAATCACGAACACCGAACGTACCGTGGCATTGTCGGCCGCGGAACGCCCCTGAGACGAGGTTCCTGCGTCTTCCGGCAGCATGTCGTAAGCTTTCGCGACCTTCAGCTCGGGATCGCCAATCATCGGATAGGTGACCGCGTGGCCTTGCGTCTCGTGGATGTCCTTCGCCCACCTGTCGTGATCGGCGACGGAATCCACACTGAGACCGATGACCTTGCAGTTACGCTTGTGGAACTCTGGCTGTAAGCCTGCCATGTAGCCGAGCTCGGTCGTGCAAACCGGCGTAAAGTCCTTCGGGTGCGAGAACAGCACGGCCCACCCCGTGCCGATCCACTGGTGGAAGTCGATGCGGCCCTGCGTGGTTTCGGCGGAAAAATTCGGTGCTTCGCTGTTGATCCTGAGCGTCATGGATTCACCTCTCGACCGCTGTCTGTTACCGCGTGCAAGCACGTCCGTCAAAACCCAAGCTCCGGAGCGGAGCTGTGGCCTGCCGCCGCCTTCCTGGAGCGCTTTGTCCCATCGGGGATGCAGGTGCGGGAACGCCGTCCAGATCGTTTGCGCCGGTTCCGTTCCGGCTCAAGTTCTCGAGATGACGGATGTGCCCACGACCCCGCGCAGCAGCTCGGGAACGACCACCGAGCCGTCGCTCTGCTGGTAGTTTTCGAAGATGGCCACCAGTGCACGACTGCACGCGATCGCGGTACCGTTCAGCATGTGCACGAGCTTGTTCTTGGTTTTTTTTCCACCCTCTTCGGGAAGGCGATGACGGATTTTGAGACGTCTCGCTTGGTAGTCGGTGCAGTTACTCGTGCTCGTGACCTCGCCATATTCTCCGCGTCCTGGCAACCACGCTTCGATGTCGTATTTGCGATACGCGGGCCCGCCGAGGTCCCCGCTTGCAATGTCCACGACACGGTAGGGGATACCGAGACCGTGGAAGATCTCCTCCTCGATTGCGAGCAAGCGTGCATGCATGGCCTCGCTCGCCGACAGCTCTCCTTCGGTGAAGGCGAACAACTCGACTTTGGTGAATTGGTGCACTCGGTAAAGGCCACGAGACTCCTTGCCCGCGGCCCCGGCTTCCGTGCGAAAACAGTGGGACAACCCTGCCAACAGCAACGGAAGTCGTTCGTACTCGAGAATGGTGTCGACGAGCATGCCGCCGAGCGTGATCTCTGCGGTACCGACCAGGCACAGATCCGAATCTGCGACACTGTACACCTGCGTCGATTCTCCGCGCGGATTGAACCCAAGGCCTTGGAGAACCTCCGCCCGTGCGAGATCCGGGGTGATGTGCAGGGTAAAACCGTGTTTGGCGGCAATCGAGAGTGCGTAGTATTGCAATGCCAGATCGAGCAGCACTGCCTCGCGTTTGAGATAGTAGAATTTTTGCCCGGCGACCTTGGCCCCGGCGGCAAAATCCACGAGGTCGAGCGACTCCGCCACATCGAGATGATCGCGCGGCGAGAACCCCTCGCTCGTGAAGTCGCGCGGCGATCCGACACTCTTCAGCACACGGTTGTCGGCGTCGGTAGCTCCGCTCGGTACTTCGGGATGAGTGAGATTCGGAACCCGTTGCCAAGCCTCGTCTCGAGCTGATTGTGCGCGCTCGGTTTCGAGTGCGAGATCGCGCTCTCGCTCGCGCAAACGTTTACCTTCCTCGACCAGGGTCGTGCGCGCGGATGCCTGTTGCTCCTTGGGCAAGGCCGAAACCTGCTTCATGGCCTCGCTGTTCTCGTTCTGATGTTTGCGAAGCTGTTCCTGAGCATGGAGTCGATCGAGATAGTCACGGTCGAGCGCAACCAAGCGCTCGATGGTCCGGTCGGCCCACGCGTCCTGACCGGGGTCGATATCCTCGAATATTCGACTTTCGCGACGAAAAAGGTTCATGCGCAGCGCTTCCGGGTCGTCGCGCAGGAGCTTGATGTCGAGCATGGCCCGCGCGAGTGTAGAGCGACTCCCTGCCGGCTGCAGGGCGAAGCTCGTGCCTTGACCGCGGCTGCAAGATCGCAGATGCTTCGCCGCCGCCCGAACCAAGCGGCCAGGACACGTATCATGGGACGTGGAGACAATCGGCATACGCCCAAGTCACGCCGCCGCAAGCGGCAACGCAAGCTGAAGGTGCGCTTCGCACGACGCGCGGCCGAAACGAAGGCATCTCGCCAAAAGCCTGCAGCAGCCGCTTCCAGCAAGTCAGGCCGTACCAAACACTAATCTCTGGCGCTCCGAGAAACGGTGGCAGTGGACGGGGATGAGGGCGGACTGCCCGGGTCGTCGGTTCGTCGGTTTTTGGCGGGACCGGGGTCCCTTGCGTACGGTGTGAGCCAGGGACCTACATCGTCCCACCAAGATGGCTCATCACGCCTCGATCCCGCTCGCCAGCTTCTGTCTCGCTGCCCTGACGGCTGCCGCTAGCGCTAGCCTCGCCGTCGCGCGAGCGCCAGATCCCCCACTCCGAAGTGTCGACGTTTTAGCGCCGTCGCGAAACGTCCAAGAGATTGTTTCGCCACCCGCACCAGCGAACCGCGAAATCGCCGTCCAATCACCATCGATGTGGTCGGATCGTACGCGCACTCGTTTGGAGCAGCTCGCGGCTTGGGGATCGACGTGGCCGACACGCTCGTCACCCGACCGAGCACTCGGTCAGCGTCTCACGACTTTGGCGAACGGTATGCCACGAGGGACTTCGGTGTCCATCCACGTTCGCGCGCTCGAGCGCCAGGAGGTGTTGTTCGATCGCCAGGGCGATACCGCGCTCAATCCTGCGAGCAACCACAAGCTGTTGACTGCGATCGCAGCGGTCGAGTTGCTTGGCAACGAATATCGCTTCGCCACACGCGTGCGTTGGGAAGGTTCGACACTGTACCTGATCGGAGAGGGAGATCCGAGCCTCCAGCTCGAGCACCTCTATGCATTGGCAAATCGGGTCGGCGAAGCTCTCCACGGCGAAACCGTGCAACGTATCGTGGTGGACGACGGGGCGTTCTCTCCTGAGTTCTTCGGGCCTGGTTTTTCGAGCGCGGGCGAAGGACACAGCTACACGGCCCCCAGCGGAGCGCTGTCGCTGCATTTCAACACGGTCGAAGTCCGTGTTTCACCGACGCGCACGGGCGAGCGCGTGATCGTGGGACTCTATCCGCCTTGTGACCACGTGCACCTGGAAAATACCGCCAAGACCGGCAACGGCATGCCACTTTCCATCGAATCCCGAGCCCGAGGAGACCACACCCACGTAATCGTGCGAGGCACGTTGCCGCATTCCAGCGACACGGTGGTGGTGCGGCGCCGTGTGTTCGATCCTGGACTCTATACGGGCACGGTATTCGCCGAGCTGCTTGCAAACCTGACTGGCAGCGACATCCCCCACGTGGTCCGTGGACGCACACCCGACACCGCGCAGGCAATTGCGAATCACGAATCCGCACCGTTGCCCGAGGTGCTGGCCCCGGCGCTCAAATTCTCGAACAACTTCACGACGGAGCAGGTGCTTCGCACGCTGGGATGGCGTACCTCGGGGCTTGCCGGCTCGTGGAGCAATGGTCGCGCTGCGCTCGAACGCTTCTGGGCGGCCATCGGGGAGCCGGCCGAAGCGCTTTCGTTCGAAAATGGCTCGGGATTCAGCCGGTCGGGCAGGCTCACGACGCACGCGCTGGTCGACCTCGTGGCACTGGCACAGCAGGATGGCGCGCCCTCGGCCGAATTGCTGGCGATGCTGCCCACGGGGGGACGCGATGGCACGCTGGTTGGCCGTTTGCGTGGTAGCGACGGCCGCGTACGTGCCAAGACGGGCACGTTGGCCGGCGTTGCTGCGCTCACCGGAATCGCAGCGGCGCGCGACGGTACCAAGCGCATCGGCTTCAGCGTGCTCGTAAACGGACCTGCTTCTGCAACGCCCAAGGCCCGCAGATTGCAGGACGCCATCGTTTCGATCGTGCTCGAACACCTCGACCGAAACCGAAGCTGAAGCTACCATCCCGGGCCCATGACGCATACCCGTCTGCTGTTTTGCTTCGGCGGTCGATCATCGGAGCACGAAGTTTCCGTCAGAAGCGCAACGGAAGTGCTCGCTGCACTCGATCGTACTCGCTTCGAGCCACTCCTGCTCGCGCTTCGTCGCGATGGACAATGGCGCACGGGCGCTGCCGATACTCCCCTTTCGGAGGTGTTGCAAAACGGCCGCGTCGTTCACGACCTGCACGAGCTTGCCCCCGACCTGGTGTTTCCCGTGCTGCATGGTCCATACGGCGAAGACGGTACGTTCCAAGGCATGCTGGAGGTTCTGGGGCTTCCGTATGTCGGCTCGGGCGTGCTCGCGTCTGCACTTTGCATGGACAAGGCTGCGCAAAAACACTACCTGTCCGCCAAAACGTTTTCGCTGCCGATGGTGCCGTGGATCGAGCTCCACGCAGCGCAGATCGACGACCAAAGTAGCGATGTTGCCCGGCGTGTGCAGACTGAGCTTGGCTATCCCTGCTTCGTCAAGCCGGCAAACATGGGCAGCTCGATCGGCGTGTCGAGGGTGCGCGAGCCAGACGGGCTGGATGCTGCGCTTCGCCAGGCATGTCGATTCGACAGCAAGCTCGTGGTGGAACGAGGAATTTCGGCCCGCGAGATCGAGGTGGCTTTGCTCGGCAACGGCGGTCCCGAAACCATCGTCAGCGCGCCTGGAGAGATTGGACTGCCGCCTGGCGAATGGTACGACTACGACACCAAATATCTTCACGACGCTGCGACACTGCACGTCCCGGCGGTGCTCCCCACGAATGTCGCCGAGCGTGCACGCGAGCTGGCGCTAACGGCATTCCGGGCCGTGGACTGCACAGGCTTCGCACGTGTCGATTTTCTCGTCGACGCGAATACGTTCGACGTCTATCTCAACGAGATCAACACCATTCCGGGCTTCACACCCGTCAGCATGTACCCGAAGCTCATGGAGCATGCCGGGATTCCGTATCGTGACTTGATCTCCAGGCTGTGCGAGCTTGCGCTCGCATACCACGAAACGCGAGTCAAGCTGTCCGTACAGCGCTGACGTGTCTTGGCCGTCCGTCTTGGCCGTGCCATCTTGACCGTCCGGAGGTGCCATGCCCAAACGAACCGCATTGGTGACTGGAGCCTCGATGGGCATCGGTCGCGAGCTCGCCAAGCTGTGTGCCGCCGACGGACACGACGTCGTGCTCGTCGCAAGGCAACGGGAACAACTGGAGGCGCTGGCGGACGAGATCCGCGTGCGCTACGGCGTGCAAGCCAGCGTGATTCCCTGCGACTTGTCCGAGCCCGACAGCGCAGCGCGACTGCTCGACGAGCTGACTCGCCGAAATCAAACGATCGACATACTCGTCAACAACGCGGGATTCGGGCTGTATGGCTCGTTTCACGAGCTCGGGCTGGCACGCCAGCTCGACATGCTCCAGGTGAACATCATCGCGCTCACGCGGCTCACCCACGCGTTGCTACCCGCAATGGTCAAACGGCGCTTTGGTCGTGTGATGAACATGAGCTCGACCGCGAGCTTCCAACCGGGTCCGGGTATGGCCGTGTACTACGCCAGCAAGGCCTACGTCACCTCGTTTTCGGAGGCACTGGCGTTCGAGCTACGCAGCTCGGGCGTGACCGTGACGGCCCTGTGTCCGGGCCCGACCAAAACCAACTTCCAGAGCACCGCCGGCCTGGTGGACAGCCCGATGTATCGCCTCGTGGCATCGAACGCCGAACGGGTCGCTCGCGATGGCTATCGCGCCATGATGCGGGGTCGCTCGCTTCGCGTATCGGGCGTGCTCAACTGGATCGGCGTGCAGCTCGTTCGCATTGCCCCGCGCTTTCTGGTCCGCCGTGCATCTTCATGGGTGATCCAACGGACGGCGTGATTGCAGACCCGATTGCCCCATGGCCAAAGCCGCGGGCCTGCTAGGCATCGATCACAGGACGCTGTATCCTGACCCATCCCCTCAATTCTCCGCCGAATTCGTGGAAAATAGACCATGTTGACGCAAGATCGCTTCGAAACTTTGCATGAGAGGACGCGCACGAGCTTCCGGCATGTTGGGCAAGGCCTCGTACCATTGCAGTCCCTGTCGAAACAACGAAAGTTGAC
>Ga0187893_10011048_pt1 | contig 13227 bp, 15 predicted proteins | sample MA1701074metaG_FD_139574 | JGI IMG/M metagenome (GOLD analysis project Ga0187893, IMG submission 139574) | White microbial mat communities from a basaltic lava cave in the Kipuka Kanohina Cave System on the Island of Hawaii, USA - MA170107-4 metaG ...
GAGGCGTACATCGGCGTCATGATCGACGACCTCATCCGTCTCGAGCACCGCGAGCCGTACCGCATGTTCACGTCGCGCGCCGAGTACCGCCTCCTCCTGCGCACCGACAATGCCGACCGGCGCCTCATGCGCCGCGGCCACGACGTCGGCCTCATCCGCGACATCGCGCCGCTCGAAAAGAAGGAGCGCGGGATCGAAGCGGCGATCGCCTTCCTCCGGCGGAAGCGGCTCGACCGCGTGCTGCGCCGCCCGGAGATGACGGCGGCGACGCTCGCCGCGCAGGTCCCCGAGCTCGCCGCGCTCGCGACCGTCCCCGGCGTCCTCGAGGAGGTCGAGATCGAGCTCAAGTACGAAGGCTACGTGCGCCGCCAGCTCGACGACGCGGAGCGGTTCCGCCGGCTCGAGGCCAGGCCGATCCCGCCGTCGTTCGACTTCGCGCGCGTCCGCCACCTGCGCAACGAGGCGCGCGAGAAGCTCGCTCGCGTGCGTCCCGCGTCGCTCGGCCAGGCCTCGCGGATCGCGGGGGTGACGCCGGCGGACATCCAGGTCCTGATGGTCCACCTGCGGTAGCCGGGCCCGGTATAATGGGCCGACGATGGCGCCGTACACGTTCACCGTCTTCACTCCCACGTTCAACCGCGCGCACACGCTGGACCGCCTGTACGCGAGCCTCGCGCGACAGACGGACCGCGATTTCGAGTGGGTGGTGGTGGACGACGGCTCCGTGGACGGCACCGCGGCGAAGATCGAGGGGTGGATCCGCGAGGCGCCGTTTCCGATCGTCCACGAGCGGCAGGAGAACCGGGGCAAGCACGTCGCGCACAATCGGGGCGTCCGCCTCGCGCGCGGCGAGCTGTTCGTCGCCGTGGACTCCGACGACGAACTGGAGCCCGAGGCGCTGGAGCGGTTCCACCGGCACTGGAGCGCGCTGTCGCCGGAGGAGCGCGCCGGATACATCGGCGTGGCGGCCTTCTGCCGCGACGGGGCGACGGGCGCCGTCATCGGACGCCCTCCGTCCGGCCCGATCAAGGCGGACGCGCTCGAGTGCGTGTTCCGCCGGCAGATCCACCACGACGTCGCGGCGTGCGTCCGGACCGACCTCATGCGCGCGTACCCGTTCCCGGAACCGCCGGGCTCGGTGACGTACGTCCCGGAGTCGACGGTGTGGAACCGCATGATGCGCGGGCGGCGCTTCGTGCTGACCGGGGACATCCTCGCCGTCAAGCACTACGGGAACGACGGCCTCACGCTGAATCTCACCCGGAGCTTCATCGTGCACGCGGAGGCGCGGCACCAGTACTACCTCGGAAACCTCAATGAGAATGCCGACGTGATGCTGCGCTGCGGCAAACGCCGGTACGTCAAGGACGCGGTCCAGCTCGCGCGCACCATGTTCCACGCCGGGCGCACCGTCCGGCAAACGTGGCGGAACCTCCGCGGCGCGCTCAACCGCGCGGTCTTCGTGGCCGCCCTGCCGCTCGGATGGTGCATGCACCTGGCGGACCGCCGCGCCGTCCGCTGACCCTCCGGAGAATCCACCGTGCAGCCGGAAACCGGCGACGCCGACCAGATCCGCGCGCGTCCCGTCCCGGACTGCGCGCTCTGCGGGCAGCCGGGCGTCCCGCTGTACCGCGAACTCGCCGACCGGCTCTTCGACGCCCCGGGGCGATGGGACATCAGCCGCTGCCCGTCGCCGGCATGCGGCCTGCTCTGGCTCGACCCGATGCCGGTCGAGGAGGACATCGCCCGCGCCTACCGCAGCTACTACACGCACGCGCCCGCGGCCGCCCGTTCGCTCCCGCACCGCGCGCGGGAGCGCCTCCGGCACGCGGCGCAGACAGGCTACCTCGCCTCGCGCTACGGCGGCGCCGGTTCGCGGTGGTGGCAGCGACTCCTGGGCCGCATCGCCGCGCTGCATCCCGGATGGCGCGCCGCCGCCGACTTCGCCGGCATGTATCTCCCCGTCAGGCCCGGCGGCCGGCTCCTGGACGTCGGCTGCGGACGAGGCGACGCGCTGGCGGCGCTTCACGACTGCGGCTGGAGCGTTCACGGCGTGGACATCGACGACTCCGCGGCGCGCGTGGCCCGATCGTGCGGATTCGATGCGCAGACGGGCACCGTCGCCGACCGGCACTTCCCGGACGGGCACTTCGACGCGATCGTGATGAGCCACGTGATCGAGCACGTCCACGATCCCGTGGGACTTCTGCGCGAGTGCCGTCGCATCCTCAAGTCGGACGGCTGGCTGGTCGCCGTCACACCCAACGCCCGGAGCCTCGGTCATCGGATCTTCGGCGGCGCGTGGCGCGCGCTGGATCCGCCCCGGCACCTGCACCTGTTCAACCGCCCCACGCTGGACCGCATCGCCCGGGCCGCCGGGTTTCCGGACCCCAGCGTGACGACGACGGTGCTCTACGCGGACGAGCAGTTCCTGGCCAGCCGCCGCATCCGCCGCGCCGGCCGCACGGTGTTCGGACGGCGCGAGGGGGTGCTCAGGCGCCTCTGGGCGATGCGGCTGCAGATGACGGAGTGGTCGGCGCTGCGCGTGCGGCCCGACGCCGGCGAGGATGTCGTGCTGCGCGCACGCAGGGAGTAGGTAGGCGCTATCATGGAGCCCGCGCTCCAGCATGCCAGACGCCCCTTCCATCCTGTTCCTGACCTCCGGGAGACGCGAGCCCAGCAGCCGGTTCCGCGTGCTGCAGTTTCTCCCGTGCTTCCGCCGCGAAGGCATCCGCGCCGTCGTGCGGCCCTGCTCACCCAACGTCTACCGCTCCCATCGCGACTATCCGTTCGGGGGACTGGCGCTCCAGGCCCTGTTCACCGCGGCGAAACTCGGGAGCCGCCTGGCCGCGGCCCTGGAGGCGTCGCGTCACGACGTCGTGTTCGTCGAGCGCGAACTGCTGCCGCACCTCACTCCGCGCCTCGAGACGCTCGTGAGCCTGCGCAATCCGGCGATGCACCTGGACTTCGACGACGCGATCCACCTCCGGTACGGGGAGGGCGCGCGCAACCCGGTCGCGCGCGTCATCGGGATGGTGCGCACGGTGAGCGCCGGCAACGAATACCTCGCCGCGTACGCGCGGCGCTTCAACCCGCGCGTCTCCGTCATCCCCACCGCCGTGGACACGGACCGGTACGCGCCGGCTCCGGAGGGGGACGTGCCGTTCGTGTGGACCGGATCGAGCAGCACGCTTCCGTACCTTGAACGGCTGGCGCCGGCCCTGCGCCGGGTGCCGGGGGCGCGCCTGCTCGTGATCTGCGACCGCCGTCCGCGCGCCCTGGGCATCCCCGTGGAGTTCGTGCCGTGGAGCGAGCGCGTCGAAGTCGAGGCGCTCCGGCGCGGTCGCGTCGGTCTCATGCCCCTTCCCGACACCGAATGGGCCCGGGGCAAGTGCGGCCTCAAGCTCCTGCAGTACATGGCGTGCGGCATCCCGTGCGTCGGATCCGGGGTCGGCGCGAACCCGGAGATCCTGGAGGGCGGGCAGTGCGGGATGCTGGCGCGGACGGAGGACGACTGGGTGGAGGCGCTCACGCGACTGCGGGGCGACGGCGCGCTGCGGCAGCGGCTGCGCGCGGCCGGGCGCCGCCGCGTCGAGTCCGCCTACTCGGTGCGGGGGGTCTACCCCCGGCTGCGCGACGCGATTCTCGCGGGACTGCCGGGGGCGCGGAAAATGAGCTAAACTCACCTCGGGAGGTTCGTGGGACTGGGCAAGTCGGCTCTGTTTCTGCTTCCGGCTCGGGACACGCCCTCCAGCCGCTTCCGCGTGCTGCAGTATCTCCCGCGACTGCACGCCGACGGCTGGCGGACGTGCATCTGCGCGTGCGCCCCGTCGGCGGAGCCTCCCGCGAAGGACGGCGTCCTTCGCACGGTCGCGCAGGGGTTCGCGAGCGTGCTGCGCGTCCCGAACCGGCTGACGGCGGTGCTCCGCGCGCCCGCGTACGACGTCGTCTACATCGAACGCGAGCTCCTCCCGCCCTTCACGCCCGTCACCGAGGAGTTCGTCCGCCTCCTCAACCGCAACATCGTCTTCGATTTCGACGACTCGCTCTTCCTGCGCTACGCGGACCGCGACGTCAACCCCGTCGCGAGCGTGGTGCAGATGGCCAGGACCGTCATCACGGGCAACGAGTTCCTCGGCGAGTGGGCGCTCCGCCACAACGACAACGTGTGGGTGCTCCCGACCCCCGTCGACACCGACCGCTTCACCCCCGACAACGTGCGCGGCGACGGGACGCTCCTCGTGTGGACGGGCGTGTCGGCGAACCTGCGCACGCTCCTCCTCGTGCGCGAGGCGCTCGTCGAGACGGCGAAGAAACGCCGCGGCCTGCGCCTGCGCGTGATCAGCGACCGGCCGCCCGACTTCGACCTCGGGATCCCCGTCGAGTTCGTCCCCTGGACATACGCGACGGAGGTCGAGGCGGTGCGCTCGGCCGACATCGGCATCATGCCGCTGCCCGAGGACGACTGGACGAACGGCAAGAGCGGCTACAAGGTGCTCCAGTACATGGCGTGCGGGCTCGCCTCGATCGCGGCGCCCTACGGCGTGATCGCGGACGTGCTGGACGCCGGCAAGTGCGGACTCCCCGCGCAGAACACGGAGGAGTGGCTGGACGCGCTCGACCGGCTGATCGGCGAGCCGGAGCTCCGCGAGTACGCGGCGAAGGAGGCGCGGCGCCGGGCGGAGGAGATCTACTCGATCAACGCGATCTATCCGCGCTGGCGCGACGTTCTGGAACTCCAGGTGGAGCAGCCGGCGGCCGTGTGATTTCCGAAGTCGAACAAATCCGGCCCGCGACCGTCTAAAATACTGGTGCCGGTCATGGGCAGATTGATCCCTGTGCTCCTCGCCTGCGTCGCGACCGTCGGTTGCGCGGTCGATGCCGATCCGCTTCCGCGCTACATGCAGGACGCGCCGCGGACCGACGAGGACGTGCGCGTCGCCGTCGCGGAGATCAGGAAGGAGCTGGGCGAGGACTTCGACGTCGATCACGTCGAGCGCATCTTCTACCTCGCGGGCAACGGCGGAAAAGACGAACTCCGCCGCTGCCGCGCGACCGTCGAACGCATGTACCGCTTCCTGACGCGCGACTACTTCCAGAAGCGGCCGACGAAGCCGCTGCGCGTCTACTGCTTCCGCGACGCGCTCAGCTACGAGGCCTACTGCAAGGAGGCCTATCAGAAGCCGCCCTCCACGCCGTACGGCTTTTACATGCCGTCCGAGCGGAAGATGGTCATGAACATCGCCACCGGCACCGGCACGCTCGCGCACGAGCTCGTGCACCCGCTCCTGGCCGAGGACTTTCCGATGGTGCCGTCCTGGTTCAACGAGGGATTCGCCTCGCTCTACGAGGAGTCGCTCCAGACCGTCGACGGCAAGATGATCGGGAACGTCAACTGGCGGCTGCGCGGCCTGAAGGAGGCGATGGCCGAGGACCGCGCGATCACGCTCGACGCGCTGCTCAAGACGACGACGAAGGAGTTCTACGACGAGACGCGCGGCGTGCACTACGCGACGGCGCGCTACCTCTGCAAGTGGCTCCAGGACAAGGAGCTCCTCGTCGAGTACTACCGCCAGTTCAAGGACGCCGCGAAGGCGGACCCGACCGGCCGCGCCACGCTCGAGAAGGTCTCGGGGATGTCGATCGCAGACCTCGACCCGATCTGGCGCGAATGGGTCAGAAAACTCAAGTAGCCCTGCTGTTCGTCGCGCTCGCGGGCTGCGCCCCGCCGGGCGTGCAGCGGCCGCCGCCCAGCGTCGAGGCGATCCGCGCGGAGCTGGGCGACGTCGAAGTCCAGGTCGTCGCGGACCTGTTCTTCGTCGCGTGCGACGGCGGGAAGGACGAGCTCCGCCGGTGCGCCGCGACCGTCGAGCGGATGTCGAAGTTCCTGTGGGCCGACTTTTTCGAGAAGCGCCCCGCGGTTCCCGTGCGGATCTACTGCCTCCGGGACGCCCGGTCGTACGAGGAGTACGTCACGCGCACGTACGGGCGCCCGCCGTCGACGCCCTACGGCTTCTACATGCACCGCGAGCGGACGGCGGTCATGAACATTGCGACCGGCACGGGCACGCTCGCGCACGTCCTCGTCTATCCGATGCTCGAGGCGGACTTACCGGCGGCGCCCGAGTGGTTCCGCGCCGGTTTCGCCGCGCTCTACGAGGAGTCGAACCAGACGGTCGACGGCGCGATGGAGGGTCACGTGAACTGGCGCCTGCGCGGCCTGAAGGAGGCGATGGCGCAGGGTCGCGCCCCGTCGATCGCGACGGTGCTCTCATCGCGCGAGCCGGACGCCGCGGCCGCGCGCTATCTCTGCCTGTGGTTCCAGGACCGCGGCCTCCTGCGCGAGCTCTATCGCGCGCTCAGGAACGGTGCGACCGTCCAGAGCGTCGCCCGCATGGACCTGGACGAGCTTGACCGCCGGTGGCGTGAGTGGGTCCGGCCGCTGAAGTAGCGGCTACTTCTTGACCCAGATCGGGTTCGACAGGATCCACGTGAGGTTGTCGCGCATCGCCTCGACGCGGTAGACGCCGGGCTGGTCGATGTCGAGCAGCACTTCGTCGTTCTCGTCCTCGTGGATCGAGTCGCCGTTGTGGAACACGTTGATGAGCGCCTCGTCCGGCAGCGTCACGACGAGCTCCGTCTTCCCCTCGCCGAGCGGGATCTCGTCGCCCATCCGCGCGACCTTGTTGCCGTTGTCGATCTCGAAGACGAACTCCGTCGGGTCGTCCCAGAAGTCGAACGAGACATAGAGGCGCCCCGCGCGGACGGCCTCGAGGACCTGGCGGCGCGCCTTCTTGTAGTCCTTCTCGATCGGCTTGTCGAGCAGGATGTGGTTCGTGATCGTGCGGAACGCGGTCTCGTACGGGAAGATCTGGAGCGTCTGCCCCTCGTACTCGCGCTTCCAGTTGTGGTTGTCGATCTCGCCGATGCCGACGACCTTGCCTTTGCGGCAGAGCTCGTCCCAGCGCTTGATCGTCTCCGAGCGCGGGCCCGTGAGCGCGCTCTCGAACTCGGTGTAGACCTTGAGCGAGAGCTCCTCGCGGTCGAGCTGCACCTGCCAGTCGGTCTGCAGGTCCCAGAGCCCCATGCCCGAATAGCCCGTCGCGTCCCACTCCTTCCACGCGAACGACGGGACGTTGAACTTCTTCGTCCCCTGGTGGTCGGGGTGCGCGAGGAATCCGAACCAGCCCTGGCGCGAGACCTCGTCGATGATCGCCTGCGGCGGCTTCTGGTTGAGCCCCTCGACGTTGAGACGCTCCTCGCCGAAGGCGATGTAGTGGTTGCCGACGTTGGGCTGCGGCGTGATCTCCGTGCCGCAGATGAGCAGCGACGAGCCCCACCACTTGTTGGCGCCGTCGTCGTACGGCTTCATCGTGTCGTGGTCGGTCATGAGGACGAAGTCGAGGCCGACCTCGTTGGCCGCCTTCATCACCTCGTCCATCGTGCCCGTGCCGTCGGAGTAGGTGGAGTGGCAGTGGATCGCGCCGCGATAGTCGTAGGTCGACATGGGCGGGCCATCATAGAAGGCGGCCTACCGGGTGTAAACTGCTATTAGCCGTTGGCTGTCGGCCGCTGGCCGCAGATCGTGATCGGCGTCCGCCAATGGCCGGTGGCTAATGGCTTCCTTATCCGCTATCCTCTCCCCGTGGAGCCCGCCCCCCTCGTCCGCGCCGACCGGCTCGTCAAGCGCTACCAGCTCGGCGCCGCCGTCGTCACCGCGGTCGACGGGCTCTCGATCGACTTCTCGAAGGGCGAGTTCTCCGCGATCGTCGGCCGCAGCGGGAGCGGCAAGTCGACGCTCCTCCACCTCCTGGGCGGGCTCGATCGGCCCACCTCGGGCGATGTGACCGTCGCGGGACGGCGGCTCGCCGAGCTCTCCGACACGGAGCTCGCCGACTACCGCCGCGCGCAGGTCGGGTTCGTCTTCCAGTTCTTCAACCTCGTGCCGTCCATGACCGCGTGCCAGAACGTCGAGCTCCCGATGACGCTCGCGGGCGTGGACCGCGCCTCCCGGCGGAAGCGCGCGGACGAGCTCCTGGAGCGCGTCGGCCTCGCGGCGCGGCGCGACCACCGCCCGAGCGAGATCTCCGGCGGCGAGCAGCAGCGCGTGTCGATCGCGCGCGCGATGGCGAACGACCCGCCGCTGGTCCTCGCCGACGAGCCGACCGGCAACCTCGACAGCAAGACGGCGGGCGAGATCCTCAGCGTGCTCAAGGGCCTCGAGCGGACCGTCCTCATGGTCACGCACGACCGCCAGATCGCCGAGGGCGTCTGCACGCGCGTCGTCGAGCTTTCCGACGGGAAGCTCGTGGCCGACCGGAGGGGGCCGTGAGCCGACTCCCCGACCCCAACGCCCCAATCCCGACGGCTCCTCCGTGCACGGCGCCCTCGCCGTGTCTCCGTGTCTCCGAGCTTCGGTCCTTCTCCGTGTCCTCCGGCAATTCCGTGCTCTCCAACCCGACGGTCGCTCTCCGACACTCTTCTCTGGGTCCTCCGGGCCCTCAGGTGTTCGCCTTCGAGAGGGACCCGGCCCCATGAGGATCTCGGACACCCTCAGGATGTCCCTCGGCAACCTCGCCCGCCGCAAGGGGCGCACGTCGCTCACCCTCGTCGGGGTCGTCATCGGCGTGGCCGCGCTCGTTCTCATGATCTCCCTCGGCGTCGGGCTCGAGCGCTCCGTCGTGAAAGTCTTCCAGAGCGACGACGCCATGCGCACGATCTTCGTGCAGCGCCCGCGTGGCGGCGCGGACAAGGGCGAGCGCAAGATGACTCCCTTCAGTTTCGGGGGCATGGGACTCCCGATCACCGACCGCGACCTCAGGGAGCTCCGCGCGATGGAGGGCGTCGCCACCGTCTCCCCCAACCTGGGCCTCTTTCTCGACATCGAGATCGAGGGCGTGAAGGAGCCCGAGGAGTTCGTCCCCGTCGGCGGCCTCCTCGAGGAGGAGGTCCCGGACATGAGGAAGTTCCTCGTCGCGGGCGACCTTTGGAAGGACCCGTCGGAGCACGCGCTGCTCATTCCGTCGCGCATGCTCGCGATCCGCATGCAGAAGAAGCCGGCCGACGTCGTCGGCAAGAAGATCGTCTTCTCGCGCGCGTTCTCGGAGGACCAGCCCGACGAGAAGGACGTCACGTACGTGGTCGTGGGCGTCCTCGACACCGAGCGCCTCGGCCTGAAGGCGCGGCAGCTGTACGCGCCGATGGACCGCGCGATGGAGCTGCGCGCCGTCACCAAGGGCGGGAACCTGCCGCTGTTCGGCGACCGCAAGGACGTCTACCCGCAGGCCGAGGTGAAGGCGAAGACCGTGATGGGCATGGAGGACCTGAAGAACCGTCTCAAGAACTCCGGCTACGAGGTGATGACGCCCGCGGACTTCATGGGCATCCTCAAGACGTTCTTCCTCGTCATCGAGGCGTTCATGGCGTGCATCGGAGCGATCGGGTTGATCGTATCAATCTTCGGGATCGCGAATACGATGGCCATGGCCGTGCTCGAACGGACCCGCGAGATCGGGATCATGAAAGCGGTGGGCGCCCGCAACGGCGCCATCCTACGCGTCTACCTCCTCGAGGCGGCCGCGATCGGGCTCATCGGCGGGCTCGCCGGGCTCACGCTCGGCACGCTCGGCGGCGCCACGCTCAACCTCGTCGCGCACAAGTTTGTCGAAATCCCGGACGATATGCGCCTCTTCCACGTGTCGGTGTGGCTGGCCGGCGGCTCCGTGCTCTTCTCGATGACCATCAGCATGATCGCGGGAATCGTGCCGGCGCTCCGCGCGTCGCGGCTCGACCCCGTGCGGGCGCTCCGCTATGAGTAAGCTCCTCCTCCTGCTCGCCTTCGCGCAGACCGACGGCCTGACGGTCGAGCGGCGCGTCCGCGTCGTCTCGCGCGACACCGTCGGCAAGGCGTCCGAATACGTGCGCACCGAGGTCGTCCGGATCCAGGGCGGGAACGTCGCGATCGACGACGTGACCTTCGGCGCGCGCCTGGTCATCCGGCCGGACAAGGCGCTCGCGTGGGTGATCGACGTCCAGGGAGCCACCTACTCCGAGCTCGACTTCGCGGCCGTCGCGAAGCGGCGCGCGCAGGAGCTCGCCAACCTGGCCGACGCGAAGAAGCGCGTCGCCGGCACGCAGGACGCCGACGACATCGAGCGCGTCATGATCGGGCTCGGCACGTACGCGTCGCCGCCCTCCGTCGCCGTCAAGGAGACGGGCCGCGAGGAGAAGATCGCCGGGCGCGCGTGCTCGGGCCGCTCGATCGTCGTGAACGAGACGGACGTCGCGTTCGACGTCTTCGTCGATCCGTCGCTGGCCGACGGCCTCGCCTACTTCGACGCGCTCGCGGCCGTCGGCGGGTTCCACCCGGATGTCGCCGCGAAGCTGAAGACGCTCGGCGGGTTCCCGCTCAAGGGCAAGGTCCGCTACGCGCTCTTCCTGGACCGCGTCTTCTGCGAGGAGGAGGCGACCGCGGTCACGCGCGGCCCGATCGGGGCGGCGGACTTCGACCTGCCGTCCGGGCTCAAGAAGGTGCCGCTCAAGGGCTTCGACCCGGACTCCGGCCCGAAGCCGGAGAAGCCGAAGAACTTCGCGCACACGTTCCGCGAAGACGACATCGAGCGCGACACCAATCCGCTCAAGAAGCCCGAGAAGAAGGAACCCGAGAAGGACAGATGACCGCCGCCCGCGCCCTCATCCACGTGACGGGCCGGGTGCAGGGCGTCGGCTACCGCGCCCGCTGCCTGGGGGAGGCGCGCGACCGCAGGCTCGCCGGCTGGGTGCGCAACCTCGACGACGGTCGCGTCGAGGCGATGGTCGAGGGTCCGCGCGAGGCGATCGAGGACCTCGTCGCGTGGTGCCGCCTCGGGCCCGCGACCGCGCGCGTCGTCGACGTCTCCGTCGCGTGGTCGGAGGCGACGGGCGAGTTCCGGGATTTCCGGATCGCCCGATAGAAAGCGGGCTATACTGCACCCGGATGGTCCGCCTGCTTCCGTTTTTTCTGGCCTTGGCGTGCGCCGGCTGCTGGGTGCCGCTCTACGACGACGAGCCGCGCCCGGTCGCGCGGAACGTCGACTACGGCGATCCGCTCACGTGCGCGGAGATCGAGAAGCTGCTCAAGGCCGGCGTCTCCGACGGCGTGATCCTCGAGAAGTCGAAGAAGACCGGCGTGGTGAAGCTCACCGTGGACGACATCGTCGCGCTCAAGACGGCGGGCGCGTCCGACGCACTCATCAAGGAGCTCATCGCGAGCGAGCGCCGCGTGTCGCGCGTCGAATACGCGCCGGCGACGACGACGTACGTGTACCACGACTGCTGGTGGGGGCCGTCGATCTGGCTGGGGACTTCGGGCCACGGCTACTACCATCGCCATCATCACCGCAGGTCCGGGGGGTTCGGCGTGGGGGTTCGCGTCGGCTGGTAGATCAGCTCCGTTCAGGGGACGGGAGATGAGCTGGGACGGGAAGGAGCGACGCGCGCGCAAGCGCTTCGCCGTGAAGAACAGCACGCTGCGCTACCGCGGCGCCGGATTCCTGTCGTTCCTCTTCCCGCCGTCGTCGAAGTACCTGCTGCTCAACTTCAGCGAGGGCGGCTGCCACTTCATCACGCGCGAGGAGCTGGCGGAGGGTCGGTCGATCCGCGTGCTCATCGAGGCGCCGAACATCAAGGGCACGATCGGCGGCGACGCGCGCGTCGTGTGGTGCCGCAAGTCGGAGGAGATCAACGCGTACCGCGTCGGATGCCGTTTCGCGGGGCTGGCGGGCCGCTCGAAGGCGCTTCTCAAGAATCTGCTTGACTCGGCGATTCTGGAGAACGTAGAAATCTCGACGAAAGTCTACCTCAAGGAGATCGAGAGGCTCTGACCATGGCGAAGGCCGCCCAGCAGTGCATCCGCTACAGGATGACGTTCTCCGAGAAGCTCGTGCGTGAGCCGCTGGCGCCGGCCCTCTCGCAGTTCGACGTGATCCACAACATCCTGCGCGGCTCCATCACGCCGAAGGGCGCCACGCTCGACGAGATCGAGCTCATCGGGAGCGCCAGGAACATCGAGAAGGCGCTCAAGTACCTCGCCGACAAGGGCGTGAAGGTCACCCGGCTCGACTGAGCCCGCGCAAGACGGTGTCGCGAATCGCCGCGGTCTAGTCGAGGAGTCCCTGCGCCTCGAAGTTCTCGCCGATGACCTCCCCGGATTCGCGGCTCACGCGGAACACGTACTGGATGAACTCCGTGCCGCCCTTGCGCTGGATCGCGACGCGTCGCCAGTCGCCGTCGATCACTTCCTCCTCGATCTGGTAGTTGAGCCTGTTCTCGACGAGCTCCTTGACTCTCGGGTACTTCTTGAGCGCCTTCACCCACTCGCTGCTGTCGTCCTTCCCGCCCTGACCGATGCCGAGCGTCGCCTGCACCTTCTCGCGGAACGTCTGGCCGTCCTTCGTGAACAGGAGCCAGCCGGCGAACCCGACGAGGCCCGCGGCCAGCCCGAACTTGACCACGTACCCCACGTACGGGCCCAGCCCGCGCCCGGGCTTCTTGTACGAGTCGATCGCGTCGAGCTTCCCGCAGTAAAGGCAGTTTCCGTTCGCGGGCAGCTGCTTCTCGCACTTCGGACACAGTGCCATGGCTCACCTCGGAGATGCGACGAGACTCCCCTGCGCCGTACCGCGGCGCTCCAGCTCGCGTTCGACCGCGCTCCACACCGCCGAGTTCGACATCCCCCAGCGGGGCGCGACCAGCCACGCGTTGGCCAGCTCCCCGGCCACCCTTTCGATATACAGCGTCCGCGGCAGCCGTTCAACGATGTCCGCCGCCAGCGCCACCCACTCGTCGAGGGAGGCCACGCGGACGTCGCCCCGCCGGTGGGCCGCCTCGAGCGGCGTGCCCCGCGCGATGTAGAAGTGGTGGAGCTTCACCGCCTCGACGCCGAGCGCCGCCACGCGTTCGACCGTCTCGAACATCATCTCGCGCGTCTCGCCCGGCAGGCCGAAGATGAGGTGGCTGACGAGCTCGAAACCGCGCCCGCGCGCCCGCCGCACGGCGTCCTCGTACTCCGCGAACGTGTGCGCGCGGTTGAGCGACGCGAGCGTCGCGTCGTGCGACGACTCGAGGCCGATTTCGAGCCAGACCGCCGTACGCCTCGCGGTCGACGCGACGAGGTCGAGCACCCGATCGGGCACGCAGTCGGGACGCGTCGCGATCGCGAGCCCGACGACCTGCGGATACGAGAGCGCC
>Ga0187893_10011049_pt1 | contig 13224 bp, 9 predicted proteins | sample MA1701074metaG_FD_139574 | JGI IMG/M metagenome (GOLD analysis project Ga0187893, IMG submission 139574) | White microbial mat communities from a basaltic lava cave in the Kipuka Kanohina Cave System on the Island of Hawaii, USA - MA170107-4 metaG ...
AATTGTCCGTATCGCTTTGTGTCCGACAGTTTTGCGGTATTCCAATCCACCACAGGGCCTGACGTAAAGAAGGCTCCAAGTATCGAGCCGACCCTGGTTTGCGTGAGTGGCAGGCCTGCTTTTTTTGCCGCCTCTCCAATCCCTTTGCCCAGGGCTGCCGACTTCTCTTCCAGTTTCTTGTAGACTCCACGGCCTTTGAGCTGCCTGAGCGTTTCAATGCCGGCGGACACGGCTAACGGATTTCCCGACAACGTTCCTGCCTGATAGACCGGCCCCAACGGCGCGATCAGATCCATGATCTCTTTCCGCCCTCCGTAAGCGCCGACTGGCAGTCCTCCGCCGATAATTTTCCCCAGCACCGTCAAATCCGGGGTAATGCCGTAGAGCGTTTGGGCTCCGCCGTAGGCCACACGAAAGCCGGAGATCACTTCGTCGAAAATCATAAGAATGTTGTTTTCTGCGGTGAGTCGGCGGAGCGCCGATAGAAATTCCGGTGCCGGAGGCACGACACCCATGTTCGCGGCGATCGGTTCCAGAATAATGCAGGCCAACGTGTTTCGATGCGCTTTGACGATCTGTTGAACCGCATGGATGTCGTTGTACGGGACGGTCAAGGTGTGTTTCGCAAAGTCAGCCGGAACTCCAAGCGAATCCGGGATCCCCAACGTGGCCAACCCTGAACCGGCCTTCGTCAACAAATAATCGCTGTGGCCGTGATAGCATCCTTCAAATTTCAGTATGCTGTCTCGCTTCGTAAAGCCACGCGCGACACGAATCGCGCTCATGACCGCCTCGGTGCCGGAGCTGACGAGCCGAACCTTTTCCATCGATGGAAAGGCGTCGCGGATCATGCGGGCGAGTATGACTTCCAGCTCGGTCGGTGCACCATAACTGGTTCCGTTTTCGGAAGCTTTTTTAATCGCACGGATGACTGCTGGAGCCGCATGTCCTAAAATCATCGGACCCCATGAGAGAACATAATCGAGGTAGCTGTTCCCATCGACGTCATAGAGGCAGGCGCCTTTGGCACGTTTGATAAATCGGGGTTGGCCCCCGACCGAGCGAAAGGCGCGCACTGGACTATTTACGCCACCGGGAATCAATTGCTGCGCGTCTGCAAACAGCTTGGCGGAACGAATGGTTTTCATAATGGGGGCGCACAGTACCATGCGAATGAGCCTCGGTCAAGAAAGTGGAGTGTCGGACGGCACGATAAATAATCGAGGCACAAATGTACCCAAAGAGATACGTCTTGCCACAATTTTTTGATACAGCCCTGTTGCGGCGAGGCAGGAACTTTTCGTAATCCCCTGCAAATATGCTGATTCATACCATCAATCGAGTGCGGCTCGACTCTTGCCTCATTAAGCAGGTAATATTCGCAACTCTAGACAGCGATAATAGGAAGAGATTCACGATGAAGATTATCTGTTCGTGGTGCCGACAAGCTGGTAAACCCGAGCTGGTGGGCGAAAAAGCCCCTCTTGACGATGCGCGAGAAACGCATGGGATTTGCGTCATTCATCGCCACGACGTCGAGGCCCGCTGGCAAGCATCGATTCGCACCATCTCACGATCCGGGGTTGCAACCGGACTGTATTCGTCACTTTTTCGGTGGACAGGTTTGCTGAACGTGAACAAGAAGATACGCCCATAGAGCAGATGCCTCCTGCTAGGTCCGTCTTAGGGCAGACCGACGCTGTATTCCAGGCTTCCGAGTCGGTTCCGCACGGATTTCGTTCATCCCCCAGTAGACCCGCTTGGCTTTTTCCCGCTCCGATACAGTGAACAGGACGTGAAAAGGGGTTGCTTGTCGCGCACCCATTCCCGCCTGTCCGGTTCCCCAGGTCTCCCCCACATCACACAAGATCTCAAGAAAGGTTTCATATTCTTCTTCGTCATCGGGCAATAGGCGTGCTGCATTGGTGATGAGCAGAATATAGCCCTTGGCCGGCAGCCATTCCAGATCGGTCAGACATTCCTCTAGAGCGTCCCAGTTATGGCCGAAGTAGTCAGGAAAATCCAAGGCGCGGGCACATTCGGTCAACAGGTCGGTGGTAGTCGGACACTTGGTGCCCTGGATGATTCTCAACGCAAACTTGGCGGGTGGGCGCACTAGCGATTCAGCGCGCTGCCCGGCTGTGACCACAAGCAATGAGGTCCAGGGTGGTTTCGTCGATTGGAGATTGGCCGTCAGTGTGAGTGCATGTTTGGGGGTCATGGTATCTCATTCAATGGCATGAACGTTCGGTAATGGTTATCAGTATAGTAGGCCCTGCCGGTATCTTGCTCGATGACGATCCGTTCCGCATCCCGCGGGCGGCCGCGTATTTTTGGATTCACATCATACTCGCGGTAGTGACCGCGAGGCAGCCGTCTTTCACGATTCTGAAACGCTCTGCCACCGATATATCCAGGGAGAGCGTTGCCCTCATGTTGCTGAATTGCCCCAGCAGGTCTTTGGCTTTTTGCGGGGGATCCTTCGCGACGCGATGCAATCGTCGAACGAGGGGCGGTGTGGCATCGTCAAGAGCCGGCGCTGCGGATTGACCGGATGGGATGGAGGCAGACGGTACGGTCGGTTCCGTCGACGAACTGGCGTTGGGAGTACCAGCAGGGCCGAACAGTAGTCCACCAAGGACGGCGAGTATTCCATAGATCTTCCAAGTTCGATCCATAGTTTCGCATTCGAATCACGAAGCGAGGGAGCACAGTACGAACCGTAGCATGCTCGCTCTTGAAGGATCAACGGGGGTGAGAGGACGGGCCTCTGCTGTGTCATAATGGTTTTCTCGTAACCTGTGAGACCGGGAATTGTTGCTATCGCTCATTCGCCAGCGTAGCATCCAACGTATTCGGGCAGGTACGGTGGTCGCGCAGGCGAAGGTGAGTCAACGAGGTAGAGATTGGAGTCCGCAGTGGACCGGCTTGAGTTTGTGACAGTTGAAGGACTCTTGGCCTACGGCGAGCTGCTGGCATCTCGCATCGCCGGTGAGGGAATTGCGTTCCCCCCAATCCCGCCTTCCTCAGTCGATCGACTGCAGCGAACCCATGACGCCATGGAGAAGATCAGAGCGTTTGTGCAGCGTGCGCAAGAAGGATTTTCTGGGGCAGAAGAGTATCGGGCTGCTCGTCGCATGGTAATCGAACAGGCGTGTGGGGGTGATGAACTGGTGTTCTTCGCCGCCTGGAATGCTCTCCTTGCCAGAGGCGAATTGGCCCCGCTCTTCCGCGTGCCGATCGGGTCGGTGCAGAAGCCGACGCACCGCCGGCCGGTGGCGATTGTGCCTCGCGCGCAACTGACGCCGCAGTTGGTCGAGGATCGTATCGTGTTGGACTTGGGCGAGGATCGGTTCTGGCTCCTGCCGCACGATTTAACCGGTCGCACGCTCCTGTTCACGATGCGTCATGGTGTTTCACGCGTGGAAAGCGGCACCTATCGAGTCGGGCGCCGCCTCGCGAACGTGCTGGATCCTGAGCGGGGCGTTCCCAAGGCCGACGCAGTTGGTGCAGCCCTGGCCAGAATGCTGGGCGTGGTCGGGCAACAATTGGACTTCCTGCACGTTCACAACTACCTCGATCCGCGCACCTTCGTCCAGCTGGTTAGCCAGAGCCCCAATACGCGGCAACTGTATGAGCGTGTAGCCACCGCGCTCATGCAGGGGCACGCGCACCATGTTGGAGCGCTCCCACCCACTCGCGAGCCCGCCTTAGACTCTCAGGATTTTGGATGGGTTACGGGTCTGGAAAAGAAGGCAGAGGCTGAGAAGGCCGCAAAGGCATTTGGCGTGGACGTGCAGACGGCCAAGCGCCTGATCAAACATCCCCTCTATAGCTACCCGGGGGGACACTCCTTCTTCGATGTGTATGTGGATATCGTCGATGGCTTCCGCCGGTTGGGTCATGCCCATCAGGGGAAGGCCGTGTGTCTGTACAGCCACAGTTCCACGCTGCGGGCGCTCATGATTTATCTCGATCCTCGTCCCTTTCGCGAAGCATTCACGGAGTTTGGCGAATATAAGGAGGGACAGGATAACGTCGTGTTGTTGACCTACGAACAGGGTCTCTTATCCGGCTACTCCACCGCCGTGGGTTTGTCGGCGCGGGAACGGACGGCGCGGGAGACCTGGGTCAAGGTCGAGCGCGAACGCAAAGACCGGATCACGCTCAAGCCTCGACAGATCAAGCGGATCGTGGCATTGGTCTCGGGTGGCGACTTCGCCGGCGCGGGCGCCGCGTTGAAAGAATTGCGCGTGACAGGACACCGGTTTGGTCTGGACGTCCACTTTGTTCTTCACGGGTACTTAGGTCTAGCCAACAATTGGATCGAAACGGTGAGCGAGGACGATACCCGCGGCATGGGCAGCCATGCGAGCAGTCCGATTGGGAGCAGCCGCTTCGAAGATTTCAAAAACGAGCAGGTGCAGCAGGTCACCATGCGGCATCTCAAGCCATACATGGAAGACGGTGCCTTGGTGGTCATTGGCGGGGAGGGGAGTCTTCGAGGCGCGCGAGCGCTCTACGAAGGATTTGGCGTCCAGGCAGTAGGGATTCCGGGCACGATCGACAACAATCTCGCAGGGACGACCTCCCTGGGTTTCCATTCGGCCGTGTCACTGGCGAATCAATCCATCGAGTCACTGAAAGCTACCAGTTCCGCCATGGGCAGCGTCTTTTTCGTCGAGATTATGGGGGCGGGGTCCGGCCATCTCGCCCTTGCCTGTGCATATCAGGCCAGAGCCGAAGGCCTCTTGGTCAACGAGCATCCCGATCCTGACGCGTATATCGACGACGTCATCCTCGGTACGCTCAACCGCACGTTGGGCGTCCCGAACAAGAGCCATCTGTTTGTGGTGGCGGAACAGACGCCCCATCGCCATCACCCGGATGGCGGCGTGCGAGGTCTTGTCGAATATGTCGCCAGCACACTGAGCACATGGCCACAGTTTCAGGCACACCCTGGTGAATTTCGCCTCGCTCCTGCAACCAAAGCCACGATCCTCGGACACACATTGCGGGGGGCGCCTCCGACTCCCGAGGACAAGACCATCGGACAAGATCTGGCCTATGAAGCGATTCGCCGTCTCGTCAAGGAGCCGGAGCGAGTGGTCGGGTGCATGTTGGCCTATCGCGGTCCAGGCACCATTGAGGCAATCCCATTCCATGCTGTGGCGCCGAAGCAGTTTGACTGGGAGATCTTCGCCCGAATGCACGGAAGCGAACTTTCCTAGGGGGAATGGGGCTACTCGATCATGGATGAACGAGGCGGCTTGCGCCTGAAACGGCGGTTGCGTTGTGGGCCTGGTGGTCGTTTGCTAGAATGGCATGCTTGGATCTTATTGCGAGAAGAGCGGGAAAAACGGCACGTGCTCGAAAGGCGCGATCCTAAGTTCGGGGTTCGACGTTTCGAAAACCTCGAACCCTCGCTCGCCCCGCCTACTCTCGCGCGGCGCGTATCCCGATTGACCAATACCCGTGACAGCATTGTCTATGCGTAAAGCAAAAATCGTGTGCACCATCGGCCCCGCCAGCGATTCCCCTGCCTTGCTGGATCAGTTAATTGAGAGCGGCATGGACGCGGCGCGACTCAATTTTTCTCATGGGACCCACGAATCGCATGCGCGTGCGATCAAAGCCATTCGCGAAGCAGCGGATCGTCGGCGCGTCCCAATAGCGATTATCCAAGACCTGCAAGGACCGAGGATCCGTGTTGGAGACGTCGATCAGGGCGGGCTCGATTTGGTTGCCGGCCAGACCGTGAGGCTCGTGACATCGCTGCTCCGGTCAGGCGGTCAACTCGGTGCACAGTCAATCGTTCCGTCCGGCATGCGTGAGATCCCGGTGATGTATCAATACCTGGTGCGGGACGTCCGGCCAGGCGCCCACATCCTGATTGACGATGGGCTTATCGAGCTGATTGCTGATCGGATTATCGGAGGCGACGTCGAATGCAGAGTTGTGACCGGGGGACGACTCACCTCGCACAAGGGCATGAATTTACCAGATACTCGCATCAGCGCTCCCACTCTGACAGACAAAGATCGGAACGATCTCCGGTTCGGCGTTGCGCAGGGGGTGGACTATGTGGCTCTCTCGTTTGTCAGAGGTCCCGATGATGTGGTGGCCACTAGGAAGTTAGTGGCGGACTGGGGTGGCGACGTGCCGGTTATTGCAAAGATCGAAAGGCCGGAAGCGGTGGAGTGCTTGGCCGCGATTCTTGATCAGGCGGACGGCGTGATGGTGGCGCGGGGCGATTTGGGAGTCGAGATGGGGCCTGAGGCAGTCCCGCTCCTACAGAAGCGCATTATCGCTGAAGCCAACCACCGTCGCTGTCTCGTGATCACGGCCACTCAAATGTTGGAGTCTATGACGCACCACACGCGCCCGACGAGGGCCGAAGCGTCGGATGTGGCGAATGCCGTCCTCGATGGGACTGATGCCGTCATGCTGTCCGCAGAAACAGCGATCGGACAGCACCCGGTTGAAACAGTCCGTGTCATGGACCGAATCGTTCGAGCCGCAGAGGAAGGGACTCGATCGTGGCGTACGCGCCTCTCCGACGCGCCACGGGGGGAAGGCTCATTTCCGGAGGCCATTTGCCATTCGGCTTCTTCGGCAGCCTCAGTCATCGGGGCGAGCGTCATTGTGGCATTTAGCGAACGGGGTACGACTGCGCGCTTGCTGTCGAAGCAGCGACCTGATGCGTCAATTATTTCATTGACGCCATTTGAGGTCATACGGCAGCGGATGGCGCTGTATTGGGGTGTGATCCCTCATACGATGCGGCAGATCACTCAAACCGATGAGCGGATCGATGAAGCGGAACGTCGCCTGAAAACCGAGGGATTGGCAACAACAGGACAGCGTATCGTGATTGTGTCAGGGACCAGGATTGGTCAGCCCGGAGAGACCAATTTCATGAAGTTACATAGAGTTGGGTGAGCTGAACCTGTGGAGCGATGCGAGCACGCTGCATGGGACAGCGTGGAAGAAGAGCGCACACGATGACACTCAATGTTGTGGGACGGTTCGTGCTTTGTCTGTGTCAGTTGCTCGCCTTGGTGGTGTTATGCGGAAATGGACTCGCGCAGACCGGATCCATCAAACATTCTCCGGCAGATGTGGTGAAACGCTATCTGGCACTTGATTATAAAGGCGCGCGGCTCGATGCCATGTCGGCCGAAACGGTCTCGTCCTACGTAAATTGGAATGAGGAGCCGGCGTGGGGGCGTGTCGTCGTGACGCGAGGCTTTGTCGTGGCGGAGCAGTATCGTCAATGGGAGATCGTCGATAGACTGGAAGTCGTGGTTCCGGTCACCTTTCAGGTGATCGGCTCGGTGTATCTGGAAACCGCCGGTTTCGTTCAGGATGTTGAGACAGAAGAGATTCGATTTCGTGTGAAAGCCGTCAAGAATCGTTGGAAGATTGTCGAGCCGATGTTTCCCCCGCACGTGGGCCAGAAACGGATGGTGAATTTCGTACGCGAAGCTTGGGGGAAGGAAACCGACCTGGCAAAGCGAGACCGTCTCGGGGCGTTGCAAGACGAATTACGAAAGGTAAAAGAATGATGGGCAAGACCTCGGTCGAGCTGTTGATCTTCGATCTGGATGGGACGCTCATCGAGTCCAAATGGGACATTGCCGAGTCGGTGAATCTGACGTTGGTCGAGCTGGGGCTCCCGCAGCGACCGATCGAGGAAATATTTGGGTTTGTGGGGGATGGGGTCAAACAACTGTTGCGTTTGTCGATCGGCGAGGGAAGCCGGGTTACCTTCGACGAGACGTTGCGGGTGTTCAGGCGCCAGTACTTGGCCCATTGCCTCGATCGCACGACGTTCTATCCCGGTGTCGAACAGGCGCTGATTCATTTCGAAGGAAAGCGCAAGGCGGTGGCGACCAACAAGTCGATCGAGTATACGAATGTGATTCTCAAAGGATTGGGAGCGCATTATTTCCAATGTGTCATCGGCGGGGACAACGGGTTTGGGTTGAAACCGGAACCAGGCATGCTGCTGCATGTGATGGAGCAGTTGAATGTGCCCAAAGAACAGACCGTGCTCGTCGGGGACAGCACGAACGACATCAACGGCGGGCATAATGCCGGAATTCGTGTCTGTGCAGTAGGGTACGGCATGGGGAATCGAGCCAAAATGGAAGCCTGTCGCCCAGACTGGTTTATCGAAACCCCGGAACAACTCATGGAGCTATTCATATGAACTACAGGTTGAGGTTAAGGCTGAGGTTGAGCCTGAGAGAGGATGCTATGAAATATCGTCGCTGGTTTCTGGTTCTCTGTGTGAGCTTTGGCCTGAACCTTAGCCTTGGCCTCGACCTGCCGCATGCCGCTTCATTCGGGCTGGCGGATCGTGTGGTGGAACACAAACTGGCGAACGGTTTGACTGTGCTCATGGTCGAACGGCATCAGACGCCGGTGGTCTCCCTCAACATGACTTTCGGGGTCGGAGGCGTCAACGAGCAGGCGGGGCAAACCGGCCTCGCGCATCTCTACGAACATATGGCGTTCAAGGGCACGAGGACGGTCGGGACGAAGGATTATGAGAAAGAGCGGCCGATTCTCGAAGAGTGGTTTCGAGTGGGGACAGAGCTGGAGAAGCGGCAGCGAGAACTCGCACGGAAGAGTCAGGAAAGGCCCGCCAGTTCAGAGGAGCGAGCAACCATCGAAGGACTGCAGAAACGATTTACCGAGCTGCAAGATAAGGCGGGACAATTCGTCGCGGGCAATGAGATGGCCTTACTCTACCAACGCCACGGGGGAATCGGACTCAATGCCGCGACCGGGAAAGACCTTACCCGCTATATGATCAGCCTCCCGGCGAATCGTCTGCCGCTGTGGGCTGCGCTCGAAGCTGATCGTATGGCGCATCCGGTCCTCCGCGAATTCTACAAGGAACGCGGAGTCGTTATGGAAGAGCGGCGGTTGCGGAATGACGACAGCCCCAATGGATTGTTGTACGAGACCTTCACCTCGGCTGCTTTTCGCGCGCATCCATACGGCATTCCGACGATCGGCTGGGAGTCGGACATTCTGTCGCTCACGCCGGCTGACACCGAAGCCTTCTTCAAAGCCTACTATGGCCCGGGCAATGCGACGATTGCCATCGTGGGCGACATCAATCCGAAGGACGTCATGACATTAATCGAGCGCACGTTCGGCACGATCCCGGCCTCGCCCTCTCAAACTCCACTCGTCACTGTTGAGCCTCCTCAACGGGGGGAGCGCAGGGTGGAGGTGGAGTTCGATGCCGAACCCTCGCTGATCATCGGGTTTCACAAGCCTGCGTTGAACCATCCAGACGATTATGTCTTCGATGTGATCGACGCGGTGCTGAGCGACGGACTCACCTCCCGGCTCTATACGAGTCTGGTCCGCGAGAAACGGATTGCCGCCTCGGTCAGCTCCGACTCGAATTATCCGGGGGTCCGCTCCCCAAATCTGTTCATCCTTAACGCCATGCCGCTTGCACCCCATACGACGGCAGAAGTCGAAGCGGCCATCTATGCTGAGATTGAACGGCTCAAGACGGAGCCGGTTACTGCCAAAGAACTTGAGAAAGTGTTGAATAATCTCGATGCTGATTTGGTCCGTGCGCTTCGATCCAACGGAGGTCTTGCTTCCCAATTAGCGCTTTTTCAGACGGTGGCGGGAGACTGGCGCTACGCGTTAAAGTCCCGGGACAAGATTGCGGCCGTCACACCTGCCGATATTCAACGTGTGGCCGCTGAATATTTCACGAAATCGAACCGAACGGTGGCGACGTTGGTGAAGAAGGCCGGAGAAAAACATGCCGCGGCGGCGTCTCAGCGCGAGGTGGCGCGATGAGACACGTGAAATGTGAGACGCGAAATGTGACGCGATGGAGTGTCGTGCTGTGCTCGACAATCGTGGCGGCTGCCATCCCTGTGCTGACTGCCTGTGTCGGAAGCCCGGCGCTGAACGATCCCAGGCAGATGACGTTTAAGTCCGTCGAGTTCACTCCGCCCGAACCAGATCGTGTAGTGTTCGAGAATGGGATGGTCGTGTACCTCCTAGAGGACCATGAGTTGCCATTGGTCAGCATAACCGCAACGATGCGAACGGGCGGCTGGCTGGATCCAGCTGATAAGATCGGGCTGGCGTCGTTGACAGGCTCCGTCATGCGGACCGGTGGTGGCGGTGGTCTGTCAGCTGAAAAAGTCGACGAGGAACTCGAACAGTTCGCCGGGGATCTGTCCGTCTCGATCGGACGGCAGTCCGGTTCTGCGTCGCTCGATGTGCTCAGCAAAGACTTGAAGCGAGGGCTCCAGATCTTGGTGGGACTCATCCGGGCTCCCGCCTTTGAGCCGGCGCGGGTTGAACTCGCCAAGCTCCAGGCTATTGAAGGGATCCGTCGCCGGCAAGATAACCCTGGTTCGATTGTCGGACGCGAGTTCATCAAACTCTTGTACGGAGAGGATCACCCGTCTGCGCGTGAAAGCAGCATCAGATCCATCGCCCGCATCACCAGAGACGACCTGATCGCGTTTCACCGGAAGACAATTCATCCGAACAGCATGATCGTGGGTGTGACGGGTGACTTCGACAAATCAGCCATGCTGGTCCTTCTACGCGACGTATTCGGGGATTGGAAGATCGGCGAAGTGCCCGTGCTGGCGATTGCCGATGTGCCTCAGAGCACGGTGACGAAATCCATTGTACGGTTTGTGAATAAGGAAACCTCACAGACGCATCTCCGCCTTGGACATCTGTCGGTCAAACAGCAGAATCCCGACTATGTGGCGTTGGCAATCGCGAACGATATTCTGGGCGGCAGTTCGTTTCGCAGCCGTCTCTTCAATGACGTGCGCACTAAACGGGGCTTGGCCTACTCCGTCGGCAGCCGGTTGAACTCCGGGGTGCACGATCAAGGCGTTTGGCTGATGCGCGCCGAGACAAAGTTGCCATCGACGCAAGAGGTCATCGCTCGATTTATCGCAAACATGGAACGGATGCGGACCGAGTCGGTGACGGACAGTGAGCTGGCAGAAGCGAAAGAGGCGTATGTGAACTCGTTTATTTTTTCTTTCGCCAGTCCGTCCGCGATCGTGGGGCGGTTGGTTGAACTGGAATACGACGGGCTTCCCAAGGATTTTCTCCAGCAATTGCGTGCCCGTGTGATCGCATTGACGAAAGAGGAAATCCTGATGGCGGCAAAGAAACATTTCAACCCGGAACGACTGACCATTCTTGCCGTCGGTTCAGGCGAGGCCTTGCCGAAATTGCTGTCAGGCTTCGGGGACGTGAAGGAAATAAAGTTAGGTCCTGAGGGATGAGGGAAGAGTGACCGGATGAAAGGAGGCCGCAATGGTGACCTATCTGATGCTGCTTAATTGGACGGATCAGGGGATCAAGAATGTAAAGGATTCGCCGAAGCGGCTCGATGGGGTCAAGAAACTCGCGAAGAACTTGGGTGGCGAGGTCAAATCTTTTTACATGACGCTGGGGGCGTATGATTTGGTGCTTGTCGTCGAGATGCCCAACAACGACAAGCTGGCGAGTTTCGGCCTCAAGTTGGGATCACTCGGCAATGTGCGGTCCACGACTCTCAGAGCCTACTCCGAGGATGACTATCGCCGTATCATTAGCGGTCTAGGCTAAGAATAGATAGATGCGGAACAAAATTGATGGCTGTCAGTGGCCGGCCGTTAGCTTTCCACAAAGACCGAATTCAGAGCGGACTGCTGATAGTTAAAGGTTTTTCACATGCCGCTCGAAGACGATTTCTGTGACATTATCAAGAAGGCTCGCATGGGCCACGCATGGTCCGTGGCGGATGTGACACGGACGACCGGATTGGCCGGTGGCGAGATTACATCGCTGGAGCGCGGCGCTCGCTTGCCTGATCGCAATGAGGTTCGGGTGTTGGCGAAGGCGTTAGGCCTTCGTCCTGGCCCATTGGAGCAGATTGGGATCGAGAAGTGGGAACCGGCGATCGCCTCCCCTGTCTCCTGGATAGAAACTGTGTGTGGATCGATCAGTGGCTATGGCGTGCAGGGCTATGTCGTCCATGACGGCGGAGAGGCGGTGCTTATCGACACGGCGTACAATGCGCCGGCGATGATCGACGTGTTGTCATCGCGCCACCTGCGCCTGATGGGGATTTGCCTCACGCACGGCCATGCGGACCACGCCGACGGGATTGATCAGATTTTGATGTTTCGTGAGGCGCCGGTGTATCTCGGAACAGACGATGTCGATCTCCTCAGCTGGAGGCCTTCCGGCGCACATCTGAAGGTGCCGGAACATGGTCAGACGATTACGGTCGGGCGTCTCAGCGTTCATTGTCTCGCCACGCCGGGCCATACCCCTGCTGGGATCTGCTATCGCGTGGATGCCGAGTCACAACGCATTTGCTTCGTCGGCGATACGCTGTTCGCCGGATCCATTGGCCGCTCGAATCCCAGTACGTTGTATCAGACCCATCTGCGGTCGGTTCGGACTCACGTACTTGGGTTGCCGCCTGAATATCGGTTGTTGCCTGGTCACGGACCGGCCACGACGGTTCGCGAAGAGCTGGACCATAACCCCTTCGCTACGGACCACTGAAGAACGCCCTATGAATCTGGACCAGCGGAGCGATGAGCAACCGATCCGCGGTGGAGAATTGCCAGTTGTGCCGGGGCCGTCTACGGAGCCACCTGAGGATCTCCGTCATCTCTCCCCGGACGACGAATTCGAAGAGACGTCTTTCTCGAAATGGATTATGCCCGTCAGCCTCTTTGTGGCAACGATCTTTACCACACTGTGGGCGGGGGCCTATCAGGTCTATAACGGACCGATCCATGGACCGGTAAATTTCCTGCTTGAACATCCCGAGGCGCTCTGGCACGGGCTTCCCTTCGCCGCCACACTCTTGTTCATTCTGGTCACCCATGAATGCGGGCACTATGTGCTTTCCCGTATCCACAGGGTACCGGCGTCACTGCCGTTGTTCATTCCGGGCCCTCCGTATTTCGTCGGCACATTCGGAGCGATCATCCGTTTACGCGGGCCGATCATGAATCGACGCGCGCTGTTCGACATCGGCGTGGCCGGTCCGCTTGCCGGCTTCATCGCCGCGGTGGTGGCGCTGATCATCGGCCTGAATCTGTCAACGGTCGTGGATCGGACGGCGACCCGTGGATTGGAGTTGGGTGAACCGCTGCTCTTACAGTTCATCTCCTGGCTGGTCGTCGGATCCATCCCTCC
>Ga0187893_10011052_pt1 | contig 13222 bp, 12 predicted proteins | sample MA1701074metaG_FD_139574 | JGI IMG/M metagenome (GOLD analysis project Ga0187893, IMG submission 139574) | White microbial mat communities from a basaltic lava cave in the Kipuka Kanohina Cave System on the Island of Hawaii, USA - MA170107-4 metaG ...
CGCCGTGGGCGAGGGCGAGCCGAGCGTCGTCCGGGTGCGCGACCCCCTTGAGCGCGATCGGAAGCGCCGTCGTCTGCCGCAGCCAGTCGAGGTGCTCCCACGAAAGCTCGGGGGAGAAGACGATTTTGCGCGCCGCACCCCGCTTGCCCTCGGAAGGCGGTTCTCGCAGGTTCTCGCAGCACATACCCGCCGGGAGATCGAGGAATCCGTTACGCAGGTCCCGCTCGCGTTGGCCGAACGCCGGCGAATCGACGCTCACGACCAACGCCGCGCAGCCGGCCACCTCGGCGCGTCGGACCAGCGCCTCGGTGAAGCCGAGGTCGGGCTGGATGGTGAGCTGAAACCACAGGCTCGGTGCGCTGCCGGGTGCCGCCTCCTGCGCCGCTGCCGCGACTTCCTCGATCGCCACGGTGGACGCCATGCTGACGATCATGATGGCGCCCGCCGCCGCGGCCGCGCGCACGGTGGCACACTCACCCTCGGGATGGGCAAGGCGGTGGAAAGCGGTGGGCGCGAGGAGGACGGGAAGCGATGCACGGCAACCGAGCAAGCGGATCTCGAGCTCGCGGTGGGCGCTTGGGCGCAGCACGCGGGGCAGGAGACCGATGCGGGCGAACGCCGCCTCGTTCGCCCGCAGCGTGATCTCGTCGTCGGCACCGCCCGCAAAGTAGTCGTAAACGGCCGGAGCGAGACACCGGCGTGCCTCGGCCTCGATCTCACGTAGGGACAAGGCGTCCATCACAGCGCCGCCGCCCGTGCCTTGGCCGTCGCTCGGGGACGGCGTTCCAGCCATTCCAGCATCGGCGCGGTGATCACCGTACTGACGAGCGCCATGACGACCAACATGGTGAAAATCTTTGGCGGAATGAGCCCCAAATCCATCCCGATGTTAAGTACCACCAACTCCATCAGCGCCCGGGTGTTGAGGAGGATGCCGATCCGCAGCGCGTCCCGTCCGGGCATGCCTGCGAGACGGGCCCCGAGCGCGCATGCACCGAACTTACTCAGGCACGCGGCACCTACCCAACCGGCACACCAGAGCCAGTCGTTGGCCGAGACTAGCGCCCCGATCTGTGTGCGCATCCCGGTGTAGGTGAAGAAAATCGGGACCAGCACCGTGTTCACGAACGGTGCGATCCGCGCCGACCATGCCTTGGCAAAAACCCGTTGGTCATAGACCACCACGCCGGCGAGGAATCCGCCAAACACTGCGAACACGCCGAGGGAAGAGGTGCCGATAGCCATCGCCAGGACAGCGGCCATGGTGAGCGCCAGGAAGTCATCGCCGAAGCCGCCGTGTTTGCGCTCAACGGCCTCGATAAGGCGGCCCGCCAGAGGGCGAAGCACGGTGAAGCACACCGCAACGAGACCGAATAGGCCGAGCATGCGAATGCCGAACTCCTGCTGATCCCCATGTCCCAGTACCAGAATCGTCACCGCACCGAGGAGTACCCAAGCGACCAGATCGTTCACGCCGGCGACGGCAAAGGTCACCACGCCGATGTCGCCGTCATTCATCTGGCGCTCCACCAGGATCCTTCCGAGTATGGGCAAGGCCGTGATCGAGAATGCGATGCCGGCAAATAAGGCAAAACCCAAGCGGTCTGGGACACCGACGTGGTCAGCATAATAATTCGCGAACGCCAGTCCAGCCGCGAAGGGGATCGCGATGCCGAGCACCGACAGCAGCGCAATCGCGCGGCGCAGCCGCGTGTTGCGCAGATGAGTGAACTCGAACTCCATGCCGAGCTGGAACATCATCAACACCACCCCGATCTGCGCCATGACGCCCAGGATCAGCGATGACGCTCGTCCACTCTCGGTGTCCAGCCATCCCGGAGACCACCAGGAAAGCAGCGAGCCGACCAGCAAGCCGCCGACGATTTCGCCGACCGCCCTCGGCTGGCGCAAACGCACCGCGAAGCTTCCTACCAGGCGCCCAATCGGCACGATGACGAGCAAGGAAAGGAGTACCGGAACCAGCACAGACTCGACGATGGGGACTTTCACGGCTTTTTCTCCTGTGAAGCACCTAGCCAACAATATTTGAAATTGTCGACTCCACAAATGTAGGGTGGGTTCGGCATGCTGTTTATGCCGTAACCCACCGACTCGGCACGCGCAGCGGGCCTCCTTTTCAAGCGGCCCTCTAAGGTGTCGGCCTGCGGCCGACGGGTTGGTGGGTTACGCCGCAAACAGCGCGGCTTACCCACCCTACATCTGCTCTCCGCGCGCTATAGCGGCCAACGCCGTGCCCGAGGCCATCGCGCCCGCGAAGAACGCGCGCAGCGGCTCGCAATGCACTGCTCCGGTCCACTCGTTCTCGAGGTTCTCCGTCACGTGGTGCTCGGCCACGAGCGCCCTGCGGCGGTAGTGCCGCACCACCGGGTGCAGATAGCGGCCCTGGTGTGAGCGCTGGGCATCGGTTTGTGAGATGCGGCCGACCGAAACGTCGAACGGATCGAACTGGTCGTGATCCGGGCCGTACTCGAGTGTGATCGCGAAGTGGCTTTCGTCCCCACCGAGCTCGCTCTCATGCACGTAGTCGAGAGGCAATTCTTCATAATACCACGCGGCTCCGGTGCGCGTGACCACGATCAGATCGCACAGGACGCCGAACTGCTGCCACAGAGCCGAGGTCCGATTCACGCGTGCGATCACCGCCTCCATCAGGGCCTGCGGATCCACTGATAGGCTTCGGTGTGGCCAGGGGACGCCGTGATACTTCCACTCGAGCATGCGGTGCAGGGCTCGCACGCCGTAGCGGAAGCCGTGGATGAAGCCAGAGGTGGACTTCTTGTAGTCGCAGACTTGCATCAGCGTGCCGGCGAAATAGAGATCAGGGACGTTATCCGACTCCCACCCGCAGGTCTGCGCCGGGAAGCGGTTGTGCAGCACCAGCGCGGGACGGCATTCGTCGGCGAAGATCGAGGTGTCGAAGCGGAAGCCGGTGCACACGATTACCCGGTCGTAGCGGAGGTCCTTCTTGATCTCGTTTGCGCGTGCGAAGCTCACGGTGACGAGATAAGACCCGTTCGGGCGCTCGATACGCTCGATGTTTCCATCGAGCAAGGCGTTCTGTGACTTGAGCTGATAAGTGTCGAGCAGGTTGTTGTTGACCGCGCGCAGATGCCCGACGAAGTGGGACTTCCACGCCATGCGTATGGAGCTCGGGCCCGCGACGTGAATCGCGGCCGCCGTCTCGACCAGGTTATCCGCGGTCTCGAAACCCGAGTTGCCCTTGCCGATGATGAGCACCCGTTGCCCCACGAAGTCGCGGGGGTCCACGGAAACCGTGCCGTACAACTCGGCCGACTCGACGCCCGGGATGGGCGGGATGTAGGGCCGGGAAACGCCTGTCGCGACGATCAGACGCTCGGCCTCGTAGGCTCGGCCGTGCTGATCCGTCGCCCGGAACGAGCCGTTTCGGCTGATCCGGACGACGCGTGCGCCATAGCGGATGCGCAGGCGGAAGGCCTTGGCGAAGTCGGCGAGATACCGTACCAGGTCATCGGCGGCCGGGAAGTAGCGCTCGGTGTAGCGGGTGAAGCGCAGACGCGGATGATCGGACAGGAGCGAGTTCCAGTCCATCCGCAGGTTAAGCTCCGGGTCGTCCCACCCGGTGTGCGGCTTGTTGATCGATATCAGGCGGCGGTGGCGCGGGAAGGTGCGAAAGAAGGTGCCGGGCGAGGCGCCCGCCTCCAGGATCCGGTAATCACGGCCGGCCCGCTCCAGGAAATAGCCAAGCTGAAGGCCCGCGGGGCCCGCACCAATTATCAGGTAATCCATCTGCCTTCTCCGGTTTGCGTGCGAGGAATGTCGAGAGAATCAGCATGCATCCAAAACTCAAAGCTTATCGTCGCCTTTGCTCTCTTTCACCCGAATGGCCATGCGCATCCACGGGTGGATACAGCACTGATAGAGTTCTAGCCCTTCTTCGTCCTCCCGAAAGTTCAGACGGTCGCCAGGCCCCAGGGTCGAGGCCTCGACAGTCAATGTGTCTAGACACTCAGGAGCGGGTTCGGAACCAGGAGGATTCAACTCGGGTATAAACCCCCCGCCAAACTCCTCGACTTCCGTGAAGGTATGGGTACGCCCACCCCGGTTGATCGCCGCTAGCGTTTCGCCTTTCTTCACCTTGACGTAAGCGGGAGCGAACCGCCAGGCCGGATGCCCCGCTGGCAAGAGCGCGTCAAACTCCTCCACCGTCACGTCGCCCTTTTTCAGGGCACAGCCTCCCGTCAGCTCGAAATCCGGATCGTTCGGATCGCAATCGTCCAAGACCAGTATCCTGGTTATCCCGTCCTGCGCCGGGGCGACGCCGACCATCGACACCAACATCAGAATGATTAGCCCTAACCTTGAAGTTTGCATGGTCTTCCTCCTTTCAGGATGTAACATGACGGTTGGCTCATCTTCCCGCACCCCTACTGACCTGCCCCAGGACTTCCACGCAGCGGCTCGGCCCGAGCTCAACGAGGTCCCTCATCCTTGCTCTTTCTCGTCGGTGCCTCGGACAGGAGAGAACCTCCTATTGATTCCGTACCAGAGCCGAAAGGTTCAAAGTGGTAGGATCCCAAAAGGGGCAGCGGGCTGCACCACCGATGAAAGACTCGCCACCCGATCGTGGTCCGTGGGGCAACCCCGGTACCGCGGGCTGGGTGTTTGAGTGCCTGCGAGGGTGTTATCTTTGGGATATCAAATCGAATTCGAAACAGGTGGGAACTCCGCGCAGTTGGGCGATCGCGGCGCAGGCATTGATTACTCCAGGACCTTGTAATCCTGGAATTTGATCCGGACGGTCGACGGTGGCTTGCAAGATCTCGATGACATGAGCTGCAGATAGATTTGGCTGCAATTCAAGGAGTAGCGCTATGACCCCGGACACGTGGGCAGCGGCGAATGAGCTGCCGGAGATGAAATTATAACTACCCTGTGGAAAGGTCGTCAGCACCTGCGAGCCCGGTGCCACTATCCAGGTGGGACGAGTCGCCGGTTTCGTACTCCTCTGCGCGTGGGCTAGGCGGACAGGGACTACGTTTTCCATCGAGGCGGGAAAACCAGAGGTTAAATCGGTTTGCTCCGGATCATCTGCCGCGACAATAATGATGTGCTGTTCCACCGCCTTATTAATGAGCCTAGCGAGCAGCGCGTCGAAAGGTCCTGTCAGACTAAGGTTTAGGATCGCAGGTTTTAAGCGCACAGCCGCATCGAGTGCTTTGGCTAGGGTAAGACTGTCACACACCGCCTCGAGCGAAGCTGGCTCTTCTGGCCAGCAGGCTTTCAAGGCCATCAGTTTGGCGTTAGGCGCTATGCCGACGATCCCTTGGCCATTGTCAGCCAAAGCCGCAATCACACCGGCTACGGCAGTGCCGTGGATGTCATTCAAAAAGGCGGTAGGATCGTCACCCACGAAATCTTGGTGTTCCTCTATCTGCCCTCTCAGATCCGCGTGGTTAAGGTCGGTGCCGGTGTCAATGATCGCAACCGTGACGTTTAGTCCTGTTGCCCATCGCTGTGCCGCCTCGATTTGCATCGATTGGAGAGCCGTTTGGAAGCGGAAGTAGGGGTCGCTAAGCACCCGAAAGCGATGCACTCGCTGCACTGAATCAACCTGTTTATCGCGCGAGACCGACTCCAAGACCTGTTCTACCGATTGGTCCGAGACGATCTCATAGACGACACAGTGAACGCCGAGCGCCGTAATCGGCCATTCGGCGACCTGGTACAGCCTATAATCTTCGGCGAGCCTGGTGGCTATCCGTCTGCTCCAAGCCGAGTTTTGATAATCGCCCCGCGCGCGATATTGGTTGACGGCACGACTTAGTGGCGCCCGGTCGATGCTCCGATCGACAAACGTCACGAGGATCCTTTTCTCCGCGCGTGATGATGCATCCCAATACTTTGAGGCCCCGGTCTGCTCTGCCATCCGACCGACACAAGCCGCGAGCAGCACGACGGCGAATAGTACCGGCAACAGCCTGAGAGACTGTCTGAAAAGCGGCTGCGCCACGGTTTTGAGACAGTCTCTCAGCGCATTCATGGGCCTCTATCCGCATCCCGATTGGCTTCTGGTATCGGCCACCCTGGTTCCGCTAATAGCACACTCGGATGATGGCGCAGACGCTCCAGCACGGCCAGGATGTCCGGACTGGAGCCGTTATCGGACACTATCCTGACCGTATATACACCGATCTGGCTCGGCCCGTCGACAAGCTCTCCGCGTACCGCGCGCAGCACCTGCTCAATATGTTTCTGATCAGCCGGTTTCGCGAAGACCACACGTATGTCGTGTTGCCCGAGGGCAGGCAGACTGTTGGGGTGCGCTAAGGTGTGATACTTAGGCGTCTCGAACAGCGACATCAGCCAGGGCCGAGCGGCGAGCGCTAGCCCAGTCATCAAGAGTAACGACAGCGCGATCGCGGCGGGCCGCGATAGAGATCCAGACAGCCTTGCCAATACATCTAACCCCCGGGACCGGAGGCGGCGCCACCATCGCGTTTGACCTTCTGGCGACTGAGCCCCGGTCACGATACGCTCCCGCAAGCGTGAAAAGGCGACCTGCGGCGAGAGACCGATGACACTGGAGTTGCGGATCGCCTCTGCTAATCTCTGTTGGACCGCGAGCTCTTTGCGGCAGGTGATGCAGATCTGCAGATGTTGCTGCACGAGGTTAAGCTCGGGGCCCTCAAGAGTACCGTTCACATACCACGGCAACAGCAACCACACGTCATGATGGGCGGTATGCAGAGATGAGTGACCCGGCTCCATTACAGTGACCCTTGTGATTGACCGGAATAGGCTCCTTCGATGAGGCTAGGTAACACTGATCTCAGCTTTTTACGGGCATGAAACATACGCGTTTTTACTGTGCTTTCCGGGCACCCCATCACGTGAGCGATGTCTGAGTAGCGCATTCCGTGAAAGTAGGCGAACTCAACGACCGCGCGCTGCTCGCGCGACAATGCTTCCAGCGCCACCAGCACCCAATCCGTCAACTCCAATTGTTTCATCGTAGCCTCATCATCGCTCGGCAAATCGTGCTCGATATCCTGAATGGAAACATCCGCGTAGTTTGCCCGATATTGGTCCAGCAATTTGAGCGACTTTCGATAGGCGATACTAAGAATCCAAGTGGAAGCGCGCGATGTCAGCTCCAAGTTCGCCGCTTTTTCCCACACTACCAACATGACGTCATTGATGATCTCCTCGGTCGACTCTAGACGGTGCGTCACGCGATAAATGAATCGAAATAAGTAGTGATAGTAGCGATTGTAGAGCTGTTCGAAGGCCTGCTGATCGCCAGCGCCGATGCGCCGGATCAGATCCGTATCCGGATCCTCGTGCGCCCCACGGGTTGGCCTAGGGTCAGTGCAACCTGCGTTATTGTTCATAGAGCTTCATGTCTATGGTGTGTTGTGCGGCACGCCCTTGTGTCCGGTCGCCAACCATGCACCTGTGTTGCTCTATATTTATTCTTTGAAGTCATGAAAAGGTTCAATCGCTTTGCCTCTCATGTTCGGCAGTAACTGCACGCGAGCACGGGCCATAATCACTTACGGAACGCTCAACTCTAAAACGCGAAAGAGACAGAGACAACAAAATGGTTTTCGACACCTGCGGGCCCAGATGCGGGCCGAATGGGGTCCAGCCTCTCTTGATCAGTCGGGGACGTGTCGTAGTAACGTAGATCGAGCGCCGCGTATTTGGGTAAGAACCAAGTAACGCCGATATTCCAATAAAGAGAGTCGTACCCAAAAACGGTGTTCGCGTCTTCGTAGCCGATACTGCTTGAAAAATTCACATTTTCCGCCAACGGGAAGCGCGCCTGCAGCTCGTAATCCTCGATTGAGTTGCTGCTGCCATAGGCGTCATAGGCGACCCCCACCCGCGCAGTGACCAAATCGCGAAAATGGACCTCCCCGAATAACTCGCCGTAATCAGCTCCGCGCCCATACACCCTGCCGTCATAGACATAACCGGCCACCATAGCCTCGGCGCGCCAGTCCTCGGATAGCGAGAAACTCCACCCCATATAAGGATTTACTTCGATATGGGCCCGGTCTTCGTTAGCTCCATCGTCAAAGTCGACCTGAGAGATCCAAGTGCCGACAAAAAAACCTGACGAATGCTCGAAGTCGAGACTTCCTTGAATGACCGGCTCACCGCTACTTTTCGAATAGCCCCGGTATACATAGTTACTCGTAAGCTTCACGAGAACGCTATAATCAGCGTCCGCTTTCGGTGGTATCGGTAACAGAGCCAGGCAGCTAACGGCAAGGATTGCTACCGGTCTTGCGATTATCAAGGGGTCCATTGATAGGTGTTACTCGTTTTTCACAGAGAGATTATTCCAGCATGATGTTTGACCCTCTGTTTGTAGGCGTCAGAGAGGGTGTCGAATGTGCCGTTATACACGGCACAACGCAAGACCAGCCTCTCGTTAGCCTGCTCCACATACCACCATGCACGCGAACGTTTGAGGCCCACATGTGTACGGTCGGGCACTGCAAGTTGCTGCCGGCTGATCCCGGCCAGCCCGGAACGACTATAATGCCTACCTTATGTCTGGAAACACGTTTGGAACTCTGTTTACCGTGACCACCTTCGGTGAGAGTCACGGTCCGGCCTACGGTTGTGTCGTGGATGGTTGCCCGCCAGGGTTAATGCTTTGCGAAGAGGATCTGCAGCGCGATCTCGACCGGCGCAAGCCAGGCCAATCCCGTTATACCACGCAGCGCCGGGAGGGAGACCAGGTGCGGATCCTATCCGGTCTATTTGAAGGCCAGACCACCGGAACCCCGATTGGGTTGCTCATCGAGAACACCGATCAGCGCCCCAAAGACTACGCGAACCTAGGGGATCGGTTCCGCCCCGGGCATGCCGACTATACCTACCAGCAAAAATATGGTGTGCGCGATTACCGCGGAGGAGGACGGGCTTCCGCACGCGAGACCTGCATGCGGGTGGCGGCGGGCGGCATAGCCAAGAAGTATTTGAACAAACGGTATGGGGTAGTGGTGCGGGGGTTCGTTTCACAACTCGGGCCGATTACCATCGACTTTCGCGATTGGGATGCGGTGGACCACAACCCTTTTTTCTGCCCCGACGCGGAAAAAGTCGCAGAATTGGAGGCTTACATGCACGCCTTAGGCAAAGAGGGCGACTCGATTGGGGCCCGCATCAAGGTCGTCGCTTCAGGGGTTCCGCCCGGTTGGGGTGAACCCGTGTTCGATCGTCTGGATGCCGACATCGCCAAGGCGATGATGAGCATCAATGCGGTCAAAGGGGTGGACATTGGTGCCGGATTTAGCTCAGTGGCCCAAAAGGGAACTGAGCACCGAGACGAGATCACCCCGGAGGGGTTCGCCAGCAATAACGCGGGGGGCATTTTAGGCGGCATTTCCAGCGGACAGGATATCGAAGTCAGCATCGCGCTAAAGCCCACATCCAGCATTCGCTTGCCGGGACGCACCGTCGATGTTCGAGGGGAGCCGGTTGAGGTAGTGACCCACGGGCGTCATGATCCTTGCGTCGGGATCCGCGCCACACCCATCGCCGAGGCCATGTTGGCGCTGGTGCTCATGGACCACGCCCTGCGTCACCGTGCCCAGAATATGGACGTCCGTTCGCAGACCCCCGTGATCCCGGCGCGATCTGTTCCTTGACCGATTCTCCCGCTGCACTTAACCTAGTCTCCCTTAACTTGGTGGATGCGTGCATGACATACTGCGTGGCCATTGCCCTAGAAGAGGGCTTGGTCTTCACCTCGGACTCGCGTACCAATGCGGGTGTGGATCGGGTGAGCACCTACAGCAAGATGCACACCTTTGGCAAGGATGGGGACAGGCAGTTTGTGTTACTGACCTCGGGCAATCTAGCGACCACGCAAGCCGTGCTGGACCGGCTGCGACGGGACATGGCCGGGGATGCCAAAATCAGTCTGCTGTCGGTGGGTGATATCGCGGAGGCGGCGGACTACGTGGGCTCGCTGAGCGCGAAACAGCAGGCCAAACACGGCAGCGGTTCGGGTTACGAAGCAAGCTTTGTGGTAGGAGGGCAGATAGGTAGGAATAAACCTGCGATCGTTTTTGTCTATCCGGAAGGCAATCACATCACCACATCCGCAGACACGCCTTATTTACAGGTCGGTGAGAGCAAGTACGGAAAGCCGATATTGGACCGCATCATTACCCCGGAGACGTCCCTGGAGACTGCGGCCTTGTGCTCATTGGTCTCCATGGACTCTACCATGCGCAGCAACGTCACGGTGGGCCCTCCGATAGAGGTCTCATTGTACCGCAGGGACAGCCTGTTGCTCGAGCACCGCATTCGCTTGGATGACGACAGCCCCTATCTACGCGAGCTGCGCAAGGGTTGGGATGAACGCTTAAAAGAAGCCTTTCGCAGTCTCCCGCCGATCGCCTGGGCCAGGGCCACAGAGCAGCCATCCGGCGGACAAAACGCCGCTTATCGCTGATCGAGCGAGCTTAACCGCGCGGGGTGGCTAGCAGGGGGGAGCATAGGGCAGGTAGCAAGCCCGCTTGACGATAGACGAGGCAATGTTTGGGCTTTCCGGATGTACGTCTAAGGTGCGAGTCTTGGGAATTATGACCAGATCCATGTCTTCCATGGGTATTGCGCCGAGCAATACCTGATCGCCCATAACCAGGGCGCCAGCAAACCCTACCCGAATTGTCCATGACGCGCGAGGTAGATACCATCAGAGCTACCATCAGAAAAGGCGCATTCATACCATTACAGCAGCATGAACTTGCTAAATCATACCACCGCGATCCCCCTCGCCCGCACCCTCGCTGAGATCGCGGCGGACGAAACCCCGTCTCGTTGAGGATAGTGCTCGCCGTGGTCCGGAACCCGTGTGTAGTGGCGCGCGAGTGATATCCCATGCGATAGAGCGCGTAGAGCATGGTGTTTTCGCTCATGCACTTCTCGTGGTTGTGCTGGTTCGTAAGCAGGAAGCGTCCACGGCCGTTCAAAAGGCGTAGTTGCTCGATTGCGTCCACGGCTTGACGTGACAACGGAACGAGGTGAGATTCTTTCATCTTCATCCGCTCGGCCGGTATGCGCCAGCAGGCGGACTCCAGGTCGAACTCGGGCCACTCGGCCGCGCGCAACTCCATCGTGCGCACGAAGGTCAACAGCAGAAGCCTTAGGGCGAGCTTGGTCTGAATATGCCCGTCGTAGGCATCGAGCTTGCGCAAGAACTCGGGAAGCTCCGACGCAGCCAGGGCCTTGTATCCCTCATATGTCGGTGCCTTCAATGCCCCCCGCAAGTCCGCCGCGGGTTGTAAGCACAACGCCAAGTGATAACGGCGTAGCGAAACACAGCGTTGCAGCGTTGCAGTACCCGCGCCGCGTCTCCAAGGCGCCGCGCGCTTCGATCTTGCGTAAGGTCTGTAGCAGCTCCATCGGGGTGATCTCGGCAATCGGCCGCACCCCAAGATCCGGGAAGATTTCCAACTCCAGCGAGCGGATCACGCGCTCGGCGTGCCCCGGCTTCCACGTCCCGCACCGTTTCTCGTGCCACTCGTGCGCCACCGCTTCAAAATAGTTCTGGCTCTGCGCCGCCGCTTGCCGCTTCGCCGCCTTGCGTGCTTCACCCGGATCGACACCCGACCTTACCTGCTTGCGCGCCAGGTCGCGGCTCTCACGCGCTTCCTTTAGGCTAACCTCAGGGTAGACCCCCAGAGCTAACACCTTTGCTTCGCGCCAAAGCGGTATTGAAACCGCCAATACTTCGCCCCGTGCGGCAACACCAACAAGTACAGTCCCCGCTCACTGAGCTTGTAGGGCTTATCGCGTGCCGCGGCACTCTTGCATCTGAGGTCTGTGAGCGGCATTGATGGTATCTCCGGATGGTAGTTTTCGGAATTGTTACGTGTACCATCATTTACATCCGGCTGTCAACGGACAAGCTCGGATTATATTGTCCATTCATGTCCTGGTATATTAGCGACTTAGGAGTGATTCGCGGACTGCTTCGGACGGTGCTGAACGTATAGTTGGTGCCGGGAGAGGGACTCGAACCCACACATGGTTTCCCATACCAGATTTTGAGTCTGGCGCGTCTACCCGTTCCGCCACCCCGGCACGAGCATTCTTGAACGGCGAGAAAGTATAAATAATGGACTGCCTAAAAGCGAACGCTGAGCCTCCAGGAGATCTGCTAACATGCCCCAGTTATGCACCCAAGCGATTTCTCGTACCAGTTACCGGAAGCTCTGATCGCGCAGTATCCGGCGGTCCGGCGCACCCAGAGCCGCTTGCTCCTGTTGGGCCCTGGGAGCGGGGCTCTCGAGGATAAGCTATTCGACGAATTGCCTTCGCTGTTGAGTCCGGGAGACCTGTTGGTGTTCAATGACACGCGCGTGGTCAAGGCCCGTTTGTCCGCTTCTAAGCCCACTGGGGGCAAGGTCGAGGTGTTGGTCGAACGGGTCCAAAACGGGGCGACCGTGTGGGCACAGATCCGCGCCAACAAAGCGCTGAAGGCGGGTGTATCGCTCTTATTCCAAGAAGGAATCAAAGCCCAGGTTCTGGGGCGGAGCGAGGATCTGTTCGAGCTTCGCTTTGAAGGGGATCGGGATCCCTATGCGGTGATGCAGGCCATAGGGCAAGTTCCTCTGCCGCCGTATATCCGCCGCTCGGCGGCTCCAGACGACGAGCTACGTTACCAAACCGTTTTTGCGAGGATCCCGGGCGCGGTAGCCGCGCCGACGGCAGGGCTGCATTTCGATTCATCACTGCTTCAGACTTTACAAGGGAGGGGCGTCAACCTCGCCTTTATCACCCTGCACGTGGGGTATGGGACCTTTCAGCCGCTACGGGTGGAGAGAATCGAAAGTCACCGTTTGCACAAAGAGCGGGTGGAAGTGCCTGCGCAAACCTGTGCATTGGTGATGCAGGCTCGACGGGATAAAAAGCGCGTCATCGCAGTGGGCACGACGGTGGTGCGGGCCTTGGAAACAGCGGCTAAGGACGCAACCTTGAAGCCGCTGTATGGTGAAACCGATCTTTTCATTTTTCCGGGTTACCGCTTCCGCTGCGTAGACGCGATGATCACCAATTTTCATCTGCCGGAATCAAGCCTCTTGATGCTGGTGTGCGCCTTCGCGGGGCGGGAACGGGTACTCTCCGCTTATGGCCACGCGGCAGAGCAGGGCTACCGGTTTTTCAGTTACGGCGACGCCATGTTCATCGC
>Ga0187893_10011053_pt1 | contig 13222 bp, 12 predicted proteins | sample MA1701074metaG_FD_139574 | JGI IMG/M metagenome (GOLD analysis project Ga0187893, IMG submission 139574) | White microbial mat communities from a basaltic lava cave in the Kipuka Kanohina Cave System on the Island of Hawaii, USA - MA170107-4 metaG ...
AGTCGTGCATGTGCCGCGCCGCCGCGAGCGCATAGCCCGTCGGAGGGCCGAAGAGCCCGAACGGCCCCTCGAACTGCATGCGCACCGAGTCGGGCCCGAAGCGCGTGCCCGGCATGCCGACGCGCGACGCGCCGCTCTCGCCGTGCGTGATGAGCGCGACGTCGCAGAGTCCGGCATCGAGCGCGGCCGCCGCGTGCTCCACGTGTGCGATGAACGAGCAGCCGCCGATCTGCGTGCCGTCCAGGTACCGGGGGCGAATCCCCATATACTCGGCGGTCTCGGCCGCCATCCAGAGTCCCGCCGAGAAGACGCCGTCGACGTCCTTCTTGGTGAGCCCGGCGTCGGCCAGCGCGTTGCGGGCGCCCTCGGCATGGAGTGCCAGGGCGGACTTGTGCGGTAGCTTGCCCAGCTCGTCGGACTCGCCCGCGCCGACGATGGCCACGCGGCCACGGAGCCGGCGCCGTTCGCCGGTCGTCATCCGGCCCCCGCCGGGCGGAAGTGCGGCAAAGTGAGCTCCTCGCTCACATAGGCGAACACGACCTCGACCGCCATGCCGATCTTCACCGTGGACGGATCGGGCTCGACGCCGACCAGGTTCGTCATGATCCGCGGCCCTTCCTCGAGCTCGACCACCGCCAGCACGTACGGCGTGCCCAGCGGGAAATCCTTGGGACCGCGGTGCACGATCGTGAAGGTCTCGAGCCGGCCGCGGCCGCTCGCCCGCCGCCACTCGAGGTCGCCCGACAGGCAATGCGGGCAGGAGGCCCGCGGGTAGAAGTGGAACGCCCCACACGAGCGGCAGTACGGGAGTGACAGCTCGTGACGGCGTGCCGCAGCCCAGAAGGCCTCGGTCTCGGGAAGTGGGACGACCATGCCGAGCCGGTCTGTATAGGAGGGGGCCCCGAAACCGGTCAAGCCGGTCGCCCGACCGGCCGGCTAGACGACCGGGGGGGCCGAGGTTTATTCGCAGGCCGCACATGCGCTAGGGAATGCCCTCATGTCGCCGGCCGCCTCGAAGCTGGACCGCCCTGCGCTCGACGTCGTCGCCCGCATCGCTCGCCGCCAGCTCCGCGCCGCGGACGAAGCATGGCAGCATGTTCAGTCGCGACATCACGAGCATGCGCTGCACGACTTCCGCGTGGCGCTCCGCCGTTTGCGCAGCACGCTGCGCGCGTACGGCGCGCAGTTCGACGACGTGCTCCGCAAGAAGGACCGCCGCCGCCTCCAGCGTCTGGCGGACGCGACCAGCCAGGCGCGCGACGCCGAGGTGCAGATCGCGCACTTGCGGACGCTGCGTGCCGACCTGGGGCCGAACGAGCAGGCGACCGTGGCGCTCTTGCTGCGCGCGCTCCGCCGGCGCATGCGCGACGGCTACGCGCAGGCCAACCGCGTCGTGTCGCAGCTCTATCCGAAGACGGCCCGCGCCGTGTGCGAGCGTCTCGAGGACGCGGCAACCGCCGACGGCGACCCGCCCTTTCGCTCGGTCCTGGGGCTGCTGCTCTCCGGGCACGCCCGGGATCTTCGCCCGCTGCTCGAGCAGGTGCCCGCGATCCACGACGTGCAGCCACTCCACCAGGCACGCATCGAGGTGAAGCGCGTGCGCTACCTGCTCGAGCCGATCCGCCGGTCCCTGCCCGGCAGCGCGCTCCTGATCGGCCGTCTCTCACGGCTGCAGGACTCGCTCGGCGAGCTGCACGACTACCAGGTCCTCGAGCAGACGATCGGCGCGCCGAGACTCTCGGGCATCGAGCGCCGGGAAGCCGCGGGTCTCACGCGCGCGGTGCGCGAGCGCCAGCGCCGCGTATATGGCGAGCTGGTGCGCGACTGGCTGGGCGAACGGGCGGTCGTCGTGCTCGCACCGCTCGACCTGCTGAGCGAGCGCCTCGGTACCACACGGCGCGGCCTGCTGTCGTTCCGTCCCGAGCCGCAGCGGCGCTCGAAGACGGTCGTCGGCGCGCAGCGAAGGTGATAGACGCGAGGCCATGGCCACCCCCGCCGGCACCAGCGTCACCGCGGTAGGAATCGGCTTCGCCGAGGCTCGGGGACTGCGCGTCGCACTGTCACCCTATCTCTTCCGCTCGATGATGGTCGGGATGGCCGCGGTCGCCATCACCCTCGACCGCGTGACGAGGAACCGCGAGCGCACCTGGCGCTTCGCCAAGGCGCGCGCGCGTGACCTCGCGAAGCTCCTCGGCGTCGAGGTGACCGTGCACGGCGCGGAGCACCTGGCGTCGGGCGGCCCGTTCGTGCTCGCATCCAACCACCAGAGCCATCTCGACATCCTGGCTCTCCTCGGCTTTCTTCCCGGCCGCACCCGTTTCGCGGCCAAGCGCGAGATGTGGCGCCATCCCGTCGTCGGGGCGGTGCTCGACACGCTCGACATGGTGCCGATCGACCGCGACAACCCCGAGGTCGCGATCGCCGCGCTCCAGCGCACCGACGGCACGGCCGGTTCGCTCGTCGTGTTCCCCGAAGGAACGCGCTCGCGCGACGGCCGGCTGCGCGACTTCAAGAAGGGCGCCTTCGTGCTCGCCATCCGGGCGGGCCTTCCGATCGTGCCGATCGTCTGCCGCGGCACCCGGCGGCTCATGCCGCGCGGCAGCCAGCTCACCGTGGTCCCCGGGCCGGTCGACGTCATCGTCGAGGAGCCCATCGCGACCACGGGCCTCGGGTACGACGACCGCGATGCCCTCGCCGCGCGCGTCCGCGCCGTGATCGAGCGGCATCATACCGGGTGGTGAGCGCGCGCCGCGCGTCGCTCAGGCGATCGGTGGCATGTGCACCAGCTCGAGTTTCAATCCGTCCGGATCGGTGAAGAACACCGCGTAGTAGCCGGGCGTGTACTCGTACTCCGCCGGCGCGTCGAGCACGGTGGCGCCGATCTCGCGGAGCAGGTGGTGGAACGCATCGACCTGCGCGCGTGATTCGGCGGCGAACGCCAGATGGTGCAACCCCGGCGCGTAGCGCTCGTGCGGCCGCGCGGCCAGCTCGGCCTTCGCCTGCCAGAGGTTCACCCCAATCTGCAGAGCCTGCGACCACCAGAGCGTGAATTCCGGCGTGTCCTCCACCTTCTCGTAGCCGAGAAAGCCCAGGACCGGGGCATAGAACGCGGCCTCCGCGGCTTTCACGTCGCGCAGCGTGAGACCGATGTGGTGCGTGGATCCGAGCGGCATGGACTCCCCTTTCAGATCGGCACGACCACGTCGGTGACGATCTCGGCCGGCGTCACGGACGCCGGGTCGTTCACGTAGATCTCGCGCACGGGGCCGCTCGCCTCGTGCCCGCGCTCCTGCAGCCAGGCCTGGAGCGCGAAATGGGCGAGGCCCAGCTCCTCGTACGGACCCGTGTGGCGGGCGACGGCGGCCGGGCCTCCCGGCAGGACGGCGACCGTGGCGTCGTCGTCCGGAACGAACGGGCCGTCGAGCGTGAGGCACGCCTCGACCACGAGGAGATCGTCGAGCGCGCCCGGCAGCACGCTGAGCACCTCGCGCCAGGCGACGCCCTGCCGCTCGGCCGACGCGATCAGCCGCGCGATCAGCGCCGTGGTGACCTCGACGTCGTGCTCGGGCGCCGTCGTCGCCCGGAGCGTGAGCACGGTGCGCGGCGGCTCGTCGCGAATGGTGACGTCGTAGGGCATGAGCTCGCCCGCGGCGATGATCCGCTCGAGCGAGCGCAGCGCCTGCTGCTTCTGGGCCAGCTCGCGCGCCACGCGGTCGCGTTCCCGCGCTAGGATGCGCTCCAGCGCCGCCGGTTCGTCCGTGGCGAGGACCTGGCGGATGACCGCGAGCGGGACGTCGAGCGCACGGAGCAGCCCGATGGCCACCGCCGCCCGCGCTTGATCGCGGTGGTAGTAGCGATACCCGGTTCGCACGTCGACGAGGTGCGGTCGGAGCAGCCGCTCCTCGTCGTAGAGCCGCAGCGCCTTCACGCTCAGCCGGCACGCGCGTGCGAAGCGGCCGATCGGCATGAGGGCGTCCATCGACCTGCACCCTGCAGTCTCCCCCCGGGGGAGAGTCAAGGGGGCGGGGTTCCGTGCGAACCCCTTCGTCGTGGCAGGGTGCCCGGGCGCGGCACCCGTCGCTCGACTCCCCTTCGCGGGCACATGCGACACTGCCCCTCATGCGATGCCGGGCGCCCGCTCAGAGGTCGCTCGCTCTGGGTGCCGCGCCCGGGCCACGCCCTGCAACACACAAGATTCGCTCCGACCGACCACTTGCGACTCCCACGGAGTCGCAAGTTACGCGATGCGGACGCCGTCTCGTAGCTGAATGATGCGTTGGGCCCGGGCGGCGGCTTGGTGGTCGTGGGTGACGAGCACGACCGTGCAGTTGGAGTCGGTGTTGGCGGCGGCCAGCGCGTCGAGCACCCGGGTGCCGGCTTCCGAGTCGAGGTTGCCCGTGGGCTCGTCGGCGAGCAGGACCGCGGGATCGAGCACGAGCGCCCGCGCGATCGCCACGCGCTGCAGCTCGCCCCCCGACAGCTCGTCGGGCCGATGCCGGCGGCGGTGGCCGACGCCGACGCGCTCGAGCGCGTGCTCGACGCGCTCGCGCACCTCGCGGGCCGGGCGTCCGTCGAGCTCGAGCGGCAGCGCCACGTTCTCCTCCGCCGAATACGTCGGCAGCAGGTTGAAGGCCTGGAAGACGAACCCGACCTTGCGCCGCCGAAAGCACGTGAGCTCGTCGTCGCTCATCGACGCCAGCGCCTCTCCGTCCACGACCACGCGGCCGCTGGTCGGAACGTCGAGGCCACCGATCAGATGCAACAACGTGCTCTTGCCCGACCCCGACGGACCCGTGACGGCGACGAACTCGCCCGCAGCGATCGTGAGCGACACGCCGGCCACGGCCCGCACGTCACCCGCCCGGCCACGATAGATCTTGTCGACCTCGTGCAGCTCGATCATCCGCGCTACGACGACACGGGCGCCGCGCTCGGATCGCGTGCCGGCGGCGTGAGGTACCAGTCCCGCACGCCCATGCGGACGTAGGCGGCGAAGCGCCGCAGAAAGCGCGGCTCGGCGGCCAGCGAGCGGCCGAGGCTCCAGAGCACGTCGCGGCGCGAGTAGAACGTCCGGTAGGCGCGCCGGAAGTAGCGCTCGAGAATCTCGGGCGTGAGGCCCGCCGGCACGAACACCCAGTTCATCGCGTTCATGCGCTCCCAATCCTCGGCGAACGCGCCCTGCTGGCGCACGGTCGGATACGCCGGCGTGCCGGGATACGGCGTGAACTTGGTGATCTGCGCCAGGTCCAGCGGTGCGGTGCGCAGGAACTGCACCGTCTCTTCGAGGCTGTCCTCGCCTTCGGTCGGGTGCGCCATCATGAGGAGCCCCTTGGTGCGGATGCCCGCGGCGCGCGTCTGCCGCAGCGTCTCCAGCATGCGGGGAATGCGCACCTCGTGCTTCACCACGTCGAGCACGCGCTGGGAGCCCGATTCGATGCCGTAGGCGATCTGCCAGCACCCGGCGCGGCGCATGAGGCGCAGGTGCTCCTCGTCGAGCAGGTTGGGATGGCTGTTGCAGCTCCAGGTGAAGCGGAAGCCTTCCCGGATGAAGCGCTCGCAGAGTTCCACGACGCGCCGCCGATTGACGGTGAAGAGGTCGTCGTAGAAGAGCACGTGCCGCACGCCCATGGCTTCCAGCCGGCGGCACATGGCGACCACGTACTCCACGCTGTGAAAGCGGCCGCGCCGCCCCGACGTCGAGCGGTCGCAGAACGTGCACGAGAACGGGCAGCCGCGGCTCGTGATGATGCTCGCCACCGGCGTGGCGCGGTAGTTGAACACGTTCGGCGCGAAGCGCAGCGGGAAGTCGGGCACCAGGTCCCATGCCGGGTGGGGCAGCCGATCGAGATCGTCGCCGTCGAGGTACTCCGCGCGCGGATTCGCCCGGGCCACGGTGCCCTCGCGCCAGACCAGCCCGGCCACGCTCCGCGGATCGGCCCGCTCGCCCAGCCGTTCGATCAGCTCGGGATAGGATCGCTCGCCCTCGCCCACGACGCCGTAGTCGAACGCGGAGAACGTTTCGAGCGTGCGCTCGGGCAGCGCGCTCACGTGCGGGCCGCCGATGGTGATCACCGCGCCGGGCACGAGCCGCCGGAGATGGTCGGCGATGCGGCCCGCGTTGTTGATCGAGATGGTCGTGGCCGAGATGCCGACGTGGTCCGGTGCCAGCGCCGCCACGCGGGCCGCCACGTCTTCGACGAGCGTCCCGCTGCGTTTGGCGTCGACCACGTGGACGCGATGTCCGCGCTCGCGCACCACCGCCGCCAGCGTGAGCGTGCCGAGGCCGGGCATGTCCTCCTCGCCCTGGCGCACGCGGTCGCGCTTGCGGTCCCACGCCACGTAGGGGGGCTCGACGAACACGACCGTGGCCGGCGACGGCATCGCCGTGATCCTACTCGATTGCCGCAACGCGAGCGAGGATGCCCTCGACCCGCTCGACATCGCGGCCAAGGGGACGATCCTCGGCGAGCCTCGGCACCACGGCCCGCACCGCCGCATACACGCCGCGCGTGCCCGCCGCGAGCGCCGTAGTACCGACGAGATCCGCCGCCTCAGCGGCCGCGATCAGCTCGATGGCGACCACGCGACGTGCATTGTCGAGGAGGTGGCGCGCGTGGCGCACGGCGACGCCGCCCATCCCGACCACGTCCTGGTTGTTCGCGTTCGTGGGCACGGAGCCGAGGCTCGCCGGGTGCGCGAGCACCGAGCCGTCGGCGATGGTGGAGCTGGCGCAGTACTGGAGACCCATCAACCCGCTGCGCACCCCGGCACGGTCGCCGATGAGAAACGGCGGCAAGCCGCTCAGCGCCGGATCGAGCAGGCGTGCCAGCCGTCGCTCGGAGAAGAGTGCCACCTCGGCCAGCGCGACCTTCAAGTGATCCGTGGCGAGCGCCACGGGCTGGCCGTGGAAGTTGCCGCCGTGGAGTACCACGTCGTCCTCGCCGAAGAGCACCGGGTTGTCGGTGACGGCGTTCAGCTCGATCTCGACCACCGAGCGGACGTGGGCCACCGTGGCGCGGACCGCGCCCAGCACCTGCGGAATGCAGCGCAGCGTGTAGGCGTCCTGCAACGGCCGCGGCGGCTCGCCGCCGGCACCGCTTCGCGCGCGCGTGTCGCGCACCCGTCCACTCCCCGCCACGAGGGCCGCGAGGTGCGCGGCGCTCGCGACCTGTCCCGGATGCGGGCGGGCGGCGTGCAGGCGCGGATCGAGCGTCTCGGGATTGCCACCGAGCACGTCGAAGACGAGCGCGGCGGCCGCCTCGGCCGCCGCCACGAGCATCTCGGCGCCGAGCACCAGCAGCGCGGCCTGCGCGGTCTCGCACGACGTGCCGTTCATGAGCGCGAGCCCTTCGCGCCCTTCCAGGACGAGCGGCGTCAGACCGGCGGCGCGCATCGCCGCCGCCGACGGCTGCCGCGCACCGCGAAATTCGACCTCGCCCTCGCCCATCAGCGCGTGCGCCACGTGTGCCAGCTCGACCAGATCGCCGCTGGCGCCCACCGAGCCGACTTCGGGCACGACGGGATGGATGCCCGCGTTCAGCATCGCGAGCAGCGTTTCGACCACGGCGGGGCGGACCCCCGAGCGCCCGTGCGCGAGCGAGAAGGCGCGCGCCGCCATGGTCGCGCGCACCGCGGGCTCGGGATGCGCGGGGCCGAGTCCCGTCGCATGGCTGCGCACGAGGTTCCGCTGGAACTCGATGCGCGTCTCGCTCGTCACGGCCCGATCGACGAGCGGGCCGCAGCCCGTCGTGAGCCCGTAGACCGGCCGCCCGCTCGCCGCCAGCGCCAGCAGATGCCGGTGGCTCGCCTCCATGCGCACCGTGGCCCCGGCATCGAGCGCGACCGGAGCACCGCCGGCGATCTCGCGGAGCGCCTCGAGCGTGAGCGGAGCCGGCGGGGCGAGCGTCACCCGAGCGGCCCCGAGCGACTCGTGGGCGTGCATCGCTCCCGTGCTTAGCCGAACCCGCCCGGGCCGCCAAGGCGCCCATGCGGGTAGCCCGTCCGTAGTTTTCCGTTGACCGTACCCGAGAGGGTGGCGTAGTCCGAGCCCATGAGACTCGCCGGCATTCTTTGTTGCACGGTTGCGGTGCTGTCGTCGGCCCAGCACGCCGGCGCCGGGGTGATCCTCGGACCCGATTTCACGAGAGCCCAGGTGATTGCTCCGCACGTAGACGGTACCGCCTTCGTGGCGGGAGACGGCCCCGAGACGTTTCCCGTGATGAGGATCGACCCTGGGCTTAGCGATCCGCTCTGGCTGCGGGAGATTCCGGCGGTTCCCATCGGCTCGCCGTCGTCCTTCCTGCCACCGCGGCTCGTGCTCTCGCCGGTCGGAGATCCCGTCGTCTCTGTCAGCGACGCGACCGGTCTCCAGGTACATCGTTTCGACGGGCAAACGGGGACGACCCACTGGCAGGTTGCCGTTGCGGACGTTCAGACGAGCGGGTGGGCGCGCGCCGTTTCCGTCGATGCCGTCGGCGACGTCCTCGTCGCCGGGTCTGCCGTTCTTCAGAGCCTTGCCGAGCCGGCGTTTCTCGTCGTCAAACTCGACGGCGACGACGGCACCGAAGTCTGGCGCTACGTCATCCCGGAGCTGGGGAACGACCTCGTCTGGGCCGATGCGGCCGTGCCGTTGCCCTCCGGTGACGTGCTCGCCGCGGGCTTCGCAGGTGGCGATGTGCACGTCGTGAAGCTCGCTGGCGCGGACGGCGCCGAGATCTGGCACTACACGACGCCGGCCCCTCCCCCGGACGGGGCGGCGACGGACTACACTGCGCTGGTCGCGGACGCAGGAGGGGACGCGTTCGTCGCGATGACGGGGATTCGACTGTCGGTGCTTCGTCTCGACGGGACGGACGGGACCGAGACGTGGCGCTACGATACGCCCGAGACGAGTGCGGAGTTCCCGACCGTCGCCATTGCACCCGACGGCGATGTCGTCGCGAGCGGCGGCTTCCGCCTCGTGAAGCTCGCGGCGGCCGACGGGGTACCGATCTGGAACGTCCCCATGGGCAGCACCGCGAGACCGCTCGTGAACGGAGACGGCAACGTCCTCGTCGTGCGCTGGGCGCCATTGGAGATCGCCAAGCACGAGGGAACGTCCGGTGCCCTCCTCGCCGCGGAGACGTTCGTTCCACCCAACGGGGACTGGTTCTCGGGCCCCTACGCGCCTGCGATCGACGACTGGACCGCGTTCGTCGGGCAGAAGGTCGTGGGTGTCGGCCGGGCGGGCTCCGACTCGAGCGGCCAGGGCTTCGCAGCCTTCGCCTTCGGCGATCGGCTTTCGGGTGTGAAGCTCCTGCTGAAGGACCCGGGTGACCCGAGCGTTCGCAAGCTCCGTCTCGTGTCGAAGGATCGTGCGTTCATGACGCCGGCTCCGGAGGACGCCAGCGCACCGACGGCGGCTGGTGCCACGCTCGAGATCTCGAACCCCGTCTCCGGTGAGTTCACCGCCATCTCCCTGCCCGCGGCGGGCTGGACGGTGCGTCCTCCCAACACGTTCGGGGGCACCCTCTACAAGTACCTCGATCGCGCCCTCGCGAACGGGCCGTGCAAGGTGGTCGTGCTGAAGGGGAACCGCGTGCTGAAGGCGAAGTGCGACGGCGCGCAGCTCGCGTATACGCTCGACGAGGCGACGCAGGGTACGATCGACGTGCGGCTGGTGCTCGCCGGCGGCTTCGCCCGCTGCTTGTCGTTCGGGGGCCCACTGCGCGACGAGCCCGGGCAGTTCATCGTCAAGAACGCCCCGGCGCCGGCCACGTGCTCCGGCGGCCTCTGAGCGGCGGCACCAGACTCGCCCGCCACCAGGAGGAGGATACCCCATGAAGCGAATCGCGGTCGTGTTCCTGCTTGCCCTCGCAGTGGGCTGCCTGCCCACGTCGTCGCCCTTGCCGAATCCGCTGGACGGGCAGACGCGCTACCTCTGCTGCAACCTGCACTACGAGCAGGCGACGGTCGCGGACGTGAACTATCAGCAGGGGGCGCTCATCCCGGTCGGCACCCGCGTACAGATCACCAAGGTGACGCGCAACGGCGTCACCTTCCAGCCCTCCGGCGGCGGCCCACCGATCACCGCCGTGCTCAAGTACGGGCGCAAGAATCTCGACGTCGACACCTTCGTGAACCGCCTGCTCGTCGCGAAGGACCCGAAGCCCGCCCTGGCGCGGGCCGGCAGCAAGGTTCGCAAGCAAGTCGAATCCGGCGTGGTCGAGCCCGGCATGACGCGCGACCAGGTGCTGATGTCCCTCGGCTACCCGCCCGCCCACCGCACGCCGCAGCTGAGCTCGCCCCAGTGGACGTACTGGCAGAACCGCTGGATCAGCTTCATCGTGTGGTTCGACGGCGACAAGGTGAGCCGCGTCCAGCGCTGAGCGGGACCGCCCGCTCCAATTGACCGGTACGGGGGCGGGCACTAGAAGCGGTTTCGTGGGCGTCAACGGTCACCCGACCACTCCCGACGTCGTCGTGATCGGTGGTGGGCCGGCGGGCTCGGTGGCGGCTACGCTGCTGGCGGATGCCGGCCACCGCGTGCTGGTCCTCGAGCGCGAGCGGTTCCCGCGCTACCACATCGGCGAATCGCTGCTCTCGGCCACGCTCCCCATTCTCGACGCCGTCGGCGCCACGGAGCGGATCGAGCGGCACGGGTTTCTCCGCAAGCCCGGCGGCGTCTTCCAGTGGGGGCGCCAGCGCGAGCCGTGGAGCTTCTGGTTTCGCGAAGACCCGGGCGGCCGCCCGTACGCGTTCCAAGTGGTGCGCGCCGAGTTCGACCAGCTGCTCCTCGACAACGCCCGCGACCACGGCGCCGACGTCCGCGAGGAGCACGCCGTCACCGACGTCGACACCGCCGGCCCGACGCCGGTCGTCCGTGCCCGCGCGCGCGACGGCGCCGAGCTCCGACTCACGCCGCGGTTCGTCATCGATGCGAGCGGGCAGAGCGCGCTGATCGGCCGCAAGCACGACTACCGGCAGTTCAACGAGTTCTTCAAGAACCTGGCGGTGTTCGGCTACTTCCGCGACGCCGAGCGGCTCCCCGGCGACCTCGCCAACCACATCTTGTCGGCCGCCTTCGCCGACGGCTGGTTCTGGTACATCCCGCTGCACGACGGCACCATGAGCGTCGGCGCGGTGGTCGACGCCAAGCGCTGGGCCAAACCGACCGCGGCCGACACCGAGGGCGTCTATCACGATCTCATCGCGCGCTGCCCCGCCATCGCCGACCGCCTGCGCGCGGCGACGCTCGTCTCGCCCATCCGTGTCATCCGCGACTACTCGTACACGAGCACGCGCTTCGCCGGACCCGGCTATCTGATGGCGGGCGACGCGGCCTGCTTCATCGACCCCGTGTTCTCGACCGGCGTGCATCTCGCCTGCTTGGCCGCCTTCCTCGGCGCGCGCGCCGTCGACGCCGTGCTGCACGGCCAGGTGGACGAGCCGTCGGCGCTTCGCACCTACGAGGACACCTACCGCGCCGCCTTCGAGCGCTACCTCCGCTTCCTCTACTTCTTCTACGACCACAACGAGGATCCCGACTCCTACTTCTGGACCGCACGCCGCATCCTCGACCACGAGCCGGCCGAACTCTCGCTGCGCGAAGCCTTCGTGCGGCTGATCTCGGGCGGGAGCGACTGGGGGGCCATGGAGCCGACCGTCGCCCAGGAGCAGTCGCGGTGGGCCAAGGCCATCCGCGCCGGACGCATCGGGGCGGCGCCCGACAACGACGTGCTGCGCGTCCGGCACACGCTCGGCATGACGGGGCTTCCGAAATGAGCCTGCGGGTGCTGCTCGTCTCCGCGAATCGGGAGCGCAGCCCCGATCCCGTGGCCCCGCTCGGCGCGTGCTACGTCGCCACGGCCACGGCGCAGGCCGGGTACGACGTGGCGCTGCTCGACCTCTGCTTCTCAGAGGACGTCGACGCGGACGTGCGCGCCGCCGTGGCCGCGCATCGCCCCGACGCCATCGGCATCGCCATGCGCAACGTCGACAACTGTGCGTTCCCCGACACCGTCTCGTACACGCCGCACTACGCGCGCGTCGTCGCCGCGTGCCGCGCCGAGCGCGACGTGCCGATCGTGCTGGGCGGGTCGGCGTTCACCACCATGCCGCGCTTCTACCTGCCGGCGCTGGGCGTTCCCTACGGCGTCGTCGGTGAAGGCGAGGTCGCGTTTCCGGCGCTGCTGGCACGGCTCGCCGCCGGCGAGCAGGCCGCGGACGTGCCCGGGGTCGCCACGTGGAGCGCCACGCACGGTGCCGTCTCGGTGACGCCACCGGCCTGGCTCCCCGAGGTCGATCGCGTGCGGGCCGACCGGCAGTGGATCGACGTGCAGGCCTACTACCGCGACGGGGGCATGGCCAACCTCCAGACCAAGCGCGGCTGTCACTACAAGTGCACGTTCTGCGCCTACCCGGTGATCGAAGGACGCGGCATGCGCACGCGCGATCCGCAGGCCATCGCGGCGGAAGTGCGCACGCTGCTCGAGCACGACGGCGTCAACCAGTTCTTCATCGTCGACAGCGTCTTCAACGCGCCACGCGGCTACGCCGAGCAGGTCTGCCGGGCGCTCCTGCCGCTCGGACGCGCCATCCGCTGGTCGTGCTTCGTGACGCCCGGCAACTTCACCGCCGAGCTGCTCGACCTGATGATCGCGGCGGGCTGCCAGTCGATCGACTTCGGCACCGATGCCGGCAGCAACACGACGCTGCGCGCGTACCGCAAGAGCTTCAACGTCGACGACGTGCGGGCGGCGTCGGCGCTCTGCCGCGAGCGTGGCGTGCCCTTCTGCCACAGCCTCGTCTTCGGCGGCGAGCAGGAGACGTGGGATACCGTCGCCGAAACGATCGCGCTCATGGACGAATGCCGCCCGACGGCGGTGACGGCCATGTGCGGCGTGCGCGTCTATCCGGAGACGCCGCTTGCGGAGACGCTGCTCCGTCGCGGCGAGGTGCCCGCGCCCGAGGCCCTGCACGAACCCTGGTTCTACTTCGCGCCGGGCATGCGCGAGGGACTCGCCTGTGCGATCGCCGAGGCCGCGCAGGCGCGCGGCAACTGGCTCTTGCCCGGCACCAAGCGATCCGACGAGCACGCGCTCCACGCACGGCTGCGTGGGCGCGGGCTGAAGGGCGACCTCTGGCGCTTCGTCGCCCGGCTGCGCGTCGGGCAGTCGGTGGCCGGCGTGCCCGACGTCCCCGCCCTCGCGGGCGAATGACCGCGCCGTTCGTAGGCGCCGTC
>Ga0187893_10011054_pt1 | contig 13222 bp, 11 predicted proteins | sample MA1701074metaG_FD_139574 | JGI IMG/M metagenome (GOLD analysis project Ga0187893, IMG submission 139574) | White microbial mat communities from a basaltic lava cave in the Kipuka Kanohina Cave System on the Island of Hawaii, USA - MA170107-4 metaG ...
CAATCGCCAGGCCTCCGAGCAATGCCCCCGTGACGCCTGTACCGGCGGCGATCCAAGGCCATGCGGGAGGGGCTGCGCGTGTTGCGTTCATGGCGTGGTCGAAAGCATAACAACGACCCCCCGTCAGCCCTTCCGTCGATTGACATCGTCCACGGCGCCGGGGTAGACCCCCCGCGTGCCGAGCGTTCATTTCAAATTGAACCCTCGAGCCCGATGGAGCAGTTCCTCGGGAGATCTCGCATGAACGAACCGCAATCGGCGTTCGCGCGTGCCCAGAACGAAGTTTGCGAGCTGTTCGCTACCCTCGCGGAATTTTGGGGATTCACGCGCACCCAAGGTCGCATCTTCGGTCTCCTGTTCCTCTCACCGATGCCCCTCGGTTACGCGGCGATCCGGGACAGGCTCGAGATCAGCGCTGGGTCGGCAAGCATGACGATCGCGTCCCTGGTGGATTGGGGAGTGCTCGAGCGACGAGGCCGACACTACGTGGCGGAAACGAACCTATGGAAGCTCGCCACGGGAGTTTTGCGTCGGCGTGAACGCCGAATCGTCGACCAAGCGCTCGAACACATCGCGGTCATCATGGGATTGCTCCGCAGTGCACCCGAGCATGACGACGCATGGGTGTTCGCCCGCGAACGCATCGAAACCCTTCATGAGTTGTTCCAGCTCGGACGATCGTTCCTCGACGCGTTCGTGACGCGGAGTCCCGTTCATGGGCTCATCGGCACCATCGCACGTCGTGCTTCCAAGCTGGCCCCCCGCTCGCATCCCAATCGAGGCCTCGATGTCCCACTTGGTGTCTGAAGCATTATCCGATGGTGGTGTCGCTGACTCCGACAGTCTGCGTACTGCGCTGGACATTCCCCCTGACGTCGCCACCGCAATTGCGTTGGTGGCCGACGAGCTGCTCGCCGTGGAAACCGAGCTGCACGCCCTGCTCCAGTCGACCATTGCGATCATCCCCGAGGTCGGGGGACATCTCGCGTTCGCGGGTGGCAAGCGGTTTCGTCCGCTCGTCACGTTGCTGGCCGCGCGCGCGGCCGGATTCCACGACCCTTCCCGCATCACGATCGCAGCGGTCGGCGAATTGTTGCACACCGCCACGCTGTTGCACGACGATGTGATCGACGAGGGCCACTTCCGTCGTGGGCGGCCAACGGCGCGTGTCTGTTATGGCAACGGCATGGCCGTTCTGACGGGAGACTACTGTTTCGCCCGCAGTCTCCAAGCGGTTGCGCACACCGGCAGAATCGACGCTGTGCGCACACTGTCCAGCGCGGTGACGCGCATGGCCGAAGGCGAGATCGCCCAGCTCCATGTAGCGGGCGACATCGACACCAACCGTGAACGATATTACATGGTCATCGACCGCAAGACGGCCGCATTGATCGCTTGGTGCACGTCGCTGGCGGGCTTGATCGATGTCCAGCATGGTGCAGGCCTCGAGCGTTATGGCCTCGAGCTCGGCTATGCCTTCCAGATCGCCGATGATGTGCTCGACTACGCTTACGATATGCGACAAACCGGAAAGGCTCGCGGGCAAGACCTCCGCGACGGAAAGCTCACGTTGCCGCTGCTGCTCGCGTGCGAAGCCGATGCAGGCACGCGCGAAAAGGTCAGGCACGCGTTCACCAAAGGGCCACCCATACCAGAACGCATCGTGAGCGAGATCATCGAGCGCGTCATCTCGAGTGGCACACTCGAACGCTGCGCCGTGATCGCGGAGCAACATGCATTGCAAGCCATACACGCGTTGGATGGGTTGCCCGCATCAGCGGCACGGGAAGCTTTGGTGGCGGTAGCGGCCTACGTGGCACGGAGAACGAGCTGATGCGGCCGAGCCTGCGCACACATCTCGAACGTCTCGAAGCACTCGGCGAGCTATGCAGAATCGCGCAACCAGTGGAACGAGACTTGGTGATCGCCGAGATCGCCGACCGGACCATGAAGCTCGGAGGTCCAGCACTGCTGTTCGAGCACGTCGAAGGCAGTGAGTTTCCGTTGGCCATCAATGTGTTCGGTAGCGTGCGTCGCATGGCGCTCGCGCTCGGTGTCGAGGACTTGCAGGAGCACGCACGCGCGATCGAAAAACTGGTCAAACAACAGCCTCCCCGAGGCCTGTGGGACAAGATTCGCGCGGTCACCGAGCTCGCGGAGTTGCGCAAGATCTTTCCCCGGCAACGCAACGGACGTGGCGAGTGTCAGGAGGTCGTCATGGACCCACCGGACCTCGCTCGCCTTCCGATCATGAAGTGCTGGCCGTACGATGGTGGGCGTTTTATCTGCTTGCCACTGGTATTCACGCGCGACCCCGAAACCGGCATTCGCAATGTCGGTATGTACCGCATGCAGGTGATCGACGGTCAAACCACCGGCATGCATTGGCAGGCTCACAAGACTGGGCAACGCCACTACCGTGCCGCCAAGCAACGTGGAGACATCGTTCCTGTTGCGGTCGCTTTGGGTGGCGACCCGATATACACGTACTGCGCGACCGCTCCGCTACCCCCGAACGTCGATGAGCTGTTGCTCGCGGGATTCTTGCGCAAGCAACCAGTCGAGCTCGTTCGTTGTCTCACCAACGATCTCGAGGTGCCCGCCGATGCAGACTTCGTGATCGAGGGCTACGTCGATCCCCGCGAACCCCTGTTCAAAGAAGGGCCATTCGGTGATCACACCGGCTACTACAGCCTCGAGGAGGATTACCCGCGGTTTCACGTCACTGCCATCACCCATCGGCACGATGCCGTGTACCCGAGCACGATCGTGGGCCCCCCACCCATGGAAGACGCCTACCTCGGCAAGGCCACCGAGCGCATCTTCTTACCACTTCTGCGACTCGTGTTTCCCGAGATCATCGACATGAACCTCCCGGTCGAAGGCGTGTTTCACAATATGGCGATCCTCGCCATCAAAAAAGACTATCCACATCACGCGCGCAAGATCATGTCCAGCCTGTGGGGCATGGGACAGATCATGTTTACCAAGGTGATCGTCGTGTGCGACGAAGACGTCGACGTGCAGGACCTCGGTGAAGTTTCGTGGCGAGTGCTCAACAACATCGATCCCCAGCGTGACATCATGTTCACGGAAGGGCCTATCGATGTCCTCGATCATGCGAGCCGCATGCTCGGATTCGGGTCGAAAATGGGTGTCGACGCCACGCGCAAATGGCCCGAAGAAGGGTTTACCCGCCGATGGCCCGAGCTCGTACGTATGGATGACGCCACGCGGGACAAGGTCGACACGATGTGGGGCCGGCTTGGCATCGAACGCTACCTCTCGCCCGGCCACCGTCATCGCGCGGGCTGGGGCGGACCCGACACCGACGTGCTCGGACGTACCCGTATACCAGCGTCGGGCATCCCCGACCGTGCAGCCCATCCCGACAACGAGCCAGCGCATGGCAACGACCGGGGTCACCGATGAACGAACACGCTTGTGCCATCGATGCTCATGGTGAACGTGTGCAAGACATGTTCACGCGCATCGCTCATGGCTACGACCGCGCCAACCATTGGATGAGCCTGGGCATCGACATCCGCTGGCGTCGACGCGCGGTCTCGCGGTTGCTCGAATCCGAACACGGCGCTGACAAGCGTGTGCTCGATCTGTGCGCAGGCACGCTCGATTCCACACTCGAGATCCACGCGCAGTATCCCGAAGCGAGCATCGTCGCCGGAGATTTCTCTGCGCGAATGTTGGACATGGGTACACGCAAGCTGGGCGGCCGGTCCGTGCAGTGCATTACGACCGCAGTCATGGATGCGCATTCGCTCCCCGAGGGGGATGCCTGCTTGGATGCGATCTTTTGTGCATTCGGTATACGCAACCTCTCGGACCTCGAACGCGCAACGCGAGAACAGGCGCGTTGCTTGCGGCCTGGCGGTAGACTCGTCGTGCTCGAATTCTTTCGTCCCACGTCGTTGTCGGCTCGCCTGTTTCACGCCACGTACAACCGCACTGTGCTTCCGCTGGTGGGTTGGGCGACCACCGGGCATCTGGACGCATACCTCTATCTACCAAGAAGCATCGGCGGGTTCGCCAAGCTCGAAGACTACCTCGAATTGCTCGCGACGTGCGGATTCGAGCCCATCCTGTGCGAGAGATTTACGTTTGGAATTGCATGGTCCGTTACCGCAATACGAACAGCCGGAACGAACACGAACACCCGTGCGTACGGTGGAGGCCACCCGTGAACATCGTCGTATGCATCACCGGTGCGAGCGGAGCCATCTACGCGCGGCGAACGCTCGAGGCCCTGGCTACGGCGACGCTGGCTCGCGCTCGCCCACGCCATGCCGGTGAGATCGCGGTGTCTGTGGTCGCTTCACAACATGCTGCGCACGTGTGGCAACACGAGCTCGGCACCGAAATGCCGTCCGCGTTTGGTCCAAACGGTATGTTTCGACGGTTCGATCGTATGGACTTCCGAGCTCCGTTTGCCTCTGGGTCGAGCGCGCCCGATGCCGTGATCGTCGTACCGTGCTCCATGAGCACACTCGCTCGCGTGGCCCACGGCGGCGGAGACGACCTCGTCGCGCGAGCATGCGAGGTCGCGCTCAAGGAACGGCGAACGCTATTGCTCGTCGTACGCGAAACACCACTGAGCCTCGTGCACCTTCGCAATATGGTCGCCGCAACCGAGGCTGGCGCGGTCGTGCTCCCTGCAGTGCCGTCGTTTTACGGCAGCGTGCGTACACTCGAACAGGCGGTGGACACCGTGGTCGCACGACTGCTCGATCATGCAGGTCTAGAGCTGCCACTCACCGAACGATGGGGGAGCAACCGCGTGTGAACCCGACGCCAGCAACGACTGCCGAGCAACTGCTCGCTTGGTACGACGAGCCAGCCGTACTGGGAAAACTGGCCAGCGAAGCCAGTCGGCACATGTTCCAAGGCACCGTGCTCGTTCGTGCAGCGCAAACGTTCGCGCTCGATGGTGCAGCGGTAGTCGTGAGGTCGGGCGACCGGATTCACTGTACGTCATGGCCCAGTCCCGAATCTTTGCAGGACGGCGACGAGCTCCACATCGAGGTTTCCCTGGGGGAGCAACGCTGCTTTGCGGACTACCTAATTTCGCTACGGACGTGCAGCGCCGCTCGTATCACGCTGCTTCCCGGCTGCCGGGATGCTGGTGGATTACATCGACTGTGGCTGCTGGCGGCCGCACGCGTGGCCCTGGACGCGCACGTTCGCGTGGCTGCGCAGTTCGATCGCATCGGAATTCGTCTCGCTCAGGTCGCGCTCGCGTTCGGTGCCGACGCCTTGTGCGGCACGATTTCACCGGCACGCACGCTCCCGCTTGCTGGTGTCACGCGCCCCGATGAAACCAGCCTACCTGCCCTCACGACGTTGATCACCCAAGCAGGTCTTCGTCCCATCACCCAACCGGAGGCAACCGCGTGAGCTCACTCGACCATGACCGCCGTCGCTTCGCTGGCATCTCCGAGAAAGCTCTCGCCGGTGTTCCACTCGACCTGGAAGACGGCGTGTTCCTCTATCGCTATCCGGATCTCTTGGCTCTGGGATCGCTCGCAAACGAGGTCCGCGAGCGAAAGCACGGCAATCGCACCTATTTCAACGTGAATTTCCACATCAACGCCACCAATGTGTGCGTGGCTGACTGCAAGTTCTGTTCGTTCGCTCGGCTCGAGCCACATGCCCCTCTGGCATACACGATGACGCTCGAGGACATCCGGAAAAAACTGCTCGAGCGCATCGATCAGCCCGTGACCGAAATTCACATCGTCAATGGGCTACACCATGATCTACCGTGGTCCTATTATACGGATGTCCTGCGTGTACTCAAGAAACTACGCCACGACATCCATCTCAAGGCCTACACGGCAGTGGAAATCCACTACTTCGCCGAGAAATTCGGCATGAGTTACCAAACCGTGCTGCGCGAGCTGATGGATGCCGGGCTCGGTAGCTTGCCCGGCGGCGGAGCCGAGATCTTCGCTCAACGCGTGCGCAACAAGATTTGCGCCGACAAAGCCAACGCCGAACAATGGTTGGAGGTGCATCGCACCGCGCACCAACTCGGGCTCGCGAGCAACTGCACGATGCTGTACGGCACCATCGAGACCATCGAGGAACGCATCGATCACATGCTGCGCCTGCGGGCGCTGCAGGACGAAACCAATGGGTTCCAGACGTTCATTCCTCTGGCGTTTCATCCCGACAACAACGACCTTGCCAAACTTCCGGGTCCCACCGGAGTCGACGACCTTCGTACATACGCCGTTGCACGATTGCTATTGCACAACATTGCCCACATCAAGGCCTACTGGATCATGATTGGTCTCAAGACCGCACAGATCGCCCAGAATTTCGGCGTAGACGACATCGACGGCACCGTACAGGAAGAAAAGATCTATCACATGGCCGGAGCCGAGACGCCGCAGGTGTTGTCTCGCAGTCAGCTCGTTCGTCTCATCCGCGAAGCGGGAAGGCAGGCCGTGGAACGTGACACGCTCTACAATGTGCGCTGGGAAGACGATGGAGGTCCGCTGGAGGGCATTCGCGTCGACGCCAGCATCCCGTATTCCAGCCACGCCCGGCCCCGACGCACACAGCTCGCGGTGCTGCAATGACGTCCCCGATCCGTCACACTCACCGGCTACCGCTGAACCGACCCATTCGTGTGTGTGCGGTATCGTTTCTCAACGCACGGCCTTTGTACGCCTACTTGACCGGCGAACATGCACCGCTCGATACATCGGGACGCGCGCTGTTCGATGTCAGCGCTGCGGTCCCGTCCGAATGTGCACGTCGCCTCGAAGCAGGCGAATGTGATGTCGGACTCGTGCCCGTTGCCGCCTACGCTGCTCATCCGGACTGGGAGGTGGTCCCTGGTATCGGCATAGCCTCGCGTGGACCCGTACAAACCGTGCTGCTGCTATCCCAGGTAGCGCTCGAACGAATTCGGCACATCCATCTCGACGCGGCGTCCCGTAGTTCTTCGTTGCTTTTGCGCGAGCTTCTACATGCGCGTCGATTGACACCCACGATGGACGAGCTGCCCCATGGTGCAGGTGCCAACGGGGTCGCCGATACCACCGCGGCATTGGTCATTGGCGATGCCGCATTCGGCCTCGCTCGCTCGTTCGAGCACGTCTACGACCTCGGAGCATGGTGGTTTCGCGAAACTGCGTTGCCGTTCGTATTTGCGTTTTGGGCCGCACGGCCCGGCGTGCTCATGGTCGAGCACGTGCTCGCACTGCAGCACGCACGTGATCGTGGTCTCAAGCACGCCGAGGAGCTCGCGCGCGATTATCGGCGCGAACGCCTGGCAGCCGGTCTATCGGTCGAACCCGAGCACGTGTACGGCAACTATTTGCGCCAAACGGTTCGCTATGGGTTAACGACACATGAGCGCGAAGGCATGGTCGAGTTCTTGGCTCGCGCCCGGCACATTGGGCTCATCACGATTCCCGGTGTTGCCGACGACGAGCAGATCCATGTTCGTTTCGCCGGCATTCCTGTGCCAGAAGTACTACGCGCTGCGCGTCGTCGCACGGAACCGCTCGACGTCGATATCTTGCTTGCACGCGCAGCCAATGGAGACCGCATCGACCTGGCCGAAGGGATGTTCCTGTACGAGCACGCGGAGCTGATGGCGCTCGGAGCAGCAGCCGATCAGCGCCGCAAACAGCTCCACCCCGAGCCTGTCGTGACATACATCGTCGATCGCAACGTGAACTATACGAACGTGTGTGTGACACGTTGCAAGTTTTGCAATTTTTATACTCCACCCGGAGCTCCCGATGGGTACGTGTTGGACAAGCATGTGCTCGCGCACAAATTCCGGGAGACTGTCGAGCTGGGAGGCGTGCAGATTCTCTTGCAAGGTGGCCTCAATCCCGAACTAAGGCTCTCGTACTATGAAGACCTGTTTCGCTGGACCAAGGCCAACTTTCCGCTCAACTTACATGCGCTATCTCCCACCGAAATCATCCATATCGCCCAACTCGAGGACATGAGCGTGGCGGAGGTATTGTCCAGACTCGCTGCCGCTGGCCTCGACTCCGTTCCTGGTGGTGGTGCCGAGATCCTCGACGACGAAGTGCGCAACCGTATCAGTCCGTTCAAAAATTCTACCGACGAGTGGCTGCACGTCATGCGTGAGGCTCATCGTTTGGGCATGCGTACGACCGCGACCATGGTGTTCGGGTTTCAGGAACGTAGCGAGCACATCCTGCTCCACCTCGAGCGCATCCGCTCATTGCAAGACGAAACCGCAGGGTTTACCGCGTTCATCGTTTGGCCGTTCCAGGCCGAGGGCACTCGCCTCAAGTTGCGGGACGACACGAGCCCGGTTCGGTACCTGAGGATCCAGGCGCTGGCGCGCTTGTATCTCGACAACGTACCAAACGTTCAGGTCTCATGGCCCACTTTGGGCCCCGAGATCGGAGAAGTGGCACTTCGCTTTGGCGCCAACGACTTCGGCTCGGTCATGATCGAAGAAAACGTAGTCTCGACCGCCGGCGCCCACTTCATGATGACGTCAGCCGAAATCGAACATCACATTCGCCGCGCTGGTTTTCGTCCAGCACGGCGAAACATGCAGTATCACCTGCTCGGATCACCATCGTGAACGCATCGACCGGCGAAAAAGCTCGGGTCGGAGCTTGGATTACACGACCGGTGCGGCCCGATGCAATTTAGGTGCGGATCCTTGACAAACCATGTGTATCGCTCGACGCTGGTTCCCGTGAGGCGCACGGGCGGTGGGTCGATCTCGCGAGCATGCACACCAGTGAGTGCTTGCTCAGGCTTTGTGTTGGGATGTTTGTTCAGCGCCGATACGAGTGGGCTCCCGTGTGAATCGAACGAGCATTGCCAAACTGGCCAGGTGTGTGTTGCCAATACGTGCCGCGATAACGACAGCGACACAACCGCGCAAGACGATGGCACCTTGACGATCGGCGAAGACAGCTCGTCGGCGGACACGGGAACCGCAGACACGTGTGCAAACATGGTGCAGGACGGAGACGAGAGCGATGTCGACTGCGGAGGCGGCTGCTTCGGTTGCCAACGTGGCATGGGCTGCGCCGAACACTCCGACTGCCTCGACGGTGTGTGCACGGAGTTCATGTGCGCCGAGCCGACGTGCGAAGACGGGGTGAAAAACGGTGCTGAAACCGACATCGATTGTGGGACAACCTGCTCACCGTGTGGTGACGGGCTCGCATGCATGAACGGTGGCGATTGCGCGAGCGCCGTATGCACCAATCAGCGCTGCGCAGCACCCGATTGTGACGATGCGGTACAAAACGGTAACGAGACCGATCTCGATTGCGGTGGTGATTGCCCGAATCGCTGCATGGATTTTCAGGGTTGCGCCGCAAACGAGGATTGCTCGAGCGGGGTATGCGACGTCGTCACGATGGTGTGTGCAGCACCAACTTGCGGTGACGTGACGCACAACGGATCGGAGACTGATATCGACTGTGGGGGCGATGCGTGCAACGGCTGCGCGGAAGGCCTGATGTGCACACATGGGAGCGATTGCCTGTCGGAGTTTTGCAACCAGGGCCTGTGTCAACCGCAAGCCTGTGACAGCGATGATGATTGCGACACATACGATGGCGACTGCACGCAAGGCGTGTGCAATACCATGACATCCACATGTGAATCAGCGCCCGCGAACAATCTCGGGAGTTGCGAGGACGGAGCAGTGTGTACGACCGGCGAATATTGCTCCGAAGGTAGCTGTGTCGGCGGAACACAAAAGGACTGTTCTCAGCTCACGGGCGCCTGTACGCTGGGAGTCTGTGATCCCGCGGATGGCGAGTGCACGACGCTCCCGGCCAACGAGGGTGTCCCGTGCGAGGATGGCGTGCCTTGCACGGACGACTTCGATGCCACGGAGAGCACCTGCCAAGCCGGCGTTTGCGTAGCCGAGCGCTGGACGGTCGTGTGGATCGATCGGTTCGAAGACCTCGATACCTCCAAGGCGTTCTGGAAGCTCGGACCGACCTGGGAGATCGGCCGCGCAACGGCATCGCCAGTGAGCGAAACCTCCGGAGCCGACCCGGAGTTCGACCACTCGCCCAGCGACGACAACCACCTTGCCGGCGTCTTGATCGGGGGTCTGACGGAGCTCGTCCTACATGACTACTACCATCTGACCAGCAGCGCCATTTCGCTGGAATCAATGCCCGGCACGCCCTACCCGCCTGGTACACGTATCGGCCTATGGTATTGGATCGACGTAGATTACCCAGAATGGCAACACGCAACGATCGATCTGTGCAATCCAAGCGATGGATGCGTGCTGGCCGTGGAAAACACCGGGTACATCGAAGGTACGACGTGGTTGCCGCAATATTTCGATATTGCCACGTACTTCTCCAACGTCCCGCAAACGATGACGCTGGACGTGGCGTACAACCAGATCAACCTCGACGGTGCTTGGGCCGTGGGAGGATGGAGCATCGACGATGTCGCGTTGTGTATTCCAAAATGACGAACCGTTCGACGAGCGCTGGCGGCCTGGCAAGCGCATCGGCATGAATGCCTTGCGAACACGGGTCGCAGCCGTCCTCATGGTTTGCGCTGTGCTCGTCGCCCCACTTCGCGAGGCGAGGGCCGTCCCGCCTTCGACGCACGAGCAGGCTCAGGAGCTACACGAACGAGCGCAGACCCGCTACGAGATGTTCGATTTCGTCCAGGCCATCGACCTGTGGATGGAAGCGTACCGTCTGCTCAAGGCCGACGAAAGCACGCGCGAGATTCGCAATGCCATCGTATGGAACATCGCGACTGCCAGGATCAAAGCCTACGAGGTCGACAAAGACGTCCGGCACCTCCACCAAGGCCTCCTTTTATTGCGTAAATATCTGCAGGAGTACGTGGCGCTATACGGCACGGAGCCAGAAGCCGCGGCCGAAAAAGCCAAGATCGAGACCAAGCTGCAGGAGCTGAGCTCCTTGATCAATGCTGCACAACCAGACGAGCCCGTGCCCAGCGCACCATTTCCGGAAAAAACCCCTCCGACGGTCGCATCCACGCCTGCCACCACGCCACCTCCGGTTACGGATCGGCAATCGCCACAGCGCAAGGGAAAACTCGGTCCACTCACGATTGCTGGCATAAGCTCCATCGTTGTTGGCCTCGGGTTTGCGGGACTCATGACAGCCGGTCTCGTGCGTGCCACACAAGTTCACCAGGACTTCGAAGACAAGCCGGACGAGCGAGGCGAGCTCGAGGTCAAAGGCAATCAGGCCAACACGATGGGGGTGGCCGGAATGATCGGAGCCGGAGTCTTCATCGCCACTGGCGTTACCCTGATCATCGTCGATCGAGTCAAACGCAAAAAAGGCTCGCACACTGCGCTCGTACCAGTGCCCACGATCGGCCCCGGTTTTGCGGGCGCGAGCTGGAGCGCTCGCTTTTAATGGCCCGGGATCGCAAGTGCGTTCGGCGCTCACCAGAGACCCAACTGCATGGCGTACAACCAGTAGATGCCTGTCAAAATGACCATGTGAGCCAGAGCACGAGGAAACATCAGGCGTCGCGAGATCCCGTGCACACTCGAGACGCCTGAGCGGGTGGTCGCGCGGACGACCGCAACGAATACTGCGAACAACCCGATCACGAGCGCGATGACGAGAAGGACTCGACTCCAGCGCGGAACTGGCAAAGCAAGCACGCGCGATTCGAGCTGCATTTGCGCAACGCCGGCCAGCAAAACGCCTTCGATGGCCATGAAGCGGCGGTGCGTTAGCCACGTCGCGAGCCGCGTTCGTGTCTTCGGCGCCATCGCGGGTCAACGATAGCCTGCGGTGTCCGCCTGTGGCGAGCGGCCTGGCCGCCTCGAGCGTTCACACTCGTACGTCGTGGTCTCGGTCACTTCTGTGCGAGCTTGGCGATGAATGCGTCGCGTCCTTGGCCGAGCAGCGTCTCGCCACCGACCACGATGACGTTGCCGTCGGCGTCCACGGCCACACCGCTGCCGGAGTCCTCGAGATTCGTGCGTTCATTGTTGTAATCCCATGTCCACACGTCCGTACCATCGGCTGCGTATTTGTGCAGCCAGATGTTGGTGCTTTGGTTCATCCTCCCCAGCGCACCCGCAATGTAGATCGCATCCTCGCTGTCGATCCATACGTCGTTTCCGGCATCGTCCGAGCTGCCGAATCCTGCCACAATGTCCGTCCACAGCTCGGCGCCCGTCGAGTCGTATTTACGCACCCAAACATTTCCACCGACCCCCAAGTCGGCTTCGAAGCCCGCCACCACCGGATTGCCCATACTGTCGACGGCGACTCCGCGCAAACTCTGGCTATACGACAGCAGGGAATGCGTCTGTGTCCAGACTTCCACGCCGTCGGGATCGTACTTGCGGAGCCATGCATCGTGGCTCATTCCCATCACGAATTCTGCCCCGGCAACGTAGACGTTTCCGTCGGCGTCGACGGCGACATACGAGCCGAAGTCGCTGCGATGCGCCATGCCGTCATGGCTCGCCGTCCAGACCGGCATACCTCCGTCTGGACCGTATTTATGTACGATCACGTCCTCGCCGTTGGTCATGGTGGCTTCCGCGCCGGTCACGACGATGTTTCCGTCCGCGTCGACAGCCACACTCGCCCACGAGTTGTCCATGCTGTCCATGCTATCCATGCTATCCATCGTTGCGTAGATCTCGGTCCACACTTCGGCTCCGTCGCTCGAAGACAGCCGACGAAGCCATGCATCACGTTCCATGTCGACGACGCCAACCGATCCGGCTGCCAACAAGTCGCCACTTGGATGCAGCGCCAACGCAGCTACTCCATCAGGAAGCATACCCCCACCATCTTCGACGATCGCCCACAGCTCGTTACCAGCGGGATCCAGCGCACGGATCCACAAGTCGGGACCATCCGTCCCCAGCGTCGTGAACCCCGCGACATAGATGTTTCCCGCGGCATCCACGACGACATCGGCAAGGCCGTCGGCGGCATCTCCAGCACCGTTGGTCGAGTCGCTCCACAGCTGCTCCCATGGACGCGTGCACCTGCCCGTGCATGCATCCCCATCGAGGACATTGTCGTCGTCACATTCTTCGCCTTCGTCGACAATCCCGTCGCCACAGGCCGGGCCTACGTTGCCCGTACTCTCGTTGGACGAGCCTTGCTCGCTGGACGAGGTGTCTTGACCGGTGCTGTCTCCCGTGTCTGTGCCCGTGGACTCGCCGGTGTCGGAGCTCTCCGCCGTAGTATCG
>Ga0187893_10011055_pt1 | contig 13222 bp, 14 predicted proteins | sample MA1701074metaG_FD_139574 | JGI IMG/M metagenome (GOLD analysis project Ga0187893, IMG submission 139574) | White microbial mat communities from a basaltic lava cave in the Kipuka Kanohina Cave System on the Island of Hawaii, USA - MA170107-4 metaG ...
AGCGGCAGGTCGTAGCCGAGCGCGCGCGTCACCATGTCGGCCCAGGGCCCCAGCGCCACCACCGCCGCGCCCGCCTGCAACGGGCCTTCCGCGGTGCGTACCGACCAGCCGCCGCCGTCCTGCCTCAGCGAAAGGGCATTGCCTTGCACGAATCGACCGCCGCGGTTCTCGAACAGCTTCAGGTAGGCGAGCGCCAGGCCCTGCGGATCGACCACGGTGGTGGGGTCGGTCCAGTGCAACGCGCCGACGAGCAGGGGATTGAGATGAGGTTCCTTCTCCTGCAGCTGCTTTTCGTCCAAAGTGGAGAAGTTGACGCCAAACTCCGCGCGCCAGGCCGCCGCTTCGGCAAAGCGCAGGTCGCGTTCGCGCGCGGTGCGGAAAACGCGCATCCAGCCCTTTCGCCTGATCAGGGCTGTGGCGCCGGCCTCGCGCGCGAGCGCATCGTGCTCGGTGACGCAGTGTTCGATCAGGCGCGAGTAGAGGCGCGCGATCTCGGCATGGCGGTCGTGGCGCGAATGGCGCCAGTATTTCCACAGGAACGGCGCGAGGTCGAACAGCGCCGAGAGATGGTAGTGCGCATCGATGGTGCGGTTCAGCCCGTAGCGGAACAGCGCGCCGAAGTCGTGCGGAAAGCCGTAGGGCACCACGCCTTCGCGCTGGATCAGGCCGGCATTGCCGAAGGACGTTTCCTCCGCCACGCCGCGCCGGTCGAGCAGCACCACCGCGCGGCCGCGCGCCTGCAGGTGCAGCGCCACGCTGACGCCGACCATCCCGGCGCCGAGGACGACCGCGTCAGTTTTCATGGCGGGGCGCAAGCTTGCGGGCGACGCGCTGGTCGAACTTGGCGACGTTGACGACCACGCGCTCGTGCGCGCCATCATCGATCAGTTCCCTTTCATCGTGCGCTTCAAGCTGAGATGACACGTTGCGGCCATCTATTTTTGTCGTTCGTGCAAGGGCAAATACCTTCATGCCGACAGGTGTCGCGGCGATGTGCCTGGCATTGAGAATGGTGCCGAGGCTCCGGTGGCCCGGCGGCAGCAGGTGCTCGATGGCAGCGAGCGCCGCCGCTTCGAACAGGTTGATCATCACGGGCGTGGCGAGCACGTGCACCTTGCCGCTGCCGACGCGCGGCGCGGTGTGCTCCTCGCCCACCACGATTTCAGTGCGCCCGGTGAGGCCGGGTTTCAGAGCGGCGGTGGATTCCATGCGCGACTATGATATCTCCATGGCACCCCATGTCGTTATCGTAGGCTGCGGTTTCGGCGGCCTGTTCGCAGCGCGCGCGCTTGCGGGCGCGCCGGTGCGCGTCACGGTGCTGGATCGCACCAACCATCATCTGTTCCAGCCGCTGCTCTACCAGGTGGCGACCGCCGGCCTGTCGGCGCCGGCAGTGGCGGCGCCGATCCGGCACATTCTCGCGGACCAGGATAACGCCACCGTGATCTACGGCGAAGCGCAGCGCGTCGACATCGCGCGGCGCGCCGTGCTGCTCGATGGCGGCGAAGAGATCGCGTACGACCACCTGATCCTCGCCACCGGCGCGGCCAACAGCTATTTCGGCAACGATGCCTGGGCGAAACACGCGCCCAGCCTGAAGACGCTTGAGGATGCTTACGAGATCCGCCGCCGAGTCCTGCTCGCGTTCGAGCGCGCGGAGCGCGAGACCGATGCCGCGCAGCGCGCCGCGTATCTCACGTTCGTTGTCATCGGCGGCGGCGCGACCGGCGTTGAACTCGCTGGCTCGTTTGCCGAGATCGCGCGCCACACCCTGCGCGGTGAATTTCGCCGTTTCGACCCGCGCAACGCGCGCGTGGTGCTGGTGGAAGCAGGGGCGCGCGTCCTGCAGGCCTATCCGGAGAGCCTTTCAGAGCGCGCGCGCCGCCAACTCGAGCGGCTCGGCGTCACGGTCTGGCTCGGCCGGCAGGTCACCGGCATCGACGCCGACGGCGTGCAACTGGGGGAGGATCGATTGGCGGCCAGGACCGTCATCTGGGCCGCGGGCGTCGCGGCCTCGCCGCTGGGCGCGAGCCTCGGCGTGCCGCTGGATCGCGCGGGCCGCGTCATCGCCGCCGAAGACCTGTCCGTGCCCGGTCATCCGCAAGTGAGCGTGATCGGCGACCTCGCCGCGCTGCCCTGGCACCAGCCGCCCGTGCCGGGCATCGCACCCGCCGCGAAGCAAATGGGCAGGGTTTCTGCTTTGAATATTCTCAGAACGCTGAAGGGCCTTCCCGCAAAACCCTTTCGCTACCGCGATGCCGGTATGCTCGCCACCATCGGCCGCAACTCGGCCGTCGCGGTGCTGGGCAGGCTGCACCTTTCGGGTTACCCGGCCTGGCTGCTCTGGTTGTGCGCCCACATCTACTTCCTGATCGGTTTTCGCAACCGGATCGTGGTGCTGATCGACTGGGCCTGGGCCTACTGGACCTTCGAGCGCAACGCGCGCATCGTGATCCAGGGCGAAAAAAAGGGGCCCTAGGCCCCTTTCTTCCACGCTGCGCTACAGCCGCCGTTACTTCGCGCCCGAGAGCTGCTTCAAGGTGAACGTGTAGCTCATGCCGTTGAGCGGCACGTGGCATCCGAGGCATTCCGCGTGGTTGATCGGGCGATGCTGCTTGTCCAGCGAGAAGACCGCGTAGTTCCAGTCTTCATTGCGCAGCAAGGGGGGAATGTCCTTGCCCCAGCCGGCCTCGCGCGCCATCGCGGTAAACAGCAGCGGCTTGTCCGCCTCGAAGAAGCCGTCGGCGCCCTTGACCGGGTTGCCGCCCGCATCGAGTTTGGCCGCGTAAACCTCGGCGAGCAGGTACGACCCGTTCGGCAGCGGCTTGCCGGCCCTGGCCGCCTCGAGTGCCACCTTGTTGGCGAAGTAGTAGCGCACCTGCTTGGTCGCAGGGAAATTGATGGTGTGGTATTTCGTGAACGTGGCCTTGTAGTCCTCCGGGAACTTCACGTTGGTCCTGGCGACGTTGGGCAGCTGCGCCGATTTCGCGCCGGTCGCCGGGCCCGGCAGCGACGCGAAGTAGGCCGCGACACTGACGATTTCGGCCTGGCTGAGCTGGTTCGCGATCGCGGCCATGGTGGCGATGCTGCTGGTCGCGTTCGGCGCCTTGCGCGCGCCGTCCCGGAACGCGCGCAGTTGCGATTCGATGTACGCAGACCGCTGCGCGGCGAGGTTGGGAATGGTGTCGCTCACACTTACGCCGTTCGCGCCGTGGCACGCCGCGCAAACTTCTTCGGCCTTGGCCTTGCCGGCAGACAGGTCGCCTTGCTGGGCGGCCGCTTGCGTAACCGGCGCAAGTGCCAGTGCAACGAAAATTCCGAGCTTTCTCAGGTTCATGTTTCCCTACCTCCCGTTTGTCAGCGTCCCCAGAGCCATGCCGCACCGCGCACGCCGCTGGAATCCCCGTGGACCGGCGGTGACAGCCTTGTCGCAACCTGGTCCGAAAACACGTAAGGCCGCCATAGTACCGGTACGGTCGCATACAGCGTCTGGATGTTGGATATTCCCCCGCCCAGCACGATCACGTCCGGATCGAGAATGTTTATCACCCCCGCCAGCGCCCTTGCCAGCCGTTCTTCATATCTATCAAGGTTCTCTGCATCTTTTTGCAGCGCCGGACCGGACAGGTAGGCCTCGATGCAGCCCTTGCGCCCGCAGTAGCAGTCGGGCAAGGGCAAGTCTTCCTTGCGCGGCAGCGGCAGCGGGTTGTGGCCCCATTCGCCGGCAATGGCGTTCGGGCCGACCAGGACCCCGCCGCGCACCACGATACCCGCACCGACCCCGGTGCCGAGGATGACGCCGAACACGACGTCCGCGCCCTTCCCTGCGCCGTCCACCGCTTCCGAGAGCGCGAAGCAGTTCGCATCGTTTTCGATCCTGACTTCCCTGCCGAGCGCTTCCTTCAGGTCGCCCTTCAGGTCGCGGCCGTTCAGGCAGGTCGAATTCGCGTTCTTCACCAGGCCCGTGACGCGGGACAGCGCGCCGGGAATACCGATGCCGACTGTTGCTTTTCCTTTTGCTTGGGACTCGAAGTCAGACACGAGATCTGCAATGACTCGGACAGTCGCCGCATAGTCACCCTGCGGGGTCGGCACTCGTTTGCGAAAAATCTCCTGACCTGATGCATCGAGCGCAATCAGCTCGATCTTGGTGCCGCCGAGGTCGATGCCGATTCTCAGGCTAGTTCTCCATGTACGGCCTCACCAGCACGTCCCACTCGCGGCCGGAGGCGCAGTAAAGGCTTTCCACCAGGCAGACTTTCGGAAAGCTTGCCGGTGAATCGTTGGTCAGCGGGCCCAGGTATTCCCCGTACAGCTCGCCGCCGTTGATGTCGAAAAGCATCTTGTTGAGCGTGCTGGAGGCCGTCCCGCCCTTGTTCGAGGTGCGGTTGACCGTGAGGAGATAGAAGCAGGTCCTGAGTTTCGCGTTGTAGTGGTGAATGAATTCCGCGGCCATTTTTTCGTCCACGGTGGTTTCAGTACCGCTCTTCCAGGCGCGCCGGAACTGCTCGCGCGACAGTTTTTCGCACTGCGCGGGGAGATCGTCGATCTGCTGCCGCGATAGCGGCGCCGCTGCCAATTTCTGCTTCGCGGGGGCCTCAGTCTGCTTCACCTCCTTGTCGCGCGCGGGCGGGTCGCAGGCACAGAGCGCCCCGAGCAACACCAACGGCCCCAGGCGACGGAGCATCGCGTCCCTACCTCCACCAATCGTGCCGGATTCCGACGGGCCGCGGCGACACTGCCACCACAGCGGGATTGCGGCTACAGTGGGCCAATGAAATACCTCTGGTTCATCGCATTGAGCCTCATTGTAGGCTGCGCTTCGCCGGGCGGGACCGCGCCGAGCGAGCGCACCTTCGAACTCCCGATGGCGCGCGTCAAGCCCGCCTTCGTTTCGACCTTCGCCAGCATGGGCATGATGATCTCGTCCATCGAAACGCGCAGCGGCAAGGAAGTCCTCAAGGCCCGCAAGGGCGGCAGCCAGGTCGAGGTAGAACTCGAAGCCCTCAGCCGCAACTCCACGCGCGCGCGCGTGGGCGCGCGCTCGGGCGGCCTGCTCTATGACGATGGCGCCGCCTCCAGGGTGATCCGGCAGGCCGAAAAGTTGCTGGGCGGGGCGTGAGCGTTCGTTTGTAACAACTGGTCAAGGAGGCCGGGATACCGCTGGAGTGAGTTTCCGTGTATACTGTGCGCCGCAATATCCTTTTGGCGTCATCCGGTTAGCTCACTTAAAGTCGTTTCTGCCTGAACCGGTTGGAGGCTGTAAATCCTCCCAGGCCGATCGTTCAGGAGAAATACCATCGCTACGTCGTTCAATACCCTTGGCCTTTCGGCCGAGCTGCTCCGCGCTGTGTCCGAGCAGGGCTACACGGTCCCCACCCCCATCCAGGCCCAAGCGATTCCAGTGGTTCTCGCCGGCAAGGATTTGCTTGCCGCCGCGCAGACCGGGACCGGCAAGACAGCAGGATTTGTCTTGCCTTTATTGGATGTATTGCATCGAAAATCAAATGCGAAAGCAGTCCGCTGCCTGATCCTTGTTCCCACCCGCGAACTCGCGGCGCAGGTGCAGGAGAGCGTGCGCGTGTACGGCAAATACAAGCCGCTGCGCTCGATCACCATTTTCGGCGGGGTCAACATCAACCCGCAGATCCAGGACCTGCGCCGCGGCGTCGACATCGTCGTCGCCACGCCAGGCCGGCTGCTGGACCACGTGCAGCAGAGGACCATCGACCTGCGCCACGTCGAGATCCTCGTGCTCGACGAAGCCGACCGCATGCTCGACATGGGTTTCATCCACGATATCCGCCGCATCATCGGCCTCTTGCCGACGCAGCGCCAGAACCTGATGTTCTCGGCCACGTTCCCGGAAGAAATCCGCAAGCTCGCCGCCACATTCATGCGCCATCCGCAACTGGTCGAAGTCGCGCGGCGCAACACGCCCGCGGAACTCGTCGCCCAGGTGCAGCATCCGGTGGACCAGGCGCGCAAGAAAAACCTGCTTGCGCACCTGGTGAAGGAGAACAACTGGCAGCAGGTGCTGGTGTTCACGAAAACCAAGCGCGGCGCGAATCGCCTCGCCGAGGCGCTCGGGAAGAGCGGCATCGAGGCCGACGCGATCCACGGCAACAAGAGCCAGCCGCAGCGCACGCGCGTGCTGAAACGCTTCAAGGACAACCAGCTGCAGGTGCTGGTCGCCACCGACATCGCAGCGCGCGGCATCGACATCGACGAACTGCCGCACGTGGTCAATTTCGACCTGCCGCACGTGCCGGAGGACTACGTCCACCGCATCGGCCGCACCGGCCGCGCCGGCGCCTCGGGCGAGGCCGTGTCGCTGGTCAGCTTCGATGACCGGCCGCTCATGAGCGACATCGAAAAGCTCATGAACCGCAAGGTCGAGCAGCGCGTCATCGCCGGCTTCGAGCCCGGCAACCCGCTGCACCGGCAGCCGCCCAGGCCGCGCCCGCAGCAAGCGCCGCGGCCGAATCAGGCTCTGCTGCAGTACCCGCGGGCGGTCAGCAGGGGCTAAGCGTCCGTAGGGCTAGAATCCACGCCATGCGCGTGGCGGGATTCCTGATGCTCTGGTCCTGGGCTGCCGCCGGTCTGGCGCAGACGGCGGCGCCGGCGCCACTGATGTACAAGTGCCTCGACGCGCAGCGCCGGGTCACCTACTCGAACATCACCTGCGAGAAACAGGGGCTGCAGGACGCGGGTCCGGTCGCCGACCGCACCACCAGCATGCCGTTCACGGAGCCGCCCAAGGCCGCGCCGTCGAAGCCGGTTGCGACACCACCCCTGCCCGGCGACCCCGCCAAAGCGCCGAGCGACAAGCCCGCGAAGTGAGGCAGCTGGGCAGCTTCGACTACGTCATCGCCGGGGCGGGCAGCGCGGGCTGCCTGCTTGCCAACCGGCTCTCCGCCGATCCCGCCGTTTCGGTATTACTGCTCGAAGCCGGCGGCCAGGACGACTGGTTCTGGATCGACATCCCCGTCGGCTATCTCTACACCATCGCCAACCCGCGCACCGACTGGTGCTACAAGACCGAGCCCGACGCGCACCTCGCCGGGCGCTCGATCCACTACGCGCGCGGCCGCGTGCTGGGCGGCTGCTCCTCGATCAATGCCATGATCTACATGCGCGGCCAGAAGGAGGACTACGACCACTGGGCCGCGCTTGGCAACGAGGACTGGTCCTGGGACGACGTCCTGCCGGTGTTCGGCAAGCTGGAGAAGGATCTCTACATCGAGGATCCGAGGGTGCGATGGGAAATCATCGACGCCTGGCGCGATGCCGCCGTCGAATGCGGCATTCCTGCGATCAAATCTTTCAATGGCGGCGACAATACCGGCTGCGCACCCTTCCAGATGACCCAGAAGCGCGGCCGGCGCTGGAGCGCAACCAGCGCGTATCTGCGCCCGGCGCTGCAACGGAAGAATTTGACCGTCCTTCTGAATTCACATGTGCAAAAAATAAGATTCGGGGGAAAGAAGGCTCAGGGCTTCGAATTCCTCAAGGACGGGGAAAAGCTTTTCGCGGAAGCCAAGCGCGAAACCATCCTCTCGCTCGGCTCGATCGGTTCGCCGCAGATTTTGCAGTTATCGGGTATTGGGCCTGCCCCATTGTTGAATCAATTCGGCATAAATCCAGTTCAAAGCCTTCCGGGCGTCGGCGAAAACCTGCACGACCATCTGCAGATCCGCATGCAGTACAAGGTGAAGAACGTGCGCACGCTGAACGAGATGGCCAACAGCCTCTGGGGCAAGGCAGCGATGGGCCTGAAGTACCTCTTCAAGCGTACCGGCCCGCTCACCATGCCACCCTCGCAGCTGGGCGCCTTCGCCAAAAGCGACCCGTCGCAGCTGACCCCGAACATCGAATGGCACGTGCAGCCGCTCTCGCTGGACAAATTCGGCGACCCGCTGCACCCCTTCCCCGCCATCACGCCGAGCGTGTGCAATCTGCGCCCTACTTCGCGCGGCTGGGTGCGCATCAAGTCGCCCGATCCGGCCGCGTATCCGGAAATCAAGCTCAACTACCTCTCCACGCCCGAGGACCGCAAGGTGGCGGTGGACGGCATGCGCTTCACGCGGCGCATCATGGCCTCCAGGGCGCTGGCGAAGTACGAGCCGGAAGAGTTCAGGCCTGGTGCGTCCGTGACTTCCGAAAAAGAGCTCGAAAAGGCCGCTGGCGAGCTTGGAACCACCATCTTCCACCCGGTCGGCACCTGCAAGATGGGGAGCGACCCCATGGCCGTGGTGGACGACTGCCTGCGGGTCCACGGCGTCGAGCGCCTGCGGGTGGTGGACGCCTCGATCATGCCGCGCATCACTTCGGGCAACACCAACGCGCCCGCCTACCTCATCGCCGAGAAGGGCGCGCGTATGATCGCGGAAGCGAAGTATTGAACTGCGGGGGTTCGCCCCCATCTAAGGGCTCTGGAGGCCCTAAACCCATGAAAAGAATCGCGCTTCTGATCGTCACCAACCTCGCGGTGCTCCTGCTGCTGTCGCTGGTCGCCAGCGTGCTGGGGATCGACCGGGTGCTCACCGAGCAAGGCATCAATTTCTCCGCGCTGATCCTGTTCTCCGCCCTGATGGGCTTCGGCGGCGCTTTCATCTCGCTCCTCATTTCCAAGTGGATGGCCAAGTTTTCCACCGGCGCGCGGGTGATCGACGGCAGCGAAGGCACGACGCAGTACTGGCTGGTGGACACGGTCAAGCGCCTCTCGGCAAAGGCCGGCATCGGCATGCCGGAAGTGGCCATGTACGAGGGCGAGCCCAATGCCTTCGCCACCGGCGCCTTCCGCGATTCGGCCCTGGTCGCGGTGTCCACCGGCCTGCTCGAATCGATGTCGCGCGACGAAGTCGAAGCCGTGCTCGGCCACGAAATCGGCCACGTCGCCAACGGCGACATGGTCACGCTCACGCTCATCCAGGGCGTGGTCAACACCTTCGTGATCTTCCTCTCGCGCATCATCGGCTACGTCGTCGACCGCATGATCCTGAAAAACGAGCGCGGCGAGGGCATCGGCTTCTTCGTCACCGTGATGGTGTCGCAGCTGGTGCTCGGCATCTTCGCCTCGATGATCGTGGCCTGGTTCTCGCGCCGGCGCGAATTCCGCGCCGATGCCGCGTCGGCGCAGCTGCTGGGCTCGCCGCAGCCGATGGTGAACGCGCTCTCGCGCCTGGGCGGGCTGCAGCCGGGCGCGCTGCCGCAGGCCATGCAGGCGTCCGGGATCAGCGCAGGGCCAGGCGGCTGGGGCGCGCTCTTCTCGACGCACCCGCCGCTCGAGCAGCGCATCGCCGCACTACAGGGCCGCTGATCACCAGCGGCGGTGAAGCCGCTCGCGTTCGTTGTCCTGCTGACGGTACTGAGCCACATCGGCTTCGTCGGCAGCCGCATCACGGTCTCGCTCTCGGCCATCCAGCAGCAGGCCTCTCCCATCACGGTGGGCGTGCTGATGTCGCTGTACTCGCTGATGCCGATGCTGCTCGCGGTCCAGGCGGGCCGCTTCATCGACCGCAGCAGCGTGTTCCGCCCGCTCGTCTGGTCGGGCGCGGTGATGGCGGCCGGCATCCTGCTGCCCTTTGCCGTTCCCAGCCTCGCCACGCTGCACCTGGCCGCGATCGTCATCGGCACCTCGTTCATGGTCCACCACATCGCGCTCAACCACGTGGTGGGCTGGATCGGCGACCCCGCGGACCGCGCCATCAGCTTCAGCTGGCTCGCGCTCGGCTACGCCGTGAGCGGCTTCATCGGGCCGCTGCTGGCGGGCTTTGCGATCGACCTGGCCGGCCATCGCATCGCCTTCCTTCTGCTCGCGCTGCCGCCGCTCGCGGCCACCGCGCTGCTCGTGTGGCGGCGCCCGCCGCTGCCCGCGCAGCAGGAACCGCGCAGCGACGCCGCCAGGCACAGCGTTCTGGACCTGCTGCGCGAACCGCGCCTGCTTGCGATCTTCCTCTTCAGCGCCCTCCTCGCCACCGGCTGGGACCTCTACACCTTCGTGCTGCCGATCCATGGCACGCGTATCGGCCTCTCGGCCTCCACCATCGGCGTCGTCATGAGCAGCTTCGCGCTCGCCACCTTCGTGGTGCGCCTTGCGATGCCGTCGGTGGCGCGGCGGCTGAACGAGTGGACAGTGGTCTGCACCGCGCTGGTGATCGCGGGCATCGCCTATTCGCTGTTCCCGCTCGTCGAGCAGGTGCCCTACCTTGTCGCGCTCTCCTTTCTGCTCGGCACCGGTCTGGGCTGCGCCCAGCCGATGATCATGGCGGTGCTCTATTCGGCTTCGCCGCCGGGACGGCAGGGCGAAGTGGTCGGCATGCGCACCACACTGATGAACGTGAGCCACACCTTCCTGCCGCTCTTCTTCGGCGCGCTGGGCACGGCGCTGGGAATGGGGCCCGTGTTCCTGTGCATGTCGGCGCTGCTGCTCTCCGGCGGCTGGCTTGCGCACAAGCGGCGCAAGCAGGAGCGTTAGAATTCAAGCATGCGACGCCACTCCCTGACGCAGTTTCTCATCGAACGCCAGCGCGCCGGCCGCATCAACGCCGACCTGCGCCTGCTGATCGAGACCATCGCCCGCGCCTGCAAGGCGATCAGCACGCGCGTCAACAAGGGCGCGCTGGGCGGCGGCCACGGCAACGCCGGCACGGAGAACGTGCAGGGCGAACTGCAGAAGAACCTCGACGTGATGTCGAACGAAATCCTGCTCGAAGCGAACGAATGGGGCGGCAACCTGGCCGCGCTGGTGTCGGAGGAGATGGAGGACGTCAAGCCCACGCCAACCAATTACCCCCGCGGCGAATACCTGCTGCTGTTCGATCCGCTGGACGGCTCGTCCAACATCGATGTGAACATCTCCGTGGGCACCATTTTCTCGGTGCTGCGCTGCCCCAAGGGCGTGGACGTGGCCGACGAGAAGTGCTTCATGCAGCCCGGCCGCAACCAGGTCGCGGCCGGCTTCGCCGTCTACGGCCCCACCACCCAGCTCGTCATCACGGTGGGCGACGGCGCCTTCGGTTTCACCCTGGACCGGGAAACCTACACGTTCGTCCTGACCAATCCGGAAATCAAAATTCCCGCGGACACCGCGGAATTCGCCATCAACACCTCGAACATGCGCCGCTGGGAAGCCCCGGTGAAGCGCTACATCGACGAATGCCTCGCCGGCAAGGACGGCCCGCGCGGCAAGGATTTCAACATGCGCTGGGTCGCCTCGATGGTGGCCGACGTCTACCGCGTGCTGTGGCGCGGCGGCATCTTCATGTACCCGAGGGACGCGAAGAACAAGGACGGCCGGCTACGCCTCATGTACGAGGCCAACCCCATGGCCTTCATCGTCGAGCAGGCTGGCGGCAGCGCCACCGACGGCAAGGCGCGCATTCTCGACATCCAGCCGCAGAAACTGCATCAACGCATCGCCGTGGTGCTCGGCTCGAGAAACGAGGTCGAGGTAGTGGCGAAGTACCACGCCTAGGCGGGCAGCAGCCGGCTGAAGTGTCGAACAAATCGGGGGAACTTCGGCGTCGGAGTTGGCCAGCTTTCCGCAGAGGTCCCGAATGCGATCGACAGACGTACGGCCATCTCCGGGCTCACCCCCGCACGGCCATTCAAAATTGCCGAAAGGGTCTTGCGGCTGATGCCCAGAGCTTTCGCCGCCTCGGTCACCGTCACCCCAAGCGGCTCAAGGCAAAGCGATTTGATAATCTCGCCAGGGTGCGGTGGATTGTGCATGCGCATAGGGGTCCTTTCAGTGGTAGTCCTCGTAATCGACCAGGTCGGCATCGGTCCCGGCAAAGACAAATGTGATTCGCCAATTCCCGCTCACCCGAACCGACCAAGTGCCTTTACGCTTACCTTTGGTCTGAAGAGGCGCGTCAGAGGGGCTGGTTCCGGCCAGAAGCGGACATTCGCTGACGGCTATTCGACCACCCGGTCTGCACGCAGCAGCATTGATCCGGGGATAGACAGGCCCATCGCCTTGGCGGCCTTCAGATTGATGGTCAACTCGAACTTGGTCGACTGCTGGGTCGGAAGGTCGGCGGGTTTGGCGCCCTTTAGGATCTTGTCCACGTAGGAAGCGCTGCGACGGCAGTTGTCCGCATAATCGGCGCCGTAGGCGAGGATCCCGCCGTCTTCCACGTAGTCTTTGGTACTGTTTATCGTCGGCAAGCGATGCTTCGTTGCCCAGTCCAATAGCGTCTTTCTGTGGTTAAAGTAAAGCCCGTTCTCCACTATGATCAGCGAGTCCGCGCGCCATGCGGCGAGCTTCGCCAGCGCCGCCGCAAATTCCTCCGGCGCGCGCGCCTCGGCCACCATCTGTTCCTTGCCCAGCGCTCGCACGCCCTGCTGTACGAAGAGAAGCTGAGCGACGCTCGACGAGTCGCCCGGATTGTGCAGCACGCCCACGCGCCTTAGCCTTGGAAACGCCTCATTGAGGAGTTGAATGCGTTTCGCGGCTATCTCAGCGTTCAAAGTTGTAATTCCGGTGGCATTGGTCCCGGGCCGGGCCAGGCTGCGAATAAATCCAGAACCGACCGGATCGGCCACCAGCGCAAAAACAATTGGCACGGACGCCGTCGCCTCTCGCGCCGCGGTAGCAGAGGCGGTTCCCGGTGCCCAGATTAGATCCACTTTGGCCGCGACCAGCTCGCGCGCGATTGCTATAGCCTTCTCGTTGCTGCCGTCGCCAGTGCGTGTCTCATAGTGCACGTTCTTGCCGTCCTCATAGCCAAGATCGGCCATACCCCGCATAAAGGATTGAGCCATGGGCTTGCTTGCCGGACCAAAATTAAGGATGCCGACGCGTGGTGCGCTTGGCAACGGTTGCGCGAGCAATGGCACGGGCGCGCCGAGCAGGAGAAGCGCAAGTACCGCGTCACGTCTGTTCATTCGACTCTCCTCGGGTCGTCACGAAGCAGCGTAAACCTTCGGGGCCATCAGACGGATCGCCGCTTGGCCCCGTAGAGCCAAAAGTCTACGCCGTGAATGTCCGCTTTGGGTCGAAAGCAGCCACACTGGTTCTCTCGTCGTGCCACCGAACGTTCGCAGCCACCCGCGCGCGCTGCGCGGCCACACATGCATGGCACAGCGCTCACGCGCGCGTCGGCGTGGGCTGCGGTGTTAAGCCGCAACCTGCTCGTAGGAGAACTGCGGGATGCCGGCACGCTGCGATGCGTGCTCGACGGTGATGGCGCAGACGTTACCCTGAGCGTCCATG
>Ga0187893_10011056_pt1 | contig 13221 bp, 5 predicted proteins | sample MA1701074metaG_FD_139574 | JGI IMG/M metagenome (GOLD analysis project Ga0187893, IMG submission 139574) | White microbial mat communities from a basaltic lava cave in the Kipuka Kanohina Cave System on the Island of Hawaii, USA - MA170107-4 metaG ...
CGGGGCCCCACAGCGTCCACACGCCTCTTCTTCTCAACAATCTCCGGTAACCGGAATTGTGGCGCGACGATGCGCGCCTCGGTAACCGTTACTTATGGCTTGACAGGGATGTCATTGTAGTTGCTCGTCGTTCCTTTCTTCTTCAGGGACGAAGACGAATGCCTTGTGGACCGTTGTGGGCGGCGCGTTCTTTGCGCCGTCCAACGAGCTTGTGGGAAACGCGTTCTTCGCGTTTTCCACAGCTCGGGCACGGTCCACAGGCTGCCGCGCGTGATCGCGACCGCTCAGGATGCCCTATAGACGACGATCGGGACGTCGGTCGACCCGTACCATCCCCCGGAAATCGTGTCCGGCTGCTCATGCGTCGGTCTTCCCATTTGGTGCGGAGGATCCATTCCCCGTCGGCTTTCGGCGCGAAGGCCCTCCGAGCGTGAGTCGATGCGCCCGATGGATGACGCGATCGAGGATCGCGTCGGCGACGGTGGGATCGCCCAAGTGTTCATGCCAGCGATCGCTCGGGAGCTGACTGGTGATGATCGTGGATCGTGCGCCATCGCGATCATCGAGAATCTCCAGGAGGTCCTGGCGCTGACTGTCTTTGAGCCCGACGAGTCCCCAATCATCGAGGATCAGCACGTCGACCCGCGCAAACCGCGCTAGGACCGTCGGGTACGTGCCGTCGCCGTGGGCGAGGGTCAGTTCCGGAAAGAGACGAGGGATGCGCCGGTAGATGACGCGATGCCTCTGGCGGCAGGCTTGTTGCCCCAACGCACAGGCGAGAAACGTCTTGCCGACACCCGTGGGGCCGGTGATCAGGATGTTCTGATGCTCGGCGACCCAGCGGCAGGTGGCGAGCTGGCGGATCAGGGCGCGATCGAGTTTGCGGCCACTGTACTCGAGATCCTCGAGACACGCTTGGCTCAATCGGAGCTTCGCTTCCTTCAGCCGACGCGTGAGAGCCCGATTGTCCCGGGCGAGTTGCTCGGCATCGACGAGCATGCCGAGCCGCTCATCGAAACTCAGCGAGGTGCTCGACGGGTCGCGCTGTTGGGCGAGATAGGCGTCGGCGATCGCGCCGAGCCGGAGACTGTGAAGGCGTTCAACGGTCTGTTCAGTCAGCATTCGGGAGCTCCTGTTGGTAATAGGCCGGGCCGCGGACGTTGTCATGGACCCGACGTGTGGACGGTGCCGTATCGTCCGGCTCGAGGGGCACGCGATCGAGGCCGTGCTTGAGCATCGCCTCGACGTGGCGATACGACCGGGCGCCGGCGAGGACCGCGCGAGCGCTGGCCGCCTCGACCCGGTCGGGGCCGTACTGTTTGGTGAGCCGTAGCAGACCGAGACAGGACCGGTAGCCCTGCTCGGGATGCGGCCGGCTCGCGAGAATCTGCTCGACCAGCGCAGCGGTCTGCGGGCCCACCGTGGCGCCCCACCGGATCAGCCGCGACGGACTCCACTCCAAGTGCGCCCGGTGTGCGTGCGGCATGTGCTCGGGGACGGTGGTATAGCCCGGGTGATGACTGCGGCGATGGACCCAGATCCGGGTGCCGCGCTGAAACACTTCGATGGTCGTGGCCGACAGCCGGACGTCGACGGTCTGATGAATGAGGCGATGTGGGACGGAGTAGAGATGGTGCTCGACGTCGACGTGATAATCGATGTTCACGCGCGCCTCGCACCATTCGGTATAGACGAAGCGCTCGGCCGGCAACGGCCGCAGTGCCGGCTGGTCGAAGCGCGTGAAGAGGTCCCGGCGCGAGGCGCCGCCGTAGCCTTTCATCGGCCGCGCGTTCAGCTCGACGAGGAGCTCGCGAATCCGCGCGTTCAGCGCGGCGAGAACGAAGAAGGTCTCATGGCGCAGCCGCGCGAGGATCCAGCGTTGGGCGACCTGGACGGCCACTTCGACTTTCGCTTTGTCGCGAGGTTTGGCCGGTCTCGCCGGCAAGATCGCGGTCTGATAATGCGCCGCCCATTCCTCGTACGTGCGCTGCAGGATCGGTTCGTAGCGACACGCGTCGCGCACGCCGGTCTTCAGCTGATCGGGGACCACGAGCGCCGGGGCCCCGCCCAGATACTCCAGCGCGCGACTGTGACTCTGGATGAAATCGGCGCTCCGCTGCGTCTCGGTCGCCTCGGCGTAGGTATAGTTCGAGGCGCCGAGGACGGCGACAAACAGTTCGACGGGCCGTACGACGCCGGTCGCCGGATCCACGAGCGCGGGCTTCTTGCCGGAGTAATCGACAAAGAGCTTCTCTCCGGCCTTGTGCACCTGACGCATCGACACTCGCTGCCGTTCGAGCCAGTCGCGGTAGGACGCGCAGAAGGCCGAATAGCGATAGCCGCCGGGATGCTCCTCCAGATACTCCAGGTGCAGCAGCTCCAACGTGACGCCGACGCGCCGCAGTTCGGTGTGGACCCAGGCGGGATCGGGCAGCGGCCGCGCCCCCCGTCCGGTCACCTTCGGGCCGTAGAGCCGTTGTTCAAGGGCGTCGTCGGTGACCGCCTCGAGCGCCGCCCACGTCAGGCCAATCGCGCTCGCCCGGCTCAGCACCGACGCCACCGCTCCGGGACTGATCCCCAGACTGCGTGCCGTCTCGCGGTGGCTTCGCTTCAGGCTCCATTTCAGTCGCAGAATCTCTCGAATGTGTCGCATGAGCAGTCGTTCCGTCGCCATCACCCTCTCCGCCGACCCGCAGTCGGCCAAAACGGCGATGGTTAAACGACGCCCAGCGTCGCTCCGGGGGACCCTCAGCAGGTCCCAGCCGGGTGATCACCATGCGTGGAATCGGTGATCACGACCCGTGGAACGGGTGATCACGATGCTGTGGAATGAGTGATCACGATGGCGTGGAACCGGTGATCACGATGCCGTAGCGCGCGCACAAAACTGTACCCCGGCTCGCGAACGCATTGATCGAATCGCGGACTCGGCGCGAGTTGGTGCGCTGCAGCAGGCTGTCGACTGGCCCTGTCTGCGCGCCCTTGATCGTGGGGCACGAGGTTTTCAACGAAAGGCCCGGGGCTCGCGAATCCCCGTACCGGTACCAACCTTCCAAGCTCTCGCGAATCAATCATTTGGCGAGTTGATGTCGAGTCGCCTCCAAACCCTTGCAGCCGCCCAGTGAGACACGACTGAGACACGGCGACGGATTTCTGTGGAGCCCGTGTGAGGCTGCGAGTCTGTGCTCCATTCCAGCCCGATCACGACCGACGACCAAAACATCGGGGTCGGAAGCGCCTTCGGCCACGGCGACATTTCCGTGATGAGCGGCGCCTCCACGTGAGAAATTCTTGATTGCGCGCGCGGCCAAAACGCACGCATCATCTGACGTGAACAGCAGGCAAATAATGCTGCCCTTCGTCATTTTCGCCCCGACGTTCTTCCTGCTGACTGTCCAAGAAGCCGCGGCTCAACCCGACGCTGGGCGTATCGCCGCTTGGTCTACTTGGCTTACCGAGACAGGCCCAGCTTTGGCCTCCACGCCACCCAATTTCGGGCAGTCTTTCGGACGACAGGGCGATCGGCGCCCGACCAGTGACGATCTGACCTCGATTCGTTGGACGCGGATGGCGATCGATTTGATCGCGCAGCAGCGGCTCAATCCTCTTCTTGCCTCGCGCGTCCTCGCACTCCTCCACACGGCTATGCACGACGCGTTGGTGCGCGGCGTGCGCCGTGGTCAGGACGAACGCATCGCCTGGGTCGCAGTACACCGGGCCGCCAGCCTCGTTCTCGCGGACCTATTTCCGGAGCAGTCGCCGGAGCGGTTCGAGGCCCTCGGGCTCGGCGCGGCTGCTGCCATCGCGGCATTCGACCCAGCAAAGGCCCTGACGATGTGGCAGCTCGGGAGTGACGTGGCGCGGGATGCCGCCACGCGCGCGCGGAGCGACGGGTCTGACCGCGTCTGGGCATTGGATCGCAGGCCGGCGCCGGCTCCCGGACGTTGGCGGCCCACACCGCCCATCAACGCGTTCAACCCGCTCGAACCACTGGCAGGTGAGTGGCTACCATGGGTCCTTGCAAGTGGAGGGGCGGTCGAGCCACTTGGCCCCGTGCCGTACGACAGTCCGCGCTTCTGGGAGGAGGTGGAGGAAGTTCGACGCTTCGCCCGATCGCTCACCCCTGCGCAGAAGGCAATTGCGGAAGCCTGGAACTTGGATTTTGGCACGGTCACTCCGGCGGGGGTCTGGAACCTCAAAGGGGCGGAGCTTGCCGAGCAAACGAAGCTCGAGGCGCCTGAAACGCTACGGATGTTCGCGGCATTGAACGTCGCGGTGATGGATGCGTTCATCGCGTGCTGGCACGTGAAGTACAAGTGGTGGACGGCCAGGCCCATCACCGTCATCCGCGAGCGGTATGACTCGCGTTTTCTGTCACATCTCCTCACGCCGGCCTTCCCTTCGTACATCTCAGGTCACGCAAGCGTGTCCGGGGCAGCGGGAATTGTCCTGGCTCGCTTCTTTCCGGAAAGGGCCGACTGGCTGAGAGCGCAGGCGGCCGAAGCAGCCGAGTCGCGTCTGCTGGGCGGGATTCACTTCCGCAGTGACAACGAGGCGGGACTCGAACTCGGCCGCGAGGTCGGCCGTCGTGTGGTGGGGCGCGTGTTCCTGGAGAGTTCCCCAAGACCGTGATGCTGGGAATGACCTACGGCCTTGCCGGCGCGATGAGCGCCGAGCCCCACAGTCCGAATCCCGTGGCGCAGTAGGGGCGCACAGTCGCAACCAGCGCCTCGCCATCGCGTGGCAACGGGAACGGGAACGCGCGACGCTGCGTTTGCCCTTGCCGTACGACAGTTCCGTCAGGACGCAGCAGAGTGACAACATAACGGATCGCTTTGTCGGTCGGCGACCACTCGACGTTCCGTTGGTCATTACTCAGAGCGATTTCCGCTGGCGCGGGACAGAGTGGGGACGTGTCAATGTAGAAGCTTGCCGCCTTCCCGCGGAGCTGGCCCCCATCGTCTGCTGGGCAACCCGCAGTCACCCGCACCTTTACGGCTGCGCGGAAGTTAGTCAAGAGCTGGGGGGGACGGAACAACGTGGAGCTGACATGCGTGTCCAGGGAGACGACGGCACGTCCTTCCGGAACCCGACTCTCGATTTCGACGCGGTAGCGGCTGGTTCGAGGGATTGCGCGCCAACCCAGGACCGGCCGTGCCTCCGTAACGGTCGAACGCGCGGCCGGATCAGTTATCTCGGCATCCTGGCAAGGCAAGAAGACAGATGACCCAGCGGTTGACAGAAATAACACGAATAGGAGGTTGGGCATTCGTAAAGACCAAGCAGGGGCTTCGCGGGCCCGACCACCCTAAATCCCCATCTCAAAATCGAGCATGAGGATCATTGATGAGGCCCCTCCGTCCTATGTCTCTTGGCTAATCAGCCAAAGGCCTGCTCTTTTCCGGAACTTGCAAGTCATCTGAATATTCAGGCAGAGCCCCTCACTGACCAGGGTCTGGCCGCAAAAGGATCTGGCCTGCGCAACTTCACACAATGCCCCTGCGTCGCAAATCAGACGGGTCGGGATATGGCCTAAGTAGCCACATCTGTCTCAGTGCCCCGAAGGGATCGACGAACGTCAGAATTGGACCCAACAGGAAATTCAACTGGACCTGCTCCGGAATTACACTCAACGCGCCAATACCTGCAAAGACCAGACTATACGGGCACGGAAGTATCGCGAGCGTGCCAGCCAGTGACTCCAGGCCTTGCAGAGCTGTAGTTGATGTCAATGCACCAATCACTCCAGAGGCCACATTCAGGATTCCCAAGTTAATCCTAATGGGCCCATAGGCACTGCCTCCGAATACGTCCGTCAGCAAACCGAGAACCCAGGACCTAAGATTTACCTCATCCTGTGTTGGCCAATCGACATCTTGTCTCTCCAATCGCGTCACGAGACCAAGCGGATCGTTTGAGAGAATCGGATCACCGCCGACGTACCTGTAGAGGTTAAGGCCGCCAACAAAGTGAATCGGGTCCTCGCTGACGAATCTGCTGATCTCAGGGTCGAAGTATCTCGCCCTGTAATAATAGAGGCCGGTCCTGTCGTTCTCACGGGCTGTGTACTGCACCGGGTTGCCTTCGTCGGGGCCCAGTGAGCTAGTGTTTCCGTATGGGCTGTAGATGTAGAGGTTTTGGACCGAGAGATCGGCTCTGGTTTGCGCGATCACGTTATTCAGTGCATCGGTCAAGTAGTATCGAGCACCCGCAGACGAGTAGCGTGCGATTACCTCGTCGAGCCCTAGAGCGGTCAATAGGCCAGCCGGTCCACCGGCCGTCACTTCACCGACAGCCTGTAGCCCGTCGTAGATGTAATCGACTCGTTCACCATTCACGTTCCTGGCAATCCTGCGGCCGAGTGCGTCGTATGCGAACGTCCCCTCACCGTTAGGGCCGCTGATGCGCGTGAGGCGGTTACGGCTGTCCCATGTGTAGGTCGTGACGTTGTTAGGAGCCCCCCGTTCGATCTTGTTCGTGAGGTTGCCATTGTCGTCGTACGCCAGGTCAAAGGTTTGACCCGTATCGGTGAGCGTCAGCGACGTCATGCGATCGGCGGCATCGTAGATCGCCGTGAATGGAGTGTCAGCCAACGTGCCCCTGCTCGAGGTCTGGCTGATCCGGCGACCGTTGGCGTCATATTCGTAAGCGATCGTGTCCACGACGGTATCGTCAGGATTCCTGTAGACAATGCTCATCAGCCGGTCTGCGTTGTCGTAGGTCAGCACCTGGCGGATGCCGTTCGGCAGTGTCTTTGTCTGCAGGCGGCCGGCGTCGTCGTACTCGAACGTGGTCGTTTCGCCGCGGTAGAGAATCGAAGCCAGCCGGTTGACTCTGTCGTAGCCGTACGTAGTGATCTCCCCAACGACTCCGCTCACGCTGCGCGAGACTCGACGATCGAGCGCGTCATATCCGTAGGTGACCTCCGTCCGCATGGCGTCGGTGATCTGCACTTCGCGAACGAGACGATCGACGGCGTCATGTGTGTAGCTCAGTGTGCTGCCCGGCTCGCTGATTTCTATGAGACGTCCCACGGCATCGTATGAAAGGCGGCTCACACCTTCCGGCCGCGCGATTGATGCGACTCGACCCTGAACGTCGTAGGTGAAGCTACTGACCTGGCCGCGCCGATCGGTCATGTCTCTGAGCCGGCCGGCGGCGTCGTAGCCATAGCGTGTCGAGCGGCCGAGGGCATCTGTCCGTTCAGTCAGCCGGTCGCCTGAGTCGTAGCTGTACGACTCGATCGGGTTGCCGCGGGCATTCGTAACAGTGGAAAGGCGCCCAGCGGAGTCGTAGTCGATACGAGTCGACTGACCAAGGCCGTCAGTGGACCGGATCAAGCCGCCGACTCCGTTGTACTGCCAGCGGCTTTCCGAACCCAACGGTGGGGACTTGCCTATCTGTCTGCCAGCGTCGTCGTACCCGAATCGAGTCTCGTTGCCGAGAGGGTCGATGTGCTTCGACACATCGCCAGTCGACTCGTAAACAAGTTGCGTCACCTGGTCGAGAGGACTCCTGATCGTTTCGAGCTCGCCTCGTGCCGTGTGAGTGAAGTGAACAGTCTCGTTCAGCGGATTCGTTGCCGTGAGGAGCGTCCCTTTGTCGGCATCGTAGCTGAACTGCAGCGTCTGCGGCGCGTCCATCTCGTCGAAACGAGTGATGCGGGTCGCTCGATTCCACGTCGGGTCATAGGTGTACTGGGTTACGCGGTCCAACGGATCGGTTGCCTCCTCCAGATTTCCCTTCGCGTCGTACGCGTACCTCCATACGCGATGCAATAGATCGGTACGTGCGACGAGTCGGTTTCCTGCATCCAACGTGAAGGTCGAACGTTGACCTTCCTCATTGATGCGCGCCGTCGTCATTCCACTCGTATTGAACTCATGTGTGAAGGTGTTTCCATCGGGCTTCGTCACCGTAGTCGCGACCACCGTCCCGCCGAACATCCTCCATCCCGCCTCGAAATTCTCCCAGGAGTCGACGTTCGGACAGTGCCCCCCGGCACAGGCCGCGCCAGGACTCGACACGTGCGTGACACATGCGCCGGTCACGCGGTACGCGAAACGGTACTCCCGTCCGTCGTACCCGACTTGTCGCAACACTCTCCGTCCCGGGCCATACGAGTTCACGGTGGGGTCGGGCCGACCGGGATAGAGGATCGTCTTCAACCGTTTGCCGAAAGACGGCTGCGGGCCGCACACCGGCGGAACGGCAAACTCATCGTCTCCAACGTAGGTGTAGCGCGTGACGCGATCGTCCGCGTCCGTCACAGCCTCCAAACGATTGTCCGGCGTGTAGGTGTACTGCATCGTGCGTCCGGCTGTGTCACGGATCTGGGACACGAACCCGTTCGCGCCGTACGTCATCGACACGCCCCGCTCGCTCGTCCCAATCGACGTGATGCGGCCATTCGATTGGCGGCGGATCTCGAGCACGTTGCCTTGCGGGTCCACCATTTCAACGAGGAACGTTGGCGGACCACCACGCACGAAGACGGTCGTAAACGGCTTGAAGCGCCACTTGGTTCTGTCGCGGAAGGTCAGCTCCCATTCGTTCGCCGCGAGGTTCGTGGCGCGGAATGCCGCGCCGTCGAAGCGCGGGTCGTCGAATGGCCGGTAGTTCCCCGCACCGTCGTCGACGAAGTTGACGCGGTCGTTCCCTGACAGCACAAGGCGCTTCTGCGGCCCCGCAAAGGGCAGAAAAGCAATGTCGTGGTCCAGCACCCAGCCGAAGCCCAGCGACGCCGCCGTGCCTCCGATGTTGTCGAACGCATCCACAGGGTTGTATCTCGCGCGTGCCTCAAAGGGCGTCAGTCCACGGCAGCTCAAACCGCTGGTATTGGGCATCTCTTGTCCCGTAAACAGTTCGACGGGGTTGCCAGCCGTGGGTAGCGGGCAGCTGTTAGGGGCAGCCGTCACACCAGGCAATGGCAGGACAGGCGGTGGGTCGGGCGCCGGTGGCTGCTTGCCAAGGCACACGAGGCCACAGACGCCGCAGAAGCGAGGCACCCCAGTACCGGGCAGCATCGTCGCCGACTTGCCGTCCGCCGAAACGATCGCCTGGCCAGCGACCTTCCACTCGCCTGACAATGCCATCGGGCTCCCGTCGAAGAACCACACGTCAACGCTCTCGCCTGGCTCGGCGGCCACGTCGTTCGGGAGCGTCACGGGGATCGGCACGCTTGGAATCCCACCCATGGGCGTTCCGAAGTAGAGCTGGTAGGCCGCTCCGGTTGGCGTCGGAGGCGCCGGCACCGGCAGCTTGGAAATCTCGACCTTCTCGACGGCAATCCTGGTCTTCGGCACTCCGTCCCACCCGATGATGGAGGCGCCGGCGGGCAGGCGTACTTCCAGTCCCGGGAACCGAGCATCGGTGATCACCTGTTCGGTGGTCGTGTTGATCGGCGTGAATCGATCGTTGGAAGGCGGCGGATTGATCGTCCAATCGGGGAAGACGGTGATCTGGTTCGCCGGCAGCTCCGTCGTGTACGGCCAGATCGGATAGAGCGGGTTGGCGGGAGTCGCGTCGAACCGAAGTGTCACTCGTCCCACCGGGAGATCTGCCAGCTGAAAGTTCCCGGCGGCATCCGTCGTGGTTTGCACGGGACCGGACGGAAGGTCAGCGCGAACAATTACGCCGGCGATGCCGACCTTTTCGGGGGTCACGAAGCGGCCCTTGACGCCGGCCATCCCCGACACCGCTTGGATCTGCAGGTCGACGCCAGCCGTTCGTACGAGCGATTGGCCAGCCTCGATGAACTCGCCGCGCACAATCACTGGGTGCGCTCCCGGCATCGTGCCGGCGGCTGCCTCAATCTCGAGCGCCACATGCTGATTCGCCGAAAGGACGGGAGCAGGAAGGAATCGGGCGACGGTGCCGGGGGGTAAGCCCTCCGCCACAAGACTGACGAGCCCCGTGAACGGGAGCGCGCCGGTCGACGCAAGCTGGACTTGCGTCAGATTGCTGGCGCCTCCGTAGACCGTCATCACAGCCGGGCTCACCACGAGCTCGAAATCTTGCTCCCGAACGACGGTGAAGGGCGGGCTTGTTGCGCTGCCGTTGGCATTGGTGAGCCGGATAACGCCACTTTCTGCTGTCGGCGGCACGCGAACCGTGAGTCGCGTCGGGCTCGCGACGAGCACGTGCCCGGGCACCGTGCCACCTTCTGCCCTGGGAAACACGACGACGTTTCCGCTTGGGGTCGCGTCGAACCCATTCCCGATGAGCTCGACGCTCGACCCGACAGGTCCGCGTGTCGGCGCGATCGAGTCGATGCGCAGCACTGGCTGGACAAGGAGAGTAAGTGAACCCGAATCGTAGCCAGGAGCACTGGCGGTAAGGGTGACCTCGCCGACGATCGTCCCTGTCAGGGCGAAATCAGTCATCGTGCCGCCGGCTGGAATCGTCACCTCCATGGGGAACGTGGCGCCACCGGTACCGGTTGCCGAAAGTGTGACCCGCAATCCGCCGTCAGGCGCAAGTTCACTCGACGAAAGATTGATGTTCATCGACTCGCCGACCGTCACTTCACTTGTTGGAGCCGTTAGGACAAGCGTCGGATGTCGGAAGACGGTCAGTACGGCTTCCGCCGTAATGGTCGTGATCTGCCCCGTTGCGGTGGAAGTGAACGTGAAGGTCGCACTGATGGTCGTCGTTCCCTCGCTCAGAGCGGTCGCGACGCCTTCGGCGTCGATCGAGGCCACGGAAGGATCAGAGGACGCCCAGGTTGCGAGTGAGGTGACGTCCTCCATGCTGGCATCGGTCATCGTCGCAATCGCTGAGAACGCGACTGTTTCGCCGACGAGCACCGTCGGAGCAGCCGGGAACAGCGTCAGGCTCAGTGGCTCGGGCTCGACGACGGTCACCAGCGCGCTCGCGGTTCCGCCGTTGAGCGAAGCGAGGATCGTCGCTTCGCCGACCGACAGCGAGGCGACCGGGAAGTCTGCGAACAAGGCACCCGCCGCGACCGTCACCTCAGCAGGAACGGCAGCTACGGTTTCATCACTCGATGACAGTGCGACCGTCACAGGTGCGATCGGGCCGCGAGAAATCGTGACGCGGAGTGTTCCCGGCGTGCCCTTTGGCAGGGCCATGTTCGCTGGCGAGAGTGCGGTCACGACCGGCGGCGCGAGCGTGACATCGACCCTTGCGCTGACCGACGTTCCGTTCACGCTTGCCGTGATCAGCGCGCTACCTGGCGACAGCCCCGTGGCCGGAATCTCCGCGGAAAGCTCGCCGGCGAGAATGGTCACAGTAGCCGGCACTTGGACAACACTGGTCGCGTCGTTTGCCAGATCGATCACCGTCTCCTGTTCTTGCGCTGCGTTGATGGTCACGATCAGCAGCCCCGTCGCTCCTTCCTGCAACGGCAGCGGACTAGGAACGAGCGCTACAACCGCCGCGGGTTGCGGGGACACATGGACCGACGCCTGACGAAACGTGCCGTTTGCGGAGGCGGTGATGACGGCATCGCCCGTGGCACGCGCACGCGCCACGAAGTTCGCCCTCGTCTGACCCGCGTCCACAGTGACAGAGGCCGGAACCTCGAGGATCCCGGCATCGCTCGAGGACAGCGCGATCTCTGTGTTATCAGCCTGCACCGCGTTGATGCGGACCACGAACCCGGTTGTTGCTCCCGCGGTCATCCTGACCGATTCCGGCTCGAGCGCCACGACTTCCAGCGGCGGCGCAACGACGTTCACAAGGGCGGATGCGGTTGAATTGTTTAGGACGGCGGTGACGCCGGCCTGTCCGAGACCGATGCCCTCGACCGGCACGTCCGCGGTCGTCTGACCGGCTGGTACGACAACATTGGTGGGAACCGAGAGGATGCCTGGCGGTGCGCTCTCGAGGGACACGGTCGTGTCCGTCGCCTGAGGTGCCGAGATTGTGACCTGCAACATGGCTGACGCACCCAGCGTGAGGGTCGAAAGAGCCGGCGTGAGCGATATCAGCGTCGGGGGCGCAGCTGTGACGGTCACCTGGCTCGACGCGCTCGAACCGTTGAGGATGGCGGTAATCTGCGCCACCCCTGGTGCGATGCCTTCGACCGGTACACGTGCTTCGCCTTGTCCCGCGGGAACGGTCACCACTCCTGGTACGCTCACCACGCCGGAATCGCTGCTCGTAATCTCGACATTGGTATCAACCGCTGGTGCTGATGAGAGCCTCACGGTCAGGTTGCTGGAGGCGCCTTGCGTCAGAGCTGTGGCGGGCGGTAGGAGACTGACAACCCTCGGCACGCCCGGCGTCACGCGGACAGTTGCTGTTGCGCTCACGCCGTTGAGCGTCACAGTGACGGCAGTGGTGCCTTCCGACAGCGCAGAGACTGGGATCCGAACCGCCGTCTGGCCAGGGGCGAAGCCAACAGACGCCGGCACCGTTGCGATGTTCGGGTTTTCACTGGACACTGACAGGGTCCCCTGCGTGAGAGGCGCTGGGGCAAGTGTGGCAATGAGCTCACTCTCCGCGCCATGAGTGATCGAAAGCGGGTTTGGCGCTAGGCTGGTTGGCACTGTGTCGGGCCGACGAGCGAAGACCGTTGCCTCGAAGAAAGAACCGCGCCGGCCAACAATGATCACCAAGATCACGTTTTGCGGCTTCAACGCGACCGGCCGGTCGAATTGATGGGTCTGCCGATCGAAATCTCGTGGGCCCGCTACAAGCTCGTCGTTCACGAACAGCCACGCTGTTTCGACGCGGTCGCGTCCGTCGTCCCTCCCGTTCTTGATCTGCACGCGGAACGGAACGGTGGCACCGGATGGGAGGCGAAAGGACTCGAAATGGACGGTCGGGAGAAACTGCGAGTGTGCATAGGTCTTCGGTCCGAACACGACTTCCTCGGCGCCGTAAACGACGGTGCAGGGAAGCAGCACGAGAGTGAGCACAGCAGCAACGAAAGCGCGCGTCCTGTAGGTTGCGATTTTCATGTCCTCACCCACACCCAGCACGGGCCTGCTTACACGCCGCAGGGCGCGTTGCGATCGAATTTCGGTGGTGACCGACGGCGAGCACGATCTCGAACCACCGGTTGATCGCGAAGCTCGTGGGATTGGCGCCTGCGCGGCCACGCGCGTAGACTCCGCGACCCAGCGGCGCCGCGTTCACCGCGAGCATCGGCTGATACAGCAGCGTGTAGGCGCCGGTCTGGTTGTTCCCGTTGTCCGACACCTCCACGAAATAGGTGCCCGCCTCCAGCACCAAATCCAGCCGCGCCGCCCC